>OGOG01000925.1_pt1 | contig 31023 bp, 27 predicted proteins | sample 1552581 | NCBI WGS metagenome assembly OGOG01 (sample SAMEA2580152, study PRJEB22360) | human gut metagenome | biome: human gut; feature: human-associated habitat; material: faeces | place: Denmark | collected 2008/2010 | reverse complement strand
GTCAGGCCAAGGTTTCTTATGCAATAGATTTAAATCCTAATGGGAAAATCAAAGAAATTTATCCACTAAAAACAGAACAGACTAGTGGAAAAAAGAAGGTTTTTCTTCCAGTTGCGAAGAGTGTTCCTGAAATGGTTACACGTTCATCGGGCGTGGCAGCTAATTTTCTCTGTGATAATGTAAAATACATGCTAGGGATTGATCAAAGCGGAACTAATGCAAGGGTGCAGGAGTGCTTTCAGGCAGCGAAGGAAAAACATTTAGCGTTGTTAAAGAATGTTGATGAGCCTATGGCAAATGCAATTTGTAATTTTTTTAATTTATGGAATCCAGAGACGGCTTATGATAATGCATGTGTAAGAGAAAAATCAGATGAATTAAATGAGGGTGGTAATGTCATCTTCTGTATGGGAAATGATTTCGCACAGGATAATGATACAATTAAAAAAATTTGGGACAACTATGTTGTACATCAGACAGAAAATACCAATGATGGTATTTGTCTTGCAACTGGTGAAAAAACGGAGATAGCAAGAATTCATCGTGGAATAAAAGGTGTTCCAGGAGCACAGACAAGTGGAGCTGCTTTGGTTTCGTTTAATGCACCTGCATTTGAATCTTATGGCAAGGAACAGAGCTATAATGCACCTGTAGGAAAATATGCAGAGTTTGCATATACAACTGCATTGAATTATTTGTTGAGTAATAGGGATAAGACATTTCAATTAGGTGATTCCATGGTGGTTTATTGGGCTGAAAATGGCATGGAAGAATATCAGAAAACATTTAGTTTTGTTATGAATCCTCATATAGATAATGAGGAACAGCTTCAAAGAATATTTGACAGCTTGAAAAAATCAAGATATGTGGATGTAGATAATGTTCAGATGGACTTTGAGCAGTCATTTTATATTTTATGCCTTGCACCGAATGCTGCGAGGTTATCTGTTCGTTTCTTTTATCAAAACACATTTGGTGATATTTTAAAAAATATAAAAGAACATTATAAACGGTTGGATATTGTGAAACCGTTGTGGGTGGAAAAGAAATATCTGAGCGTATATGAATTGTTAAGAGAGACTGTCAATCCTAATTCAAAGGATAAGACTCCAATCCCTAATATGTCTGCAATGGTACTTCAAAGTATTTTATCGGGAAACAGATATCCTGCAAGTCTTTATACAGACACTGTTATCAGAATACGATCTGAGCAGGGAAATGTTACATGGGGAAGAGCTTCAATTATCAAGGCTTATTTAATAAAAAATTATTCATGGAAGGAAGGAGAAAACTACATGGGATTAGAAGAAACATGCAATGACACTGCATACATATTGGGAAGATTATTTTCAGTTTTGGAGTCAATCCAAAAGGAGGCGAATCAGGGAATAAATGCTACAATTAAAGACAGGTATTTTAATTCAGCATGCGCTACGCCTGCATCTGTTTTTCCAATTTTATTTAAATTAGAAAATAGTCATATAAAAAAACTTGAGCGTGAAAAAGGTAGCGGTTCTAAGATTTTTTATGAAAAAATAATAGGAAACCTTATGAAAAAATTAGTATTATTTCCACGGAGTTTGTCTTTAGAAGAACAAGGAAAATTCATGTTGGGATATTATCATCAGACACAAAAGAAGTATGAAAAAAAGGAGGACAAATAAATGGGAGAGGTTATTAAAAACAGATATGAGTTTGTTGTTTTATTTGATGTTGAAAATGGAAATCCTAACGGGGATCCTGACGCTGGCAATATGCCAAGAATTGATCCGGAAAGTGGCTTAGGAATTGTAACTGATGTATGCTTAAAACGTAAGATCCGAAATTACATAGAGACTGTGAAGGAGGACGAAGATGGATATAAAATTTATATCAAGGAGAATGTTCCTCTTAACAGAAGTGACAGGGAGGCATGCAAAAGTCTTGGTATAAATGATGATGAAGATAAAAAGGTTACAGAAGCATTAAAAAAACTAAAAAAGTCAGATAAGGATGCAGATATAAAATTAAGGGATTATATGTGCAGAAATTTTTATGATATTCGTGCATTTGGTGCTGTAATGACGACTTTTGTTAAAGCTTCATTGAATTGTGGGCAGGTAAGAGGTCCTGTACAGCTTGGATTTGCAAGAAGTATTGATCCTGTTATTAGTCAGGAGGTAACTATTACGAGAGTTGCCATTACAACAGAAAAAGATGCTGAGAATAAGAGTAACGAGATGGGAAGAAAGAGTATTGTTCCATATGGCTTGTATCGTGTAGAAGGTTATATTTCAGCAAATCTTGCAAGAAAAGTTACTGGATTTTCTGAGGAAGATCTAGAATTGTTATGGAATGCAATAATAAATATGTTTGAAAATGACCATTCTGCTGCAAGAGGAAAGATGGCAGTTCGTGAGCTTATTGTTTTTAAGCATAGTAAAGAGCTTGGTGACTGTCCTGCTTATAAATTATTTGATGCAGTTAAAGTGCAGAAAAATGATGATATACAATATCCAAGAAAATATCAGGATTATACAGTTACTATTAATGATGATGAGATACCGGATACGGTAGAAGTGAAAAGGATGATTTAATGGAATATTCTCAAGATGATTATCTGATGATTTCTGGAATACAGCATTTTAAATTTTGCAGAAGACAATGGGCGCTTATTCATGTTGAGCAGCAGTGGGCTGAAAATGAACATACTGTTATTGGCGAACTTATGCATAAAAAAGCGCATGATCCATATCTGACAGAAAAGAGAAAAGATATTCTGGTTGTCAGAGCTCTTCCTGTATCCTCAAGAAGCATGGGTGTGAGTGGGGAGTGTGATATTGTTGAATTTCACAAATGTGAAGATGGAGTGAAGCTCTATGGACATCGTGGAACCTATTCATTATATCCAATTGAGTACAAAAAGGGGAAACCCAAAGCGTCAAACGAAGATGAACTTCAGCTAATGGCGCAGGCTATGTGTCTGGAAGAAATGTTTTCAACAAAAATAACGGAGGGTGCTATATTTTATGGTGAGACAAGAAGACGCAAACCGATAGTGTTTACAGATGAACTTCGGGATGAAGTGAAAAAAATATTTGGAGAAATGCATGATTATTATGATCGAAATTATACACCTAAGGTCAAAACGTCGAAAAGGTGTGTATCTTGCTCTTTAAAAGATATTTGTATGCCAAAGATTGATAAAAGTGGTTCGGTGAAATCGTATATCAATAAGATGCTGGGGGAAACGTTATGAAGAAATTATTGAATACATTGTATGTTACATCGGAAAATAGTTATCTGGGGTTGGATGGAGAAAATGTTGTTGTATATGATGATAAAAATGAAATAGGCAGATTACCTTTACACAATCTCGAAGCAATAATTTCATTTGGATATAGAGGAACAAGTCCGGCATTAATGGGAGCTTGTGCGGATAGAAATATTTCTCTTTGTTATCTGACACCACAGGGAAAATTTCTTGCAAGAGTTTCAGGCAAAGTTAAGGGGAATGTCGTGCTAAGGAAACAACAATTCCAAAGCAGTAGTGAAGATATAAAGTGCCTGGAAATCGCAAAAAACTGTATTCTTGGAAAAGTGTATAATTCAAGATGGGTTCTAGAAAGAGCAATTAGAGATCATTCAATGCAGATAGATGTGGATAAGGTAAAAAAAGCATCTATAAAACTGAAAGAATTTCTTGATTATATCCAAAATTCACAGTCTATGAATCAGTTAAGAGGATATGAAGGTGAAGCAGCAAGTATATATTTTGGCGTATTTGATGAGTTGATTTTACAACAAAAGAAAGATTTTTTCTTTCAAGGGAGAAATCGGCGTCCGCCTCTTGATAATGTAAATGCAATGTTGTCGTTTACGTATACATTGCTTACAACTCAAATTACATCAGCGCTAGAGGTTGTAGGGTTAGATCCCTATGTTGGTTACATGCACACGGAACGTCCCGGTAGAGTATCACTTTCATTAGATCTTATAGAAGAATTGCGAGCAGTCATGGCTGATAGATTTGTTTTATCATTGATTAATAAAAAGATTGTAAATGGCAAGAGTTTTACAAAAAAAGAAAACGGTGCTGTATTGATGGATACAGATATTCGTAAAAAATTACTATCAGAATGGCAAAACAAGAAAAAGGAGATTATTACACACCCATATCTTAATGAAAAGGTGGAATGGGGAATGGTTCCATTTGTACAGGCAATGCTGTTGGCAAGATATTTAAGGGGAGATTTGGATGAGTACCCTGTATTTTTATGGAAATGAGGTGATGGCGTGCTTGTATTGATTACATATGATGTGAATACTGAAACTGCTGAAGGAAAAACCAGGTTGAGAAAAGTAGCTAAACAATGTGTAAATTATGGGCGAAGAGTTCAGAATTCTGTGTTTGAATGTATACTAGATAATGCTCAATGTGTGATGCTAAAGGCCATATTAACGGATCTTATTGATAAAGATGTGGATAGTCTCAGATTCTATTATTTAGGAAATCGTTATCAGACGAAGATAGAACATGTTGGTGTTGACCGTGGGATTCCTGCTGATCAGACATTGATATTATAAAATGTGGTGCGAAAGATAAGTAAACATGAATGTACCGGTTGTCTCGCACCTGAAATTACTTGTAAATTTGTACAATAAAATGAATAATAGGTTTTTGGTTTTACTTGTTATTTATCTTATTATATATTTATTGTCGGTATTGTATAAAAATAAACAAATTTTTTGTGCAATATTGCTGTCGCTCCTCTCGTGGGAGCGTGGATTGAAATCAGTAAAAGAAAAGGTAAGATATAAGAATGTATATGTCGCTCCTCTCGTGGGAGCGTGGATTGAAATATATGATTTAGTTAAAAGCATTGTCAACAGCGGCGTCGCTCCTCTCGTGGGAGCGTGGATTGAAATATTTTTGAAGTATTTTTTGGGTTTTATGCGTTTTGTCGCTCCTCTCGTGGGAGCGTGGATTGAAATATCTGTTTTTATTGCACACAAACATCCCATATTAGTCGCTCCTCTCGTGGGAGCGTGGATTGAAATCTGTATTTCAGCGGCATCTTCCGCTCCATCAATGGTCGCTCCTCTCGTGGGAGCGTGGATTGAAATTCCAAGTTTTCTCTGTGTGTCTCCTTTTACATCAAGTCGCTCCTCTCGTGGGAGCGTGGATTGAAATACCCTCATAGTGGAAAGCTGTTAAGAGCCGTCACAGTCGCTCCTCTCGTGGGAGCGTGGATTGAAATTCGGATATATTTAAAACGATAACAGTAGACAATGTCGCTCCTCTCGTGGGAGCGTGGATTGAAATAATATTGATAACATGAACTTTTTTGACCCGGCAGAGTCGCTCCTCTCGTGGGAGCGTGGATTGAAATTCTTGAATTATTTGCTACAGCCTGCGGATTTTTGTCGCTCCTCTCGTGGGAGCGTGGATTGAAATATAGAATTAGCCTCTTTGAAGTTAAGACCAAGAAGTCGCTCCTCTCGCGGGAGCGTGGATTGAAATACTGAAAAGATAGAAAAGCTTAAAGAGTTTGAGGTCGCTCCTCTCGTGGGAGCGTGGACTGAAATATCAGCATATGAACCTATACACAATCATAATATGCTGCGTTATTGTAGAATTAGTAGTTAAGTCTATTTTTATAGCAATAACGTTGCTTATCAATAATACAATAGATAAATATTGTTGCAAACCAGTAAATAGCAGGTATAATATAGAGTAACATATTAACAGGGAGGCATATTCATTGGGCATTTACGTTAATCCGACAGGAAGATCGTTTGAGCTTGCGATAAATTCAGAGATTTTTGTTGACAAAAGCGGTCTGATTAAAGAAACGAATAAGTGTATAAATACATTACAAAGGTATATGTGTGTAAGCCGTCCAAGGCGATTCGGAAAGTCAATGGCCATGGATATGCTTTCAGCATATTATGGTCGAAAGACTGATGCAGAAAATTTATTTAAAGGCCTTAAAATAAGTCATGATGAGTCGTATGACAGACATATTAACAAGTATGATGTACTCAAAATTAATATGCAGGACTTTTTGAGTGTTACACACAGTGTTGATGATATGCTTAAAATGTTGTGCGAATACATTACGGATGATTTTTCAATAGAGTGTAAGGATATTATTTTTCGGGACAAGTCAAATATTGTGAGAGTAATGCAGGATGTTTTTATGTCTACAGGCAGGCCGTTTGTGATTCTTATTGATGAATGGGATTGTCTGTTTAGAGAATTTACGCAGGATAAAGAAGCGCAGAAGAAATACCTTGATTTTTTGAGAGGCTGGCTTAAGGATAAAGACTATATAGCGCTTGCATACATGACAGGTATACTGCCGATTAAAAAATATGGTTCACATTCTGCTCTTAATATGTTCACGGAATATTCCATGACAGATATGGGAGCTTTGGCAGAGTACTTTGGCTTTACAGATGATGAGGTCAGAGAATTGTGTGACAGATATGATATGGACTTTGAAGAGGCAAGGGCATGGTACAATGGATATAAGCTCGTGTCCCATAGCAAATATGGAGTAAAGAAATATGCGATGTACAGTCCGAAGTCTGTAGTAGAAGCCATGCTAAAGCATAAATTTGGTACTTATTGGAATCAGACTGAAACTTACGAGGCTCTCAAGGTTTATATTCAAATGAATATGGATGGTCTAAAAGATGCCGTGATTAAAATGCTTGCCGGTGAAAGTGAGAAAATAAATACAGGCACATTTGAAAATGACATGACATCATTTGCCACAAAGGATGATGTGCTTACACTTTTAGTACATCTTGGCTACCTGACATATGATAGTGAGACGGAAGAGGTTTCAATTCCAAATCGAGAGGTGTCAAAGGAATATCTTAATGCAATTAGTACAATGGATTGGGATGAAGTATCAAAATCAATAAAAGCATCACAAAAATTGCTTGAGAGTTTGTGGAATATGAATGGTGCTGCGGTTGCTGACGGAATTGATAAGGCACATAATGAGATATCTATTTTACGGTATAATGATGAGAATTCTTTAAGCTGTACAATTAATTTGGCATTTTATTCGGCCAGGGAGTATTACTCAATAGTTCGTGAATTACCAACAGGAAAAGGCTTTGCTGATGTATGCTTTATTCCAAGAGTGAGTCATTTGGATAAGCCGGCAGTTGTTATTGAATTGAAATATGATAAGAATGTTGATGGCGCCATTTCACAGATAAAGTCGAGACAGTATGTGGAAGCCTTGAAGGATTATAAGGGTAATTTGCTTCTTGTTGGAATAAATTACGATAAAAAGACAAAAGAACATCAATGTGTGATTGAAAAATGGAAGCTGTAAAGGTGAAATCAGCAGGGAGTATAGCAGTAATTAATGCTATACTCCCTGCTATTATATTTTTGGTTGCAAGAATTTAGTTTATGCTATAAAATATTTATAACTGTATGCAGATATTTAATAATCACAATATCTGTCTGTATAATAAAATACGCATAAAGAGGACGAAAGAATGATCAACAAATTAGTAGACAAAATCAAGAAAACAAACGCACCTATCGTAGTAGGTCTAGACCCGATGCTTTCATATGTGCCTGAGCACATCACAAAGAAGGCATTTGATGAGCTTGGAGAGACACCGGCCGGTGCAGCGGAAGCTATCTGGCAGTACAACAAGGCTATTGTGGATGCCACATATGACCTGATTCCGGCTGTAAAGCCACAGATTGCCATGTATGAGCAGTTTGGTGTTGAGGGACTTAAGGCATTCCAGAAGACAGTGGATTACTGTCATGAGAAGGATCTCGTGGTTATCGGAGATGTAAAGCGTGGAGATATCGGCTCAACGTCGGCGGCATACGCTACAGGACATCTCGGAAGGGTACAGATCGGCAGCAAGAGCTATTCTACCTTTGATGAGGATTTTGCCACTGTCAATCCATACCTTGGAACAGACGGCATCAAGCCATTCGTAGATGTATGCAAGGAGGAGAAGAAGGGTATCTTCATTCTTGTTAAGACATCTAATCCATCAAGCGGCGAGTTCCAGGACCGTATGATTGACGGTCGCCCATTATATGAGTGGGTAGGCGAGAAGGTTGCAGAGTGGGGAGCTGACTGCATGGGTGATTCATACAGCTATGTAGGTGCGGTTGTCGGCGCCACATACCCTGAGCAGGGTAAGATTCTTCGTAAGGTAATGCCAAAGAGCTTCATCCTCGTACCGGGCTACGGTGCACAGGGTGGCAAGGGTGCAGACCTTGTTCATTTCTTCAATGAGGACGGACTTGGCGCAATCGTCAATTCATCACGTGGAATCATCTGCGCATACAAGCAGGATAAGTACAAGGATATGGGCATCACAGCAGAGAATTTTGCAGATGCATCACGCAAGGCAGTTGAGGATATGATTGAGGATATCTCAGGAGCACTTGCAAATCGTTAATAAGTTATTCAGAAAGCTTAAATATATTAACAAACGAAACCAGGGAGATAAAATGGCAGAGAAATTTGAGGAGATTGCAGTTGTAGTTGACCAGAGCTCACTCGGCAATGGCATCTATGACCTCACACTTAAGACAGACAAAATTGCAAAGGCGGCAAGGGCAGGACAGTTTGTATCGGTTTACTCAAACGATAAGAGTAAGCTGCTTCCGCGTCCGATAAGCCTTTGTGGCATAAACAGAGATGAGGACACTATCCGTCTCGTGTACCGTGTGACAGGTGAAGGAACAGGAACAGAGGAGTTTTCAAAGCTTGTCATGGGCGACAAGGTAAGGCTTTTAGGACCTCTTGGAAACGGCTTTACAGTACAGCCGGGTAAGAAAGCCTTCCTTATCGGCGGAGGAATCGGAGTGCCGCCTATGCTGCAGCTTGCGAAGGATATAAATTCAGGCATAGTGCAGACACCGGGTGGAGAAAAAAATCCGGGACAGTCAGCAATGGCAGATATGAATATCGTCATGGGCTATCGTGATGAGAATACCTTCCTGCTCGATGAGTTTAAGGAGCAGGCAGCTTCCTTTGTAGCCACAGAGGACGGCAGTGTCGGCACAAAGGGCAATGTCATCGATGCAATAAAGGAGAATGCTCTTGAGGCAGACGTGATTTATGCATGTGGACCTATGCCTATGCTTCGTGCACTCAAGGCTTACGCTGCAGAGCATGATATGGACTGCTTTATATCAATGGAGGAGCGCATGGCATGTGGAATCGGTGCATGCCTTGCGTGCGTATGCAAAACAAAGGACAAGGATGCCCACAGCAATGTAAACAACAAGCGTATATGCAAAGAGGGACCTGTTTTTGATGCGAAGGAGGTGGAGCTGTAATGAGTAATATGTCAGTAAATGTGGCCGGTGTTGAGTGGAAAAATCCTGTTACAGTTGCATCCGGCACATTCGGCTCCGGTGCAGAGTACAGCGAGTTTGTTGATTTAAACAGACTTGGTGCAGTCACTACAAAGGGTGTTGCGAATAAGCCGTGGGAGGGTAATCCTACACCGAGAGTAGCAGAGGTGTACGGCGGCATGCTCAATGCAGTCGGACTTCAAAATCCCGGCATCGAGCTTTTCTGCAAGAGGGATATTCCTTTTTTAAAGCAGTTTGATACAAGGATTGTGGTAAATGTCTGCGGTCATTCGCTTGACGAGTATCTTGATGTGGTAAAGCGTCTTGCAGATGAGCCTATTGATATGATGGAAATAAATATCTCATGCCCTAATGTTAAGGAGGGCGGAATTGCCTTCGGAACAGATCCAAAGGGTGTTGAGACAATCACAAGCGAGATTAAAAAATATGCAAAGCAGCCTGTTATCATGAAGCTTTCTCCAAATGTCACAAGTATTGCAGAGATAGCAAGGGCGGCAGAGGCCGGTGGAGCTGATGCGGTTTCGCTCATCAATACAATTACAGGCATGAAGATTGATATAAACAGAAGAAGCTTTGTGTTAGCAAACAAGACAGGCGGCATGAGCGGTCCGGCGGTTCATCCGGTTGCAGTGCGCATGGTTTACGAGACAGCACATGCAGTCAATATTCCGATTATCGGAATGGGCGGTATCACAAATGCTGCCGATGCTATAGAGATGATACTTGCCGGAGCTACGGCTGTTTCAGTCGGCACAGCAAACTTTGTAAATCCAAAGACCACAGAGCAGATAGTGGATGGCATCGCAGAGTATATGGACAGGTATGGAGTAAAGGATATTTCAGAGCTTGTCGGCGCGGTTGACAGATAGAGCATAAGGGATAGACGGAGGATAAAATAATGATTCTGGCAGCAGAATACGTGCCTTCTATGTATGCCACAGTCTGGGCACTTGTTCCACCTGTTGTGGCTATAGTTCTGGCACTTATCACAAAAGAGGTCTACAGCTCATTATTCGTTGGAATAGTGATTGGCGGACTGTTTTATGGAAATGCATTTCAGCCGGGTTTTTCGGCTGAGAGATCAGTGCTTCACATATTCGAGGACGGACTTGTTGGAGTGCTATCGGATTCTTACAATGTGGGAATACTGATATTCTTAGTCGTGCTCGGTGTTATGGTGAGTATGATGAACAAGGCAGGCGGCTCGGCGGCCTTTGGAGAGTGGGCGAGTGAGCACATAAAGACAAGGATTGGTGCCCAGCTTTCTGCTATAATACTTGGAGTACTCATATTTATAGATGATTACTTCAACTGTCTGACAGTAGGAAGTGTGATGCGCCCTGTCACCGACAAGCATCAGGTTTCAAGAGCAAAGCTTGCATATCTGATAGATGCCACAGCAGCGCCTGTATGCATCATTGCACCTATATCATCGTGGGCAGCCGCGGTTACCGGCTTTGTAAAGGGAGAGGATGGCTTTTCTATTTTCATAAAGGCCATTCCATACAATTATTATGCACTCTTTACTATTATCGCTATGGTGACACTTGTTGTTTTACAGGTAGATTTCGGTCCGATGGCAAAGCATGAAGCCAATGCCCAAAAGGGTGATTTGTTTACCACAGGAGACAGGCCGTATGCGGAGGCAAAGCAGGATGTTATAAAGGGCAAGGGGAAGGTTATAGACCTTGTATTTCCTATTCTTGTGCTCATAATAAGCTGTATCATCGGAATGATATACACAGGAGGCTTTTTTGACGGAACAGGCTTCGTTGATGCGTTTGCAGGCAGCGATGCTTCAATCGGTCTTATGCTTGGAAGCTTTTTTGCGTTGATAATCACCATATGCTTTTACTCAATCAGAAGGGTACTAAGCTTTACGGATTGCTGTAATTCAATCCCTGAGGGCTTTAAGGCAATGGTACCTGCAATACTTATACTGACCTTTGCATGGACACTAAAGACCATGACAGAGAGCCTTGGCGCCAAGGAATTTGTTGCAGGCTTAGTGGGAGGAGTATCGGGACCATTGCTTGGACTGTTCCCGGCAATCATATTCCTGGTGGGAGCTTTCCTTGCCTTTGCAACAGGAACCTCATGGGGCACCTTCGGTATACTCATACCGATAGTAGTAAATATCTTCTCGGGCACAAACCATACGATGATGATTATCTCAATCTCAGCGTGCATGGCAGGTGCAGTATGTGGAGACCACTGCTCACCGATATCCGATACCACCATCATGGCATCGGCAGGAGCTCAGTGCAACCACATGAATCATGTATCCACACAGCTTCCGTACGCTGTGCTTGTGGCTGGCATATCATGCCTGACATACATCATAGCAGGCTTTGTCAGAAATCCGGTAGTACCTTTTATCATAGGAGTGCTTATCCTGATTGGAACCTTTGTCGGAATCAAGTATATCATCAAGTATATCACGAGAACCGATAAAGCAAATGAACAGGCGGAGTAGCCAAAGGGAGACCAAAAAGAGTTCTATTTTTCACAGACCTTGTGTCTGCGAATGATAGAACTCTTTTTTTATAGTAAATTCTATACCGGACGGACGACTGCGCAGCATGGGAAGACACGCCGATAGTGCACGGTCGATTTTTGACGAGCCGTGTAGGAGTTATATGCGCCACAGACAAAAGGTGGCACGGAAAATACTCGTTCAAGCAACACAGCATAGAGAATGATATAAAGGTAAAAAGCGCGTTTGATTTTCCGTGCCTTATAAACTCTGTCTGTGGCAGCATTTACTCATACTAGGCGAGAAAATATGAGACCGTGCACTATCGGCGTGTCTTCCCATGCTGCGCAGTCGTCTATCTGCTATCAATAAAATTTATAGCCCGCTAACAAATATTAATAACCCTAATTACATTTACAAAAATATCAATTAGTGGTAACATATCAATAACTTAGAAATCATATTTGAATGGTAGGAAATCCCGGCCATACAAACTAAGCACAAACTCAAAACAAACATTAACAAAAAGAGGTAATATCAATGGCAAAAATTGCAAAGCAGCTCACTGAGCTGATAGGTCACACTCCGCTTCTGGAGCTGACCAATTATGAAAAAGCCCTTGGGCTTGAAGCAAAAATCATAGCAAAGCTGGAGTATTTTAATCCACTTGGAAGTGTAAAGGACAGGGTGGCGGCAGCTATGATAGAACAGGGCATAAAGGATGGAAAGATAAATCAGGACACAATAATCATAGAGCCGACAAGTGGCAATACCGGAATCGGACTTGCATTTGTGGCAGCCTCAAAGGGACTTCACCTGATACTTATCATGCCTGATACCATGAGCGTTGAGAGAAGAAAAATAGTCACAGCGCTTGGCGCAGAGATAAAGCTCACACCGGGGCGTGAGGGCATGAAGGGTGCAATTGATGAGGCGCAGAGACTTAAAGAGCATTATGGCAATGCCTTTATTCCACAGCAGTTTGAGAATCAGGCCAATCCTGATATCCACAGAGCTACAACCGCTCAGGAAATCTGGGAGGATACAGATGGAAAGGTAGATATCTTTGTATCATCTGTCGGAACAGGCGGCACCTGTACAGGCACCGGGCTTGGATTAAGAGACCATAATCCTGATGTAAGGATAGTAGCTGTGGAACCAAAGAGCTCACCGGTACTCTCAGGTGGAAGACCGGGGCCTCACAAGATACAGGGAATCGGTGCAGGCTTTATTCCAAAGGTCATGCGCATGGATATAGTGGATGAGGTGATTCCGGTGGAGAATGAGGCAGCCTTTGACAAGGCAAGAGAGGTTGCAAAGAGCGATGGACTTCTCGTTGGCATATCCTCAGGAGCAGCAATATATGCTGCAACAGAGCTTGCGAAAAGACCTGAGAACAAGGGTAAGAATATCGTGGTGCTGCTTCCGGATACAGGAGAAAGATACCTGTCCACACCGCTTTTTACAGTAAACTAATGGCATATAAACTGACGGCATAAGCTTGCTTTGCCGGAAGCTGTAACATGAAAAATGAGAAACATACATGAGAAACATACATATTTATACGGCAGCCCTGCTGTCGACAGTGATGATTCTGTCACTTCTTCTGACAGGCTGCTCAGGCAGGAAGGATGACGGCACAGTCACCATAACCAATGTGTCGTATGATCCGACACGAGAGTTTTACGAGAAATACAACAAAATATTCGAGTCTTACTATGAGAGCGAGCACGGCAAAAAGATAAATGTGATTCAATCACATGGCGGCTCGGGAGCACAGGCACGCTCGGTTGTGGAGGGCTGTAATGCAGATGTTGTCACACTGGCACTTGAGCATGACATAGACCTGATACAAAATACCGGCTTAATTGATAAGGGCTGGATTGATGAGTTTTCTGACAGTTCGGCACCATACACATCAACAATCGTTTTACTTGTAAGAAAGGGCAATCCAAAGCATATAAGTGACTGGAATGACCTGGTGAAAAAGAATGTGGATGTGATTACGCCTGATCCAAAGAGTAGTGGCGGAGCCTGCTGGAATTTCCTTGCAGCGCTAAGCTATGCGAAGACAAATTATGACAGCTTAAAGGAACAGAAATCGTTTATGAAGAAGCTGTATGAAAATGTCACAATTATGGATTCGGGTGCGAGAGGCTCAACAACCACATTTGTGGAAAACGGTCAGGGAGATGTGCTCATAGCGTGGGAAAACGAGGCACTTACGACCATGGATTCATATCCGGGCAAGTATGAGATAGTGAATCCGTCCGTCAGCATCTTAGCACAGCCCTCTGTTGCTATTGTGGATGACAATGCAAAGAGCAACGGAACACAAGAGGTAAGCAAAGAATACCTACAGTATCTCTACAGTGATGAGGCACAGCAGCTGATTGGCGAAAGCGGCTACAGACCAGCCAATCAGGATATATTAAACCGGTTTTCCGACAAGTTTGATTTAAATATCAGGCTTTGGAGCATAGAGGATTACGGCGGATGGAATGAAGCCTACAAGACATATTTCGATGATGGAGCAATGTTCGATGAAATATACGGCAACTGATAAAACAGCAAAAGAGAAAACTAAATCAAAGAACATAAAGACCAGAGTCATACCGGGCTACCATCTTTCGCTTGGAATAGTGGTCACGATGCTTTCAGTCATCGTTCTCATTCCGTTAGCATCAGTGCTTGTGTATTCGCTAAAGATATCGCCGGGCGATTTTGTGGCACTTATCATGAAGGAGAATGTGAGGAATGCCTTTATCACAAGCATCACCTCATCATTTATCGCAGCAATCGTAAATGTGGTATTTGGACTCATAGTGGCATGGACACTTGTAAAGTACGATTTTCCCGGGAAATGGCTGCTTGACGGACTTATAGAGCTTCCGTTTGCACTGCCGACAGCGGTTGCGGGCATCACGCTCTCAAAGCTGTACTCAGGCACAGGCTTTTTTGGTAAGGGCCTTGGCCAGCTTGGAATAGATGTAGCTTACACACAGGCAGGAATAGTTGTGGCACTTGTTTTTGTAGGCATTCCCTTCGTAATAAGAGCTGTACAGCCGGTGCTTGAAAAGATGGATAATACATATGAGGAGGCCGCTTATATGCTTGGCGCCACACCCTCTAAGACATTTTTTAAGGTAATACTTCCAGAGCTTCGCCCGGCACTCTTAACAGGCTTTGGTCTTGCCTTTGCCAGAGGCATAGGAGAGTACGGAAGCGTCATCTACATATCAGGCAACAGTGCAAGGCACAGGACGCAGGTGGTATCCTACGTCATCATGCAGAAGCTTAGCTATATAGATTATGCCAGCGCAACTGCCATAGCACTTGTGATGCTTGTCATATCATTTTTATTGCTGCTATTTGTAAACATAGTGCAGGTTAAACAGTCACAGCGCACTAATTTGTTGTAGAAGGCTGCATATAAATCAAATGCGATGCACACAAACAGGAAAGGAGCACAATGCGATGACCGAACAGATAAAGCTTGAAAGAAGAAAAAAGATCACAAAGATAATACTCGTCACTGTCACGGTGCTCTTCATATTTGTCATGCTTGTAGTTCCGCTTTTTTCTGTGATGGCAAGTGCTTTAAAGGAGGGGCTTGGATTCTATCTGAAAGCTATCTCCACAAGCTACGTGCTTTCAGCACTCAAGGTGACTTTGATAGCAACAGTTTTTGCGGTAGTTATCAACACCTTCTTTGGAATATGGACAGCGTGGCTGTTGACCAGGTTTTCGTTTAAAGGAAAGCAGGTGCTTGCAACACTTATTGATATACCGTTTTCTATTTCTCCGGTCATCGTAGGACTTGCGTATCTTATGACCTTCGGACGGCTTGGGTGGTTTTATCCGGTTATCAGATGGTTCAATGAGATATTCGGCACGAATGTGAGAATCACCTTTGCAATACCGGGAGTTGTGCTTGCTACGATATTTGTCACGTTTCCGTATGTGTCAAGGGAAATTATACCGGTGCTCAATGCAGAGGGAAAGGATGAGGAAGAAGCCGCAGCGCTGATGGGAGCATCCGGCTTTACGATATTTCGGAAAATAACACTTCCGCAGATAAAGTGGAGCCTGATTTATGGAATCATACTTTGTACGGCGAGAGCACTCGGCGAGTTCGGCGCGGTAAATGCGCTCTCGAAGACAAGAGGCGAGACATTTACACTGCCGCTTGAGATTGATGCCTTGTATATGTCGGGCACAGACAGCTCGATAACATCGGCATTTGCTGTATCGTCGATACTGTTAATTATTGCATTAATCATTCTTTTTGCAAGAAATATAGTTGAGCATAAATTTAAAAAATTACACTGAGATATACTTGGAAAAAATGATTTACACTAATAAAATCTGCTGCATGGGAAAAGCAGGAAGGAGATAACGTATATGTACGTTGAGATGAAAAATATATACAAAAAATACGGAGACTTCCTGGCATCCGATAATGTGAGCTTTGGAGTGGAAAAGGGAAAGCTTGTGGCGCTGCTTGGTCCGTCCGGTAGTGGCAAGACAACACTTCTTCGTATGATAGCAGGGCTTGAGACGCCAAATTCAGGTGACATATATATAGATGGAAAGCGAGTGAATGATATTCCGGCCTCGAAGCGAGGCATAGGCTTTGTGTTTCAGAACTATGCGCTGTTTCGATACATGACAATATACGACAATGTGGCATTTGGGCTGGAGCTTCAGAAGATGCCGAAAAAGCTCATAAAGGAGCGTGTTACAAAGCTTCTTGAGATGACAGGTTTATCGGGGCTTGAAAAGAGATATCCGAATCAGCTTTCCGGAGGACAGCGTCAGAGAGTGGCATTTGCAAGGGCGCTGGCGCCGAATCCACAGGTGCTTTTACTGGATGAGCCATTTGCCGCGATAGATGCAAAGGTGCGAGGTGAGCTTCGTACCTGGCTGAAGGAGCTGGTCGAAAAGCTTGGAATCACAAGCATTTTCGTCACACATGACCAGGATGAGGCTGTTGAGGTGGCAGATGAAATCATTATCACAAACCACGGCACGATAGAGCAGATGGGTACACCTCTTGAGATATACAAGTCGCCTTATACACCTTTTGTGGCGCAGTTTATAGGACACACCACAGTCGTTGAAAACTATGACAGGCTAAAGGGCTTTGACAGGATAGAAAATGCCGACAAGGCGGTAATCAGACCTGAGTTTATCAAGATATCAAAGAGTGGCAACTTAGACCGCTATCAGTCAGCGGCAGAGGAGGGCATCGTTACAGATGTGGTATTCAGAGGAAACAGGATGGATATCACAGTCAGCATAAACGGCATCGAGGTGGTCGGCGAGCGCTCACTTGAAAAGGACCTGATAGCAGTCGGCGAGAAAGTACATGTGCTGATTTACAGGCTGTATATATTTGATGAAGAAAAAACATACCTGATGGAAAACAGCGAGATGCAGGAGCAGGATGTATTCTACATTTAGATACAAGAATAGTCTAAAGCTTGTGATTGAAAGAGGAAGCAGAGGGAGATAAATGAAGATAGAAAACAAAAAAATCCTACACACGGACATCCTCATAATAGGAGGTGGCACGGCAGGCTGTTATGCAGCACTCACCATCCGTGATAAATCGGATTATTCGATTATAATTGCAGAGAAAGCGAACATAAAGCGAAGCGGATGCCTTGCAGCAGGTGTCAATGCGATAAATGCATACATAGTAAAGGGCAGAAAGCCTGAGGACTATGTAGACTACGCAAAAAAGGATGCTGACGGCATAGTAAGGGAAGACTTACTCATGACTATGTCAGAGGGCTTAAACCGTGTGACGGACAAGATGGAAAAGCTTGGACTTGTCATATTAAAGGATGAAAACGGTGAGTATGTAGCAAGAGGAAACCGAAATATCAAGATAAACGGCGAGAACATGAAGCCGCTTTTGGCAGAAGCTGTATCAAAGCTTACGGACTGTACAGTGATAAACAGAATCAATATCACGGACTATATAGTTGAGGACAACACCATAAAGGGTGCATACGGATTTTCAATCGAGGATGCGACAGCCTATGAAATCAGGGCTAAAAAGGTGCTCTGTGCAACAGGCGGAGCGGCCGGTTTATACAGACCAAACAATCCCGGTTTTTCAAGGCACAAGATGTGGTATCCGCCGTTTAATACAGGCGCCGGATATGCGATGGGCATAAGAAGCGGAGCTGAGATGACCACTTTTGAGATGAGATTTATCGCACTCAGATGCAAGGACACAATTGCACCGACAGGAACAATTGCACAGGGAGTCGGGGCAAAGCAGGTCAATTCACTTGGAGAGGTTTACGAGACAAAATACGGCCTTACCACATCAGAGCGTGTATACGGAACGGTCATGGAAAATCTCGAGGGAAGAGGGCCTTGCTACTTAAGGACAGAGGGCATTTCGCCACAGCAGGATGAGTCATTAAGAAAGGCATATCTCAACATGGCACCAAGCCAGACACTTAAGTGGGTGGAGGCAGGTAAGAATCCAAGTGAGCAGAATGTGGAGATAGAGGGCACAGAGCCGTATATCGTAGGTGGGCACACAGCGAGCGGCTACTGGGTAAATACCGAGCGTGAGACTACAATCCACGGACTATATGCCGCTGGAGATGTGGCAGGAGGATGTCCACAGAAATACGTTACAGGAGCTATGGTAGAGGGTGAAATCGCTGCGATAGATATGGTTTCAAAGCTTGATGCAGATACCTCCGACGGAAGTCCTTACACATCGGCATTTGATGAGAAAAAGGCGCTTGACGCAAAAGCTTCAGAGTACGACCATTTCCTCACTGAAAGGTCTCAGATGTTTACAACAGAGGCAATCGAGGAAGCCATGCAGAAGGTCATGGACAACTACGCAGGCGGTATTTCCACGCATTATCAGTTCAATGGCAAGCAGCTTGCGCTGGCAAAGGAAAAGATAAATCATCTGATAGAGCTGACCGGTGATTTATATGCATCGGATATGCATGAGCTTATGTTCATATATGAGCTTAAGGAGAGGCTTACGGTATGTCTTTCGGTCATAGCACATCTTGGTGCGAGAAAGGAGACCAGATGGCACAGCTTTGCCGAGAATCTGGATTATCCGGGCAAGAGTGATGACTGGATGAAATACGTTAATTCCAAATACGAAAACGGACAGCTTCACATGATTTACAGAGAGCTTGTCGGAAGGGAGGCGCGTTATGAGCATAATGATTGATAAAGCAAAGTGTAAGGGCTGTGGCATGTGTACAAGTGTATGCCCCGGAAGCCTGATATATCAGGACTCAGAGAAAAAAGCCTTTATCAAATATCCTAAGGACTGCTGGGGCTGTGCCTCATGCATCAAGGAATGTCATTTTGGCGCTATTGCTCTTTATCTTGGAGCAGACATAGGAGGCATGGGAAGTCTCATGACAGTAAAAAGCGCGCCGGACACGCTGACCTGGGATATCAAAAAGCGCGACGGAAGCAAGGAAGAGATTCTTATCAACAAGAAGGAATCCAATAAATATTAAAGAAAAGGATGGTAACAGACATGGGTGAATTATCACATCTTGACGAACTCGAAGCAGAGGCAATATACATAATACGTGAAGTAGCCGCAGAGTGCGAGAAGCCGGTTATGTTGTACTCAATTGGAAAGGACAGCTCGGTAATGCTTCATCTTGCAATGAAGGCATTTTATCCGGAGAAGCCGCCATTTCCGTTTTTACATGTAAATACAACCTGGAAATTCCATGAGATGATAGAATTCAGAGATCGCATTGCTAAGGAAAAGGGCATCGAGATGCTTGAATATATAAATCAGGATGGCGTAAAGCAGGGCATCAATCCATTTGACCACGGCTCAGCATACACAGATATCATGAAGACACAGGCGCTCAAGCAGGCGCTCGACAAATACGGCTTTACGGCAGCGTTTGGCGGCGGCCGAAGAGACGAGGAGAAATCAAGAGCCAAGGAGCGAATCTTCTCCTTCAGAAATGAAAACCACGCATGGGATCCAAAGAACCAGCGCCCGGAGATGTGGAAGCTCTACAACTCAAGAATCAAAAAGGGCCAGGAGGTGCGAGTTTTCCCACTGTCAAACTGGACAGAGAAGGATATCTGGCAGTATATAAAGAGAGAGAATATCGAGATTCCTTCACTTTACTTTGCAAAGGAAAGACCTGTTGTATACAGAGATGGCAACATCATCATGGTAGATGACGACAGAATGAAGCTTCGTCCGGGTGAGAAAATCCAGATGAAGAGTGTACGTTTCAGAACACTCGGCTGCTATCCACTGACAGGTGGTGTGGAGTCGACAGCGGATACACTTGATGAGATTATTGATGAGACACTCAGTGCTGTTTCCTCAGAGAGAACCACCCGTGTCATAGACAACGAGGCGGCAGGCAGCATGGAAAGAAGAAAGAGGGAGGGATATTTCTAAAATGAGCGGATTACTTAAATTTATTACATGCGGAAGCGTGGACGACGGAAAATCAACTCTGATCGGACATATATTATACGATTCAAAGCTGCTCTATGCAGATCAGGAAAAGGCATTGGAGCTTGACAGTAAGGTCGGAAGCCGTGGCGGCGCCATCGACTATTCACTCCTCCTCGACGGACTGATGGCAGAGAGAGAGCAGGGAATCACAATCGATGTGGCTTATCGTTACTTCACAACAGATAAGAGAAGCTTTATCGTGGCAGATACACCGGGCCATGAGGAGTACACAAGAAACATGGCTGTAGGTGCATCCTTTGCAGACCTTGCGGTAATTTTAATAGATGCAAAGCAGGGCGTATTGGTTCAGACAAGAAGACACGCAAGAATCTGCGCGCTCATGGGAATCAACTACTTTGTATTTGCTGTAAACAAGATGGATCTTGTAGGCTACGACGAGAAGCGTTTCGATGAAATCACAAAGCAGATTATTGAGCTTACAAAGGAGCTTGAACTCAAAAATGTAGTAATAATTCCTGTCTCTGCAACAGAGGGTGATAATGTCACAACAAAGTCTGAGAATATCCCATGGTACAAGGGACCTGCTCTTTTATCATACCTTGAGGATGTTGACATAAAGGATGAGAACGAGGAAGAGGGCTTTTACATGCCTGTACAGAGAGTCTGCCGTCCTGACCACACCTTCCGTGGATTTCAGGGCCAGATAGAGGCCGGAGAGGTAAAGGTGGGCGATGAAATCACCACACTGCCAAGCAATGAGACAGCCCATGTAAAGAGCATCCATGTGGGTGATAAGCTAAGCGATAGCGCATTTACAGGCCAGCCGGTTACAATCCAGCTCGACAGAGAGGTGGACGTATCAAGAGGCTGCGTGCTCACAATCGGTTCAGGAGCAAAGGTTGCGTCATCCATCACAGCTACAATACTCTGGATGGATGATGATGAGCTCTTTAAGGGAAAGAATTTCTTCTTCAAGCTAGGTACCAAGTCAATACCGGGCATCGTAACAGAGATAGAGCATACTATCGATGTAAACACAGGTGAGGAAAAGCCTGCCGACAAGCTTAAAAAGAACGAGATAGCAGTTGTAAAGATTGCATTCTCCGACAAGATAGTCTGCGATAAGTTCAAAAACCACAAGACACTCGGTGAGTTCATCTTAATCGACCGTGTGACCGATATGACATCTGCCTGTGGTGTGGTTGAAGAGGTACACACAGAGGAAAGCGGTCTCTACGAGGGCAGAGTAGACAGAAACGTAAGAGCTGCAATCAAGGGCCAGAAGGCAATCACCGCCGTATTCGTAGACGGAGTGGATGGTGTAAACCGCGGCTTTGTGGAGGATGTCGAGAAAGCCTTAAATATAGACGGACGCCATACTTATCTCTACGCACCAAAGGAGGGTGAGGACTTTGTAAATGTAGTCAAGCACCTAAGCCATGCCGGAATACTCGTACTTCTGCTCATCAGCCAAAAGCAGGAGAAGGAGCTTGCAGCTGACAAAGTTGAGTTCACAAAGGACTGGAACAAAAACGGCAGAGATGTGGACAAGGCTGCGGAGTTTATCAAAAAGCAGTCAGTATATGACGGCGTGATTGTAAACACAAGTGAGTATATCTGATAAAAATATATAAGCAGATGAACAGCATCCCATATTCATTTAATATGAAGGGATGCTGTTTTTGTAACCAATTTCCACGTTGAAAAGCACGCCCCAATGTGGTAAAATTGACAAAGATAATTTATAGAAAACATACAGGAGGATTAACATACAATGGAAAGTTACAAGAGCGAATTTATAGACTTTATGGTGGAGAGTGACGTGCTGAAATTTGGTGATTTCACATTAAAGAGCGGCCGTAAATCACCATTTTTCATGAATGCGGGAGCATATGTGACAGGCTCACAGCTTAAGAGACTCGGAGAGTACTACGCAAAGGCTATCCATGCTAACTACGGAGATGACTTTGATGTATTATTTGGACCTGCATACAAGGGAATTCCGCTTGCAGTGGTAACAGCTATCGCATACCATGAGCTCTATGGCAAAGAGGTGCGCTACTGCTCAGACAGAAAAGAGGCAAAGGATCATGGTGCAGACAAGGGAGGCTTCCTTGGAAGCAAGCTTAAGGATGGCGACAGAGTAGTCATGATAGAGGATGTCACCACATCCGGCAAATCAATGGAGGAGACAGTTCCAAAGGTAAGAGGAGCTGCAGATGTTACAATCGTAGGCCTTATGGTGAGCCTTAACAGAATGGAAGTCGGACAGGGCGGCAAGGTAAGCGCGCTCGATGAGATTCATGAGAAGTACGGCTTTGAGGGCAGGGCTATCGTTACAATGGAAGAGGTCACAGAGTATCTCTACAACAGAGAGCATGATGGCAGAGTAGTCATTGATGACACAATCAAAGCAGCTATAGATGAGTACTATAAGCAGTACGGCTGCAAATAGGAGAATATAAATTGCTTGGCAGAAGAAAACGTAACAGGTATAAGTTTACGGAAAAGAAGCAATCTAAGAGGGGGATAGCTGCACTTGTTGTGGCTATCCTCATAGAGATTGTATATATAGTTTTTTTGAATGCGGCATTCAGAGGAGATGGCAATCTGTCTATGTACTATGGCAGTGCCGGTATACTGATGCTTGGCATATCTCTGGCAGATTTCGGGTTTGCCATCAGAAGCCTCTTTGATGAGGAATCATTCATGACGTTTCCACGACTGGCAGTGTTTTTTTCACTCATAGCGGTAATCAGCTGGGGAGGAACATATGCTGCAGGTTTTATTATATGAAAGAAAGATTATAGGGATATATGAGTTATAAAGAGATTTATGAGCTCTCCAATGAGCTTTACGCAGAGCGATTAGAGCTTGTGGAGGAGCGGATAGAACAGATCGTCAGAGAGCCTGCGATAGAGCCGGCTTTTGCAGATTATTTCAGAAGTGCGGCAAAGTGCATCAACACTATAAAAAAACATAGCGCAGATAAGGAATTTAACGATTTATTCTATTCACAGTTTGATAAAGAAAATTACGAGAAAAGCTATGCCAACCCGGCATACGCCGTAAAGGTGCTCGGAGATGAGTATGGTCAGCTTTTATCGGCTGTATATGCAAAAATTGCCGGAAGCATCACACATATCTATCAGGGGGATATAAAGTATCTCTGCATTTATGCAGAGCTTATTGTAGAGCTTTACAATTATTTTGAGAATGCTAATGAGCTGAGTCCTGATGAGATAAGGGGCTGTATATATTCGTTTATGCATGATTATGAGGAGATTTTTGCAGAGGATGACAACAGAGCACTCCTTGACCCGGCTTATGATTACTATACAGAGATTGTAAATGAGGCAGATTTGTCAAATGATGATTATCTGTATTCTTACGGACTGTATGTCGGAGAGAATGAGCGCGCCGGCAGAGCGCATCTGGCTTCATTTTCAGATGAGGAGATACAGGCCATGGCAGATACCTATACAGAAGGATACCGCATTGGCTTTATTACCTGCAACAAGGATATCTCAAAGAAGTCGGTGGTTCAGGTGCTTTATCCGCTAGGCTTTGAGCGTATGATAAGAGCAGCATTAAAAAATTTCGAGAAAATGGGTATGAAGCCTGCCATGAGACCATTTTCCACATCGGTCAATAAGCAGTTTGACTATGACCACAAGGAGGATATGGCACTGTGGCTTGACAAGGCATATGTGGAGTATCGTCTTGAGTGCATGCACAATGCACTTGAGAGAATGAAGGATGTAGCATGCAAATGTGGAGGACCGGCTGTCATAGAGATATTTGGAGAGGAGCCGTTTGCTCCGGTTTCAAAGAAGGAGGCTGCGCACTTTAATGATGAGCAACAGAAGCTTGTAGTCCATATGACAAGCGTGCGCTCACAGTATATGAACAGCTATATCCACAGCGAGGACAGAAGCTTTACGATCATCGCCTATCCGTGTGCTGCAATCGGACCTGATTATAAGGAAATTTTTACGGAGACTGTAAAGATTAATACTCTTGATTATGCACTCTACAGGGATATGCAGCAGAAAATCATAGATGTGCTCGATACAGCAGACAGGGTGCATATCGTCGGTACAAACGGCAACAGGACAGATTTGTATGTCAAGATTCATGAGCTTAAGGAGCCTTCGAAGGAGACGGCTTTTGAAAACTGTGTGGCTGATGTAAATATCCCTGTCGGAGAGGTGTTTACTTCACCGGTGTTAGAGGGCACAAACGGTAAGCTGCATGTCAGTCAGGTATATCTCAATGAGCTTAATTTCCTTAATCTGGAAATCGACTTTAAGGATGGCATGATTGATAAATATACATGCACCAATTTTGAGGATGAGGAAGAAAACAAAAAGTATATATCAGACAATGTGCTTTTCCATCACGACACACTGCCTATGGGTGAGTTTGCCATAGGCACCAATACGACAGCCTACCGTATGGCGAGAGTATACGATATCGCAGCAAAGATGCCTATTCTCATAGCAGAGAAGACAGGACCGCACTTTGCAGTGGGTGATACCTGCTACACATACGATGAGGACAATATGACATACAACCCTGACGGAAAAGCAATCATTGCCAGGGATAATTCAGTTTCCATCAGCAGAAAAGAGGATATATCAAAGGCATATTTCAATTGCCACACGGATATCACAATACCATATGATGAGCTTGGAGCCATCACAGTTATTCGACACGATGGCTCAACATGTGATATAATAAGAGATGGCAGATTTGTGCTTGAGGGCGTAGAAGAGTTGAACAAACCGCTCGATACGCTTGATGCAGAAAGTAAATAATTGTTAGACATATAAGGAGGATAAAATGGCAAAGGTTGGAATAGTTATGGGCAGCGACTCAGATTTAAAGGTGATGAGTAAGGCAGCAGATATGCTTGAAGAGCTCGGCATAGAGTATGAGCTCACCATCATCTCGGCACACCGTGAGCCGGATGAGCTTATTGAGTGGACAAGAGGCGCTGAGAATAGAGATGTAAAGGTAATAATAGCAGGAGCTGGAATGGCAGCAGCACTTCCGGGAATGTGTGCAGCGCTTTTTGCACTTCCTGTTATCGGAGTACCGCTTTCAGGAAAGAATCTGGATGGAATGGATGCAGTGTTCTCAATCATGCAGATGCCACCTGGAGTGCCTGTTGCCACAGTTGCAATTGACGGTGCGAAAAATGCAGCAATCCTTGCAGCAAAGATACTCGCAGCAGGTGATGATGTAATCCTTGAGAAAATCAAAAAGTATACAGCAGATATGAAGGCTCAGGTTGTAGCAAAGGATGCGAAACTGAAACAGGTTGGATATAAGCAGTATCTTGCTGAAAAATAGATTGTATTGTCATCTATAGGAGGGTTTTTATGGGTATATTGCAAAAGGCAGACAGTTGTATGGATGAGGCAGCAGCCTTATTTGGCGAGAATAAGCTTTTTTTGGCAGAGAAGAAGGCACAGGAGACAGCCGGTCTTTATAAGAGCTGTGGCGCATATGAGCAGATGGCAAAGACTGTCAATCTTATGGGAGTCATATATGCATCTATTGGAGATGTAAGCATGTCGATTGACTGCTACCTGGAGGCTATGGATGTAGCTGTGGAGCAGGGCTCAACAGAGATAATAATGCTTGTTAACAATAATATAGGCTCACTCTATATGGAGCTTGGATTGTATGAAAAGGCTATCAGATATTTTAACGAAGCACTGGAGCTGTGCAAGCCACCGCTGCATGGAGAGAGGGATAGCTATTATCAGGAGCTTCTTATGCTTCATCTGAATCTGTGCATATCATACACGGGAATTAATGAGTTTGAAAAGGCAGAAAAGCATCTTTCTGACGCGATACTCTTTAATGAGATAGCTGGCAGTGATAAAAACAGATTTCTGATAGATATGTCACAGGCACATATGCTATGGAAGATGGGAAATGAGGATGAGGTCAGAGATCATGTGGAAGAGCTGGTTGAGGGTGCGATAAACAATATCAATTCTGCCAATTATGTACTTGAGATACTAAGCCTTTGCAATCTATTTATGAATATGGGAGAGTTCGATGCATGGAAAAAGGTTATTGTGGAGTATGAACGCTTTGCTATTGAAACAGAAAATCTGTTTTTCCAGAAGACCTGTGTCAAGATGTGGATGAAATATGAGAGCGCCATGGGTGATACAGAGGCGTACAACAAGCTGTGCGTATATTACGCAAATCTCCACTCTATGCAGGTGAAGGAGCAGATAAAGCGTCTTGGTGATACAATCGACCTTAAGCTTCAGCTTCAGGAGACTGAGTATGAGCGCCGTAAGGCAGTCAGACTCAACTACACAGATATGCTTACAGGCATGGGCAATAAGTTCAAGATGCGAAACGATTTTGAAAAGCTTGTGAGCAAAAATCAGGATTCAGATGGTGCAGGAATCACGTTTGGAGTAGTGGATATAGATTTCTTCAAGTCATTTAACAGAAACAGTGGCAGAGTCACCGGTGATGCAGTGCTAAAAGAATTGTCATCCATAATAAATGAGAGCATCAAAGATAAGGGAATGGGGTATCATTTCTATGGCGATGAATTCTACATAATCCTGCAGGAAACGGATGAGGATATCATTAAAAATATAGCTGAGCATATAAGACTTGAGCTTGCCAAAAAACAGATACTTCATGAGAGCTCTAAGGTGGATGAGTATCTGACTGTATCACAGGCATATGTTACCGCCCCAGATGTAAAGGTGCCGGATGAGTTTTCAAAGCTGTTCAAGACGGTGGATGAAGTGCTCAATGATGTGAAGGAAAAGGGTAGAAATGCATATAAGATAGTCTGATGCTTTAAGTGTATAAGACAACTATAAAATGACACGCAGCGTAAAACGTTGCGTGTCATTTTTGATGGATCTATATATACAGTTATAGTTATATTTGTACTTGTACTTATATTTATATTTATAGTTATATTTATATTTATAGTTATATTTGTACTTATACTTTTATATGGCTATATTGTCTCATTTATATTCCGGATATAACAATATCAGTGCCTGCCTTCTCATATATATCTGCTGTCTCAGGAGAGATACCGGAGTCGGTGATTACCATATTGATGTCATCAAGCGATGCATAGCTGGATATGGATGTGGTATCAAACTTGGTGTGGTCTACAAGAGCCACAGTTTTAGCGGAGGCCTTGATACACATGTGCTTTAAATCAGCCTCGTATATACTGAAATCAGTCAGTCCGTCTTCTACAGAGAAGCCTCTTGCTGACACGAACGCGATATCTGTGTGTATTTTTTTGAGTAAATCAGCGCCAAGCAGTCCTTCTATGGAAGCGGATGCACTGGTTACGATACCGCCTGTCAGGATGACTGTGACACCCGGGATATCCTTTAGCTCTAAAGCCAGATTGATGCCATTGGTGATGACGGTCAGCTCTGTAAAGCCTGAAAGCTTCATGCCGAGAGTGTAGGCTGTGGAGCTGGCATCAAGGAATATACACATATGGTCACTTACGAGCTTTATCGCCTCGTTTGCAATCTCCTCTTTAGCTTCCTTGTTTTCCAGGGCGCGGTCATGGAACAGGTAGGCCCTCGAGGTTAAATCAGTCATGTCATGGGTTTTATCCTTGTAGATAGCACCGCCGTGAGTCTTTGTCAGAAGCTTTTCCTTATCCATCTGGTTTAAATCTGTTCTTATTGTCGTGGTCGATACACCAAGCAGCTCGCTGAGCTCATTGGTGGTGGCCTTACGGTTTTCTTTTAAATAATCGAGAATCTTTTGTTGTCTTTCTAATTGCAGCATAGATTTTCCTCTTTCTTTTGATTTCTGTTGTATTTTTACGTACATATTTTTATCACAAAGCATTGCATAAATATATAATAACTCAAATAAGTAAATAAAGCTAGTGCTTTCGATTGCTTATGCTTTTTTTTATTTGATGTCATTTAATTATATTTATTTTTACTTTTATTTGCTTTTGCTATTGCATTTTTTCTTTTAAAGTGTTATATTTATATCAACAAATAAAAGCAAACACAAATTATATAAGGCGGAGGTATTATTAAATGAAGTTTTTCGTAGATACAGCAAATGTCGAGGACATTAAGAAAGCAAACGATATGGGAGTCATCTGTGGAGTTACAACAAACCCTTCACTCATCGCAAAAGAGGGCAGAGACTTCAATGAGGTAATTAAAGAAATCACATCTATCGTTGACGGACCGATAAGCGGAGAGGTAAAAGCAACAACAGTTGATGCAGAGGGCATGATAAAAGAAGGACGTGAAATCGCAGCTATTCATCCAAACATGGTAGTTAAGATTCCTATGACAGTCGAGGGACTTAAGGCTGTCAAGGTGCTTTCATCTGAGGGCATCAAGACAAACGTTACTCTTATTTTTTCAGCAAATCAGGCAATTCTTGCTGCAAATGCAGGTGCTACATATGTTTCACCTTTCCTTGGCAGACTTGATGATATCAGCCAGCCGGGCATTGAGCTGATCAGACAGATTTCTGAGATTTTTGATATCTATGGATATGACACAGAGATTATTGCAGCTTCAATCAGAAACCCGATTCATGTCACAGACTGTGCACTTGCAGGAGCTGATATCGCAACAATTCCTTACAAGGTTATCGAGCAGATGACAAAGCATCCGCTTACAGATCAGGGAATCGAGAAGTTCCAGGCTGATTACAGAGCTGTATTTGGAGATTAGATATTATAAACCAAAGACAGGTATAAATATTTTATTTCATGTCATAGATTTAACAGGAGAACAAAATGAACAAATTAGAGCTTCAGATTACAGCAAATGAAGTCAGGAAGGGTATCGTCACGGCTGTGCATTCTGCAAAGGCGGGACATCCGGGCGGCTCACTTTCTGCAGCAGATATATTTACATATCTGTATTTTGAGGAGATGAACATTGATCCAAAGAATCCTAAAAAGCCGGATAGAGACCGTTTTGTGCTTTCAAAGGGACACACGGCTCCGGGACTTTACTCTGTACTTGCGCAGAGAGGCTATTTTCCGGTTGAGGATTTAAAGACACTCAGACATCTGGGATCATATCTGCAGGGACATCCTGACATGAAGCATATCCCGGGTGTGGATATGTCAAGCGGTTCGCTCGGACAGGGCATTTCTGCGGCAGTAGGAATGGCACTTTCTGCAAAGCTTACAAATGATGATTACAGAGTATATACACTTCTCGGCGATGGCGAGATTCAGGAGGGACAGGTTTGGGAGGCTGCCATGTTTGCGGGCTTCAGAAGGCTTGATAACCTTGTTGTTATAGTTGATAACAACGGACTTCAGATTGATGGACCGGTGGATCAGGTTTGCTCACCATATCCTATTGGTGAGAAATTCAAGGCATTCAATTTCCATGTGATTGATCTGAAGGATGGAAATGACATGGATCAGATTGCTGACGCATTTAAAGAGGCAAGAAATACAAAGGGTATGCCGACGGCAATTATAGCACATACCGTAAAGGGCAAAGGTGTTTCATTTATGGAAAATCAGGTCGGCTGGCATGGCAAGGCTCCAAATGATGAGGAGTATGCAGTTGCCATGGAGGATCTGAGAAAGGAAGGTGAAGCATTATGTCAGAAGTAAAGAAAATCGCCACACGTGTCAGCTACGGAAATGCACTTGTAGAGCTTGCAAAGGAGCACGATGACGTATATGTTCTTGATGCTGACCTTGCGGCTGCCACACAGACAGCCATCTTCAAAAAGGAATTTCCAGATCGTCACATAGACTGTGGTATCGCAGAGTGCAACATGATGGGCATTGCTGCAGGACTTGCGGCTACGGGAAAGGTACCATTTGCCAGTTCATTTGCCATGTTTGCGGCAGGTCGTGCGTTTGAGCAGGTGAGAAACTCTATTGGATATCCTCATCTTAATGTGAAAATCGGTGCGACACACGCAGGTATTTCGGTAGGAGAGGATGGAGCCACCCACCAGTGCAACGAGGATATTGCACTCATGAGAGCAATTCCAGGCATGGTTGTAATAAACCCAAGCGATGATATAGAGGCAAGAGCCGCCGTGAAGGCAGCTTATGAGCATGAGGGCCCTGTATACATGAGGTTTGGCCGTCTTGCAACACCGATAATAAATGACAATGCAGAGTATAAATTTGAAATCGGAAAGGGTGTTACACTCCGTGAGGGCACGGATGTAGCTATCATAGCTACCGGTCTGTGCGTGGCAGAGTCACTTGCAGCGGCAGAAAAGCTTGCAGCAGATGGCGTAAATGCAAAGGTCATAAATATACACACTATCAAGCCTCTTGATGAGGAGCTTGTTGTAGCTGCAGCAAAGGAATGCGGCAGGGTGGTTACCGTGGAGGAGCACTCTGTAATAGGCGGACTTGGAGCCGCGGTATGTGAGACACTTTCGCGTAAGGCTCCAACACCGGTAAAGACAATAGGCATACAGGACTGCTTTGGTGAGTCAGGTCCGGCTGTAGCTTTGCTTAAAAAATACGGACTTGATGCAGAGGGCATTTATGCATCAGTGAAGGATTTTTTATAAGTATTTAAAATAGTTTGGTTTTATCATTTTTTACATTTTCCCCAATATAACAATAAACTAATAAAAGAAAGGACAGCCGGGATACGGTTGTCCTTTCTTCTACTTGTGCGCCTAGCGGCGCACGTTTCTAACGGGTTAAAGTCCCGAATCCGCCCG
>OGOG01000923.1_pt1 | contig 31071 bp, 22 predicted proteins | sample 1552581 | NCBI WGS metagenome assembly OGOG01 (sample SAMEA2580152, study PRJEB22360) | human gut metagenome | biome: human gut; feature: human-associated habitat; material: faeces | place: Denmark | collected 2008/2010 | reverse complement strand
TATCTACAAATAAATCAAGAAAAAATATCTGTTTTATAACATATATTTAAATTTGCTATTCCCATATAAAGTTCTATTAAGAAATTTCCCGGCATGATCTATTTCATAAGATCCTTTCTGTTTGATGAAATAGTTAAGTACGAAGAAATACGCAAAGAATTTGCTTCTTCCTATTTAACCTTTGTTCTTTTATACTTATATTTGCATTTGAGTCTTTGAAACTTTATTTTGAAACAGTTTGTTAGTAAGCAAATGAAAGGTGGAAAAGAACTTCTGAAAATATGAATGTAATAAACAATCCAATAGAAATACGCGATGTGAACGTTACCCGTTACATTATGCCATTGCGTGAGGGTGGTTCACTGCCCGCACTGGCGGAAGCAGATGATGGTTTTAAATACGTTGTCAAATTTCGTGGTGCTGGACATGGTACGAAAGCGCTTATAGCCGAACTGATCGGAGGAGAAGTCGCACGTGTCTTGCGGTTACGTTTACCTGAACTTGTTTTTCTGAATCTGGATGAGGCATTCGGTCGTTCCGAAGGAGACGAAGAAATTCAAGATCTCTTGCAAGGTAGCCGGGGATTGAATTTAGGATTGCATTTTCTTTCCGGGGCACTTCCTTTTGATCCTGTAGTGACAAAAGTGGACGAAGAGCTTGCTTCCCGTATCGTATGGCTGGATGCTTTTTTGACGAATGTGGATCGTACGGCAAAGAATACGAATATGTTGATGTGGCATAAAGAACTTTGGTTGATAGATCATGGTGCTTCTCTTTTCTTTCATCATTCCTGGGTGAACTGGCGAAAACATGCTTTGAGCCCTTTTACTCAGATAAAGGATCATGCTCTGCTTTCCGAAGCGAGTAGGTTGGAAGAGGTTGACAAGGAATACAAAGAACTATTGACCGATGAAAAGTTGAGAGAGATCGTAAATTTGATACCGGATGACTGGTTGCATTGGAGAGATGCTGAGGAGACTCCTCAGGAAATACGGGATATTTATTTTCAGTTTTTAATAGAGAGGAAACGTAATTCCGAAATATTTGTAAAAGAAGCACAGGATGCCAGAAAAGCACTTATATGAATATGCAGTGATCCGTATAGTTCCAAAGGTGGAACGCGAGGAATTTATGAATGTAGGAGTCATCTTGTTTTCAAAACAGGCCGATTGCATTAAGATGCGTTATCAGATTGATGAAGGCAGGTTGAGGGTATTCGCACCGGAGATGGATATTGAATCTTTTCGTGAACATATGGAGGCCTTTGAAAAAGTCTGTTCTGGCTGTGAGGAAGGAGGAGCTATTGGGTCTCTTGATATTCCGGAGAGATTCAGATGGTTGACAGCATTGCGAAGTTCTTGTATACAGACTTCAAGGCCGCATGTGGGCTTGTCTGCCGATTTGGAGAAAACATTGGATGATTTGTTTGAAGAATTAGTATTGATTTAATCGAAGGGTCTGAATTATCTTTGCCTTTAATTATCAGTTATTTATCATCAATATAATTATATGTAAATGCCTGTCATGCCAGTTATTAATAACTATCATAATAAGTATTAATATCCAGCGTGTTGGATATTAATGGTCAGCGTGATGGGAATTAAAGGTTATCGCGCTGGATAATAATAGCCAGCAAATCAAGTATCAATACCCTATAAATAGAAAAAGAGGCAAAGAAATTATCCTTTTGCCTCTTGATACATAAATCTCTTGATACTTTTCTTGGCTGTCTTTTCGAACTCCTCAAAATGTATTTTTATTTTGGTGATCTGACTATAAGCTGGTAATTCCTGATTTAATTCAATACGATTTGCTTCCATTGCTTTTTCCACATCTGCTTGTTGCAGCCCATGTGCGAATGCGTCATCGAAATCGGGATAGATTAAAGCAACCAACTTATCATTTTGTAGTACGATAAGTGATTCTGAGACGTAAGGCATATTGTTCAGTTTACTCTCTATCTCTTCGGGATAGATGTTCTGTCCGCTTGAGTTCAATAAGAGATTTTTGCTGCGCCCTCGTACGGTGACATAGCCCTCTTCGTCCATGGTGGCGAGATCTCCTGTGTGAAGCCAGCCGTCCGCATCGATAATCTGTGCGGTTGCTTCGGGATTCTTGTAATAACCCAGCATAAGGTTGTCACCTTTACACACGATTTCACCGGCATGCGTGTTCGGGTCGGGAGAATCAATCTTTACCTTCATCCGTGTGGCGGCTTTACCACAAGAAGCCTTCTTCAGGTCTTGCCAACGGCTGGAACAGATGATCGGTCCGCATTCTGTCATGCCGTATGCTATCGTATATGGGAAACCGATCTTTTTGAGGAAATCTTCTATTTCTGCATTGAAAGGGGCTCCTCCGATAATAATATCGTTAAAGTTTCCTCCGAAAATTTCCATAGCCGTCTGTCTCGCCCTTGCTTTCAACTTATCATTAAGGATGGGTACGCGCAAAAGCAACTTGCCAATTTTATTATCCAGCTTGGGTAAAACATCTTTTTTGATAATCTTTTCCACGATCAAGGGGACACATGAGATCAATTTAGGTTTGATTTCTGCAAATGATTGTGCGATAATCTTGGGTGATGGCATACGAGTCAGGAAATAAAGATGCGCTCCAGCGGCAAATCCATAAAGAAAGTCGTACGTCATACCGAAAACATGTCCCAACGGGAGCATTGAAACAATGGTATCTCCTGGCTTCAGAGGACGCATTTCGTAACAATAAGTGATGTTTGACCATATACTGCGCGAAGGAAGCATTACACCCTTTGAATAACCGGTAGTGCCTGAAGTATAATTGATGATGACTAGCTCCTCAGGGGATGTTTTCCGGTAGGCAATATGTTCCGGTCGAAAGTTTTTTGGATATCGTTGGCCGTAAATCTCATTACGATGCTCAAAGGCATAAGTAAGTTGCTCGCTGCGTGAAACGAGTGCGGTGAAGTCTTTCAAAGAAGCTATGCCCATTAGCAAGGGCATGGCATCTTCATTTAGGTTTTCCCAGGCTTGATCGCCAACGAATAAAAGCTTGGCTTCGGAATGGTTGACAATGTTGTGTATGTTATCTGCTTTAAATTCATGAAGAATAGGAACTACTACAGCTCCATAAGTGACAGTGGCAAGAAAGGCGACTGCCCAATGCGCGCTATTACGGCCGCAGACTGCTATTTTATCTCCGGGCTGTATACCCGCACTTTCAAGTACAATATGAAATTTTGCTATCTTACGGGCTACATCTTTGTATTGCAATGTGATTCCTTTGTAGTCTGTCAAGGCGTTATAATCCCAGTTTTTTATAATACTTTGCTCAATATATTCGATGAACCCTTGTTGTTCCATTATGTAATTTGCACATTTAATTTAAAACTGCGCAAAATTAATATTTCATTAACGTAAACGAGATTCTCCGGAAAAGTTTTACGGTTAATTAACGGGGGAATTATTCGTGGGATTTATCGGGGATTGCAGTGGATTTCTATGTAAAGAAAATCCCATTATATATAAAGCTTCCTAACAATATATGTACTGGTATGTTACATATATTGTTAGGAAGCTTTACACATAATGAGCTTATTCTTTGTTACTCTTTTCAGAGATAAGAAGTAACTTGTCGTTTACATGCAATTTTAGACTTCCGTTAGGTATCAGGTATTCGTCACCGCGTTTCACGATCATCACAAGAGTACCTTTTGGCAGGTTCATTTCCTTTAGTGTATCGGCTCTTTCGATCATTTCCTGTGTTACGGTCACATCCTTCAGATCGGAATCTATTTCTTCAGGGAGTTCTACTCCAAAATCATTACCTGTTTTTTCGAGTGGGGTGGAAAGGTTAAGAAGGCGTGCCACATAAGATACAGTAGTTCCCTGCACGATCAATGAAACGATGGTGATGAAGAATACGATATTGAATATAGCATTCGAACCTTCCACATTAGCCACTACGGGATAGGTCGCGAAGATGATCGGAACAGCACCGCGGAGTCCCACCCAAGATACAAACAATCGAGACTTGAAAGTTATTTTCCGGAAGGGGAGCAAACAAAGGAATACACTGAGCGGACGTCCGATTACAATCATGAATACACCAATGAGTGTGGCTACACAAGCTACTTCGAGCATCTCATGCGGATTTACAAGCAAACCGAGCATTAGGAACATGATGATTTGGAACAGCCAGGTCAATCCATCCATGAATGTGGCGATCTCTTTGCGATACATGATTTTGTTATTGCCTACCATGATTCCGGCAATATATACAGCTAGATAACCATTGCCATGTAAACGGTCAGTGATGGCGAAAGTGAAGAATACGAATGATAATAACAGAATAGGGTAAAGCGATTGATTATCGACATTAATCTTATTGAGTATCAGTATGGCAAGTTTACCTAATATATATCCGGCAGCGGCACCTACCAAGAACTGTACGATAAATGAACCTAATATGGTTCCTGTTTCCATGCCGGAAGATTGGATGAATTGTATGAGAACAATAGTAAGCATGTATGCCATCGGATCATTACTACCGCTTTCCAGTTCGAGCATGGGGCGAAGGTTGTATTTCAGGTTCATTTTTTGTGACCGCAAGATGGCGAAGACCGAAGCCGAGTCGGTAGATGACATAGTGGAGGCAAGCAAGAGTGATACGGTTATTGGAAAGTAAACGTTTGTCCAACTCATCCCGGAAAGCCACCAGATGAATAATCCAGTGAACAATGCTGTCAATAATACGCCTACTGTCGATAATACTATTCCCGGTGTAAGAATAGGACGGATTTCGGTAAACTTCGTGTCCATTCCACCGGAGAAAAGGATAACGCTAAGTGCTACCATACCAATGAATTGTGCTGTTTTAGCACTGTGGAATTGGAATCCTAGACCATCGCTTCCGAAAATCATACCTACAACAAGAAATAATAATAAGGCAGGTACACCGAAGCGATAACCGGTTTTGCCGACAACGATACTGATAAAAAGTAAAATCGAACCTACAAGGAGGATGTTTTCTGCTGTGAATAACATGGGCTATAATTATATGGGTTATAAAAATGTCTTTATCGTTTCACTCCGCGAAGTTACGTATTTTTAATAACAAATGGAATTTATGTTTGGATGTAATTTATGCCTGTAAAGGTGGTTAAATAGTTTAAAAATGTTATTTAGCATTCAAGACTAACGTTTATTTAAATCTTAGGATAAATGAAGTTTCCTTTCCGGGTAATAGGGTAATGCTTCCACCGGACAATCTCATGATTTGTCTGGAGATACTTAGTCCAATGCCACTTCCTCCCTCTTTGGTTGTAAAGAATGGGATAAAAATATGTTCTGCTATTTCGGGGGAAATGGTTGGTCCGTTATTTTTGACTTCGATCATTATTTCTTCATCTTCATTGCACCAGGCACGAAGAAATACCTGCCCGTCTGTTTGTTCTCCTATAGCCTGTGTTGCGTTCTTCAATAAGTTGATTACTACTTGTGAAATTAGATTCTCGTCTGCATAAAGGATAAGATCGGCAGGTGTTATTTCACTGTGGAAAGATATATTCCCAGCAGGGTTTTGATGCCGGGCAAGTTCTGTCATACGGTCGATAAAGGCTTTTACATAGAAGAGCGAAGGTTCCGGTGTGGGTATTCGTGTGAAACGCCTGTAAGATTCGACGAATGAGAGTAAACCTTTGCCTGTAGCGCTGATGGTCTGTAGTCCGCTCCGTATTTCACTGTCTGTCGTTTTTGCCAAAGAAAGAAGCGTATCGCTGAGTGATGTAATAGGGGTCACCGAATTCATAATCTCATGTGTTAACACACGGATCAAACGTATCCATGAATCGATTTCTTTTTCATCGAGTTCCGTATTGATATCATTAAGAGCGAGAATGCGAAGATGTTCCTTTCGAATGGTGATGTCCGATACACGGACAGACAAGTGAACCGTTTCTCTCTCATTGGTGAAAGTGATTTGCAATTTATCATCTGCCCGGCAAGATGAAAACGTTTCCATCAATCTTTTATCGATTCGGCTCAATTGCTGTATATGAGTGAAAACATCCAGTCCGAGAAGCCTTAAGGCTTCATTGTTTTTCTGGTAAACAGCCCCATTGTCGTTCAGCACCAGTACACCGGTATTGATGCAGTCGAGTATTAATTCGTAATATTTTTCTTGTTGGGCAGTTTCGGCTTTCACATTATATAATATATGGCTGACCCGGTTTAGTGCGCGATTGATAAGCCGGTTTTCCGTGGTACCCAAGTCTTCCGGAAACCGGAAAGCATTATCATTATTTTCAAGGGCGGCTATCATAAAGAGAACTTGTCGCGTATGCTTGCGATAAAGCTTTAATTGCCACCAGAAACTAAGTATCAATAACCAAAGACTTAATCCCATCCCGATATAAATGCCTTTGACAGCGAGCATGACAGTTGTGACGCATAAGCATAGACTTATCAGCACCCGGAACCAATAATAGTCTATTAAAAGATGATGTTTTATGTTCATAAGCCGAATTTCTTCATCTTGTTATAAAGTGTTTGCCGGGTGATGCCTAACTGGTTTGCCACGGCCGACAGGTTGCCACCACATTTCTCCAATGCTTTCTGTATCATTTTCATTTCCATCTCTTCCAGAGTGGATGCAGCGGCTTCGGGCATATCGGAGCGGCGGGGAAGTTGAAATGACTCCCCTGAAATGATGGCACCATCACTGATGATAACTGCTTTCTCAATGGCATGTTCCAGTTCACGTATGTTGCCATACCACGGGTGTGTCGTCAGTTTATCTTTGGCAGAAGGGCTGAGGGAAACGGGTGGCTTGTCATATTGTTTGCAAAAACGAGCAATGAAGCGTTCTGCCAAAGGTACAATGTCTTCTTTCCGTTCTCGTAAAGGCGGGATTTCTACATGAATGGTGTTGATACGGTAAAGTAGGTCTTCCCGGAATTCATCGCGGTTGACCATCTCTCGTAAATTACGGTTGGTGGCACAGATCAATCGGATATTAACAGAAACCGGTTCATTGCTGCCCACACGCACTACGCTCCGGCGTTGGATAGCTGTCAACAGTTTGGCTTGTAAGTGATAAGGAAGGTTCCCTATTTCGTCCAAAAAGAGAGTGCTGTGGTTGGCGGCTTCAAACTTTCCGGTACGATCAGTGTGTGCATCGGTAAATGAACCTTTCACATGGCCGAAAAGCTCACTCTCAAAAAGAGATTCGGTGATGGCACCCATGTCTACTGCGACTATCTCTTCTTGTTTTCGCGAAGATAGGGCATGTATTTCGCGTGCCAGCATTTCTTTCCCTGTACCGTTTTCACCGGTGATAAGAATGTTTACGTCCGTGCTGGCTACCTTTTCTATAAGTTGTCGTAACTGTTGCATGGCGTTACTTTCTCCCCAATACATGGCACCATCCTCTTTTTTTGCGTTTCTTTTCTTTCCGCTTTTATTTATGGAAGCTGCTGCTTGCAACGTTTCCACTAGCTTTTGGTTATCCCACGGCTTTACGACAAAATCGCTTGCTCCTTCTTTAATACCTCGCACAGCAAGGTCGATGTCTGCATAGGCTGTAAATAATACTACCGGTAAATCAGGTCGTAATTTCTTAATTTCATGCAGCCAGAAGAGTCCTTCGTTTCCATTGTTAATGCCGGAGGTAAAGTTCATATCCAATAAGATGACTTCCGGTGTTTCTTCGCGTAGTACGGTTGGGAGTGTGACGGGAGAGGATAAGGTGATTACTTTATTGAAATAGTTCTTCAATAGCAGTTGGACGGCTGTCAATACTCCTTTATTGTCGTCAACGATTAAGATGGTTCCCGGTTTATTCATATTTGATCGGATGTAAAAACGGAACAAATATATAATATGTATCGGGAACCTCCTAACGACTGTCTAATAATTAGACAATTTATAATAGTTGTATAGGCAGATTATAATAATTGCAATTTTATCCCGAAGGATAAACTGAGATAATCTTTGGGACGAAGATAGCGGTTGGTAACAGCACTGATTAGGTGAAAGTCACATGTACTCAATTCATAGAATACGGTTATGGACTTTGCTGTGTATCGTCTTTGAGGGTCGATGTCATAGGTGAGCCGTTGTCCGAGAAAGATATGTGAACGTATCCTGCTGGAGAAGCCGTAATATCCTTTGGGATAGCGATCTGGTTCGTGTACCCAGAATTGGTCGCCGAAAACGGTATTGAAATAAAGTCCGCAGGAGAGGGGTTCCGTGGAGAAACCTTTTCCCAGTTCAAGGCTCCACGGCATATAATTTTGTTTTAGAGTCATTGTAATTTTAGTGCGCTTTGACTGATATTTGGGTATAAAGCCCAAGAAGATGTCCGTTTCCCACTGATTCTTTTTGCCATAATCCCATCCTGTACCGAAAGAGAGAAGCCCCATGTTGCCTGCGAATTGGATTTTTGTATGAGTCGGGATTAACTTCTCCCAATGGCAGCGATAACGATGAACGCGCTTATCATATTTTGTGGGATGGCTGCAAATGCTGTCCTGTGCCGCAATCTCCTGCCCACACAGTATAAATAACATTCCGGCAAGTATGTATTTAATAGTAGACCACTTCATAATCATATCCTTCAGGTTTAATAGTAAATAATAGGTAACAGCGATCTTTCATGCAAGTACTTCCATAGTAAATGATGCCGTCTTCGAAAAGATCGCGGACGGTAACATTGTGGTCGTGGGCTACGGTACAGAATTGCAGTCCGGGATATTGGGTGACATAATGGTGGAATACTCTCGACACATTCCTGTTGAAAACATCCGATACCGGACTGACATGCATGCTGATTACTGTTTTCGTGAATTCCCCTTTATGCTCTTCAAATTGTGACTCCATGAAACTAAAGTTCGGTATGGGTTCGGAATAGTCGTATTCCATGGCATTTGTATTGAGGCAGATAAATTTCACATCGCCTGCGATAAAGGCGAAATTAGTGTTTCCGAATACCGCTTTGTATGTTTCTTCTCCCGTGCCGATGCAATCATGGTTTCCGATAATGACAACATACGGAACATTCAGTTTGCTCATAATATCTCTTTGCCATAAAAATTCGTTTGTAACTCCGAAATCACTCACATCACCGCCATTGATAACGAAGTCTATATCATTGCGTTTATTGATCGTTTTCACGAAATCTTCCGTTTCATCATAAAATCGTTGGGAATCACCCATTACTGCAAAGCGCAATGTCGTTTTACCTTTGCAATTGGCTTCTATTCTTTCAATATTATGAGCATTGACATCTGTTTCTCCCTTTATCCGGACATCATACGGGTGATAATCTATCATGTCGCATCCCGACAAAAGGAACAAACTTATTAGTAAAGCATACATTGTTTTATTCTTCATCATTCTAATCATATTAGTTGAAAACTCGTTGCAAAGATACAGTTTTGCCCTTTGGAAGCAATGTGATGGGAGTCGATTCAGAGTTATGGGACAATATCAAGGAAATATTGTCTAATAATTAGACGTACGGTGTCTAATTATTAGACACTTGTTTGGACTCTTTGTCTGGCTATGCTACTGTACTTTAATAGGTTACTTGTTCTGGCACAGTATCTGCATTGGGAGATGATAATTGAATATGATTTCTTAAAGATAAACTGGCTTCATGCAATGGCCAGATGGGAAGAGACGTTGTGAAACGTTTCTTCTCCAATGATACAAACTTGCATGGATCAAGCTATCTATTAAGAGACTTATTGAAATCGAATGAGAAAGATCAATTACCGCGAATGAAAATCCGGTGAACAGCATTAAGTGTAAATAAAGACAAAGAATAAAACAAGAACAGATAAATAATAAACAGTTATGATACAGATTAATGACATTAGTAAAGTATTTCGTACTTCAGAAGTAGAGACGGTAGCTTTGAATCATGTGAACCTAGATGTGAAAGAAGGTGAGTTTGTAGCCATCATGGGACCTTCAGGCTGTGGAAAATCCACATTATTAAATATTCTGGGATTATTGGACAATCCGACGGAAGGTTCATATAAGTTAATGGGTGAGGAAGTAGCCGGACTGAAAGAAAAAGAACGCACCAACGTACGTAAAGGCAAGTTAGGATTCGTTTTCCAGAGTTTTAATCTGATCGATGAATTGAACGTATATGAAAACGTCGAGCTTCCGTTGACATATCTCGGCATAAAGGCTTCCGAACGTCGCTGTATGGTGGAAGAGATGCTGAAACGCATGAATATCAGTCACCGTGCCAAGCATTTTCCTCAACAACTTTCCGGTGGTCAGCAACAGCGTGTTGCCATAGCCCGTGCTGTAGTGACTAATCCTAAATTGATTCTTGCCGATGAGCCTACAGGTAATCTGGATTCAAAGAATGGTGCGGAAGTCATGAACCTGCTGACGGAGCTGAATAAAGAAGGAACCACTATCATTATGGTGACTCATTCACAGCACGATGCAAGTTTTGCTCACCGAACGGTACATTTGTTCGATGGTAGTGTGGTAGCGAGCGTGATTAGTGAGTAGTTTTTCACTCAAAATAATTTAATGTTATGAGACAAATCTATTATAGTATCAAGACATTGCTGCATGAATGGGGCTCGAATATAGTCAGGGTGATTTCTCTCTCTTTGGGACTCACCATTGGCATTCTGTTATTCTCGCAAATAGCTTTTGAGCTTAGCTTTGAATCCTGTTATCCGGAGTCGGAACGGCTGGCAATGGTACGTTGTCTGACTACTAACCAGAATACCGGGGAGACAATGGGGGATGATGGGACAGCTTATGATTATACGGTATTCGACAAAGTTGCGGCTACATTGGCACAGGATATGCCCGGGGAGGTGGAATCGGCCACTTGCATATGCCCATTTGTGGGCTCGGATATCTTTTATGAAGACAAGTTGCTTTCGGATGTACGTTATTTATATGTAGACACTTGCTTTTTTCAGACGTTCGGTATTCCCGTACTGAAAGGGAATCCCAAGGATTTAATTATGGAAGGGAGTGTTTTCGTATCCGACCGTTTTGCAAATAAAACCTTTGGTGATGAGAATCCTATCGGTAAACATTTGTCTGCCGGAAAACAGACCGATTACATCATCCGGGGTATTTATAAAGGTATGCCCGATAATACAATACTTCAGCACGACTTTGTAGCTTCCATACACAAAGACGGTGGTTATCTGAATGGATCGGGATGGAAAGGAAACGACATATTTTGGGCCTTTCTGCGATTGCGCAATGCGGATGATGTGGATAAAGTGAACGCTAATGTACAGCGAGTGATCGAGAAGTATACTCCGGCACAGTTCGACAACTGGAAAATAGAATTCAGTGTAATTCCACTTAGGGATCGGTATACGGAATCGCCCGATGCACAGAAACGTCTGGTCATTTATGGTTTCCTTGGCTTTTCCATCTTCTTTGTAGCCATCATGAACTACATGCTTATCTCGATTGCTACCTTGAGCCGTAGAGCAAAAGGGGTAGGGGTACACAAATGCAGCGGAGCCAGTGCAAGGAATATCTTCGGCATGTTTATGGCAGAAACCGGTATTCTTTTACTGATTTCCATATTGGTATCGATATTGCTGATTATTAATGCACGCGGCATGGTCGAGGAACTGCTATCCGTGAGTTTATCATCGCTCTTTACTTGGCGAACTTTATGGGTGCCATTGCTTACTATCGTGATATTGTTTGTTTTGGCTGGTGGAATTCCGGGGAGACTATTTTCGAGGATTCCCGTCACTCAAGTATTCCGCCGTTATACCGATGGCAAGAAGGGTTGGAAGCGGTCTTTACTCTTTGTGCAGTTCATGGGAGTCTCCTTTGTAGTAGGGCTATTGTTGGTCACCCTTTTGCAATACAACCATCTGATGAGCAGGGATATGGGTATCCGGATCCCTGGATTGGTGGAGGCAGAAAGCTGGTTACCTCAAGAGATGGTAGAGAACATCAAGGATGAAATCCGTCGTCAGCCGATGGTTGAAGGAGTGACGGTATCGACACACAGTGTGCTTGGACAGTACTGGACGTGCGGTCTCATGTCTAATGACGGAAAGCGGATTGCCACGCTTAACCATAATTATTGCCATTATAATTATCCGGATGTGATGGGCATAAAGATTTTAGAAGGTTCAACTATGAAGAATCAGGGTGATTTGTTGGTAAACGAAGAATTGGTGCGCTTGATGAAATGGACGGATGGTGCCGTAGGAAAGAAACTGAATAATATGAGTAGTGGTTCTGGAATGGATGGAAGCATTGTCGGTGTATTCCGGAACATTCGTAACGAGAGCTTTTACTCCAACCAGTCACCTATTGCTTTAATAGCCGATAATAATGCGAACCATACGTTCGATGTCCGGTTAAAAGAGCCGTATGATGAGAATCTGAAGCGGCTGAACGAGTTTGTGGAACGAACTTTCCCCACCGTGGCTCTTCGTTTCATATCCGTGGATGCAATGGTGAAACAGGGATACGCGGCTGTTTACCGTTTCCGCAATTCCGTATGGATCACTTCTTGTTTCATACTTATAATCGTGATAATGGGACTGATCGGTTATGTAAACGACGAGACCGGACGGAGAAGCAAGGAGATTGCTATCCGTAAAGTGAATGGTGCCGAGGCATCGCATGTACTCCGGTTGGTATCGCGTGATATACTCTATGTCTCCGTATTCTCGATTCTGATTGGTACGGTGGTTGCATATTTCACCGGGAAGGCATGGCTCGACCAGTTTGCAGAGCAGTTTGAGATAAATCCGTTCTTATTTATAGGATCTGCTTTTGCGATACAGTTGTTGATTATCATCTGCGTTGTCTTGAAAGCATGGAAAATAGCTAATGAAAATCCGGTGAAGAGCATCAAAAGCGAGTGACGAACTAAAAATTATGTATAATGAGACATCTTTATTATGCCTTACAAGCGATTATCCGAGGAAAAGAATCGAACGTTATCAAGATTATTTCACTTACCTTAGGTGGATTCATTGGCATTCTGCTTTTAGCAAGGGTTGCCTTTGATTTAAGTTATGATAATTGTTATCCTGATATCGACCGTCTCTTTTATCTCCAGCGTCAAAGTGGAGAAAAAGGTGGAGGATGGGGCGAACCGTCCCTTTACAATTACGGCTCGATGGCAGCAGCACTGAAAGAAAATTTTCCGGAAGTGGAAAGTGCTACGATGATGAGTATACCAGAGGAAAGGACTTATATCTATGAAGATCGGAAGGCAGATAAGATGATGAGTATGTTTTGTGACGAACAATTCTTTTCGACAACGGGTATTCCCCTTTTGGAAGGTGATGAAGCTGCATTAAAGGATGTAGATGTCGCATTTGTCTCACGTTCGTTTGCACGGTGGATAAGCGGAGATCTATCAGTTGTTGGCAAAACGGTGATGTTGAAGAAGTTCGATAATGGTTATTATCCGTTTACGATCCGGGGAATCTATGAAGATATCCCCGAAAATTCGGAACTGCATTATGATGTGATTTATACCCTTCCTACTTTTTGTAAGATGTTGGGAGTGAATCGTGCCGGGTGGGGATATGATATCAGTTATCATACCTTGGTCCGTTTTCGTCAGGAGGCAAATGTCGAAAATGTGCAGGCACGTATAGGGGATATGTTGAAGAAGTACATTCCACAAGAAGGAGGAGAACATAAAGAACTGCATACATTTAAGGCTGTTCGAGGATATCATGCCGATCGTTCAGAAGTTCACCGTATGGTAAGCATTCTTTCTATCCTTGGATTTTCCATTCTATTGATAGCGGCCATGAATTATGTACTTATTTCGATATCATCACTTCACAAACGGTCGAAAGCGGTAGGAGTGCATAAATGTAGTGGGGCTTCTGGAAAAGATATATTTATGATGTTTCTTTGTGAAACAGGCATGCTTATTCTTGTTGTTTTATTGATCATAACCCTATTGATGCTGAATTTCAAGGATGAAGTGGAATATATAGCTGAGGCTTCTTTGTCTTCTTTGTTCTCTTGGGAGGTGATGTGGGTACCCGGATTGGTGATCTTGAGTGTGTTTCTGGTGGTTGCTTGTTTGCCGGGAAGCTTTTTTGCTTCTATTCCCGTTACTCAGGTGTTTCGCCGTTACTCTGAGTCCAGAGGTTTATGGAAACGTTTCCTATTATTTATTCAGTTTTTAGGAATGCCTTTCATTATGGGATTGATGATAGTTGTATTGGTGCAGTATCATTATATTGTGAACCGTGATTTAGGTTACAATCCGCGTGGCATAGTTTCTGTGTTCAATCAATTTCCCGATGCGGATGCTTTATTTCGCAACTTACCGATGATAGAGGGTTATGCCAATGGCAGTTCCATCATTTCCGGATATAGCGGAGGGGAAAACATAACTCTTGGCAACGGTAAGAATCTCAGTGTATGTTTAGGATGGTCTGATGCTCGTTTTGTCCCGTTGATGGGGATTCACATTCTTGAGGGAAGGAATTTCTCTCGGGAGGGAGAAGCGCTGGTTAATGAAGAATTTGTTCGACAAATGAACCAAGGTAATAGTCCGATAGGACAGAACTTATCTTATTTCTTAGGAGAGGCGACTATCACAGGAGTGATGAAAGATTACCCGGTAAGGAGTGCTTATTTTCCTCAAGATCCGGTAGTATTGGTGGCTTTACCCGGATGGGGACCTTGGACACTTCGGTTAAAGCCTCCTTATGATGAGAATCTGAGAACATTGAACAAGACGATGAAAGAGATGTTCCCGACAAAAGATGTTGTTTTCACCTCATTACAAAAGGGACTGGATATGCAATATGATTCGGTTCACCGTTTTCGTGATGTAGTAATATTAGCTTTCGTCTCTATCTTTTTGATCGGGTTGATCGGACTGGTAGGGTATGTCAACGATGAAATGCGTCAGCGTAGCAAAGAGATTGCCATTCGGAAAGTAAACGGTGCGGATGCATTTTCCATATTCTGGTTGTTGTCACGAAATATTATGTTGACAGCTTTTCCCGCTGTTCTGTTAGGTACGTCTGCTTCATGGTATATCGGGCAGAAATGGCTGGAGCAATTTGTCGAACAAATGCCATTCAGTCTGTGGGTCTATGCAGGTATCGCTGTAGGTGTATTGTTTGTAATTGTGGTTAGCGTAATGATACGCACTTGGTATATTATCAACGAGAATCCGGTGAACAGTATCAAAAGTGAATAATTAGTGATAGGAGTCAACTTTTTCTTACTTTTGTTTGTTATTCTTTATATAAACTGTAAATTAGCGACAGTTATCATCTTTCTACGTGCATTGTATATGAAGAATACACTTCTGAACATTTGGAACTTCTATCTGGAAGGTTTTCGCAGCATGACGCTGGGACGAACTCTTTGGCTTATAATACTTGTGAAGTTGTTTATCATGTTTTTCATCCTCAAACTGTTTTTCTTTCCGAACTTTTTAGGTAATCTGCCTACGGATAAGGATAAAAGCGATTATGTAGGCAAGGAACTGATTCACAGAGCAAGCCCCTAAAAAATCATTTCACTTATAACTAACTACTAACCACTTATAAATTATGATTGAAAGTATCGACACCTCATTGATTGATTGGTCAAGAGCCCAATTCGCAATGACAGCCATGTACCATTGGATTTTTGTTCCGCTTACCCTCGGGTTAGCTGTTGTGATGGGGATCATGGAAACACTGTATTACAAGACTGGTAATGAGTTCTGGAAGCGTACCGCTAAGTTTTGGATGAAGCTTTTCGGCATTAATTTCGCGGTCGGTGTAGCTACCGGACTGATTCTTGAATTCGAGTTTGGAACCAACTGGAGTAATTACTCTTGGTTTGTGGGCGACATTTTTGGTGCCCCGCTTGCTATAGAGGGTATTCTTGCCTTTTTCATGGAGGCGACTTTTATTGCCGTCATGTTCTTCGGCTGGGAGAAGGTGAGTAAACGTTTCCATTTGGCATCAACCTGGTTGACGGGACTTGGAGCAACGATTTCCGCTTGGTGGATTCTTGTGGCTAATGCCTGGATGCAACATCCGGTAGGAATGGAGTTCAATCCCGATACAGTTCGTAATGAGATGGTCGATTTTTGGGCGGTCGCATTGTCACCGGTGGCTGTTAATAAATTCTTCCATACGGTGCTGAGCGGATGGGTACTCGGTGGAATCTTTGTGGTAGGTGTAAGCTGCTGGTTCTTGCTGAAGAAACGCGACACGAAGTTTGCTTTGGCAAGCATCAAGATCGGGGCAATCTTCGGTTTGGTAGCTTCTCTGCTTGCTTTGTGGACGGGAGATGGTTCCGGTTATCAGATTGCACAAACGCAACCGATGAAATTGGCGGCTGTGGAAGGTTATTACGAAGGGCAGGAAGGTGCCGGATTGGTAGCCGTCGGCATGTTGAATCCTGAAAAGAAAACTTTTGATGATGGGGTGCAGCCTTTCCTTTTCCGAATCGAGGTTCCCAAACTTCTTTCACTGTTGGCTCAACGGGAGATGAATGCATTCGTGCCCGGTATTAACAATATTATTGAAGGTGGATATGTTCAGCCGGACGGCACAGTTGCTCTTTCCGCTGCCGAAAAGATAGAACGTGGACGGTCGGCCATTGCAGCACTCGATGCTTACAAAGCTGCGAAGTCCGTGGGCAATGAAGCCGATGCGCAGGTCGCATTGTCTGTTTTGAAAGAGAACGTGCCTTATTTCGGTTATGGATATATTAAAGATGTGAACGAACTGGTTCCTAATGTTCCGTTGAACTTTTATGCATTCCGCATAATGGTGATGTTGGGCGGATACTTTATACTATTCTTTATGGTTGTCCTGTTCTTTGTATATAAGAAAGATCTTACCAAAATGCGTTGGATGCAATATGTTGCTCTTTGGACAATTCCATTGGGGTATATTGCCGGTCAAGCGGGATGGGTGGTTGCCGAATGCGGCCGTCAGCCTTGGGCCATTCGCGATTTGCTTCCCACCACTGCTGCGATATCGAAATTAGATGTAGGGTCCGTACAAGCAACTTTCTTTATTTTCCTGGTACTCTTTACCATCATGTTGATTGCTGAGATCGGTATCATGTTGCGTGAGATAAAGAAAGGCCCGAAAATAGAACATCAATAATCATAAACTTGCTAATCATTACAATTATGAGTACATATATATTTCTTCAACATTATTGGTGGCTGGTAGTCTCTTTGCTGGGCGCTATACTAGTATTCTTGCTATTCGTGCAAGGTGGTAATTCTCTGCTTTTCTGTCTGGGGAAGACAGAAGAGCATCGTAAAATGATGGTCAATTCGACAGGGCGTAAATGGGAATTTACGTTTACGACATTGGTGACTTTCGGTGGCGCTTTTTTTGCTTCCTTCCCGCTGTTTTACAGTACGAGTTTCGGTGGTGCATACTGGTTATGGATGATCATTCTGTTTAGCTTCGTGTTGCAGGCGGTGAGTTATGAATTCCAGAGTAAAGCCGGAAACTTATTAGGTAAGAAAACCTATCAGACTTTTCTGGTGATTAACGGAGTCGTGGGACCTTTGTTGCTGGGCGGTGCGGTAGCTACTTTCTTTACCGGCTCCGATTTTTATATCAATAAAGCGAACATGGGTAATCCGATAATGCCGGTTATCAGTCAGTGGGGAAACGGTTGGCACGGGCTGGATGCATTGCTTAATCCGTGGAATGTCATTCTCGGCCTTGCAGTCTTTTTCCTTGCACGCATTTTAGGGGCACTTTATTTTATCAATAATATTGCCGATAGAGAACTGGTTGCCAAATGCCGCCGTTCGTTGATTGCCAATACAGCCTTGTTTTTGGTTTTCTTTTTGTCGTTTGTGGTTCGTACTCTGCTGGCTGCCGGCTATGCTGTCAATCCTGTTACAAAGGAAGTGTTTTTGGAGCCGTACAAGTATTTCACTAACTTTATCGAGATGCCGGTGGTATTGGTTATCTTCTTAATAGGTGTTGTATTGGTTTTGTTCGGTATTCTTCGGACGATTTTTAAAAAGACTTTCGACAAGGGTATCTGGTTTGCAGGTATCGGAACTATACTGACCGTATTGGCGTTATTGCTTGTTGCGGGCTATAATAACACGGCTTATTATCCCTCGTTCACAGATATACAGAGTTCGTTGACTCTAAGTAATAGTTGTTCCAGCCAGTTCACTTTGAAGACAATGGCCTACGTATCTATTCTTGTACCTTTTGTGATTGCTTATATCTTCTATGCATGGCGCAGTATCGACAATAAGAAGATCGATGCAGAGGAGATGGACGAAGGCGGGCATTCTTATTGATTGCAGGGGATCAGCCCTTTCATTTGGATAGTAAAAGAAAGGATAAGTGAACATAAAAGTCGCTTATCCTTTCTTTTTATGTATGGTTGAACGGTTCTGTGGGGATTTTAATGCTTGATTCGAATCACCTGTTTGATTACGCTGTTTCCGGTATGTACATTCAAGTAATACGTTCCGTTGGGCAGGTCGGCTACATTCATTTGCAGGAGTTCTTCCTCCGAAGTCCCGTTAACCGTGCGAACCAATCCAAAGTCATTATACAGCAGAAGTTTCACTTCGTGCAAGGAAGTGTCGTTTTCTTCCGTTTCCATCCTGCGTACGGCTATATGGTCGCCTGCCGGGCTGGAGGATGTCACCCTGTAAGTGGGGGCGGAATGTGTAGTAAACGACGAGTCTCCCGTGTACACCGTGGCGCCTTCCTGGTTGACCCGGTAACTCATTGCCGTGGTCGGCGTACATGGGCTGTACACCATGCATGTCACGATGCCCTCATAATCCTTGTTCGGGAATGTCACTTTCAGCCGGTGCGGGAAGTTGTACCTGACCAAATCAATGTCTAAGTCCGGGCTTATTACCGGAGGATAGGGGGTGTCAGACGCAAGGGTGGCCATGGGGCTTAATATGGGGGAATCATTGAGGTTCGTCGACGATTTTATGCAATGCATTGATATCGGTATCACCAGGGAGGAGCGATCCGTTATCAAGTCTTCCGTTTCGAGTTCCGCCTCCTCCCTTGTGGCCGAGTTTTCGGTTCGCCGGCATTTCCAATACAAGACGGTTTCTTCGGGTATGTCGTCCATGCTTTGGTTGGTGTTATCTATGATGTCGGCATAGAAAGCGAACCTCCTGCCATTCCATGGTCCTTTGGTGTCGGTCATGTATTTCAGGATGACGCTTCCCTTTTCCCGGCGAGTAAGCTCCTGTCGTTTGGTGTATGTCTTGCCGTTAGCCTGCACCACCGCTTCGATCCAATATCCGGAGGATGTCCCTTCTGCCGTGCTGACCCGGATGGAGTCCCCCTTCCGGGAGTCGATGTCCACATTGTCCGAGACGTTCCAACGGAGAGTGGCCCCGTAAGGCAGGTATCCTATACGGTGCGCTTTCAGTCCGCAACAGGAGATATGGTTGCTGCCTTCTATGGTCAGCACGGAAGATATGTTTTTGGTGAATTGCTTGATTAGGGCATTGTCATAGTAAACTTTGGCCGTCAGTGTGGTGGATTTCCCGCAATCCCTGGTCAGTATTTTCGCTACCGAATCCACCGGGTTGGTCAGTGTGAAGTCGGACGAAGAGGAACTCCATACGACTTTTGCCTTGCGTGGCAAGTTATTGATCGTATAGGTAAAAGCATCTTCTTGGACGAGTGTTGATTTTTGGAATTGTATCATTCTCAGCGCATCGTATGCGTCCACTATGCCGTATCCCACTTGGTCGCTCCATCTTCCGTAGGTTGCGTTGGTGGAGAAAGTATGCCGGCTCGTTTTTTGGCAGGTCTTGCATAATATTTCCTTTAGTTGGGTTCGTGTCAGGCTGGGGTTGACAGAGAGCATCAGCGCGGCTACACCGGCCACATGGGGAGCGGAAAAAGATGTTCCCGTGACGTGTTCATAGTAATCGTCTTTCGTAGTGGTGTATATTTGTGTTCCCGGTGCTACAAGATCCAGGTCGTTGCCGTAGTTCGAATCCTCCCACCGCGCCCCGTTTGACTTTGAGGCTCCTACGGCGATCACGTTGGGCAGAGAAGCCGGGTAATTTATGGTGGTGGAATTGAAATTGCCGGAGGAGGCTACGATGATACATCCACGGCCTCCACGGCCTTGGGTGGCTAGCTCGTTGATTTTGTCTGTTAATTCGGATTTGTGTGACTCATTATCTCCCCATGAGCAGTTGATAATGTCCGCTCCCATCCTTTCGGCATATTTCAAACCCTCGACAATCCATTCATCTCTTACTACTGTAGAAGAGGATACATTGGTAAACTTATTATAATAAATGCGTATCGGTATGATTTTGCAATGCGGTGCCACTCCCGTGATTCCTTGGTTGTTATCCACTGCTGCAATGATCCCGCTGCAATTTGTCCCGTGTGCGTCACCGTATTTCGGAGCGCCGTTCTCACCTTTTGCAATGTCTGTTACTGCATTAAAGCCTGGTAGAAGATTGGCTTTGAGGTCAGGATGGGCAAGTTCCACTCCATCGTCCAATACGGCAATTTTTATATTTGATACCCCTTTACTTATCGTCCAAGCATCTTTGGCAAAGATGCCATTTCCTTCAGTATTCTCTAAAGGCCATTGGAAAGATGTGGAGCATTTTTCAATAAAGTATGTAAAATCGGGTTCAGCGTAATTTACTCCCGGTTGCTTTGCCAATAAGTTACAAATCCCTATGCAGTCTGGATTAGAAATTAGAATCCTGTGGAAGTAGTGATCTTTCCCATCGGAACTTTGTTCGGTTCTGATATCTCTGTATTTAATTCCAAAACGGTTAAGCAGATCTTCTATTTTTTTTAAACTTTTATCTGTGTTCACAAATAGCATACCATACAAAGCAAGTATTGATTTTTTGTCACTTAAGTATACAGGGAAAGCCTCTGCTATTTCTTCTCTTTTTTCCAAGGCTGACAATTCAGCCACATTTTTGATTTTCACGAAAGAGTAGGATCCTGAACGATCGTCCAGTACGAAACTCAATGACGAATAATGTTCTTGCAGAAAGCGTTCTTTGGCTTCTACGGTTGCCTGTTCCGTAAAACGAACGTATCCCAGAGTATCTACTAACTCATAACAACGCTCTTCACCGTATGTGGTATAGCAGGTCGAGAAATGCACTTCATCCTCATTGCTACATCCGGCAACGATTCCTGCACTCAGTAGAAGAAATAATTTTAAAAAATTCAGTGTCTTCATCATGGTTTTTGTATTAAAATCGGTTTATAAACATACTCTCATCTGATTGGAGTTTATTGAAAGTCACAAAGGAATTTCTCTCTTTCATTCAAAGAGTAATAAATGGAATAGCGGATGGAGTTTCCCGGGTGGCAGTCTGATTTGTTAGTATAAGTGAGGTTTCAAAATAAAGGTACCCATCTTCCCTTTTGATTTATTTCTTCAAAAATACGCAATAATTAATTAAAATAGAGCTTTATAAAGAAAGATATTATTGTGATTTATAATTATTAACGTTTGTGGTAAGTGTAGGCAGGAGACTGCTTTGAATCGCTTAGCGGTGAGTTTCATCAATTTGCAGGGCATATCTGTTTGATTATGCCGATAAGTAGACCATTTCACCTGTCTCCGTGGTTGTGTCGAGATAATGGAATTCCTCTGTCATCGCCAGGGGAATGTATGCCGAAGGCTTACGGACGAAGGCGGGCATTCTTATTGATATGATTCTGTCAAAATAGCAAATTGAATTTATAAGGCTGCCATACGGAGTTTTTCCGACCGTTCGTTGGGATTGATGGAAAAGAATCGATTGTGGGGCAATCAGCCGTTTTCATTTAGATAGCAAAAAGAAAGGATAAGTGACTTTTATGTTCGCTTATCCTTTCTTATTATGTGTGGTTGAACATCCTCGTAGGAATTTTAGTTTGAGTATGCTACTTCAAGATGATCTTTGGCAAAGATGCAACTAGAATAAAATAGCTCAGTTATCCTTCCTTTTCAATGCTTAAGGCATGTATATCGGTGAGGAAAGTACGGTTCCTCGGTGGGGAAGAGGCCGTTCATTACCGGGGAACCGATCCTTCCTCGGTGACAAACTGTTTTTATCTCGGTGTCACATTGACCTAAATACGGTTTGTGATGTACTTATAGACGGTTTGTCCTCATCGTCTTTCTCTGTTTCAGGGTCAAAACTCCGGTTCCCATCTCTGTTTCACCTTTTTATAGAAGGAGGCCTGTTAGCAAGAAACGGAATTTACCGTCATTTTGCTACGTTATTTACTGGTTTACCTGCCACATAGCCTTTCAGGTTTTCCAACATGATTCCCATCAAACGTTCGCGGGCAGCAGTAGTTGCCCAAGCGATGTGCGGAGTGATGTAACAATTGCGGGCAGTCAACAATGGATTGTCTGCACGGGGTGGTTCGGTTGAAAGTACATCTACGCCTGCTGCATATATCTTTTTATTATTCAGGGCATCAGCCAAGTCTTGTTCGTTTACTAACGGGCCGCGTCCGGTATTGATTAGAATGGCCGTTGGTTTCATCAGAGACAATCGGTGGGCATTGACCAATTCACGGGTCTGTTCGGTCAGCGGACAATGTAAACTGACAATATCGCATTCACGGAATATCTGATCCAGTTCCATCTTCTTTATTTCCGGAGGCAATTGCAAGCGCGACTTGGATGTGTATGCCCATACCTTCATTCCGAAGCCGATGGCGATACGGGCTGTATTGTATCCTGTTTGTCCTAGTCCGATAAGACCGATTTTCTTTCCGAGCAATTCAATGAGTGGAGTATCCCAGAAGCAGAAGTCGGCACTATTTGTCCAACGTCCTTTGTGTACTTCCTCGGAATGATGTTGCACTTGTTGGGTGATGTTCAGGATATGTGCGAATACCATCTGTCCTACGGACGGGGTACTGTATGCCGGTATATTGGTGACAACGATACCGCGTTCGCGAGCTGCATCGATATCGATGACATTATATCCTGTGGCAAGTACACCGATATATTTCAGATCGGGCAATGCTGCCATGTCTTCTGCTGTGATTGCCACTTTGTTCGTAAGCAGTACTTCTGCACCTGCTGCACGTTCAAGGACTTGTTCGGGTGAGGTACGGTCATAAATCGTACATTCTCCCATCGCTTTCAATTCGTCCCAGGATAAATCGCCTGGATTTGCGGCATAACCGTCTAATACTACAATCTTCATGGAATAATTTTTTAAGAATCACAATTCATTGTTTATACTTATCTCCCCATAGCTGTTGCATGCGTTCGGCATGTTTTTGCTCCGCAGCATTCGCTTGGGGATGCCAAATTTGTTTGTTTGCCAGTCCATCGGGCAGAAATTGCTGCTTCACGAAGTTGCCTTCATAATTGTGGGCATACTTGTATTGCTCACCGTATCCCAACTGTTTCATCAATTTGGTCGGTGCATTGCGCAGATGCAAGGGAACCGGCAAGTTACCCGTTTCCCGAACCAAAGTTAATGCGTCGTTGATGGCGTTGTATGCCGAATTGCTCTTAGGGCTTGTCGCCAGATAAATAGTTGTTTCAGCCAATGGTATCCTACCTTCCGGCCAACCTATCTTCATGAGCGTGTCGAAACATGCATTGGCTAATAGCAGTGCATTCGGATTGGCAAGTCCGATATCCTCGGCAGCCGATATGACCAAGCGGCGGGCGATGAAAGCAGGGTCTTCGCCCCCTTCCACCATTCGTGCCAGCCAATAGATGGCACCGTCTGGATCACTTCCGCGTATGGATTTAATAAAGGCCGAGATGATGTCGTAGTGCATTTCACCGTCTTTATCATAAGCAAGGGGATTCTGTTGCAAACGTTCGGTAACCATCTCGTCGGTGATCACCACGGTTTCTTCTGTTTCCGATTCAACCACCAGTTCCAGTATGTTCAGCAGTTTCCGGGCATCCCCTCCTGAAAAGCGGAGCATTGCACTGGTCTCTTTCAACTCGATATGGCGTTCTTTCAGTATGCTGTCGGTTGTGATGGCGCGTTGCAGCAGTTCCAGTAAATCTTCTTTTTCCAAAGATTTCAACACATAAAGCTGACAGCGGGATAGGAGAGGACGGATCACTTCGAAAGATGGGTTCTCGGTGGTTGCACCGATCAGTGTAACTGTACCGTTTTCTACCGCACCCAGCAGTGAATCTTGTTGCGATTTGCTGAACCGGTGAATTTCATCTATAAAAAGGATAGGGCTTGCCTGCGAAAAGAAACGATTGTTTTTGGCACGGTCGATCACTTCACGCACGTCTTTAACACCGGAACTTACGGCACTCAATGTGTAAAAGGGTGTTTCCAGCTTGTTTGCGATAATTTGCGCAAGAGTGGTTTTTCCTACCCCCGGAGGTCCCCAAAGGATGAATGAAGAGATCCGGCCCGCATCGATCATCTTACGCAGGATAGCACCCGGTCCGACTAAGTGCTTCTGACCTATATATTCATCTAATGTTTTTGGCCGAAGCCGTTCTGCTAATGGTTGCACGTTATTAAGCGATTAATTGTTTAGAACACCATTACCACCATGAACCGTATGCCCCATTTATTAATGTCGGGATTGTCACGGTAAGTCAAGCGGTGTACATATTCAACATGTAGAAGTTTGAAAATGTTGTAGATTCCCACACTTGCCTCCATATAAGGTATTTTCGGGTCCATCACATGACTGGTGTACTTTCCGTCACGCATAGGAAAGAGGAACAATTCGGGATTGTCACTCTTGAACGGATTGTTTTTGTCGGTCAATGTTCCCCAAAGTGCCCTGAACCGGAACATCTCTCTCCACTTCAACTTCTTCAGCAACGGGATTCGATTGAATAGTTTTCCGTTCATGTCGTACGACAAAGAAACCGAGGCGAAACGGTCGTTCAGGAACTCCATGTTATTGATAAGGGAGAAAGTTTCACGTTGGGTGATGTACGAAAGATTTGCTTCCGGCAGAATCAGTAACGGAAAAGGAACCGTGTTCCATTCGGCACCACCTTTCAGGCTGATATCTACTATACCCCAAGAGGAAGGCAGCCAGACGCGTTTCCATATGCTTGCTTCCGTACGGTTGAAATTATATTCCCCACCGAGGACTCCTTTAAATCCCGAAGTATGGGTCAGTGTAAAGATCGGTGCATCCAGGGATACGGGGATCCGGCGTTGTTTCGAATTGACGAAAGATTCCCCGGGGGCATAGCGAAGTGTTACGCTTGCCTCCGCGGTAGTAATGTCATGGATCGGTTTCTCGTTCGGCAATGGCATTTTGTCCGGACTGTCGTTGTTAGGCCAGTATTTCAGGTTGCCGGTCGGTTCATCATTACGGTGGCGAAGCATGGCTTTGACACCGAATCCGGTATGAGTTTCCAGTTCGTAATTGATCGTAGCGTCACGCATGTATGACATCTGGTCTACGGTTGTTGTCTTCCAGGAAAGGAATACGTTGTCTTTGTCCGTAAAGAGGAACTTATCCATCGGTGACATCACATCGTAGCCATAGGTGGCTGAAATGAAATGCTTGGGAAATTCCCATACGACATAGTCTCTTTTGTTGAACGAGTAGGTCAGTGTTCCGCTGTATTTCCAACGGTGGTCTTTGAAACCATAGGCTCCATAACCGTTGACAAACCAATGCGGGTTGAGGTTGGCGGTAGTCATGCCGCTTAACCGCAAGCGCAAACCATCGATGTAATTGCTTGAAATAGTGGTGTTGATGGGTCCGAAATCGAACTTGCTTTTCTTTTTCGGTCCAGTGGTCTCAACGAAGTTCTCGATCAGAGCTTTTGCTCCGAAGATGATATATTTGAATCCCGGTATCTGTTCGATCCGGTTCATGAATATATCCATGCTGCTTTCGGTCTTGGTCAGCGGTACTTGCCGTACTTCCGCCCAGTACTCATCACTCTTCGAAAGCATGTCCGATTCTTTGATGACTGAACCTTTCATGCGGAAATATCTTGCTTCGATGGGATCGAACTTGTAATTGCTGTATTTCGTAGTACGCTGCACCTGCAATCCTCCGGTTGCTTTTACCAAAGACAGATCGACTAGCATGTCATCATCTTTCAGTACCCAGTTCCCGTTAGGCAATTGTTCGTATTGCTGCACAATGTCCATGCGATTGACAAAGTTTACGCCTGTCTTTTTGGGCAGATTCATGACGCACTTTTTTACTGCATAGGTAGAATCTTTTAATACGTAAAGATGTCCCGTGAATCCGAAGTCCTGTGAATTTTGGGGAACGAACGAGACGTGAACGCAAGTGTCCCGATCCACAGTCAATGTGTCCATCAGATAATATTTATAAAAGTTGAGGCCCTCTTTGGCTATCGGGCTGGTGAAACGTCTTTGAAGTAGACGTATCTCGTCATCGTAAATGTTGACGTTAGTGAAGACATCCTGTAGAACTGTGCCTAACATGTCACCGGTGGAAAAGAATTCGTTGATGCCATTAGAATTCATGCCTTTGATGACAGTCTTTTTGCTTTCCGGGTCTTTCCGGAAAAGTGTCTGCGAGGACGTTTCTTGTATGGATATGGGGAGAATCAGACTGTTCGTCACTTCCGATACTTCGATTTGATCTTTTAGAAAAGCGTATTTCTTATAGATTCCCTTTTCTAACTTCTCCGGAGTGATTTCGTTAAGGGACATCTTCATCTTCTCGTATTGGTCGTACTGGTAATATTCGTTTACTTCCAGCCTTTGTGCCTTTTTATGCTCGATCACCTTGCGCATGAAATCTACGGCCGGATTATTCTTTTTGGAGTACTTCTCCTTTTTGGGCTTTACTGTCACTTCGCTTAACATTACATCGTCCGGGGCCATTTGTACGTTCAATATTTTCTGTCCCGGTGACAGTTTTACCACTTTGGTGCGATACCCGATCGAGGAGAACGTCACTTCATTCCAACCTCTGCGTGTTTCTATCTGATATTCTCCATTTGCATTGGACACTCCACCGACTCCCTTTCCTTCGTAATATACAGAGATATACATTAATGGTTCGTGTGTTATCGAGTCTGTGATAACCCCTTTTAGCTGTGCAAATGCCTGCGAAGCAGTAATTATGAGCAGGGATAACAGGATAAGTTTTCTATATTGTTGTTTCATATACTTCAACATGAGGCCGCAAAGTTAGCAAATTACTGTTAATCCTCATGCTAATATTAACTAAGAAATAAGAGGAATGTTTAAGAATGAACCGATTAAATGCTATATTTGTGCAATAATTAATGTAATAATCAATTATTCATGAAACTTCATGTCGTTAGCTTTCAGGTTCCTTATCCGCCTGCATATGGTGGTCTCATTGATGTGTACTATAAGTTAAAAGCCTTAAAAGAAGCAGGTTGTGACATTGTTTTACATACATATAAATACCGGACGGAAGAGGCTCCGCAACTGAATGAAGTGGCTGGGAAAGTCTATTATTATGAACGTTTTACGGGGGTATCTTCTCTGTTTTCATTCATACCGTATATAGTGTACAGCCGTAGGAATCGTTTACTGCTTCAGCGGTTGAATGAAGATGACTCTCCGATATTATTTGAAGGATTATATACTTGTTATTTCTTGGATCATAAAAGTTTGCGATCGCGTTTAAAGCTGGTTCGGACTCATAATGTAGAACATGATTATTATAAACATTTGGGGGATTCTGCAGTTTCATTTTTTAAACGTTGTTATTATAGGCTGGAAGCATGCAAGCTTCGTTCTTATGAAAAACAATTGCGCCATGCGGATGCTATTTTAGCGATCACTCCCTTTGATCAGGAATACTTCTCAAAATGTTATGCACCCGTGCCTGCCGAATGGATACCCTGTTTTTACAATAATATATTGCCCGATACGAGTACCGGTACTGATTCTTATGTACTATATCACGGTAATCTATCCGTAGATGAAAACGTACATGCGGCTCTTTATATATTGAATGATTTACTTCCTTCATTAGATAGGAATATACGGGTGATCATTGCCGGTAAGTCTCCTGCACCTGCTTTGGTAAAGAGAATTGCCGATTTTTCGAATGTTCAATTGATTGCCGATCCTTCCGAGGAAGAAATGCAACGATTAATTGTCCGGGCGCGCATAAACCTTCTTTTGACATTTCAGGATACAGGTATTAAATTGAAGCTTATTCATTCATTATTCAAGGGGCATGGTTTCTGCTTGGTGAATACTCCGATGCTTACCGATTCGGCTTTGGCTCCGTTATGTCTTGTTGCAGATGGAAGGACAGCACTTGTGGAGCAAATAGAACGCTTATATGTCATGGAGCCTTCTGCAGAAGAGGTGGAAAAAAGAATCAGGCATCTGCAGATGATATATGATAATCATGCAAATGCCTGTAAGTTGCTTTCTCTTTGTAAATCACCCAAAAAGCCTTGAGCTTGTTTATTGATGTTCGGAAAGTATCTGTACGATACGGTCTGCTGTCCGTCCGTCCCAACGTTCGGGTAGTTCTCCGTGTTTCCATTCCCCTCGCATCAGTACATCCATTGCGTTGCTTAAGGCCACCGGATCTTCTCCTACTAATTCGTTCGTACCGATACGCCAGGTTTCAGGATGTTCTGAGTAAGTGTTGAGTGTAATGCAGGGAGTGCCCAAGAATGTGGCCTCTTCTGCAACGTTGCCGGAATCGGTAATAATTCCTTTCGCTTTGCTCATCAGGTAGCCGAAGGACAAGTAACTTTGCGGTGGCAGGATATGCAGGTTGGGTGCAGTAATACCCAGGCTTTTGATAGCGTCGCTTACATATGTATGCATTGGGGCGACAATCGGCATGCCTGCTGATTTTTCTATAATGGTTTCGACCAGACTTCTAAGATTGGCTTTGTCGTTAAGAAGAATGCGTCTGTTAAGTGTCAGTAACAGATACTCTCCTTCATTTACTCCTAAGGCAGATAACCAGAGTGGACGGATAAAATGATTGCGATTGTATCGGATATTGTCGATCAGAATATTGCCGACATAATATACGTTCTCTTTTTCCGTGCCTGTCTGATTCAGGTTCCGATTGGCAACCATACCGGCAGTGAACAGATAGTCGGACAACCCGTCGGTTATCATTCGGTTCACTTCTTTGGGCATCTTCATATCGAAAGAACGGGTACCTGCAACAAGATGCGCCACTTTTATCCCTTGTTTTTTTGCGACAATGGCACAGCTCATAGTCGCTGTAAGGTCATCTACGACAAGTACGATGTGGGTGGGGTTTTCTGTCAGCTCTTTGTCAAATGCCACCATGATGCCTGAGGCTAATTGCGTGGGGTTGCTGTCACTGACTTCCAGATACACATCAGGACCTTTCATGTGGAGGTCTGCGAATAACGAAGCATCCAGGCTAGTATCGTCATGTTTCCCGGTGTATACTAACCGGTATGATATACTTCTACCCTGCGCCCGTGCAGCATCAATGGCACGTGTAATAGGCGCTATTTTCATGAAATTCGGGCGTGCCCCGGCAACAATTGTTATTTTCATATCACTTTTCTATCTATTTTCAAGAAACAAATGTACGCTTTCTTGCGGAATTATTTGTTCCTTTGCACACAAAAAACTTTAGCTATGCCCACATTCGTTCAAATACTTGACTTCATTGGTACATTCGCTTTTGCCATCAGCGGGATTCGTTTGGCATCTGCCAAGCGCTTCGATTGGTTCGGAGCTTACGTAGTCGGTTTGGTGACTGCTATTGGTGGCGGTACCATTCGAGATGTACTATTGGATGTTACTCCCGGCTGGATGACTAATCCTATTTATCTTATCTGTACCGGACTTGCATTGATATGGGTTATCCTGTTCGGGAAGTATCTCATCCATTTGCATAATACCTTTTTTATATTCGATAGTATTGGTTTGGCTCTATTCACAGTGGTTGGGGTCGGGAAAAGCGTTGCTTTAGGGTATCCGTTTTGGGTGGCCATCATTATGGGCAGTATTACCGGTGCAGCAGGAGGTGTGATCCGCGATGTATTCATTAATGAAATTCCACTTATTTTCCGTAAGGAAATCTACGCAATGGCATGCGTATTCGGTGGAGTAGTATATTGGGGATGCCACCTGTTGGCGATGGATACCGTTCTTACCCAGATTATAAGCGGGAGCAGCGTCTTTGTTACTCGTATCCTGGCTGTGAAATACCAAATTTGCCTGCCTATCCTTAAGGGGGAAGAGGAGCCGGATATCTAATCCTTGTTTAATTCTTCTTTGTAAGGTTGAGCGAAAACGACGAAGGCTATTGGTTTCCGTTAATCCACTTCTCCTGAAAAACTGATCGATTCACGATTCTGCATATAAACGTTGATGCTTGTCGAACCATTGGAATAGATATTTAAAGAGAACTGAAAGCGGTCTTCATTATTACGGGTTACGAATTCTACTTTGGCAGCTCCCCTTTTGTTCATTTCCATTTTGTACTCATGGATTGGAGCTTTAAAAATCAATCCGTCACCGCCTCCGTAGGGGATGTTGTAAGCACGACCGTAAAAAGGCAGGTAAGAGAATACCGAATCGTTCCTTATCTCCAATGAATAAGGAGATGTAAGATGTACTGATTTCCCACGGCGAGGATAGGCCGTGGAGACATTTATTTTATAATTCTCTGAAATGATTTGTTCTTTCACTTCCTTTTCCCTTTGTTCCTTGCGCTCCTTTTTAGTCGGCTGGCCTATGATATCAGATATTCCGACTATTAACAGAAATAACAGGAAGGTGATTCGTAGATTTGTTTTCATATCATTACTCCTTTTAATTATCAACATCCAAATATAATAATTTGCAGATTAATAGTTACTTATTTAATGAAATTAAACAGAACAAAATAGCCAGAGCCACTAAAAGGAACTTTCGTTGAATGATCTGAGCCGTTTTTAGAATAGAAGTCTATTATAATAAAGGTATAATCTAGTGAAAATGTTATTTGATTTCTGTTATTTTGTATATGAAAGCTTTTGATAGCTATAATTAATCACCTGAATTCTATCAGAAACCACCTAAAAACTGTTATTTGATAGTTTTTGCCCCTAAATGTGACTAATTTACCCCTGCCCAACTCCAAAATTAGCCCTAAACTTGCACCATCGAGAAAGAAACGAAATATTAACC
>OGOG01000922.1_pt1 | contig 31092 bp, 29 predicted proteins | sample 1552581 | NCBI WGS metagenome assembly OGOG01 (sample SAMEA2580152, study PRJEB22360) | human gut metagenome | biome: human gut; feature: human-associated habitat; material: faeces | place: Denmark | collected 2008/2010 | reverse complement strand
CTAGAGCACACGGTTCATACCCGTGGTGTCGAGAGTTCAAATCTCCCTTCCGCTATTTGCTTAGCTATCACTGAAAAGTGATAGCTTTTTTGTTTACCAGTCCACTTCAAAGAACAAAACGAAGCTGCGAAGCAGCGAGAGCACGGAGTGTGGGTTTTGTGAATGGGCGTCCCGTGAACCTAAATAAAAGTAAGAAGGAGATAAATTTCATGAAGTATCAGATTTCAATGGCACCTATGGAAGGATTGACAGGTTATGTCTATCGTAGGGCGCATCATGCATATTTTGCACCGCTTGATACTTACTATACGCCATTTATTTCAAATAAGAAATTAGGAAGTCGTGAACGCCATGATGTGTTGCCAGAACATAATGAGGGAATGCATGTAATTCCGCAAATTCTGACCAATCGTGCTGATGACTTCTTGGAAATTGAAAAGCAATTGTATGAATACGGATATCGAGAAGTGAATCTCAATTTAGGATGTCCGTCTGGGACAGTAACTGCAAAAGGACGTGGGGCAGGTTTTTTAGCATATCCAGAAGAGTTGAGCAAATTTTTGGATCAGATATATTCAAAAACGAGAATGAAGATTTCTGTAAAAACAAGGATTGGCATTTCATCAGAGGAGGAGTGGCCACAGTTATTAACACTGTTTAACCATTTCCCAATTGATCATTTGATTATTCATCCTCGTTTGTTACAGGATTTTTATAAAGGTTATCCTCATATGGATGCTTATCAGTATGCAAAAGAGCATAGTTTATCCCCAATTTTTTATAATGGAGATATTCATTTTGTGGATAAGTGGAATGAAATAAAGGGTGGTCTTGGGATACAGACAAAAGGTGTTATGCTAGGTCGTGGTTTACTTATGAATCCTGCTCTTGCAGAAGAGATTAATCATGAAATGGAAGAAGGCGTTAGCGAAAAAAGGAACGTGGAGAAAACGCTGTCATCTGAGCGATTGAAGAAATTTCATGATGCGATTTTAGACGGATATTGTGAGGAGATGTCAGGAGATCGCAATGTTTTATTTAAGATGAAAGAGTTATGGGTTTATCTGGGAAATGGTATCCAGGCATCGCCTAAGCTATTGAAACAGATTAAAAAGTCTAACTCTGTGAGAGAATATAAAATTGCATCGGATGCGATTTTTCGAGAATATAATTAAAAATAATGTAAAATTAAAAAGCCTTTCTACTCTAAAATGTTGGGGTGGGTAAGGCTTTTTTTGTGTAAAAGTAAAAATATAAACTCACACAATATGTATTATACATACAATACTGATGCTTATTATTAAATAAATAGAAAAAACATTGACTTTAACTATCAATCTGTTAAAATGTGCTCATCAGTAAATTTTAATTTATTATGAATGAAATTTTAGTGGTAAAAATACCAGTGAAAAAGAAAGGAGAAAGTGTGCATATGAAAAAGGTAGTGGCAATGTATGAGCAGGAAGAGGCGTATGGAAAAAATCTTGCAGAATATGTGAACCGCAAGGAAAATATGCCATTTGAATTGCAGGTATTTTCGCAGGCAGATAAGCTGTCAGATTATCTGCAGGGGCATACACCGCAGCTTCTCCTTCTTTCTGAAGAAAGCAGTTTGGAATCGTATGGAGAGATGTCTGTGAAAACGCAGGATGTTTTATATTTAACTGAACATAAAGAGCAGGCACGTGATCATAAGGAAAACCATATTTATAAATATCAGCCTACGGATCAATTATTAAATCAATTGATGCAGCGTATGAGTGATCATGACAAACGGGACAATCCAGTAATGCAGGAATCGTGTCCTATATACGGTGTGTATTCTCCAGTAGGAAGATGTGGAAAGACAACATTTTCTCTTTTGCTTGGGGAGTTACTGGCGCGCAAGCGGTCAGTCTTATATATCGGTTTTGATGAATTGCCGTTTTGGGATGAGGAAGAGAATATATCAGAGGAGCAAGGTGAAAAAGGAACGCTATCAGATGCCTATTTTTACTGGCAAAGACAAAAATTAAAGGAAAAATTGCCAGTACTTGTATCACATTGGCATGGAGTTGATGTGCTTACCGGAATGAATTGTCCAGAGGATCTATGTGCAATACAGCCAGAAGAATGGAGCCAGTTGATTTTAAAAATTGCGCAGGAGACAGAATACGCAGCGATTGTTTTAGATATTGGATCAAAGCTGTGGCTTGCAGATTCAATATTTTTGATGTGTTCTCAGCTATATGTGCCAGTGCTTTCAGAACGTTTGGCAAAAGATCAGCAAAGACGTTTTGAGCTTTGGCTTGAGAAAAATGGCAGTGATGAGCTTTTGCAGCGTATGCAGATTGTAACGCTACCTCAGTGTGCGCAAAATGGAACAATGAAGGAACGGTTAGAATACGCTCTGTGGGGAGAAGCAGGAGATTATGTGCGCAATTTAATAAAGAGCGAGTGGTAAATAAAATGAAAAAATGCGATGAGGAGCTGTTTTCGCTGAAAGGTCAAAGAAACAGTAATGAAGACGATGAAAAACAACGGCAAAATCTTTTTGGATTGTTGCGTACCCAAGTAGTGGAGCAGCTTGATATGACAAGAGAGCTGACAGATGATGAATTGTATGCAAGCATTGATGAGGTTTTGATGATGCCGCAGTACAGAAAACAATTTTCAGTGCGGGTTTTGACGCAGCTAAGACAAGCATTGTATGATTCATTTCGAAGGCTGGATGTATTAAGTGAGGCATTAGATGACCCGGAAGTGACAGAGATCATGGTCAATGGTTATGATCAGATTTATGTGGAAAAGCAAGGTGAGTTAGTTCGTTTTCCTAAGGCATTTTCATCGCAGGAGAAATTAGAGGATGTAATTCAGCAAATTGTAGCGAAAGTAAATCGCCGGGTAAATGAGGCAAATCCAATGGCAGATGCTCGCCTTGATGATGGATCACGAGTAAATATTATTCTTCCTCCAATCGCGCTCAATGGTCCGATTCTTACGATCAGGCGATTTGCAAAGCATCCTCCTGATATGCACCAACTAATAAAATGGGGTGCATTGTCAGAGGATGTAGCGCAATTCTTAGCGAATCTGGTGCGAGCACGCTACAATATATTTATATCAGGAGGAACAGGTTCAGGAAAGACTACATTTTTGGGAGCACTTGCGGAGTATATTCCTGATCAGGAGCGTGTTGTCACGATAGAAGATTCCGCAGAGCTTCGTTTATATCATATCCAAAATCTGGTTCGATTAGAGTCAAGAAATGCAAGCCAGGAAGGAAAATATGAAGTGACAATTCGGGACTTGATTAGAAATAGTCTGCGTATTCGTCCTGATCGTATTGTTGTCGGAGAGGTACGAGATGCGGCTGCGCTAGATATGCTTCAAGCGATGAATACTGGTCATGATGGTTCACTTTCAACGGGTCATGCCAATAGTGCACAGGATATGATGACACGTCTTGAGACAATGGTTTTGATGGGAGTGGAGCTTCCGCTTGCAGCAATAAGGGGACAAATTGCCTCGGCAATTGATATTGTAATTCATTTGGGGCGTTTACGAGATCGTTCCCGAAAGGTACTTTCTATTCAGGAAGTTACTGGTCTTGACGAAAAAGGAAATGTAACACTGTCTGTACTGTATCAATTTCAGGAAACGGGGGTTGTGGATGGAAAGATCACAGGAAAACTCGAGGCGGTTCATTCACTTAAAAACTGCGAAAAACTTAAGAGCGCAGGAATTGTATTGTCTTCCTGAGGTATTAGGCTTTAAGGAGAAGCTTTTGTATGGAGCTGTGGGAGCAGCAGGCTGGTTAGGGCTTACTTATATTTTTTATCATGATTTTTTGACAGGATTTATTTCAATGCTACCGTTTCTTTATTTTTTCTTTCGATGGATTAGAAAATCGTTACATGAAAAGCAAATACAGCGTATCAGACGCGAATTTCAAGAATTAATTCAATTGTTATCTGGTGCATTTAGGACTGGCCATTCAGCAGAAAATGCAATGCAGGAGGCTTCTGAGCAGCTATCTATGATGGAAGGAGAAACTGCTTATATGGTTCAGGTTATGCAGACAATGCTTACAAAAATGAGTTTGGGAGAACCTGCTGAGCAGGTATGGCTGTCGTTTGCAGATGCATGTGAGATAGAAGAAGTAAAAGAATTTGCAAAAGCTTTTGCGCTTGCTAAGAGAAGTGGTGCATCAATGCCATTTATTTTGCAGAAAATCGCTAGTCAGCTTGTATTGAAAGTGCAGACGCAGTCTCAGATCGAGACAATGCTTGCTGGGAAAAAGCTAGAACAAAAGATTATGAATTTGATGCCAGTTGGAATCCTTTTATATTTATCTGTTACATCACCGCAGCTGCTTAGTGTAATGTATGAGACGATGACAGGAAAGATGATTATGACAGTGTGCCTTTTTATTTATATAACGGCATATCTTCTTTCTGAGAGGATAACGAGACTAGAATAGTCTGTAATTAAGGATGCTGTAACTAAAACAAGAAAGAATGAAGTTGCTGAAAGGCAATAATAGGGAGGTGTGCTGCATGGCGTTGTTTTTTAGTTGTCTGATGGTGGGATTAGTAGTAATTGCTGTATGGAAACGAAATTATAAAAAGGAAACAATTGACAACATTCTGAGTGAGGGAAACAAAAAAGAATGGTTACGGTTTTTATTTCCAATGGGACTGTGGATTTATGATTTGCTATCAATGAAGCAGCCAGCTCAAAATGAAGAAGAAAGAGAGTGGGCAAAAGCCTTATATGTAAGAGAGGATGCAAAGAAAAAGCTACAGCTTCAAGGCGCAAGGCAGATGGTAAATTTCTGGATATGTTTATTTTTTGCGAGTGTGCTTGGAATTGCTGTTTCATTTCTTCCAGATACACAAATACAAAAAACAGAGCTAGAACGTCCGGAGTTTGGACAGACAAAAGACTATAGTTTGACAGTGGAAGGTTTAGAAGAGGGAGATCAGACCATTCACGTAAGTGTAGATGGAAAAGAACCAGAGACACAAGGTATGATGGCTGTGTTTGATGATGCATTTGATTCAGTAAAAGAACAGATTTTAGGAGAAAATGAGTCACTTGAAAATGTTCAGACTAATCTTTCTCTCGTTTCTTCCACAATTTATGGAATACGTGTGGCGTGGAAAAGCTTAACTCCAGAACTTTTGGATGATTTTGGCGTGATTCAAATACAAGATATCCCTCCAGAAGGTGTTACTGCACAGCTTCAGGTAAAGCTATCTTATTCTATGTATGAACAGTATTACACACTTGATGTGAGACTGATGATGCCAAAGAAGGATGCGCAGTATTATATGATGCTTTTGACAAAACAGTTAAAGGATGAAAATAATAATACGAAAACAAAGTCTATAGTGACGCTTCCTGAAAATATAGAAGGAAAGAAGTTAACCTATAAAACAGTGCAAACACAGCCGATCCGCCTGATGCCAGCGCTACTTTTACTATTGCCGTTTATTTTATATGAAATTGCAAGGCAAAAAAGGAGAGAAGCATTTGAGAATCGAAATAAACAGCTGATAGCTGATTATCCTAATTTTGTGTTTGAGTTAGGATTGATGATTCAGTGTGGATTAAATGTACGCACGGCATGGAATCGTTTGACTGCAGAATATGAAGAAACACAGCATAAATGCAAGGGATATCAACGTTATCTGTTTGAAGAAATGCTTGTTACCCGAAATCAGATAGAGGCAGGTGTAAATGAAGCAGCAGCATATGGTGCATTTGGAAGGAGGTGCAGAGCACACTGCTATTTGAAGTTAGGAAGCAGCCTTGAACAGAATTTGCGTCAAGGAATATCGGGATTAGAGCAGCAGCTTGATCAAGAACTGACACAGGCGTTAGAACAGAGAAAAAACCAGGCAATACAGGATGGTGAGCGTATGGAAACCAAAATGTTATTTCCGATGTTTCTTTTGCTTGGATTAGTAATGGCTATAGTAATGATACCTGCATTTATGAGTATGTAGTGATTAAAAATAAAGAATTACGGAAGGAGGTATATTTCGATGGAAGGAATTAAAAAACATACGTTTTTTTGTCGTATCACTGATGGCGCAGTGAAGAAAATTAGAAGATTTAGAAATAATACAAAGGGAGTTACTACTGTTGAGGTGATCTTAGTTCTTGTAGTGCTTTTGGCAATTGTTGTAATTTTTAGAGAACAGCTTACCGCTATCGTAACTGGAATTTTTAGTCATGTAAATAGTACAGTAAGTGAATTGTATGGATGATGAAAAGGTTACATGAGAAAGCCAGTATAACTGTATTTTTATCGCTGCTGCTTGTACTATTTATTGGATTTATTATGATGATGACAGAGCATGCGAGGATATTTGGACTTCGTCAGCGCCTGGTCTGTGCTACAGACTCTGCAATGGATTCATTATTTTCTATGTATGATCGTGAATTACTTAATGAATTTGATTTAATGCTTTTAAATGAAAATGAATTAAGTAATAATCAAGATATAGAGGAGGTTGTAAGTAAATATTTGACGATGAACGCAAATCCAAAACAAGACCATTTGCTTTTATCTGGGAATCTATATAGAGGAACAAGCAGCATTGCAGAGATTGAAAATACGGTTTCAGTCATTGAAAATGAAGGAGAATTATTTGCCAGAAGCGTACTGGAATTTATGAAATACCGCACACTTGGAATTGCGGTTGAAAAAGTACAAGAGCAGCTTGAAGAGCTGGAAATGGGTGATGATGCGAAGACAATGGCAAAAGAGCAGCAGGAACTGGAACAAGAAAGTTTTGATGAGCAGTTTTGGGAAAAAACGAATGAAGAAAAGAAGAAGTATGAGGAAGCGATGGAAGAAAGCTGGCTTGAAAAATTAGAAAAGCTCAAGGAAGATGGTTGGCTGAATTTTGTACTGCCGTTTGATCAGGCTGCATCAGGATATGTTATTGAGGCAGAGGATCTTCCATCAAAGTGGAGAACTGTAAATTTTACATGGTATCACTCTGCGATTAGTGAAATGGAAGAAAGTTTTTTGTTTACAGAATATCTTTTAGAGCATTGCCGCAGTTTTACAAGTACAGGCGAGACAAATAAAATGGCATATGAGCTAGAATATATACTAAATGGCAAAACAAGTGATAAGGAAAATTTAAAATCAACAGTAAATTCACTTCTTTTAATGAGAGAGGGACTGAATTTATTTTCTGCATGGAAGGATCCTGTCTTATCATCTCAGGCAGAGACTGCGGCAGCTACTCTTGTTGGTTGGACTGGCGTATATCCTGCCATTAAGCTGACGCAGTTTACAATGATTGCAGGTTGGTCATTTGCTGAGGCTATAGTTGATGTAAGAACATTGCTAAGCGGAGGCAATATTCCTATTATTAAAAACTCAGAAAGCTGGACATTGGAGTTTTCACAGATCGCAGATTTTTTGGATGGAGATTTGTTTTTAACAGCAAAAGAGAATAATGGACTGTCATATGATGAATACTTACGCCTTCTTTTGTATGCGCAAGGGCGAAGTGATAGACGCTACCATACAATGGATGTCATTCAGCTTAGAATGAGAGAAAAAAATCCTGATTTTTCGATGGCGGATTGTTTGGGAGCTGTACAGGTTAAGGCAAGTATGAAGGCGGCACCGATTTTTTATTGTTTTGCTGGGTCTGGATATGAGATTTCGTGCGAACAAAGCCGTATGTATTAGATTAAAATTAAAATAAAGAAAGGTGGTGTACCATGAGGCTGGCAGTTGATCATAGAAAAGCATTCAAAAAAAAATCCAGGTATCGATCATTTTGTTTTTCAGTCGGCTGCCAGCGATGTAACGGTTCGCTGACTGTTGAAGCCAGTATAGTGCTGCCTATTTTTCTTAGTGTTATTATGGCGCTTATGTCTTTTTTTGAGGTTATACAGATACAGACGCGGATTCAGCAGGGAATGAAGGATTCAGTTACAAGTGCTGCTGGATATTATTATTTGCTTGAAGAGCCAAATGAGGCAGAAGATGTAGGCGGTGAAGAAGCAGAGGATGTGATCACGCTGATAGTTCAAGGTGGAATTACAGCAGTTTATTTAAAACAAAAGCTTCTGTATTCAGTGGGAAGAGAAATTTTAGATCGTTCATGGATTATAGGAGGAAGTGATGGACTGACCGTACTTGGTTCTCGTTTTCCAGATGATGATGGAAATTTAGATCTTACCGTAACATATCGCGTGAGAGTTCCGTTTCTTCCGGGAAATTTCGGTTCACTTTTATTTACACAGCGGGAGTGTCAGCGTGTATGGAGCGGAAATAAAGCACCATCGCAAGATGGCGATAAGATAGAAGATGAGACTAAGGAAGAACAAATTGTGTATATTACGGAAACAGGAAGTGTGTACCATACAAGTTTGGACTGTTCATATTTGAAGCTTTCTGTGAAACAGATCCGTCATAATGAGGTAGTCAATTACCGCAGTGATGATGGCAGCAAGTATTATGCATGTGACAGATGCGAAAAAGGCGGAAGTGGTTTTTGGGTGTATATTACATCAAGTGGAAATCGTTTTCACACAGATCCAAATTGTGCGGCGCTAAGAAGAAATGTAAAGTCAGTAAAGCTTTCAGAGGTTTCAGATCGTCACTGCTGCAGCCGCTGTGCCAAACAGGATGATGGAGGAAAATCATGACGCAGGCAAGGTGGATTTTTATTATTTTATGCTTTTTGCTTCCAGCGGCAACTGATTTGTTATTTCATAATGTATCTGTGTGCTGGCTGATTGGATGTACAGTTATTGCAATGATTTGGAATTTCTTTTGTGGATGCGAAATCCTTGATTTAGTGTTTTGCTTATTTCCAGGGATGATAGTGTGGCTTTTGGCGCGTTTTAGTAAAGGCATTGGAATGGGTGATGTACTTTGCATATTTTTGCTTGGAGCGGGCTGTGGGGTGGAAATAGGGCTGGAAATTTTATTTGTAGGCAGTATTCTTTGTCTGTGTGCACAGTTGATGCAAAGAGTTTTTATAACACATGTTTACCAAAAAGAAATACCATTTGTTCCTTGGCTGCTTGTCTCAATTTGCATCAATTGTCTGATATATACTGCGTTTATAAACAAGTAGTAAAACCGGACTGCGAATGTTAGCTTTACGAGAAAGAGGTGTTTTTGTGAAGCAGGAAAAGAAAAAGATTGTTATTCTGATCAAAAAGAAGCTTTTATTTCGGGAAAAAGCAAGCTTTACTGTGGAGGCCAGCTTGATTATGATGACAGTTCTCATGGCTGTTTTTATGTGTATTTATTATGGTTTTTTCACTCATGATAAAGCAGTGTTAGAGGAAGTATCGTGGCATACAGCGCAAAAAGCGATGCTTTTGGTGACAGAAAACAGTAGTATGAAAGATGGAGCTTTTTCTTGGGAAGAACTTCAGGAAAAAGGGCTTTTATGGCGGATCTCGCAGAATACGGCAAACCAGGATATAATTTGTGAATATGCAAATACGCATATAGAAGGTGAATTATTTGCCTGTGATATGCCATCATTTTTGGTGAAGGCAGGACCTGGAATGGTTAAGATTACATATAAGGCACCAATACGTCTTCCTTTTTTTGCCCTGATGCGTTTATGGGGAACACCAACAGAAATTACAGGACAAGTGCAGGTACATGAATCAAAGCAGGAGGAGTTTATCAGACTGGCAAGAGGAATCAAGCGGGATAAAGAAACAGCGTCAGATTCTAAAGAAATATCAGCTGAAGATTGAACATTTTACGAAAAGCAATAAAAATTCATTACAGGGGGTGAAATAATGGCACAAATGGAAGTATCATACAGCCGAAGGCTTGATTATCAGTATATGATGATAGAGACAGACGAGGAAGCCAGATCAGATTATAGGTTGTCAATGCTGATTAACAATAGGATCAATGGATTTTTACCTGTACATGTTCAGCAGATGAATGGAAAAAGTACGCTTAGCTATGAGATTACATCATTAGAAAACTTACCGGAATTTCTTGATGCCAGAAAGATCACCTATGATGAGATGGTGTCACTTCTATTGCAGTTTTGCAGTGCAGTTTCAGAGGCAGGGCGTTATTTGCTAGACGGAGAAGGAATATTGCTTGAACCTCAGTATATATATGTGTCGAAAAGCTTAGAACGTATTCGATTTTGCTATTATCCATATCAGCATATGCCGTTGCATCAGTCTGTAAATGTATTATGTCGATTTTTGATTGATCATATTGATTATGATGATAGAAGAAGCTTAGAACTGGCATATGGACTCTTTCAGGAAAGCCTTCGGGAAAATTTATCAATCAGTGTAATTGTTGGATGCATAAAAGATCGGTTAGAGAATGCCACAAATGATTCTTGTGATTCTAAAGTATCTTCTGTGCAGATAAGTTCTCAAATTAATAAGCAAATAACAGACCAAGAATGTAAACAGAGCGATTCTAAACAGACTGATTCTGGTGCAAGTGAACAGGAAAAACAACAGAAAATACAGCAAGAAAAACAATATAAAAATGTGCAGCAAATGTCAGATTCACCTAAGAGGGAAAAAACAAAATGCAAGCAAAAAAAATCGTCAGTTACAGGTATTGGCATATTATTAATTATGGTTATTTTGGGATATGTGTTTTTTACAGCGGGGAAGCGTTTGCTTTTGTTAGATCTCATCAATAAAAATCTGCTTGCAGCTGCTGGGATTTTCATAGTCGTGGCGGCAGTGGCAGCAGCATTTATGGCATATTGGATATTAAAGCCAAAACATTGACAAATCTTATTTCTAATGATAAAGTTGACTGACAGAATTTTGCTAGTTACAGTTCATTCAAATATGTGTCCTGTGAATTGTAACTTTTGTTAAGTACAACGAGGTGATAAGGGTGGATCAAAAATTGATGCGCGAATTTGTGGAAAAAAAGCTGAAGCGTGGTGGGTATACGAATATTGCTGCAGCAAATTTTCCTTGTGGTGTATGGATCAAAGAGGATACGAAGCTGTATGCAGTTTGTCTGTTCGATGATCCAAATAAGCTGTCAGCCGATCCGTGGAGAATTGATAGGGTAGTTGATTATATAGCACAGAAGGTTAGAGAGCAAAAACAGCTGGAGTGTCAATTTCTTGCACTTGTGCTGTCAGATGATTTTTCAATTTCAAAGCAGCTTGTAACAGGCTTTTACCCAAGGTGGTTTATAGATGACGCTGGACAGCCAGTGATTTTTGACGGACAGCCGTCTGAATTTTGTGATCTTTATGTTACCCTGATTAGAAAGGAACGTTTTTCAGATCGTTTTAATGGAAAACGAATAGCAATTAACAGAATACCAGAGGTTACGTTGATGTTGGTGATTCTTAATATTTTGATTCAATGCATCGTTGCAGTCGGTGAGATTGGAGGAAAAGAATCGGCATTGATGAATATGATGGTGCTGCAAATTGGTGAGTTTGTTCAAAAGCCAGAGTGGTGGCGTCTTGTTACAAGCGTTTTTCTTCACTTTGGATGGGATCATTTATTTAACAATATGCTTGTTCTTTTGTATCTTGGTGCATTGGCAGAGCGTTGTATTGGAAAGTGGCGTTTTCTTGGTGTATATTTAATCAGTGGCATTGGCGCAAATGCGGCATCTGTCTGGTGGTATGTGCATCAGGGGGATTTGCTTGTAGCGACAGCTGGTGCATCTGGTGCAATTTTTGGAATCGCAGGTCTTTTACTATGTATTGTTTTATTGTCAAAAGGTCATTTTGAAGAAATTACGCTTCGACAGCTTATTTTCATGATGTTTTTCACTTTATATCATGGATTTGCCGAAAGTGGTGTCAACAATTGCGCACATATAGTGGGCGCTATAATAGGCTTTGTATGCGGCATTATTATTTTTTGTCAGATGAAAAAGAACAGGGCAGAAGGAAGGTAAAGGTGGCACCCTGATTTGGAGCAGAGCTTACGCGTATATGACCGCCATGTCCTTCAATAATACGTTTGGCAACTGGAAGGCCAAGCCCAGTACCATCTGGCTTTGTGGTAGTAAAAGGATGGAAAATAGTAAGCAGTTGTTTGGGTGCAATCCCGCAGCCATCATCTATTATAGATACGACAAATTGTTCGTTTGACTTTGTCAGAATAATTTGAACGCTTCCATTGTCAGATACGGCATCAAGTGCATTGACAATCAGATTTAAAAGTGCTTCCATCATTTTTGGGGAGTCGAGAGGCATGTAGGCGCATGAGACGCGGCTTGTATATGTAAGTGTTTTGTTCGTTCCCTCGGTTAAAGGAAGACATGATAAATAAGCCCGCCGCAGTAAATTGCACAGATCACTGCGTTGTTTCGTCAGTTGGTCAGACATGCTGTAGTCTGTAAGATCACGAAGAAGCTTAGTCATTAAGCGGCAGTCAGAGGAGAGCTCTGGCCAGTAACGATAGCATCTAACTTCAGGATGCGCGGCTTCAATAGCCTGAATACTGCTGCACAGCAAAGAAAGCAGAGTCTGAAGTTCATGGGCAGCATTGGCAAGAAAATAGGTTTGATCGTTCATAAGCACCTCCAGTACAGCTTTGAATTGTTACCTGTTAGATATATCATTTTTTATAGATTGTCTCAAGAAAAATGTAACGACATTTTGTGCTCTTGTAATTTATCAAAAAAATGAGTATACTGGGTACAAAAGAAAATGGCATAAATATTTGCCGAAAGAGAGGTTTTAATTATGTTAGATGATAATTGTATTTTTTGTAAAATAGCAGCAGGTGAGATTCCATCAGAGACTGTTTATGAGGATGAGCAGTTTCGCGCAATTCTTGATTTAGGTCCGGCATCTGCAGGACATACATTAATCCTTCCAAAGGCGCATTTTAAGGATGTAACAGAGATCAGCGATGAATATGCCGCAAATGTTCTTAAAGTTGCTGCAAAGCTTGGAAAGGCAATGAAGAAAGGTCTTGGATGTGAGGGCTTTAACTTAGTTCAGAATAATGGTGAGGCAGCAGGACAGACTGTTATGCATTTCCATATGCATGTGATTCCAAGATATGCAGGCGGAGAAGACATGGTCTCATGGGATCCGAAGCCAGCAAAGAGAGAGGAACTCGAAAAGCAGGGAGCAAAATTAAGAGAAGCGCTTAAAGATTAAAAAGAAACTTTTATTATTGAAGGTTTTACGCATCATGAAAAGCAGTTTTTTATAAACATAAAGAAGACATGATTTCAAGAAAAAAGGCAGATTCCACAATTGGAGTTCTGCCTTTTTTTTACGATAATTCTTTAATTAGCTTGATTACAATATCTACGCCATTGCTTTGATTGCTGGTGGCCATCGCCTTTTTGTAAGAATCACGATTGTTGTAAACTTCGTGAACAGCTGCCATCAGTGTATCAGCATTTAACTTTTCTTCTTCAAGTACATAGGAAAAACCTTGCTTTTTAAAGGAGTTTGCGTTCAGAATCTGATCACCACGGCTTACGGCTGCTGGAAGCGGAACAAGAATGTTTGGCTTCTTGAGTGCCAAAAGCTCACAAATGGCATTAGCACCTGCACGTGAAAGCACAATATCAGAGATTGCAAACAGGTCTTTAAGCTCATCAGAAATATATTCATACTGAATGTAGCCTGGCTGAGCAAGTGTACTGTCAAGATTTCCCTTGCCGCACAGATGAATGACATGAAACTCCTTAAGAAGCTGAGGAAGAGCACTTCTAAGACCGGCATTAACTGCACGTGAACCAGTACTTCCTCCCATCATCAAAAGGATCGGCTTGTCGTCACTAAGTCCTGTAAAAGCAAAGCCGGCATCCCTTGAGCCATTTAACAGTTCACGGCGAATTGGTGTTCCAGTAAGAACAGCCTTATCAGCCGGAAGAAGCTTAACTGTTTCAGGAAAGTTGCAGCAGATTTTTTTAGCAGTTCTCATACAGATCTTGTTTGCAAGGCCTGGTGTCATATCTGATTCGTGAATGATAACAGGAATATGATAGTGACCAGCTGCAAGCACAACAGGAACGGCAACAAAACCGCCTTTGGAGAAGACAACATCCGGCTTGTAGTCACGGATAAGCTTTTTAGCCTGCTGAAAACCTTTGATAACACGAAATGGGTCAGTGAGATTTTTTGCGCTTAGATAGCGGCGAAATTTTCCAGTGGCAATTCCGTCATAGTGGATGCCTTGTGCTGTAATCAATTTCTTTTCCATTCCCTCATAGGAGCCTATGTAATGAATGTCATAGCCTTCTGCTTTAAGGTCTGGCAAAAGAGCGATATTTGGTGTAACATGACCGGCGGTACCGCCGCCAGTCAATAATATTTTTTTCATTTTATTCACCCTTAATAGACTTTAATGCCTTTGCGAGCTGATCTGGACATGAAGTTCCACGGCCGTTGCAGTTGATTCCTTCGAGACGGGCGATTACTTCATCAACCTTCATACCCTTAACAAGAGATGAGATACCCTGAGTATTGCCATTGCAGCCGCCAACGAACTGAACGGACTCGATAGTATCACCATTAACCTCGATATTAATCTGACGGGAACATACGCCCTTTGGAGTGTAACTTGTCATAAAAAAGCCTCCTTTATATTTCAAAAATGTTTTTTAACGCATGAAGCAAAAGCTAGCAGCGTCTTTGCAGACAGTATAGCATAAACGCGGGTTGATGTCCATTCACAAAAAATAGATAACATCAAAAAATAAAAGGAAAAGAAAAAAGTATCAGATATATGGAAAAAAAGTGTGAGTGAGGTAAAAAAAGTGCGATGGATTCTGTCTTAACAAGCTTGCAATTCTATGCTAGTGTATGAATTAGGAGACCGGAAAATGAATCTGAAAATTTCGGCGGAAAGGGGCGATGGTATGTTAAATTACCTGGAACAGGGAATGATCCTGTATGTTATGGCGGCAGTTTGTGTGATTGGAGTTATCAGCAGATTTGCAGCAAACCGTTGTTACAAAAGTTTGATTCGACAATCTGATAATCTGGCAGCGGCAAAGGACAAGCAGCTGCAGCAGATGAAGACAAAGTACGAGAGCATTTATAGGATGAATTGCGGAATAAAAAATACAGAAGCATTTGTAAGTAAAATGCAGCAGCAGTATCGTATAGCAGGAACACGTCTGACGAGTTGGGAAAATTGCAGTATTTACTGTGCGGCAGCAGCATTTCTAATAGGTGCCGTATCCTCGTTGATTCTTTATTTGAATAAAGGAAGTGTTCAAAATTGTGTATTGTATCTGGCTGGAGGAAGTTTGATGGCAGCTGGGATGATTGTGCTTTCTGGTTTGATGGGAAATAGTTCCAACAAAGATCTTCTTGAAACAGCACTTGTCCACTATTTTGAAAATGTGCTTGTTGTGCGAAGTGCAAGAGATATGCCAGATGGCATCAGTGAGGAGCAGCCAGACGAGCTTGTGCAGCCAGAACGCGAGGCTGTTAGAAGCAGTGCAGCAGCCAGAGCACGAGGAGCAATGAGGGATGATCTTTTTATGCAGAAAAAGGATGGTGCACAGAAAGAAAATAATGTGTCAGCGGAGAATGAAAAGCGGGTGAACCGCCCAGAGCTTGTCAGAAAGGAAGAACCTGAAAAGGATCATCAAAAGCAGTTAGAGGAGTTAAAAGAGAGCCTAGCGCAGATTGCGGCGGCCCGGGGGGAATCCGGGGATCGACAAGTACATAAGCAGCAGACAAGAAAGCTCTCCCCAAAGGAAGAGCAGCTGATCAATGATATTATAAGTCAATATTTGTCATAAGGCTAACATAAACTGGCTGTCTAGGCTATCTTGAAATTAATTAGCAAAGAATTAATCTTCTTCAATGATCTGAATTTCAAGATAGTCAAAATCGATTGCCTCAATAAAACTGTCCTGAGTGAAGCGTGTTTTGGCGTGACGCTTAAAATCAGAAATGTTTGATGGCAGCCAGATTGGGACAGCCAGATCAAATTCATGAGCGATGGTTTCGAGTGCTGCGAACACCTTTTTGGTGCGGGTCATATCAAGTGATGGATTTTCAACAACAAAATCCTTGAGAAGATGGTTGTCTGCGAAGACCTTACCCCACATGCGAAACATAAAAACCTCCTAAAAAGAAAAAACTTGTGCTATAGTGAAAAATAGTATATAGTAAACTATAGGAACTGTAAATTGATTGAAAACTGACTTTGTTTTGTGGTCAGTATAACAAAAACAATTCTCAAACGCAAGTGCGAAAATGGGAATGGTTCTTGATAATCATCGTTAGGAGGAGTAAAAATGGACGATTATAGGCAGCCGGATACTCCGGAAACAGCTAATGAAGTTGAAATGCTGCTTGATCAGCAGGCAGAACAGGCTGTGCCAAGTGAGGCATCCAAGGAGACATCAGCTGATATGAAAGCAGAGCCGGTTAATCTGGAAGAAATTGTGCAGCAAAAGGAGCAGCTAGAAGAAGTAAAAGAGCAGCCAGAAGAACTGATGGAGGAAGCACAAGAGCAGCAAGAAGAATCAGAACTGACTGAGTTTACCAAAGAACAGCCAGAAGAATCAGAGCAGGCTGAGCTTAAAGAAAAACAGCTGGATGAATTAGATTCCGCATCGACAGAAGAGTCACAAGAAGGTCCAATGGAACCTTCAATGGAATCTTCTATGGAAGTGGAAGCAAAGCCAGAGGATGAGGCAACCAGAGAAGCTCAATCATCTGTCTTTGGTCAAGCTGTTACACTTGATGCAATTCATGATTCTGAGTTAATTAAAACAGTAAATAGGGCGAAGCAGTTGTTAAATGATCTTGACGAGGCAGAGAAGGATAAGACACGCCTGACTGGTGAGTTAAAGCAAAGCGAGAAGGCATACAGCAGCATGGAAAAGAGTGTGGCAGAGGGAATTACCACGGCACTTAAAAAGAAAAAAGAAGAAATTGCTGCAACGTATGATCGTGAGCTGAGTCAGTATCAAGATCAGATTGATGTATGTAAAACTGAGCGTGCAAAGGCAAAGGCCAATGCAATAGCACAGCGCATTCAGGTTGAGACAGCGCCTTTAAATCAACAGAATCAGCAGCTAGAGGCACAGATTGAACTGAAATTTAAAGAAAATAAAGTTCCAGTCGTATGTAAAAAGCGTGCGATTTCCATGCTGTTTTTCCCTAAAAACAGCAGAGATTGGACAATTGATATTTTAGTTGGTGTGGGCTTGATTTTCTTTATTCCATTGTTTTTCTCATTGGCAATTTCGAATCGTCTTGTGCTGGCATTTACATTTTTTGTATATGTGGGTGCATTATTTACTGTATATTTGTATTTGCTTCACAAGTATATGCTGAAGTTTGCAGGTGTAAATGAAGAGGTGGAGGAACTTCGAAAGCAGATCCGCATTAATAATAAGAACAAGCAGCTGATGACGAACCGCATCAAGAAAAGTCAGGATGAGACGGGCTACAATCTGGGCAGCTTTGATGATAAAATCACAAGTATTCAGCAGGTTATGCAGAATACAGTAGAAAAGCGCCAGGAAGCACTTGAAAATTTTGAAAGCGAAATTCGTCATCAGATCACAGCAGACATTACAGCTGCCAACAAGGATGAGCTTTTAGGGCTGCAGCAGGAGTTTGAGAGCAAGCGTCAGGAACTTTCAGATAAGAAGGAAGAGATTGAGCAGATCGAAAAGCAGCTCAAGGAAGAATATGAGCCTGTCTTTGGAAAGGATCTGCTGTACAAGCAGCGTTTAAATAAGTTTGATTCCTTCTGTCAGGAGAATGCAGATCTGTCGCTTGAAGAGGCATTGACTCAGTATAGGGCACTGTCTGGAAGTAAGCTGTTAAAAAAGTAAAAAGTCCCTGATAAATTTCATCAGCCAGATTCATCATGAAAGAAAGTGGGACACTTTGACGGTGAAATGGAATGGGATTGTCTTCGCAGCTTGTGACCCCGGTAATAGAGATTTCTCCCACCGGGGGAAGCGACTTTGCAACACCCTCGCCAGGATATAATGCACTGTTTGAAAGACAAAGCATGCCAAGATTTTCTTTAGCACCTATTGAGGCATCTATTGCAATTGTGAGAAAGTCGCCAAGATGCTTCACATAATGAAGCTTTTGACGCAGATTCACAGCATGTACAGGATGAGCAAGCGATCCGCATACAACAAATGTATGCTGCATGGTATCGCAAAGACGCTCTAATTTATAACCTACTAAAGGACCAAGACAGTCCCCAGGGACACGGTCACTGCCAATACAAAGGAAAAGTATTGGTCGGTGGCCGTTCTTTTTTTGGCTTAAATCAACAAGATTGGCTAAACGGCAGGCAAAGCCTTCCGAGGAAAAATCAGTTTGCGAAAAATAGGATGGAGAGTTGACTGTGTTCATAGATACCGCCTTTCTGAAACGTTCTTTGCTTCATTCTATCCGGGGAAGAAGCGCTTTATTCGCTTGTCGAAAGATTATGTGTATTCGACAGGCGGTTTTGGCAGATTCTGCACGGTTGTAGTGATACGATGTGCTAAGAAAGATGGAAAATACCGTGCATAAACTGCATGGAACTGGTCTGGAGGTGTTATATGGAAGAGGAAAAGAAACTGCCAAAAAATATTCGTCAGATGGCAGAAAAAGAAGAGCGGGTTAGAGTGTATCTGGAAGACTATGCATATACATTTATTCGTAAATTAAATTGTACAGGGCATGTACGCACTGGTATATTGCTTGGAAGCAAAATGGTTACAGAAAACAAAAGATGCTGGTTTGTAAAGGGAGCAGTTGAGTTAGAGGATGCGCAAGGCAGTACTGAAGAAGAAAATGAGCAAAAAACAGCGATTACGCAGCAGGTCTGGGATAATACGTTGTCAGTGATACAGGAATATTTTCCAGGATGCAGTATATGTGGCTGGTTTATAAGCGGAACAGAAGAAAATTTTCCAGATGGTGAAGAATTAAAAAGAACACATCGTCAGATTTTTTCTGGGGAAAATTGTTTGATGTACTGGAAGAAGGGTGATGAGGAAAGCTTTTGGATGGAGGAAGAAGATACAATTCTCCATTTGAAGGGGTATTTTGTTTATTATGAGAAAAATAATGAAATGCAAAATTATATGTTGAGCCGCAACGCGGATCAAAGTGAGGATGTAAGCGATCAGGCAGCGCTTAATTTTAGAAAGATTATGAAGGAAAAGCAGGATATAAAGCATCCGCAAAAGTCAAAACACATAAATCAGACGCCTAAGCTAACAGCAGAAAACGGCATATGGGTAAAGGCAGGGGCGGCAATTCTTTTTATTATTTTAGTAGGAGGTGGTGTCCTTTTTTCAAGAGGGATGAATAAAAAAGAGGATTCTGTGCAGGCGCTTGCAGTAGGAGCATCTGTGGAGAGAAAAAGCGGTGAGAGCGAGCAGGTTGCTTTTGAATCAGAAAGCGAACAAATTGCGGCAACAAAAAATGACATTGGTGCATTGTCAGCGTCTTTAAAAGAAACGGAGAATACGCTTGAAGTTTCAGCTACAAAGATACCAGAAAGCAGTGAAGAAAAAGCTTCAGTTGCAAAAACACCAGAAAGCAGCCTTTCTTCATCTGAGACAGAAAAAAAGGACGTGGCAGCTATTCAAAATGGCGGGATCTTTTCTGGAGATATGATGTTTTATAAGGATGGTCTTGGAGCATCAGTGTATCGTATCACAAGCAGTACCGAAGCATCAAAAAATGAGGAATCAGATGCAGCATCATCAGAAGAAAACGAAAGCAGTACGCAGGAAATTTTAACGGTAGCAGCACCAACGTTGCCCACAGAAGAAAATGCAGCACAGGGGACGAGTGAGGCAGCAGAAGCAGCAGTAAATCGTCCAGTTTCATATACGGTTCAGCCTGGTGATACATTGATTGAGATTAGTAAAAAATTTTATGGTTCTTCACAGATGGTTATGCAGTTAAAGGAAGTAAATGGACTTGATGATATAAATAAAATTTATATTGGACAGGAGCTGAATTTGCCGTGAAAATTTTTAAGGAACTTTGACACACACCCTTGGATATGTTATACTTTTTTGGACACTGTGCAGCTGTATGTAAGATGCAGCTGGAGTTTGAAAGTCAGCACAGTGGTGGAAAGGAAAGTACATGGCAAGGGACAGTGAATTTCAACGGGAAAGAAAGAAGAAGCAGCTTAGGCAGAGCATGGTTACGAACGATAAGGTTCGCAGTGCACCAGTAAGCTGGGCTGAGGATCATAAAAGAACAGTCAATGTCGCAGGAATTGTTGTCGTAGTGTTGGTGTTAGCTGTTGTGTTGGCGTGGTTTGTGGCAGAACGGCTGTGGCGTTACAAAACATATGAAGTCAGCTGGAGAACTGATGTGTCGAATGCGTCATCAGCAGGATACGTATCATATGGAGACGGCATTGTCGTAATGAATAAAGATGGTGCTACGTATTATGACAAAAAGGGCACAAAAGTGTGGTCTGCGCCATATGATATGAGCAATCCAAAGGCAAATGTCAAAGGTGATTATCTTTTGATTTATGATTTAAAAGGAAAAAATTTTGCAATTTGCAATAAATCGGGAATCACTGGAAGCGGAACTACATCTCAGATAATCACAAAGGGAGTGATTGCATCGACAGGTGTAACTGTGCTTCAGTTAGAAGATCAGGATGCGAGTTTAATTTCTTATTATCGAAATACAGGCGAGGAGCTTGCAGTTTCGATTCGCAATCCGCTCCAGATTGATGGATATCCGCTTGACATTAGTGTTTCGCCAAATGGTCAGCAATTAGCTGTATCATACTACTCAATTTCTGAGGGTGTTGGAACAAGCAGTATTTCTTTTTACGATTTTGAAAAGGGAAAAGAAGCTGCAGATCGTATAGTAGCAAGTTTTGATTATTCTGAAAATGGCGCATATGTCCCGAAGGTTGTCTATTTAAGTGATACAAAAGCGTTTGCAATTGGAGATTGCTGCATCAGCTTTTTTGACGTGTCAAACAGAACTGCAATTACTCGAAAAGATATTGCTGTTGAGGGAGAAATTCAGCGTATTTTCTATAATAACGAATACCTTGGTCTTGTTGTACGTGATGAAGCGAAAACAGGCTATCAGCTTCATATTTACACGTCAGAAGGAAATGAAAATGCTGTTACAGAGCAGGATGAACTTCATACAGGTTATGCATTTCAGCAGAGAAATGTTGTCATGTATGATGCGGATTATTGCGAAGTTCAATCATTTTCAGGAAGAATACGTTTTGCGAGAGAGTTCGGAAATAATTTGTATACTGTCATTCCGGGCGACAAGTTTAAGACCTATTATTTGGCGACAATGGAGGAGCTTCAGCAAATTAAGCTACGATAACATAAGAAAAACTTGATTTTCGTGCAATGGTCTGGTAAACTGAGCATAAATACAAAATTAAATGCGCTTAAGCGCGGAATGGAGACGAAGATGAATAACATTGATATAATGTCAGTAAACGCGATCCGTGTATTATCTGCAGATGCGATTCAGAAGGCAAAGTCAGGACATCCTGGCTTGCCGCTCGGCTGTGCATCTGTAGCCTATGAGTTATGGGCAAAGCATTTAAAGCACAACCCAAAGGATCCAGATTGGAAGGATCGTGATCGCTTTATTCTTTCTGGAGGACATGGTTCTATGCTTTTGTACTCCCTGCTTCACCTGTTTGGTTATGGTGATTTAAAAAAGGAAGATCTGATGCAGTTTCGTCAGTGGGGTTCTCTGACACCTGGTCATCCGGAGTATCGCCACACAGTTGGTGTTGAGGCAACGACAGGACCTCTTGGCGCTGGTATGGGTATGGCAGTTGGTATGGCAATTGCAGAGCGTCATATGGCGTCTGTATTTAACAAGGAAGGATATCCGGTTGTAGATCATTACACATACGCACTTGGCGGCGATGGATGTATGATGGAGGGTATTTCATCTGAGGCATTTTCTCTTGCAGGTACTTTAAAGCTGTCTAAGCTGATCATTTTCTATGATTCCAACCGCATCTCTATTGAGGGATCAACAGATATTGCATTCACAGAGAATGTTCAGAAGCGTATGGAAGCATTTGGTTTCCAGACCATTACCGTTGAGGATGGAAATAACTTAGAGGAAATCGGCAAGGCAATTGAGGCTGCTAAGGCAGATACTGAGAGACCATCTTTTATCACTGTAAAGACTCAGATTGGTTTTGGATGTCCGGCAAAGCAGGGCAAGGCAAGTGCACATGGCGAGCCGCTTGGTGATGACAATATTAAGGCAATGAAGGAAAACTTAGGCTGGCCGTCAGAAGAGCCATTCTTCGTACCAGAGGAAGTTTATGATCATTATAAGGAAATCGTAGAAGGCTTACAGCCGGCAGAGGATGCTTGGAATAAGATGTTTGCAGAATACTGCGAGAAGTATCCAGAAATGAAGGAACTGTGGGATACTTACTACGATGAGGATTTGGCAGAGAAGGTTTGTGACGATGCTGATTTCTGGGCTTATGATGATAAGGCAGATGCAACAAGAAATCTGTCCGGCAAGATGATCAATCGTATCAAAGATAGAATGCCGAATGTAATTGGCGGTGCAGCTGACCTTTCCCCATCCACAAAGACCTATATGAAGGATGAGGGTGATTTCTCAGCAGAAAATTATGCAGGACGCAACATGCACTTTGGTGTTCGTGAGCTTGCCATGACAGCAATCGGAAATGGTATTATGCTTCACGGCGGACTGAGAGCATTTGTTTCTACCTTCTTCGTATTCTCTGATTATACAAAGCCGATGGCACGTCTGTCTTCAATCATGGGTGTACCGTTAACCTTCGTATTTACACACGACAGTATTGGTGTAGGCGAGGATGGACCGACTCATGAGCCGATCGAGCAGCTTGCAATGTGGCGTGCAATGCCGAACTTCCATATGTTCCGTCCGGCAGACGCAACTGAGACAGCAGCTGCATGGTACAGCGCAATTACATCTAAGAGAACACCGACTGCACTGGCACTGACCAGACAGAATCTGCCGCAGATCGAGGGAACCTCAAGAGAGGCATTAAAGGGTGGTTATATTGTACAGGATTCCAAGAAGGCAGTTCCGGATGCGATCATTATCGCTTCTGGTTCCGAGCTGTCTCTTGCTGTAGAGGCAAAGAAGGTTTTAGCAGAGGATGGAATCGACGTTCGTGTCGTATCCATGCCATGTATGGATATCTTCGAGGAGCAGTCTGAGGAGTATAAGGCAAAGGTTCTTCCAAAGAATGTAAGAAAGAGAGTTGCAGTAGAGGCACTTTCTGGATTTGGATGGGATCGTTATGTCGGACTTGACGGTGACATCATCGGAATGAATCGTTTTGGTGCATCTGCTCCGTACAGCAAACTGTTCCCATACTTCGGATTTACCGTAGAGAACGTAGTAGCAAGAGTAAAGGCACTGTAAAAATGTAAATAAAAACGCAGCAACTGGGGACGGGAAAATGCAGCACTGTAGTGCCGCATTCCCGTCCCTGTTGGCTATTGTTAGCTGTTTTGTTTTTTTAGTACAGCATTTTCTGCTAGTTCAACTGGTTCTCTAGTTTATAACTGGGATCTCAGTATATTAATCTCATTGCTATAATATATTAATTTGTAAGCCAGCGGGACGGTAAAAAAGCCAGTGTACCTGTCCCATTGGCTGGTATAATGAAAAAATTGCGCTTGAGATTGTTCGTCAGGCAAAAGCCATTTTTTATGATTTATTTGTTCAGCTTAAGGATGAGATTGATAAAAATTGGCTGTGAAAAAATGAAATTAGGTATTGACGGAAAAAAAGAGGCGTGATATAGTAATTTGCGAATGAAATGCAAATTAAAATGCAAACCTAAGAGGGAGGCAGAATAATTGGCAAAATATAGTACCAGACAAAGAGATATTTTATTATCTTATTTGGAAGCACATGCAGATGAGCAGATGTCGATTCAAAAGATCGCATCTGATCTGGAAGAACAGAAAGTTAGTTCAAGTGCAGTTTATCGAAATCTTTTTGATCTGGAAAAAGAAAACCGGGTAAAAAGATGTATCCGGGATAATTCGAGAAAGGTGCTTTATCAGTATATTGATTTGCCAGAGTGCAGGTCAAGTCTGCATTTGATGTGTCGTGTCTGTGGAAGGATGTTTCATCTTGAACCAGAACAGACAAATAAGCTTGTGGAGCATGTTGAGAAAGCACAGGGCTTTGTGATTGATAAGTCTGAGACTATTTTATATGGTGTCTGCAAGGATTGCAGATAGTAGTCGCAATAATTTTTAATTATGAGAGAAGGAGGAAAGCACGATGAAGCAAAGAAGAAGTGTATTGTCATTAGCTGTGGTATTTGCCGTTATTTTTGTCGTGCTTATCTCTTCATTTTTTGTTGCAGCAGAAACAAATCATGACTGTACCGGAGAGGACTGTCCGATTTGTTATGAGATCAGCGTATGCCAGGAGACGGTCAGAAAGCTGACATTTGCTTGTGCAGTATTTGCTGCAATTTTATTGTTATCAGTTTGTATTGTATTGCCGGTGGCTCAGAGCAGACCGGCTGTTTGCCATACATTAATTTCTCTGAAGGTGAAGCTTTCGGATTAAAAAAATAAGACAAGAAAAAGTTGCGTTTAAAGGATTGCATTTTTGCAATAAGCAGAGTGCAATTCTGAGTGCTGTATTCAAAAAAATGGAAATATAGAATATAGGATTCAGCGTGAGTACAGCAGTATTTATTTCGTCTTATTTATTTTAATTCGGAGGTTTTTTTGTTATGAGAAAAAATAGAAATTTTAAGAAATTTAATATCGTATTGGCAGCACTGACAAGTGCAGTAACCGTAGCAGGAGCGTGTGCACCGGCATTTGCAGAGACAACAGGAGCATCAGAGGAGTCTGATAAGCTTAGCATTGTGACAACGATTTTCCCAGAGTATGATTGGGTGAGGGAAATTTTAGGCGATCAGGCCGACAGCGCAGACTTGACAATGCTGCTTGACAACGGTGTGGATCTTCACAGCTACCAGCCGACAGCAGATGATATCATTAAGATTTCGGAGTGTGATCTTTTCTTGTATGTGGGCGGTGAGTCAGATGCTTGGGTAGAGGATGCGCTGAAGGAATCTCAGAATAAGGATCAGAAGGTAATCAATCTTCTTGACGTATTAAAGAATACAATTAAGACAGAAGAGGCAATGCCTGGTATGCAGGCGGAGGAAGGTCATAATCATGGCTATTCTCATTTTGCAGATGAGGACGTAGAAGATCGTGAGCTTAGTGACTGGAGCGGCGAGTGGCAGTCCGTTTATCCGTATCTTGAGAATGGCGATCTGGACGAGGTAATGGATCTCAAGGCTGAGAATGGTGATAAGACAGCTGAGGAATATAAGTCTTACTATGAGACTGGCTATAAGACTGATGTGGAAAAAATTACAATTGACGGTGAAAACGGAATAATGGAATTTACCAAGAATGGAGTCGCTGCAAAGGGAACTTACGAGTATAAGGGTTATCAGATCTATGATTATGAGTCTGGAAGCCGTGGTGTGAGATATTTCTTTGAGAAGACAAATGGTGATGATGCTGCACCAAAATATGTACAGTTTAGTGATCATGGCATTGCACCTGGAGCAGCAGAACATTTTCATATTTATGCAGGAAACGATAGTTTTGATGCATTATCTGAGGAAATGGAAAATTGGCCAACCTATTACCCGGCTGAGATGACAGGCGAAGAAATACGAGAAGATATGTTAGAGCATGAGGAAAAGGAATACGATGAACACGTATGGCTTTCCTTAAAGAATGCAGAGATTATCTGCCAGTCTATTGCAGATACACTTGGTGAGATTGATCCAGAAAATAAGGATACATATGAGGCAAATGTGGCAGCATATATCGAAGAACTGGCAGGGCTTGACGTACAGTATCAGGATACCGTAGATACTGCATCAAGAAAGACAGTTTTGTTTGGAGATCGTTTCCCGTTCCGCTACATGGTAGATGATTATGGCCTTAATTACTATGCTGCATTTGCAGGCTGCTCAGCAGAGAGTGAGGCAAGCTTTGAGACCATTTCGTTCTTAACAAAGAAGGTAGATGAACTGCAGCTTCCATGCATCCTGACAATTGAAGGCGAGCAGCATAAGATTGCAGAGACTATTAAGGCAAACACACAGAATCAGGATCAGGAGATTTTGACAATGAAATCCATGCAGTCTGTTACCTCAGAGGATGTACAAAACGGTGCAAACTACTTTTCTATTATGGAAGAGAATCTGAACGTGCTTAAACAGGCATTGAATTAAGGAAGGAGGAACATGAAATGGCGCAGCTTATCTGTCATCATCTCTCTGTTGGATATGATTCAAAGGCCGTTTTAACAGATTTAAATTTTGAAGTTAATGAGCAGGATTATTTGTGCATTGTCGGAGAAAACGGTGCCGGCAAGAGCACACTTATGAAGACAATTCTTGGATTGCAAAAGCCCGTGGAAGGCCGGATTATGGTGGGAGATGGGCTGGCGCAAAATGAGATCGGATATCTTCCGCAGCAAAAGGCAAGTCAGAAGGATTTCCCGGCATCCGTGAGAGAAATTGTTCTCTCCGGCTGCCAGGGCCGCTCCGGTCTTCGACCTTTTTATAATACACAGGAAAAAGAATTGTCAGAAGATGCCATGGAGCGAATGCAAATCACTGATTTGGCAAGGAGATGTTATCGTGAGCTTTCAGGCGGTCAGCAGCAGCGCGTGCTGCTTGCCAGAGCACTTTGTGCAACACAGAAAATGTTATTAGTGGATGAACCAGTTTCTGGACTGGATCCAAAGGCGACAGCTCAGATGTATGAGCTGCTTGAAGAGCTAAATGAAATTGATGGTATTACGATTATTATGATTTCCCATGATATTGCAGCTGCTATGAAATATGCCAGCCATATTTTGAGAGTAGGAAAACATACCTTTTTTGGAACGAGAGATGAGTACTTAGAGGAATACCGCAGAAGGAAAGCATATAGAAGAATGATACAAAAAAGGGAAGCACAGAAAGAGGAAAGTGAGTGGCAGTGATGGGTTTTAATGCAATTTTGGGAAAAATTAGTTTTTATTGGCAGTATCCATTTGTGCGCTATGCGCTTGTGGTAGGTGTGCTTATCGCTCTGTGTTCCTCGCTTCTTGGTGTTACTCTTGTGCTCAGACGTTTTTCATTCATTGGAGATGGTCTTTCCCATGTAGCATTTGGAGCAATGACAATCGCAACGGTGTTAAAAATGACTGAGAAAATGCCTCTTATTATGGGAATTACAATTGTAAGTGCTGTGCTGCTGCTTCGAACTGGACAGAACACAAAAATCAAGGGAGATGCCATGATGGCAATGATTTCAGTTGGTGCACTTGCAATCGGCTACTTGATTATGAATCTCTTCTCAACAGCGGCAAATTTATCTGGTGACGTTTGCAGTACATTGTTTGGTTCGACTTCAATTTTAACATTAACAAAGGGTGAGGTTTGGTTTTGCGCGGCAATGTCCGCTATTGTAGTAGTCATCTTTATCCTTTTTTATAATAAAATTTTTGCAATTACATTTGATGAGGATTTTTCGAGAACAGCCGGAACAAAGGCTGGTTTTTATAATTTAATGTTAGCGATTATCATAGCAGTGGTGATTGTGCTTGCGATGAACCTTGTCGGCTCTCTGTTGATCTCAGCGCTTGTCATTTTTCCGGCAGTTTCGGCAATGTGTATTTTTAAGAATTTCCGCAGTGTTACGATATGCGCTGCGGTATTGTCTGTTACCTGTGCGGCGATTGGTATTCTTGTTTCTGTTTTGGCAGGCACACCAGTTGGATCCACAATTGTGGCGGTTCAAATTGTTGTATTTTTTGTATTTCGAATCAGTGGAAAACTTGCAGGAGGCAGAGTAGCATGAAAAAAAGAAAATATGTGATATTTGGTGTGATGGCAGCTTTTTCCTTAACGGGCTGCAGTACACCCGATACAAGTCAGACACTGCCAGAGCGCTTAAATGAAATTTGGCAGTCTCAGCAGTCGCAGGCTGAGACTGGGGCGACACAGCAATCTCAGATAGAAGAGATACAAACGCAAGATGCGCCACAGGAAGGGACAATTGCGCAGCCAGTGCCACCGCAACAAGAAGCAACTTTACAGACACAGACCTCACAGCAAACTACAGCAACAGAGTTTGACTACGATCTTACGCAGATGAGCAGCACCATCGTATACTCGCAGATTACTGATATGACGATGGTTCCAGAGGAATACGCGGGAAAAACCATAAAAATGAAAGGAAGGTTTGAAATTTATGGAGATCCAGATAAAGAAGATCCGTACCTGGGATGTATTGTCAATGATGCAACTGCCTGCTGCTCAGTAGGTCTTCGATTTGTGCTGACAGATGACTATACATCTGCTGATTTTCCGTTAAATGGTTCTGATATTATTATTACAGGAGTCTTTGAAACGTATGAATATCAGGGCTGTACGTTTGGAGAAGTGCAGAATGCACAGATGACGGTAATATCAGAAGGTCCAGAAGCAGCGGGGTGAATGCAGGCTAAGAATTGTCTCTGTCTCCAGTGGAAAAATTACCAAAATGACGAAAATAGTCCATTTTATTTTTCTTATATATGTTTTAAAATGCAGATAGAAAACTCTATTAAATGAAAATATGAAAAATGTTCAGGAGGCAGTGACAATGCAGAAAACAGCAGATGAGGTTACGGTAAAGCAGGTTCACATTAAAGATGATTTCTGGTCTGAAATCCAGAATCGCATCATCAATGTGGTGATCCCATTTCAGGAGCATGTATTAAATGATGAGGTAGAAGGCGTTGCAAAGAGCCACGCAATCGAAAACTTCCGTATCGCAGCAGGGCTTAGCACCGGTGAATTTTATGGAATGGTTTTCCAGGACAGCGATGTGGCAAAGTGGCTTGAGGGTGTTGCATATTCATTGACTGTTAAGCCAGATGCGGCACTTGAAAAGCGTGCTGACGACATTATTGATATTATTGAGAAGGCACAGCAGCCGGATGGATATTTGAATACTTATTTTACAATCAAGGAGCCAGAACATCGTTGGCAGAACCTGCAGGAGTGCCATGAGCTGTACTGTGCAGGCCATATGATGGAGGCAGCAGTGGCTTATTATCAGGCAACTGGCAAGGATAAGCTGCTTCATGTGATGGAGCGAATGGCTGATCACATTATCAGTCGCTTTGGTGAAGGAAAGGAGCGCGGAATACCGGGTCATCAGGAAGTTGAGATTGGTCTGATGAAACTCTACCGTGTAACTGGAAAAGAAAAATATAAGGATATGGCACGTTTCTTCCTTGAGGAGCGCGGAAAGAATCCAAACTATTTTTATGAGGAAAAGCAAAAAAGAGGATGGATCCACTTTGGTCAGTATGGAATGGATCCGCTCGATACAAAGTATGCACAGGTGTATAAGCCGATTTACGAACAGGACAAGGCAGTTGGCCATGCAGTTCGTGCTACATATATGTATACTGCAATGGCAGATCTGGCAGGTGAAGACAACGATGAGAAGCTCTATCAGGCATGCAAGCGCTTATGGAACAACATTGTTAACCAGAGAATGTATTTGACAGGCGGAATTGGTTCAACCGCAGATGGTGAGGCTTTTTCTGAGGATTATGATTTGCCGAATGATATGGCATACGCAGAAACATGTGCATCAATTGCTATGGTATTTTTTGCAAAGCGTATGCTTAATATTGAGGCAGACGGAACTTATGCAGATATTATGGAGCGAGAGCTGTACAATGGCACAATCAGTGGTATTCAGCTTGATGGAAAGCGTTACTTTTACGTAAATCCGCTTGAAGTACAGCCGGGTATTTCAGGAAAGGTATTTGGATACCGTCATGTACTTCCAGAGCGTCCGGGTTGGTATGAGTGCGCATGCTGCCCGACAAATCTTGTGCGTTTAATGACATCTCTTTCTGCTTATGCTTGGAGTGAGGGAAAAGATACGATATATTCCCATCTGTTTATGGGTCAGGAGGCAGATCTTGAAAAGGCAAAGATTCAGGTAGAAAGCCGTTATCCATGGGAAGGAAAGGTTGTTTATCATGTTTCTCCAAAGCAGAGCAATTTTACATTGGCAATCCATATTCCGGGATATATCAAAATAAAAGAACATCATCTGCAAGTGACCATTAATGGTGAGCCGGTTTGCATTGAGGCCGCAATTCGAAAAGGTTATCTGTATATAAATAAGATATGGAGAGAAGGTGATACTATAGAGATTACCTTTGATATGCCAGTCAGAGAGGTATATGCAAATAATAAAGTTCGAGATGATGAAGGCTGTGTAGCATTGATGAGAGGTCCAATCGTATATTGTTTTGAAGGTGTAGATAATGATGGTGATGTGCAGAGCCTGCGTATTCCAGAGAATGTAAAGGCAGAGGCTGTATTATGCAAGGAAGGAAAGCTTTCTGGAAATATGCTGTTAAAGGTAGATGGCTATCGGATTCATACAAGTGATGCGCTTTACAGTGAAGAACGTCCAACGAAAGAAAAAGAGACGCTAACCGCAATCCCATATTATGCATGGGCAAACAGAGGTGAAAATCAGATGCGCGTGTGGATGCACGAGTTAAGCTGATTTTTGAATGGCAATCATTAAATTTCCCCTCCCAAGCATTGTGTGGTTGTCATCAATAAATTAGAAATCCTCAATTATGCAAACTTTTTGCTTGTATAATTGGGGATTTTTCTTTAATATAGGGGTAGAAAGTCAATCGAAGGAATGCAGGCGTGAAAGCAGTCCTTTCTACAAAAATTCGTAATTAATATAGAAAAGAGGGGATATGGATGAACAAGCAAATAAAAACAGCGGCAATTTTTTTGACAGTGATTTGCGCAGTAGTTGTTGGCTGCCACAAAGTCCCGCAAAAACAGCCAGCAGATAAAACCTCTTCAATCGCGTCAAATGAGGAATATACTTCAATTTCACTTTTATCCATTTTTCCGCAGAAAACCTCGTCCGACATAGTCGGGCGGGGATTAATGCGACATAACAAAGAATTAGTCAATAAATATCAAGTGCGAGTCTTTTTCTCACATTTTTTTGTTTGCCTTTTGGTATATTTTCGTTTCGGTTTTTCAATACCCTGGTCT
>OGOG01000919.1_pt1 | contig 31150 bp, 19 predicted proteins | sample 1552581 | NCBI WGS metagenome assembly OGOG01 (sample SAMEA2580152, study PRJEB22360) | human gut metagenome | biome: human gut; feature: human-associated habitat; material: faeces | place: Denmark | collected 2008/2010 | reverse complement strand
CTATAATATACTATTATCTATTTCAGTTAAGACACTGTAATTATACTTTACCTAAAAATTATCTATAAAATAAAAGTATATCGTTTTCCGGGGCTGTTTGGAGAATACCATTCATTCTATAACAGCCCCGTTTGTTTATACAAGTCCAAATCCAAATTTTTCGTTAAACTTCTGCAACCGATTTCGCTTTACAGTTAAAATCACTACTTTTAACACCGTTTTATACCGAGGTCGTTCGATTTCGGGTGATTTCAAATGAGGGTGGATATAAATTTAACATCAATTATAGCAAAACATGAACCTGATCAAAATTATCTGTACAGGGTTTCTAGCCCTTGTTTTTTCCGGGCTGTCAGCTCAGGAAAATCCGCTATGGATGCGTTATCCGGCGATTTCTCCCGACGGAAAAACCATCGCATTCTGTTACAAAGGAGACATCTTTCTGGTAAGCAGTGAAGGTGGTAGAGCTACCCAGCTGACCACCCATCCGGCTTATGACAGCCGGCCTGTTTGGTCACCGGACGGCAAAACCATCGCTTTCACTTCTGCCCGGGACGAAGGATTGAACCTATATACCGTTCCGGTAAGCGGCGGCACCCCTACCCGCCTGACCTATTATTCAGGCAGCGAAATCCCCGTATGTTTCACTCCCGACGGTAAAGAAATCCTCTATCGTTCCAATGTCATGCCCGATGCAGAATACGGCCAATTCCCCAGTGGAGGGCAGGTGTACAAGATCAGTGTCGATGGAGGACGGCCGGAACAATTTCTGACGTTCGACGCCTTCGACATCAATTTCAACAAAAAAGGCGATAAAATCATTTATCACGATTATAAAGGATATGAAGACAACTGGCGGAAACACCACAAATCTTCCGTATGCCGGGATATCTGGATTCACGACTTGAAAAGCGGGGAATTTACCAACCTAACGAACAAACAGGTGGAAGACCGCAACCCGGTATTCGCCGATAACGACGAAAACATCTATTTCCTGAGTGAACGTTTCGGGGATTTCAATGTATGCAAAATGTCCCTGAAAAATCCTTCGGACATCAAACAAATCACCAAACACAGCAAACATCCGGTCCGCTTCCTGAGCAGCTCTGAAGACGGCTTGTTGTGTTACTTTTTCAACGGAGAGATCTACACCCTGCAACCCGGAAAACAACCGAAAAAATTAGCGGTTGATATCATCGCCGACAATACCGAATCCCCTATTGCTAAAATGAATTGGAACCGGGGAGCTTCCGAGATGGCTCTGTCACCCGACGGCAAAGAATTCGCTTTCATTGTTCGCGGAGATGTATATGTAGCTAACGCCGAATACGGTACGACGAAAAGAATCACCAATACGGCCACTCAGGAACGTTCAGTCGAATTTTCACCGGACGGCCGTTCTTTGGTATATGCCGGTGAACGGAACGGTCACTGGAATATCTATGTCGCCCGGATCAAAGACAAAGACGATAAATCTTTCGCTTATGCCAAAGAAATCGAAGAAGAGCAGATCACCAAGGGTACTAATGCTTGTTTCCAACCCTCTTTCTCTCCGGATGGTAAAGAAATCGCTTACCTCGAAAACCGGACCGAAATCAAGGTAATCAATCTGAAAAGCAAAAAATCGAGAACGGTACTTCCGGCTAAATACAACTATTCCTATCAAGACGGCGACCAATGGTATCAATGGTCTCCCGACGGTCGGTGGATCCTGGCTAAATATTTCGAACACGGCGGCTGGCAGCATAACGATATCGCTCTTGTAAAAGCCGACGGCAGCGGAGAAATCCACAACCTGACCAACAGTGGATATAGCGATCAGAATCCCAAATGGATGATGAACGGAAAAGCCATCATTTGGTCGACCGACCGTCAAGGTATGCGTAGCCACGGTAGTTGGGGAGCTCAATACGACATCTATGCCTTATTCCTGGATCCGGAAGCCTGGGATGAATTCAGAATGAACAAAGAAGAACTGGCTCTTCATAAAGAAATAAAAGAGTTACAGAAAAGGAAAGAAGCCGAAGAAAAAGCCAAAGCTGAAAAGAAACAGGAAAAGAAAGGTGACAAAGCAGATAAAGCCGGGAAAAAAGGTAAAAAAGAAGAGGGAGATAAAAAAGACGAAGGAGAAAAAGAAGGTAAAAAAGCGAAAGCAGAAGAAAACAAGCTCCCCGAACTCAAAATCGACTTTGAAAACCTGGAAGACCGGATGGTACGCCTGACCATCCATTCTTCCCGTCTGGGCGACGCCGTACTGACCAACGACGCTTCAAAACTATATTACCTGAGCGCTTTTGAAGGCGGTTACGACCTTTGGGTCAGAGACTTTAAAAACGGAAGTACCCGTATGTTATCCAAACTGAACAAAGGAGGCGGTGCTCTCGTTATGAGTAAAGACGGCAGAAACCTGTACCTGCTTTCCGGCGGACAAATCTCTAAAGTGGATATGAATTCCGGCCAGTTGAAAGGTATGAGCTACAATGCCGAGTTCGAATGGAAGAAACCCGAAGAACGGGCTTACCTGTTCGATCACGTCTGGCAGCAAGTAGTAGATAAATTCTACGATCCTACCATTCACAATATCGATTGGGCTTTCTATAAAAAAGAATATGCCCGCTTCCTGCCTTATATCAACAACAATTACGACTTTGCCGAAATGTTGGCCGAATTACTGGGCGAACTGAATGCTTCCCATACCGGTGCCAGCTACAAAGGAGGCGGCAGTTCTTCACAGACGGCAGCCCTGGGTGTTTTTTACGACGAGACATTCGACGGCGATGGCCTGAAGATCAAGGAAATCCTGGAGAAAGGTCCGCTGGATCTAACCAGTGGTAAAATCAAACCCGGTATGATTATCCGGAAAATCAACAATCAGGAAATCAAAAAAGGACAGGATTATTTCCAGATACTGGAAGGCCTGAGCGGCAAACGGGTGATGCTGACAATCTACGATCCTTCTACCAAAAAGGAATGGGAGGAATATGTGAAACCGACCACTTACGGCAACCAAAACGGTTTACTATATAACCGCTGGGTAAAACAACGCCAGGAAATGGTTGAAAAACTATCCAATGGGAAAATCGGTTACGTACATGTGAAGAGCATGGATAGTCCCAGTTTCCGTAAAGTATATTCTGAAATACTGGGCAAATACCGGAACAAAGAAGCGATAATCGTCGACACCCGTTACAACGGCGGAGGCTGGCTACATGAAGACCTGTTACACCTGCTGAGCGGTAAGAAATACGCCGAATTCGTTCCACGTGGCCAATTCATCGGTGAAGATCCGTTCACTCAATGGAACAAACCGTCGGCCGTATTAGTCAGCGAAAGCAACTACAGTAACGCTCACGGATTCCCCTGGGCCTACAAAGAACTGGGACTCGGTAAAGTAATCGGTATGCCTGTACCGGGAACGATGACCGCCGTATGGTGGGAAACTCTGATGGATCCGAGCCTGGTATTCGGTATTCCTCAGGTAGGAATGAAAGACAACCAAGGCCGCATCCTGGAGAATATGCAGCTCGAACCGGACATCAAAGTGACCAACGACCCGGCCAGCGCCATGAAAGGCCGTGATCTGCAACTGGAAGCAGCTGTAGAAAGCCTGATGAAGGAAATAAAATAATCAGGTGCCAACCGATAAAACGGTAACAAGGGTAATAGCAATAATGCTTTCCGTTGTTACCGTTTTTTCTGTTTTATCGGTATTAAAACAAAAACACCCCGGCTTTTTCGCATTCGGTCAATACCTCATCGGGCCATAAGCCGGCTTGTACCTCTCCGATATGACATTTCTGCAATAAGAGCATACAGAGCCGGGATTGTCCGATTCCTCCCCCCATTGTTTGGGGTAATTTCCCTTCCAACAAAAGAGAGTGGAAATACAATTTTTTCCGGTCCCCTGCATTTTTCAGCCACAATTGTTTTTCCAAGGCAGCCCGATCCACCCGGATCCCCATCGAAGAAATCTCGAAAGCAGACTGTAATACAGGGTTCCATACAATGATATCTCCGTTCAAACCTACCGAACCGTCTTCCGCCTCAGTGGACCAGTCGTCATAATCCGGTGAACGGTCGTCGTGAATCGTTCCATCCCCCAAAGCTCCTCCGATCCCCCGGATAAAAACCGCCCCGAACTGGCAGGCTATTCGTTCTTCCCTTTCCTTGGGGGACAAACCGGGATATTGCTTTCTCAACTCTTCGGCATGTATAAAATGAATCCGATCGGGTAAAAAGGGTTGTAATACCGGGAATTGTTCACTCAATAAAAATTCGGTACGTTTCAAGGCCGCATAAATTCTCTCGACACAAAGCTGTAACCGCTCCGGCGTGCGTTCTTCCGGGGTAATCACCTTCTCCCAATCCCACTGATCGACATACACCGAATGAATATTATCGATCGTCTCATCCGGACGTAAAGCGTTCATATCGGTATAAATTCCCATACCCGGCTGAATATGATGCCGCCAAAGAGCATAACGTTTCCATTTGGCCAGCGATTGTACGATCTCGGCTCGTTGTCCTCCTAATACACGGGCTCCGAAACTCACCGGCTGTTCAGTACCGCTCAGGTTATCGTTCAAGCCCTTCCCCGAAGGAACGACAATAGGTGCTGTAATCCGGCGCAACTTCAATTCCGCAGCCAGCGCCAATTGAAAGGTGTCCTTGATAAATTTAATGGCATGCTCTGTCTGCCATACATCCAAGACCGAAGTGTAGTCTTCCGGTAAAAATAATTGCTTCATAAGGGTAAAAATTTAAGTTTATAACCGACAAAAAAGCCTCCCCGCATCGGGAAGGCTCATCCATATATCTGATCTGTTCCGTTTTTAACCATAACCTCCCCTTTGCAACCGCTCTGCATTGCAATTATTATTCAGGTTGATATTAGAATTAAAAAGGACCATGGCTCGTATTCATTCATGACAAATATAAAGTAAAAATCGAAAAATAAAAATGCCGATTGAAAATTTAACAAAATACAGATTTGGAAAATGACACTACTGTTTCAAATTCCGATAATTTAGCTTATCTTTACCGAATCTAAATAGCACAGATAACTTGATTTACATATTTTATTCAACACAATGATTACCAAATATTTTCGTTTATTCCTTTTTTTCTTTCTGATCGGGAACCTCCTGATTTCCTGTAAAAATAAATCCATTTCTACCCGGCTGGTGAGCGTCAGTATTCTTCCTCAAAAATACCTGACAGAACAAATCGCCGGTGATTACCTGACGGTGAATGTCATGATACCTCCGGGTATGAATCCGGCTACCTGTGATCTAAGTACGGAACAACTGAAGAAATTATACGATAGCGACCTTTGTTTCACCATCGGTTATTTACCTTTCGAACAAATCCATCTATTTCCTGTTCTCGAAAACCGCCCGGATATCCAAATCGTAAATCACTCCGCCAACCTGCAACTGATTCACGGAAGCTGTGGGCATACGCATGCCGCAGGTGACGAACACGACGGAGTAGATCCTCATATCTGGCTTTCTCCGGCACATGCCCGCACTATGGCTACTACCGTCTATGAAGTACTATCGGAAAAATATCCGGAACAAAAACTACAGTTCGAACAAAATTACCAGGCCCTTCTCCAGAAGATCGACAGCATTGCCGATCGTGCCAAACAAGTACTGGATCATAAAAAAGACAAAATATTTCTGATCTATCATCCGGCTTTGACTTATTTTGCTGCCGATTACGGGATGGAACAAATCTCGATCGAAGACGAAGGGAAAGAACCCAATCCGGCCCATTTGAAAAAAATCATCGATCTGGCCCTGGAAAAAAATATCCATATGATCTTTATCCAAAGTCAATTCGATGTCAATAATGCCGAATCCGTAGCCAAACAAATCGGAGGCCAAATCATTCAGATCGACCCGCTGACCGAAAACTGGGCAGCTGAAATGAACCGATTGATCGATACCCTGGATAAATATTTGCCTGAAAAATAACATGACCCCCATACTCGAACTCAAAAATGTAAGCGCCGGATATGACCATGAAGTCATTCTCCATCAAGTCAATCTGAAAATTTATGAGCATGACTTTCTTGGCATCATCGGTCCCAATGGGGGCGGAAAAACCACCCTGCTCAAAGTGATACTGGGGTTACTGAAGCCTTATAACGGAGAGGTCATTTACCCCGTCTCCAGACAAAATCTCTTCGGCTATCTACCACAGAACAGCCGTTTCGACCAGCGTTTTCCCATCGATGTCACCGAAGTAGTCCTCTCCGGCCTGATGTCCGAAAAGGGACTTTACAAATCCTATACCCGAGCCGAAAAACAAAAAGCCTGGGATTTACTCGATCAATACGGTATGGGAGCATATAAGAAAGCACCGATCGGCGATTTATCGGGCGGACAGATGCAACGGGTATTCCTTTGCAGGGCGGTCATTGCGTCTCCCCGCATCCTGATCCTCGACGAACCGACGACTTATGTAGACAGTAATTTCGAAAAGGAATTTTACACCATCCTGGAAGAACTCAATAAATCGCTGAGCATAGTCATGGTATCTCACGATCTGGGAACTATCTGTTCCTATGTGAAGACTATCGCTTGTGTCAACCGGGAATTGCATTATCATAATTCTAACCTGATCAGTGCAGAACAGTTGCAATCGTACCACTGTCCCATCGAGTTGATCACTCACGGAAAAATTCCGCACCGGGTGCTGAAGGAACACGAAAAAGGTAAACAATAGCAGGCGGTGAAGCTACTAAAAGCTATAGGCAAAGAGACGAAAAGGGAAAAGACGAAAAAGGAGAGTTGAGGAAAAAAGGAAGAAGAAATAATGAATAAAAAGAATCGAAGATGCTGGAACTTTTAAAATATGATTTTTTTCAGAATGCGTTGATCAGTACGTTGTTGATCGGTATCAGCTGTGGATTGGTAGGTACCTACATCGTTGCCAAACGAATGGTATTCATCAGCGGCGGAATCACCCACGCTTCTTTCGGCGGCTTAGGACTTTCATATTACCTCGGGTTATCTCCTATGTTAGGTGCCACAGCCTTCTCGATTTTATCTGCCCTGGGAATTCTGTTCCTTTCCGACAGTAAAAAGCTCAAGGAAGATTCCCTGATCGGCATCTTTTGGTCGGCAGGTATGGCGATCGGTATCCTGTTTATTTACCTCACTCCAGGGTATGCCCCCAATCTGATGTCGTATCTCTTCGGGAATATCCTGACCGTTACCCGGGAACAGATTATCCTTTCCGTGGTTCTATGTCTGGGTATCATCCTTTTTTTCGCCCGTTTCTACCGTCCGTTATTCTACATCGCTTTCGATAAAGAATACAGCCGTACTCACCATGTGCATGTCAACCGGATAGACATCGCCATCACACTGATCATCGCCCTTTGTATCGTGCTGTCCCTGAAATTAGCCGGAATCATTCTGGTCATTTCCTATCTGACTATTCCTCAGGCTATCGCCGGCATCTTTTACAAAAACTTCAAACAGCAACTATTGGCTTCCGCCCTGGTCAGTACCGCCGGTTCGATTACCGGACTATTCCTTTCTGCCTTTCTGAATATTCCCACCGGTGCCACCATCGTAATCTGTTTCCTTCTCTTTTTCCTGATCAGCTGGTTGATAAACAAAATCAGATAACAAAAAAATAACCATCCGTTCAATTGTAAAATTAAATTAGTTTATAAGTCCCTGGATCCTGCGGGTGCTTTTTTTATGAACTTTTAAGCAACGAAGGAGCAACTTTAAGAACTTTACGAACTAATTATACCTACTTTTTTAAATTATTCGCCCTTTTTCTCCAGTTTCCTTGAAAAAATTTCTACCAAATCGGATAAAGCGCTGTTTTATCCCTGATCTTTTATTAGTTTTGTGGCAGCAAAGAAAATTTAAAACGTTTGAAATATGAATTACGATTTAATCGTCATCGGGAGTGGCCCCGGTGGGTATGTGGCTGCCATTCGTGGTGCTCAATTGGGTTTTAATGTCGCTGTAGTGGAACGTGCCGAACAAGGAGGAATCTGCCTGAACTGGGGATGTATCCCAACCAAATCTTTATTAAAATCGGCTCAGGTACTCGAATATGCACAACATGCAGAGGCCTACGGAATCCAGATCGAACATGCAGAGCCCGATTTTCAGGCAATCATCGCCCGTAGCCGGGGAGTTGCCGACAAAATGAGCAAAGGCATCCAGTATCTTTTCAAAAAAAATAACATTACCGTAATTCCCGGACATGGGAAACTGACGGCAGATAAAAAAGTAGCGGTTACTTCAGCCGCCGGGGAACAAACGATATACGAAGCGAAACATATTATCCTGGCTACCGGTGCACGTTCACGGGTATTGCCGGCCATTCCTCAGGATGGGAAAAGGATTATCGGTTACCGTGAAGCGCTGACCCTCGATCATCGACCGGCTTCACTGCTGGTAGTCGGCTCCGGAGCTATCGGTTCGGAACTGGCCTGGTTCTATAATGCGATGGGGACTAAAGTGACCCTGGTGGAATTTATGCCTACGATCCTGCCTGTCGAAGACGAAGAAGTATCTAAACAGGTGGGACGCTCGTTCAAGAAAGCCGGTATCGAAGTATTGGTAAAATCTACCGTCGAGAGTATCGATACCAGTGGTGAATTATTGAAAATCAATATCCGGAATAAGAAAGATCAAATCGAGACCTACGAAGCTGAAATGGTATTGTCGGCTGTCGGTATCGCTCCCAATGTTGAAAACATCGGGTTGGAAGAACTGGGTATCGAAATGGAAAGAAGTAAAATTAAAGTAGACGGCTACTACCGTACCAATGTCGAAGGCGTGTATGCCATCGGAGATATCGTACACGGTCCGGCTCTGGCCCATGTTGCTTCGGCAGAGGCCATTTGTTGTGTAGAAAAATTAGCCGGCCTGACTCCCGAACCGATCGATTATGGCAACATTCCGGGTTGTACCTATACTTCGCCCGAAGTAGCCTCTGTCGGCCTGAGTGAAGCGAAAGCCGCCGAAGCCGGTTACGAACTGAAAATCGGTAAATTTCCTTTTACCGCTTCAGGGAAAGCTAGTGCAGCCGGAGCTAACGATGGATTTATAAAGCTGATCTTCAATGCCAAGGACCATACACTGCTCGGTGCACATCTGGTCGGTGCCAACGTCACTGAAATGATTGCCGAACTGGTTTTAGCCCGGAAGAAAGGGGTTACCGCACACGATATCATCAAAACCGTTCACCCGCACCCGACGATGAGTGAAGCCGTAATGGAGGCTGCAGCAGCTGCCTATGACGAAGTAATCCATCTGTAATTTTTTAATTCAAATACCGATACAATGAAGAAAACCTTAATCACAACGACCCTCTTTCTGGCCTGCTCCGGAGTTTTCGCACAAGCGCTCTCCGAAAAAGACCTGCAGGAAATCCAGAGTAGTTTCAAAAAGGATGCTTCTACGAAAGCCATTCAGAACATACTGACTGCCGACAAAGACATCAAAGGCAATGCCCTGAACCGTGATCTGCAAGGTAAAATCGACCATTATTTCAAATACCGGGCAGATGTGAAAGGCATTACCAATCAGCTCAGTTCCGGACGGTGCTGGATGTTTACCTCAATGAACGTATTACGCCCGTCGATCATGAAAAAATACAACCTCAGCCAATTCGATTTTTCACACAACTACCTGTATTTCTGGGATATCTTCGAAAAGTCGAATCTTTTCCTCGAAAACATCATCGCAACCGCCAAGCAACCGATGGACGACCGGACAGTAGTGGAATACTTCAAAGCTCCTGTAGGAGACGGCGGAGTATGGAACCTTTATTACAATGCTGCCGAGAAATACGGAGTAGTGCCTCAGGAAGTGATGCCCGAAACCGCTCATTCCAACAATACTTCCCAGATGGTGAGCATCATCAATGAAAGACTGCGCCAAGGTGGTTATGAACTGCGCGAAATGACTGCTGCCGGCAAAAAAGGGAAGGAACTTACAAACGCTAAAATGGCTACGCTGAAAGAAGTATACCGGATTCTGGCCCTCTGCCTGGGTGAGCCTCCTCATCAGTTTACGTGGAGATATAAGGATAAAGACGGGAATATCAAAGAGCTGGCCAATTACACGCCGAAACAGTTCTACAAAGAAATCACCCCGGCCGACTACAGTCCTTCCAACTATATCATGATCATGAACGATCCGACCCGGGAATATTACAAAACATACGAAATTCAGAATTACCGGAATACCATCGAGGGAATCAACTGGATTTATCTCAATCTGCCCAACGAAGATATCAAAGAGGCCGCCCTGGCTTCCATTAAAAACAACGAGCCGATGTATGCCTCCTGCGATGTAGGGAAACAGTTCAACCGGGAAGAAGGTATCCTCGATCCCGAAATGTACGATTATGAATCCCTGTTAGGCGTGAAACTGGATATGGATAAAAAAGCCCGTATCCTCACCCGTCAGAGCGGTTCTTCCCACGCCATGACTCTGGTGGCCTGCGACACCGACGAAAACGACAAACCCGTAAAATGGGAGTTCGAAAACAGCTGGGGAGCAGCTTCCGGCCACAACGGCTATCTGACATTCACCGACAAATGGTTCGATGAATACATGTTCCGTATCGTGATCCGCAAAAACTACCTCAACGCCAAAGCCATCGAAGCCCTGAAAGGCAAACCGGTACAGTTGCCTGTTTACGACTATATGTATTAAACGAAAACAATAAATGATGAACGAAAAAGCCTTTTCGTTCATCATTTATTGTATCAATTCCGGCTGTTGTTCATTTGTACGTACACCGTTCCTCCTGCCATATAGTGATCTCTCAGAAACTTCATATATTTATTTAACAAATGAACGGCATAAGGCTGGAGTTTGAAAAGAGCTTCCGCTTTACACCCGGTATCCAGATAGAATATACTGGCATCGGGCAGTCCATTCCCTGACATTCTCCTTTATTTATGCGATAACGAGGTTTTATTCCTTCCGGAAAAACATCATAAACGATCCCGGCTTTCTCGATATAAAAACGACAAGTATCCTGAAAAATATATATTTTATCTGTAAGTTGATAGGCTATCAACTCATCTCCCTCAAAATAGGAAAGTACTTCACGCCCGGAAGAAGTCGGTACAATATTTAGCAAATGTCCTCCTTTCACTTTCTCTAAGAATTTGGCTTTCTTTTTAGGATCAGGCCCAAAATTCATATAAAAGATAGGATTATAATATAAAGTCTTAGCCATCCTCTTTTTATTCGTACTCCTGATGGAGATTCCTTTCGAATATTCAATTCTCTGAGAGACATTTTGGCTTTTTAGTCCCCCTCGTGTTACAAATACTTTAATCTTCCACCTCAAACTCACAAAGTGGTCCCCAATATCCCGGATCACAAATACAATTTCCGGAAATAGCCGGAATATGATCAATAAATTCTTCCCCACCATCGGGAACAAAGACCCCATTTTTACAAGGATTTCGTTTGTCTATCTCCCACATTTCCTAAGGAATCCAAATATTAGCTAATGCTATTACAGAAAACCCCATTATTACTGCCAGCATAGTGACTACTTTTTCCATGTTCTTTTTCATAGATCTGAATTTTAAATTAAAACCGATGTTCACTCCCCGGCTATTTAAGGTTGAAGGAATAAAATTTTGCTTGCATAATTCAAGAAAATTAATTTTATTTTTAAAATATTCATCATCTTAAATCATAGAAACAAAAAAATCCCTTGTTATAAAATTATAACAAGGGATAAAATCAGGAAAATACAAATACAATCAAGCTATTTCCTTTCAAAGTTTGTATACCAACACCGTAGCATAGGCCGACACCCCTTCTTCGCGGCCTTCGAAGCCCAGTTGTTCGGTAGTTGTCGCTTTGATCGAAAGATCGTCGACATCCAGTTCCAGGATTTCAGCCAGGCAATGCCGCATATCATCGATAAACGGTCGGATTTTGGGACGTTGCAGACAAACGACACTATCGATATTACTGATCGCATATCCCCGGTGATCGATCAAGGCTTTCGTTTTTTGCAACAGGAGCTTACTATCGATCCCTTTATAAGCCGGACAGGTATCCGGGAAATGCTGTCCGATATCTCCCAAGCCGGTAGCTCCCAACAGAGCATCGCAAATAGCATGTATCAACACATCGCCGTCCGAATGGGCAACGCATCCTTTCTCATGTCCGATCTTTATACCTCCCAGCCAAAACTCTCTACCAGCCTCCAGCCGATGAACATCGATTCCAATTCCAGTTTTAATTTTCATAGGTCATTCTTTATCCTCCATATGGAGTTATCCTTGCAAAATTATCAATAAATTACAAAGGTAGTGAAGAGTGAGCAAGGTATTTTACAGCTTTTGAAGAAAAAATACAATCATTTCATTTTCATCTAAAACTTTATTTATCTATATTTGTGGATTAATTACGACGTGTGTTTTATAATCAACCATAACTATTTGCTAAAGACATTCCACAGATGAGAAATAATGGATTTTTTGTTTTTGCAACGTGTTGTCTGCTTGTGTTTTCTGCCACATCCTGTCAGAAAATAAAAGGCATTTTCGGAAAGAAAAAATCTTCTACCACAGGCTGGACATACAACGACAGTAAAAACGGGGGGATCGAGTACAATAATGTAAAAGCACAAAAAACAGGCCCCGGACTTGTATTCATTCCGGGAGGAACTTTCGTTATGGGACGTACCCAGGAAGATGTCATGGGCGACTGGAACAATACGCCCAAAAGAGTAAGTATCGCTTCTTTTTATATGGACGAAACCGAAGTCCGTAACATCGACTGGCTGGAATATCTGACCTGGTTACGACGGGTATATACCACCTATCCCGAAGTATACCAAAAGGCATTACCCGATACCCTGGTGTGGCGTGACCAGCTGGGTTACAACGAACCGATGGTGAAAAATTACCTCCGTTTTCCAGCTTATGCAGAGTATCCGGTAGTCGGGGTTAGCTGGGAACAAGCAACGGACTACTGTGTATGGCGTACCGACAGGGTAAACGAACAAATCCTGATCGACAAAAAAATCCTGACCCAGGATCCTGATAATCAAAAAGATGAAAATAACTTCAATACAGAAGCTTATACGACAGGACAATATACCGGTACGGTAAGAAAGAACTACAAAGGCCTGAGTAAAGAAAGACGTCCGGTAAGGTGGGAAGACGGATTATTGCTCCCGGAGTATCGCCTGCCGACAGAAGCAGAATGGGAATATGCCGCTTACGGTTTGATCGGTAATACCCAAGACGAAAGAATATCCAACTCCCGAATCTATCCCTGGGACGGTTCGTGGGTGAGATATGCCGAAAAAAAACACCGGGGACGGATGATGGCTAATTTTACCAGAGGGAAAGGCGATTATATGGGCGTTGCGGGCTCGGCCAACGACGGCTGGGACTACACCTCACCGGTCAGATCATTCTGGCCGAACGATTTCGGTTTATACGACATGGCAGGTAACGTCAACGAATGGGTAGCCGATGTATACCGGACTTTATCTTTCCAGGATATGGCGGAATTCAATCCCTACCGGGGTAATGTATTTCAATCGCCGGTACTGAACGAGGATGGCACAGCAGCCCCCAAAGACAGTCTGGGACGGATGCGTTACCGGAATCAGACAGATGCCGAACTGGCAAACCGCGAAAACTACCGTACAGCCGACAACCGTAATTTCAACGACGGAGATTTGAAATCACGGATTTCCGGAGATATCGACTGGCGTAACACAGAAAACGACCGGGGTACTCACGATATGTATTACAACGACGGAAAAGGGGAAATCACCACCCTGATCGATGATGAAGCCCGGGTATATAAAGGAGGATCCTGGAAAGACCGGGCCTATTGGCTGAACCCGGGTAGCCGGCGCTATATGAATCAGAAGCGATCCAGTAACGACATCGGTTTCCGCTGTGCCATGAGTCATGTCGGGAATGCTACCGGCGGCAAGAAAAATAAAGTATCGCAGAAATAGTTCTTAAATTATTAACCCAACAAAAGGTTGTCGTAGCATTCATTCCAGCGGCAACCTTTCTTTTTTCATCAGCTTATGACAACGATCGAAAAATTATATCCCGCTATCCGGGGTCACCGGATAACCACCGACTCCCGGCAAATTATCCGGGGAGATATTTTTATCGCCTTGAAAGGTGAAAACTTCGACGGGAACCGATATGCCGCAGCAGCCCTTGAACAGGGAGCCGCCTTAGCCATTATCGATAATGCCGATTACCTATCGCCGGGTTGCGAATTAGTTGCAGATAGTCTTCTTTTCCTGCAACAACTGGCTCATTATCACAGACAACAATTGCACATTCCGATTCTGGGTATTACGGGTACCAACGGTAAGACCACAACTAAAGAGCTCTGCCATGCCGTATTATCGAAAAAATTCAAGACTTTCGCCACTCAGGGGAATTTCAACAACCACATCGGCGTCCCCCTCACCTTGCTCAGTATGGACGAAACCACCGAATTCGGTATCGTAGAAATGGGAGCCAACCATCCGGGTGAAATCAAAACGCTCTGTGAAATTGCCGATCCCGATTTCGGGATTATCACCAATATCGGCCATGCCCACCTGGAAGGTTTCGGTAGCTACGAAAATATTATCGCAACCAAAAAAGCCCTCTACGACTATCTTTTACCGAAAAACGGACCAGTATTTGTCAATACCGGTGATCCGCTGCTGATGCAACTCAGCCGTGACCACAAACGCTACACTTATGGACAAGAAGGAGATTTACTCAAAGGTGAAATCAAACAAACCGTCCCCTATCTGGTCTATTCGCTGAAAACCCGGAAAGGGGATTTATATGTCAAAACCCACCTGGTAGGAGGTTATAACTTTGACAACGCTATGGCTGCTTCGGCCATAGGTATGCATTTCGGCATCGATCCCCTGGATATCCAAACCGCTATCGAAAATTACAGGCCTTCCAACCTGCGTTCCCAGCTGATCCGTTCCGGCCGTAACACTATCATCCTGGACGCTTACAACGCCAATCCGAGCAGCATGCGTGCATCCGTAGGCAATTTTTGCGAGATGCCCGGAGAGCATAAAGTGGTCATTTTAGGAGAAATGCTCGAACTTGGCACAGAAAATGCTGCAGCTCATGAAGAGATCGTCCGCTTAACGCAGCAAGGAAATTTCGACCGGATATTTCTCATCGGGAATAATTTTGAACATTGCGCTGATAAATGTAACTTTATCACCTGGTTTAAAGATACAGAATCGTTCATGGAATACCTGAAATCGCACCCATTAAACGACTCTTTTATTTTCATAAAAGGTTCACGGGGTAATAAGCTGGAAAGGATCGTTGAATATCTGTAAATCTGATAAATAGAATATAAAATCATATATTGTGAACGATAGATTAGTTATCATTCCGACTTATAATGAAAAAGAAAATATCGAAAACATTATCCGTTGCGTATTTTCTTTAAAACCCGCTTTCGATATTCTGATTATCGAAGATAATTCGCCGGATGGAACAGCGGGAATCGTAAAAACACTGCAAAAAGAGTTCACAAATCTCCATATCATCGAACGTAAAGGTAAGTTAGGACTGGGAACCGCCTATATCACAGGTTTTAAATGGGCTTTGGAACATCGGTACGATTACATCTTTGAAATGGATGCAGACTTTTCACATAATCCCCGGGATCTGGTGAGGCTCTACGAGGCTTGTGTGCAAGGGGCCGACCTGTCGATCGGTTCGCGTTATGTGACGGGAGTCAATGTGGTCAATTGGCCGATGAGCCGGGTGTTATTGTCCTTTTTTGCTTCAAAATATGTAAAAATCATTACCGGAATGAAAGTACATGATGCCACAGCCGGTTTTGTCTGTTATACCCGGAAAGTATTGGAAACAATCAATCTGGACAAGATCCGTTTTAAAGGTTATGCTTTCCAGATCGAGATGAAATTCACTGCTTCGACACTGAAATTCCGGTTGCAGGAAGTACCTATTATTTTTACAGACCGTACATTAGGTACTTCAAAAATGAGTAAAGGCATTATCAAAGAAGCCGTCTTCGGGGTCATCACCATGAAAATGCGGGCTCTGTTCGGAAAAATAAAACCACGGAAAGATTAGAAATGAAAAAGGTAATTCAAGGAGGTACTATCATCAACGAAGGCCGGCAATTTCAGGCCGATCTGGTCATCGAAGGGGGAAAGATTACCCAAATCCTGGCTCAGGCACCGGAAACACTGCTTCAGGAAGCTCAGGTAATCGATGCCAGCCATTGTTTCGTTATTCCGGGGGTAATCGACGATCAGGTGCATTTTCGGGAACCCGGACTGACCCATAAAGGAAACATCGGGGAAGGAAGCCGTGCCGCTGCCGCCGGAGGTGTTACTTCTTTTATGGATATGCCCAATGTCGTGCCGCCAACCACTACCTTGCAATTGCTGGAAGAGAAACAGGAGATTGCCGGCAGGACTTCATTAGTCAACTATTCTTTTTATCTGGGAGCAACAAGGGATAATATCGGTGAAATAAAACGTGTCGATCCCCGTACCACTTGCGGTATAAAAGCTTTTATGGGTTCCTCGACGGGAAATATGTTGATAGATAGTATTCCGGCTTTGGAACGTTTGTTTGCAGAGTCGCCTTTGCTGATTGCCACCCATTGTGAGGATACGCCCACCATCAACCATAATTTAGCTCTTTACAAAGCAAAATACGGAGACGATATTCCACCACAATATCATCCGCTTATCCGTAGCCGTGAGGCTTGTCTGAAAAGCTCCGCCTTGGCCGCTTCATTGGCCCGGAAATACAATAGCCGCTTGCACATTCTGCATTTAAGCACTGCCGACGAGTTGACTCTGCTCGATAGCGGAAACCGGTTGGAGAAAAAAATCACCGGCGAGGCTTGTGTACATCATCTTTGGTTCAACGACGAGGCTTATCTGACCAAAGGGAATTTCGTGAAATGGAATCCGGCCATCAAAACCGAAGCCGATCGCCAGGCCCTTTTGGAAGCAGTGAATCAGGGCGTCATCGATGTGATCGCAACAGACCATGCCCCCCATACCCTGTCCGAAAAAAACGGTCCATACACCAAAGCCGCCAGCGGTGGCCCTATGGTCCAACACTCTTTGACGGTAATGTTGGAATTAGCCGAACGCGGTATGATCTCTATGGAAAAAATAGTCGAAGGCATGTGCCATGCCCCCGCCGAATTGTTCCGAATCGAAAACCGGGGATTTATCCGCGAAGGCTATCAGGCCGATCTTTGTATTTTCCGGAAAGCCCCCTGGACGGTAACAAAAGAAAATATTCTCTATCAATGTGGCTGGTCGCCCCTGGAAAACCAAACGTTCACCTATAAAGTACAAACGACGCTGGTAAACGGACATGTCGTATACGATAAAGGAGATTTTTATACCGACCGTACAGGCGAACGACTCACTTTTAAACGGTAAGTACCCGTATCGGATGTGAACAATTAAACCAAATACGTCAGAAAACAGGCAGACAATAGTAATACAAACACCAGATTGCTGAATAAAGCGGTCCGGCAGCAAATAAAATACTGGGCATATAAAAAAGAAAGAGGGACGGCAAACATATACATAAAATCATAATAATTGCCGGGAATAATCACAAACGTCAAGGACAGGAATATCATCATAGATACCAGCGAAAGAATGCCACGCCGCTGATTGACGATCATCAGGGAATAACGGGCCGACAGGTTTGTCAAAGCAATGATCAGCACCAATACGATCATCCCCAGCCGCACCAGATCGATTACAGGCAGACGATGTATATGTTCACCGACCATCAGGTTATCCGTAAAAATAGCCGGCAACAATTCCAAACGATCCGTCCAGAAATAATAAAAAGCAATAAACAGAACCGGCGTCAGAATTCCCAACCACAAAGCCACAATATCCTTCAAGGTAGAACGGCCCGAAAAGAACAAGACCCCGAAAGCCCAAGCGATCGACAGGATAAACTTCGGATAAATAGCAACGGACAGGGCGATTAGAAAACCGAAATCATACAGTGCACCATTACTTTTCGTATCATTGATCGCCATCTGCAATTTCCATACAGCGACCGTCACGATAAAAACAGCGATCAGGAGGTAGTCAAAACCGACATTGACCATAATGCCCGACGTCAGCAGGATATAAATAAGTGAAGGCAAGGTCGTCGTTTGTCCCAGCAATTTAAACCGTTCACTCAGAAAAAAGATCAGATAGGCCACCCCCAACACCATGACAAAGCCGATTGCCGATAACCAGGATTTATCCAGCTGATTGATATAAGCCATATTGATGACTCCCTTCACCTGCACCGATTGGAGAGACTCCAGAGAGAAATACCCACTAAGAAAAGCGATTGCCATTACAAGGAATGGCAATACAAAAAGCATATATAACCGTCTGGATTTTAAAAACTCATTCATACCGGTATTTCCCCGCAATCATTCAATTTATTTCTTCTCCCCCTTTAACCTCAAGCTTTTAGCTTATAGCCTCTAGCTTTTTACCTTTTACTTCTATCAAATCCTGCCCGATATCCCTACGGTAACTCATATCTTTGAAAGACAGTCTTGCCACGTTAGCATAAGATTGTTTCAGCGCCTGTTCCATCTGTGTTCCGAAAGAGCTCACAGCCATCACCCGTCCGCCATTAGTCAGGATCTGTCCATCAGCTTCTTTTGTTCCGGCATGGAATACAATACTCCCTTCGATATTATCGAGTCCGGTAATCACATTCCCCTTCTCATAACTTCCGGGATATCCTCCGGCCACCAACATCACCGTCGTGCAATAGCGTTCGTCCAGTTCGAATGCCGAATCGGCCAGTTTCCCCAAAGCCGTCGCTTCGAACAGTTCGAGGATATCGGTCTTCAGACGGGGCATGACCACCTCGGTCTCAGGATCTCCCATCCGGACATTATATTCGATGACAGCAGGGTCTCCTCCCTTATTCATCAATCCGAAAAAGATAAATCCCCGGTAGTCGATTCCATCTTTCTTCAAGCCCTCGACAGTCGGGCGCACAATTCTTTCCTCTACCTTCCGGTTAAACTCTTCATCGGCAAAAGGCACAGGCGAAACAGCTCCCATTCCTCCGGTATTCAATCCGGTATCCCCTTCTCCTACTCTCTTATAATCTTTGGCAGATCCCAATATTTTATAATCTTTACCATCGGTAATAGCAAACACTGAGATCTCTATTCCATGCAAAAACTCTTCGATCACCACCCGGCTACTCGCTTTGCCGAACTTCCCACCCAGCATCTCTTCCAGTTCCCGCTGAGCTTCCTCCAATTCCGGAAGAATCAACACTCCCTTACCGGCAGCCAACCCATCGGCTTTCAGTACATAAGGCGGACGAAGAGTAGCTAAAAACCGCTGTCCTTCCTTCACCCGATCGGGAGTCACCGTCATATATCCCGCAGTAGGAATACCATGCCGGATCATAAATTGTTTGGCAAAATCTTTACTGCCTTCCAGAATAGCACCGTCCTTACCGGGACCCACAATCATCAATCCCCCGAAACGGGAATCGGCTTCCAGAAAATCACGTATTCCTTCCACCAGCGGATCCTCAGGACCTACCACGAGCAGATCGATCTGTTTATCCTGAATAAAATCACCGATAGCCCTGAAATCGGTCACTGCAAGACTGACATTTTCAGCCAACTGGGCTGTCCCTGCATTCCCCGGAGCCACATAAAGTTTTCCCAATTTCGGACTTTGAACTATTTTCCACGCCAGCGCATGTTCACGCCCTCCGCTTCCCAATAACAAGACTTTCATATGAGTATCTATTTTTTATTATGCAAAAATAATAAAGATTTCTCTCTTCACTACTGATTATCTATCGTATAATTAAAAAAGCGGTTAAACTTGTACATTTTACGAAACACTGCATCCACTTTCTGTAGTAAATCGTCGCTCTCGAACCAGGCTTCCGGCTTTACACTCATCACATCATAATGCTTATGTTTTAGGAAATCGGCCTCCGGGAAATCGGCCGGGAAAGGAGCCGGAACTTTCTTTAATTTATCATCGGTATCCAATTCAGGAAATTCGGCAATAAATTCAGGTTCCCGGATAATCGAAGTAAACTCTTCGATATTTTCATAGATATCCTGCCTGATCCGTTTCAACAAAGCCGGTTCCGGACAATAACACCCCCCGCCCAACATACAACACCCCGGTTGGAGGTGGATATAATACCCACAACGTCCGCTGTTACGTCCCCGCCAACCACAGATATAAGCGGCAAAATGATCTTTATAAGGACGCTTATCCGGCGAAAAGCGGATATCCCGGTAAATCCGGTATACACAATCCTTCGCTTTCAGATTCTTCACCTCCTCATCCCAAACCGCAGTTTGTGCAATCAATCGGTCTACCAATTCATCGAACCCCTCTTTCAATTTCTGATAACGGGGTTTCTGACCGGCAAACCATTCCCGGTCATTATTTTCCTGTAACTCCCGCAAAAAAGTCAGTATATCTCTAATCAACCCTTTCATCTTTTTCCTCCTCTCTCTCGCTTAAACTTATCAGCCTATAGCCTTTAGCCTCCCAGCCTTTAGCTTATAGCTTTTAGCCTTTAGCTTATAGCTTTTAGCCTTTAGCTTTTTACTTTTAACCTTTTACTTCCCCCCCCTCACGCAATGTTTCATCTCGAAAGGTATTTCCATCGACAATTCCATAAACCCCATAAATTCTCCTTCCACATACCAAGGCGTCTGATAAATCAGTTTTTTTACCCCTTTCTTCTCGATAGTATAAACATTGGTCCGGGGATTTTGTAACATATCGGCCAACAGGGAATGAGCCGGCTCGGGATGGCAATCCAACACATTTTTACCGATCAGATCCTCCTGTCCGGGCTTTAAAAATGTCTTACGCGACTTATCGTTCATTTCCAAAATCTTCCCTTCTTTGTCACATATCGTGACTGCCAGGTTAACCTCTTTAAAATAATCCATCTTCTATCGTTTAAAAGTTAAACTATAATTTCCATTATTTACCGGAACGGATTTCCTATTCTCTCAGTAACAACACCGTCCCCTGCGTCGTTTCAGGAACTCCCGACTCATTATTATCTCCGGTCCAGACCTCGGCATCCCCGAAGATCGCTTCTGCACGCCAGATATACATTCCCTGCGGCATTCGTTCGCCCTTGAGGTTACAGCCATCCCAGCCTTCCGAAGGCCGACCGTTTTCCAGGGCTCGGGTTTCCCAAATCTTATTTCCGTATTGATCGAAAATCTGTAGCCTATAACGGGCTAGTCCCATCCCAATCCCGTTAAAACGGTTGATCTTCGGATTCTGACTATGCGGAATAAAAGTATTCGGGAAATACAATCCTTTGATCAATACCCGATGTTCCATAATCGCCGTATCCCGGCATCCATATACATTCTCTACCACTAGTTCGGCCCGATACACCCCCTGCTCCCCGAATTCCACCGTCTGATCGCCGAAAGCATGGAAGGTCCCCTTATCAGGTAAATTCCAGATACAGTCCGAACATTCTTCCGAAAGATTGATAAAGGTCACTTTTTGAGGATTTCCTTTTTCCACCTTTTTGTCCAATAACGCCCTGGGTTTATTGGGAACAACCACTCCCCGCAGGTATTCCGATTTACATCCCTTATCCGTTTCGGCATATATCATCACCCGGAAACGCTGAACCGTATCGGATTCATTTACATACCAATGCTCCCTCGCCGAAGTCAGTCCCGACCGATCCCCATAATCCCACATCAGATAAGCCTCTCCTGTAATCTCCGGCTGGTACAGATAAGGCGAACATTGGATAGTATCTACCGGCTCGATCGTCAGGATCGGTTTGTTATAAACGACCACTTCCTTCATGACCGAATCAGTACACTGATTTATCTCGGCAGAAACTCCGATAACCGTTACCGGAAAGGTACCGTATCCTTCGTACACATACCTCAGGCTATCCTTGTTTCCTGTCTGTCCATCTCCCAATTTCCAGGTTACCTGTTTCAGTTCCTGATCTGAATTTACGACAAAGGTAAATGTATCCGCCTCACAAAGATAATCTTCACTTTTGATTTCCAAGTGCGGTAAAGGATAAATTATTACAGGCGAAGAAATCGTATCCCACCCGCAGCCGTTGTCTATCTTCAGTTTCACCAGATAAGTACCTTGCTTATCGTATTTATGTCGTGGGCTCCAGACGGTATCCCGACTACCGTCCCCGAAATTCCAATAGGTATTCAGGATTGTAGACACGGTGTCCGTAGAATTATTCCGGAATAAGATTTCCTGATTCACACAGGCGTAAGGATTGTCCAAAGGCGTAAAATGAGCACTGATCTGCCGGGGTTTCACAAGCAGGGTATCGGTATACTCATCCACATCACAACGATTCTCAGCCCGTAAAGTAATAAAATAGCTGGTAGCGGTTTCATCTGTCGTAAATTCATGCTCCGGATTACGGATGTCCGTTTCTCCGACCACTTCTCCTGTTCGTGAATTGGTAAAAGTCCAGTTGAATACACAATTATTTCCGGTAGTCGTATTCTGCAATTCCAAAAATACCGGCGAACATTCCCATTCATGCATCAAAGCAAAAGAAACTTTCGGAGCCGAGAATACAGTAATCGTCGTATCGTAGCTCACGGTATCACAAACGTTGCTTACTGTCATCCGGGCAACAAAGGTCGTATCCCAGCTCCCGGCCGGATAAGGCTTCGGCACGATAGGCATCAAGGTGTCGGTCTTCGTCCCATCACCATAATCCCAATGAAAAGTCAGGTAATTGTGATCGCTCTTATAGGTATCGGGATCGACCGTAAAGAGGACCTCGAAAGGAGCACACCCCTGTAAAGTATCGACATCGAAAAAAGGTGGAGGCGGCAAATTAATAATCTCGATACGGGTAGCTTCGGAAGTATCCCGGCATCCATAAACCGACTGAGCCATACAAATAACATCCCGATAACCGTACATGTCATAACTATGCAGGATCTCGTTGTCCGATATCCCATGAGGCGTATCGTCGCCGAATATCCATTCGAATGTATTCCCGTCAGGCTGAGCGGGTGTAAACAACACATCCGTATGGATACAACTCTGAGGAGCCACCGTAAAATCGGTCGACGGCAAAGGATGTACCCGCATCACCGCCGAATCCCGGTTCATACACCCACGGCTATCCGTATAATAATACAACAATTGAAAATCCCCCGGAACAGTCGGAGTAAACAAATGTCCCGCCAACACGTCTTGACCCGATTTCCAATCTCCTCTGTTGGGTTGCCATACCTGCCCCGCTGCCGAATCTCTTCCCACCAGAGTCACCGGTGGATTGTTCAGACACATCTTCAAAGAATCACCGGCCTCTACATAAGGTAAGGGCCATATCCGCATATTCATCGTATCCCGGGCGATACAAGCCCCGTTCCGGTAATGATACACCAATCCGATATCTTTTTGCGCATAGGGATCGAAGCCCGGATAAAAATAACTATTTCCCCGCTCGGTATACAACACTTCAGCCGCTTCGGGAATTGCAGGATCTTTCAGCGTCCACCAGCCCCCTTCCGGCTGTGCACGAAGAATCCGGGCCTCTGCCAGTTCACAGATCGTATCATCCGGCAATGGGATCACAGGAATAAATTTATCGACCTTCACCTGAAAAACAGCCTGTCCCGGTGTTTTACAACGATTTTTATATGCTGCGACTACGGTATAATCACAGGTTTTGAAATCGATATCCGGATAATAAGATTTTAAATCCGTTCCATTCACCAGTGTATATCCCTCGGAAGCATAACCTTGATTCGCAGTGATCGTCCAATGTACCTGTTGTATTTTGTCGTTCCGCTGATCGACTTCTACCCGCTCTCTCCCGATAAAATGAAAAGGTTCACACTGATCTGCAATATCCCCGATCCTGACCCGGGGAATGGCAAATGCCTTGATCCGGAATACCGAATCGTCGTCGTGATGACAACCGTTGGAAACCGCTAACCGTACATCGTAGTCTCCCGGCTCCGAGAACAAGAGTTTCGGAGATTCACTGTTCGTATCCCCCTCGGCAAAACTTACCCCCTGCTGAGGTGTAACCGTCCAGGTATAAGCCAGGGAATCCCCCTCCGAAAGATTATTCAGGGTAATCACAAACGGATCGGGATCATCCGTACAACCGACAGAATCTTTACCTACAGAAAAGCTAGCCTGCTGTTCGGTCCTGAGCACATTGACTTCGGTCAGAAACTCCTGTTTTCCCTCATCCGCACATTTCGAAAAAACCTCGAGCTTAAGCTCATAATGCCCATTATCATTGAATAATATCCCCGGGAAATCGGTATTTTCCCGATCTCCGCCTTTCCAGGACCATCCCACTTCCGGAGTAATGGTCCATTTCGAAGTAAGGGCTGAATTCCGGGTATCCACCCATTTCAGATAATCGGACATTTCCACGGGAATACCGTCTCCGGCACAGACCCGTTTCATATATGATGCCAATTCGATATCGGGGATACCATGCACCACCACCCTGAACTCTTTTGTCACAGGCGATTTACACGTACTACGGGTAACTACTTTCACCCGGTATTCCCCATATTTTGTAAACCGGATCGAAGGAGCCTTCTGTCTGCTTCCCACAGCCGGATCGATAACCTGGCCGTCCTGCATATATTCATATCCCTGCTCTACGTCGCTAACCACCTCCCATTCCCAGCTGAGCGCACCGGCTTCTTCCTCCATTGTATTTTCAAAAACGACAATTTCCTGCTCACAAATATCGGCAACCGAAGGATTTCCCGCAACAGGTGTTTTTATGACAATATCCCCGTAAACATCCGGATCATAAATATGGTATACCGCCTCAGCCACCGGATCGGTAGCCGGACATCCCGCATGAGGTAAAGTTGCTTTCACCGTATAATATCCGGGACGTTTAAATTCCACCCGAGGAATCAGACTCGTCAACCCCTCCGCACCCAGTTCATAATCTCCCGGCTGGTCCGTGCCGTCCTGCCGATAAATCTGCCAGGTTACCTGTGGGGTATTATTATACCATACAAACGTAGTATCACCCGAAAGGACAAAACCGGCAGGACAAGAAACCGTATCTTCCAATACTACTTCCGGATTTTTTTTCACCCGGATTCGTAAAGTCCGCGACACGGTATCACAAAATCCGAAAACCGTACCGGTTACTTCATAGGTTCCCCATTTCTTAAAAGTGATCGGAGCAACCTTTTTCCGTATTCCCCCTTAGAAACTCACAATCCTCTGCCGTTCCCCCCTGAGGTTCCCCTGTCTCCGGGATAGTCACTTCCCAGTTATAAGCCAGCTCTAAACTTTCAGGATCCTTTTCCGATGCCGAATTGGTAAAGATAAGCATCCCACCTTCGCATACTTCATCCCGGTTGTCCTTCTCTTTGACAGTAACATCCAAACCTGAAATCCGGACCTTCAATTCTCCGGTCAATTCTTTCCGGGTCAAAATACCTCCATGCTCATCCTTTTCCGGACACCCCACCTCCGGCAAAGTGACCTTATAGGTATATTTTCCCGATTCCTGAAAATGAATCTTCGGCTCCGGCGAATCGGACGAAGTTCCGTCCACAAAGTCCACTCTATCCGGAGTAAACTCCCAATGTGCTTCGGGCACATGATTATACCATTCGTAAAAAATACACAACTCCGTATTCAATACATCCCGGGGACAGATTTCTGTCGGAAAATCGGCCAAGAAAATAGTCGGATCTTTCCTGACATGTACCCGGAAAGAAATGCGTTTCGAGTTACAAGGGACAGACAACGAGTCGGTCACTTCAAAGTCTCCATACCCATTGAACCTGATCCGAGGTCCGGCAGAAGTCGGAGAACCGGCCAGGTATTCAACATTCCAGGCCGGATCGTATAATTCTGTCGTAATCGGCCTAACCGTCCAAAAATGTTCTAATCCCTCTCCGCTGGAATGATTCTCAAAACTAACCGTTTCGCCGTCACAAATCGAGATGTTGTCTCCGACAGGGGCAGGTGTCGGAACAATATTGTCGGTAATCGCAGGATCATCGATTTTCAACTCTTTATGGATCGTCAGCTTGGAGGGATCACCACAAAGCACACCGTCTACCGAAGCTCCTTTCAAAGTCAAGGAAACCTCATAGGTCGCACCAGCCTGCAAATAAACCTGCGGATATTCTTTATCCGCCTCATAACCGGGTAAAAAATCTACCGTACCGGTCATTCCTGCCTTAGGTTCGATTTTCCAGACTGCTTCTTTCGGGTTTCCATTCCAATAGAGACGGAAATAATTCTCCAAATTCACCAAAGCTTTCCCCGTAGTAAGATCAGGACATAAAGACACCGGCCAGGTAACCTCCACAATCTCGGGATCCTTCCGTACGATAATAGTCGTATCTTTTACATTTTGAGGACATTCGTTTGTCAAAGTCAGTGCAACCACGTATTCCCCGTAGCCGTTGAACTGAATGACCGGATTCTCCGACTTCTCGCTAGTGCCGTTTATAAAAACAAAATCATTTGTCTGCCTACCGGTAACATTCCAATAATACTGTGGATTTTCCCCTTTAGAATGGTCGGTAAATACAACACTTTCGCCCGAACAGACGGTATCCCTATCGACTGTAAAACCGACTTCCGGCGATTGTATCACACTGATCACTTTTACGATTGTATCGTTGGAACATTCCAGCCCCCCTGTAGAAGCGATCAAGCGTACTTCATATTCTCCCGGCGTATCGAATATCACCTGAGGATATTTTTCGAACACAGAAGGTTTATCTCCAAATTTCCAGATATTATTCTGCTATTGTATTACAGTAAACATCCCGTCCTTCAATCGTACGGTTTATTACCTGAACAGGATAACCGGTACACCCCGGGGCTACGAAATCAAAAGCCGCTTCCGGGGGAATAACCACGGCCGTTGTCACGGTCGTCTGTAAAGGTAACATGTAGTCCGAACACTCGTTCCGAGCCTCCAATTCCACCGTTATCGGGCAATTATCGGTCTGAAAAGTATGTTTCACCGATCCCATTGTTTTCATCATCTCTGCCTGTGTTAAAGTCGTATCACGCCCATCTCCGAAATTCACGACATAAACGGTACCGGAAGTCTGTTTATCATAATCGATAATTTTTATTTCAGACTCCATACCGTAACAAGTACCTTTTTCATTCACTTTCAATGCGACATCCGGCTTATTCAGCCGAAGTACATCATAGTTTTTTTCGAGTACTTTACTGCCATCCGATGAAGTCCAGGAAAATTTCAGTTTAAACACTTTGAATTCCCTATAAACATGCTCCATCGTCTCTTCGGTTCCCCATTCTTCGACAGCAGAGCCATCTCCCCAATCTACTTTAAAAGTTCCTTTTTTGAAGCCCTCATGCACACATTGATTGTAAACCGTCAACTTTTGTCCGTTCACAGCATCTCCATTACACAACTTAAACCCGCCGGGATCGACCAATTTCAAATCGTCCTGAGTCTGGGCATAACCACCTACTGCCGAGCACAAAACAGTAAGTAGTAAAGCTAAGCGGTATATCCCTTTTCTGCATTTTTTCTGATTTTTCATATCTGATCCTTTTTATTCGCCTGTGATCGGCGGATTTTAAAAATGAAAAGCCTTATTCTTCCGTTTCATTCTGGCTCTCTTACTATTGTTCGGCGAATTATCGAAACGCTGGATGCAACGTTTGGGAACTATCCTGTAATACCAATGCAACGATAAAGAATGACTGGTATTTTGATACATCGTCCCTTGATGGGTCGGGACTTCACAGGTATAACCGATCTTCCATCCGGAATCACGTCCTCCCGGAATATTCACTCCTAAATGTACTAACAAGGTACCTACCTGCAATCCTTCGAATTGATCTCCCCGGACCCCCAGACCGATCAGTCCGAAACGTTCTTCCTCCCAGCAAACTCCGAATTGTAAATTCCGCATAACCGACTGCACATCGACCATTACGTACGGAGAAAGCACTGTATTGATCTGATTCCCTAAAGCAAAAGGATGTGCATACGAAACATATCCCGAATACCGGCGATTCAACAGATTTTCTTCGGAAGAAGCAGACCCGTGTTCGGATAAAAACGACTGAGTGGATTCTATGATATGATATACAGAAAACCCATACTCCAAACTAGCCACCCCATGCCAGGCCACATTGAAATCGGTCTGACCGTAAATACCGGCGGCCATATCGAATATCGTCACTTTATCGGCATAAAAACTCATCAACTCAGGGGAGATATCCAAAATCTGACCGTAAAAAGGATCGAACTGATCTCCCAGTGTCAACTTCGAGGGATCCACGCTTTTACAATATAGGCTAGGTTGCAGACCGACCTGCAACACCGTAGAACGTGACAGTTTCACCCGGGCCGACAAGGCGGCAGCAAACAGCTGGGTCACATACATCACCGAACTTTCCTGATCGCGTTGATAAAACAGAGAGAGACCTCCCAAGCCGAAAGTCCTTTTCTCCTGAAAGGCATAATCTGCCGAAACAAAATAAGACCTGAAATCCAACGGCTTACTCCAATATGACCGTTGCATACCGATATTCACACCCGCTAATCCATCAAAACCTGAATAGGCCGGATTATTAAAAGATTTCCACATAAATGGATGAGATACCTTCGTATCCTGCGCCTGTAAACGGACAGACACCACCAGTAACAAAAATGTCACCGATATTATTAATCGAATACCCACACACATTAATTTTTCATGAATAATGAATCGTGACAAATTTAGCTTTTTTACAACTCCTTTCAAATTAATCACTTTAATTTATTCCTTTGTAAAAAAAACAAAAAATCATTTTTTTTCTGATGAAATTTTGTCACTTTCAAAAAAAGCCATATCTTTGCATCGCTTTTGAGAAATATTCCTTAGTAGCTCAGTTGGTTAGAGCGGCGGACTGTTAATCCGTAGGTCGTAGGTTCAAGTCCTACCTGAGGAGCGGAGTTCTTTACTTCAAAAGTGATTCCTTAGTAGCTCAGTTGGTTAGAGCGGCGGACTGTTAATCCGTAGGTCGTAGGTTCAAGTCCTACCTGAGGAGCAAAAAGCCACTATTAAGGTGGCTTTTTTAGTTTTTTCCGAAAATGGGACGAAAGGTCCGTCCCGGCGTTCCTTTTTCAAACTTTTGAAACCCTTGTAACCCTTATAACTGCTGAAATTCTTTCCCCTCTTTCCATTTTATCCATTGTTCCCGCTTTTACATATTTTAACCCCCTAATTCCTTACAATTGTTTATATTTGGTGCGTTATTGTTAATTGTGCGCATCTTCGAATTATTAAACAAGTTTTAAAGTAATGCCAGAAATTACATTAGAAGAATACGAACTGATGAATCGTATTCTCTCAGATACTCGCACTGGATGGTGGAAAGCAGATTACCGACTCCAGACCTATTTTTTTTCAAAACAGATAATGGAATTGACTGGTTTACCATCCGATCGATTGTCTTTTGCAGATTTTCTGAACAGGATCCGTACCGATTTCCGTTTCCGGATCGGTGAAGAAATCGCAACTTTAGAACAACCTTACGTCTACGATATGACCTTCCCGATTCTTTGCCCGAAAGGAGAAATTTGGATTCATATCAAAAAACTTCATCAGGAAAAAAATGCGCATGGCGATTCTATTATCACAGGCTCGATACAGATCGTCGATAGTCCGGAAACGACCAAATCCGAGCAAGCAGCTGCATTAAGGATAAATAATCTCTTGTATCAGCTCAATAATATTTCATATACCTTACTGTCTTTTCTGCAAAACAACAATACATCCGAAATCATTAATAAAATCTTGCAGGATATTCTTCAGGTATTCAAGGCAGGACGGGCATATATCATCGAATACGATTCCGAAATCAAAACACAGACTTGTACTTTTGAAGTAGTAGATAACAATATAGAGAAGGAACAGACACTGATCACCGACCTGGCGACCACCGATAATGTCTGGTGGACCGAACAAATCATGTCGGGACATTCTATCGTCTTATCCACTCTGGACGACTTACCGGAAGAAGCTGCTTCCGAAAAAGAATTTTTAGCTTTACAATCGATAAAATCACTTATCGTCGTACCTCTGGTGTCTCCTCAGGGAGCTTGGGGATATGTAGGAATCGACGTGGTTGAAGATTTTCATCAGTGGAGCGATGAAGATTGTCAATGGTTTACTTCCCTGGTCAATATCATCAATATTTGCATAGAGCTTCAAAAATCCCGGCAAGAGGCACAAACCGAAAGGGATTATCTGCAAAATCTATACAAACATATGCCATTGGGCTATCTACGTGCCCGGATTCTTTACGATCAACAACAAAATCCCGTAGACCTGTTGTTTACCGACGCCAATCTGGCTGCTAAAAAAATCACCGGAAAATCAAACTTCAACGGTCTTCGGGCCAGCTCGCTAGGCTTGGATTTTTCATCCAATCTCCTCCAATTAACAACACTGTCACCCAACAAGGATTATCTGGACGATACCCATTTTGTCAGCAGAATCAATAAATATTTTCATTTCATTTCCTACATGACCCGTCCCGACGAAGTCATCTATCTGTTTTCAGATATAACGGAAACTTTCAATACTCATCAGGCTTTGGACCGCAGTGAAAAAATTCTGCGTAATATTTACGACAATTTACCGGCCGGAATTGAACTTTACGACAAAAACGGTTTCCTGATAGACCTGAATACCAAAGATATGGAAATTTTCGGAATCGCTAACAAAGAGACGGTACTAGGAGTCAATTTGTTCGAAAATCCGAATCTTCCTTTACATATTATCGAAGCGTTGCGCCGTAAAGAAGCCATTACTTTCCGCATCAAATATCCTCTCTCTACAATCAAAAATTATTATTCATCGAAGAAAAACGGTCTTCTTGAAATATACACAACTGCAACAGAACTCTACGACTCTCAGGGAAATCTGATCAATTACCTGTTAATCAATATCGACAATACCGAAATCACACAAGTATATAGCCAACTGGCAGAATTCGAAAGTTCGTTCTCTATGGTCAGCAAAATCGGATATTGTAGATTCGACATCTGGACACGTACCGGCTATGGGATCCC
>OGOG01000907.1_pt1 | contig 31460 bp, 22 predicted proteins | sample 1552581 | NCBI WGS metagenome assembly OGOG01 (sample SAMEA2580152, study PRJEB22360) | human gut metagenome | biome: human gut; feature: human-associated habitat; material: faeces | place: Denmark | collected 2008/2010 | reverse complement strand
GCTTTGCACGAACAGGGTGTGGATCCGGTGGTCGCTCGTATCAATATGGCTTTCAAGACACCTTTGAAAAGCGGGGATGAATTTGTGTCCAAGCTGTACATGAAAAAAGAAGGTATCAAATATGTGTTCTATCAGGATATCTTCCGTAAGAGTGATAACAAGGTTGTTGTGAGATCGACTGTTGAAACCGTATGTGTGGTAAACGGGCGTTTGGGCGACAGTGAATTGTTCGATCATGTCTTTGCTCCCTACCTGTAATGAATACTTTTGAAGAGTGCATCTGTAGCATTGCCTTGACGCTAATTCCCGGTATCGGTCATATCTGGGCAAAGAAGCTCGTGGACGGTATGGGAGGGAGTGCTGCCGATGTATTCCGTTTCCGTAAGGAATTGCCCGGTCGGTTGCCGGGGGTACACAGCCGTGTGGTCGAAGCGTTGGACTGTCCGCAGGCAATGGTTCGTGCCGAACAAGAATATGCCTTTGCAGAAAAGAACCGTATTCAATGTCTCACGCTTGCCGGTGAACAATATCCTTCACGTCTCCGCGAATGCGATGATGCCCCGGTGGTACTCTTCTTTAAAGGGAATGCCGATCTGAATACTCTTCACATTATAAATATGGTGGGCACACGCAATGCAACGGAATATGGCAAGCAGCTTTGTGCCACTTTTCTGCGAGACCTGAAAGCGTTATGTCCGGATGTACTTGTGGTAAGCGGGCTGGCTTATGGCATCGATATCCATTCTCATCGTGCCGCACTTGCCAATGAGCTTTCTACCGTGGGTGTGCTGGCACATGGCCTCGACCGGATTTATCCTTCGGTACATCGCAAAACAGCTATCGACATGTTACAGCATGGTGGTTTGCTGACTGAATTCCTTTCCGGCACTAATCCCGATAAGCATAATTTTATAAGCCGCAACCGGATTGTGGCAGGCATGGCGGACGCAACCATCGTGGTGGAGTCCGCGGCAAAGGGAGGTTCTTTGATCACTGCCGATATAGCCGATAGTTATCATCGGGATTGTTTCGCTTTTCCGGGTCGGAGTACCGATGAATATTCCACCGGTTGCAACCAGTTGATACGCGACAATAAAGCCACTCTTCTTTTATCTGCCGAAGATTTTGTAAAGGCAATGTCCTGGGAGATCGATTCCCGTTTTCAAAAAGGGGAGAATGTACAACGTAGTCTTTTTCCGGAACTCTCCGATGAAGAGCAGCTTATCGTTTCTATTCTTGATAAGCAGGGCAATTTACAGATCAATTCGTTAGTTGTTGAGGCCGATATCCCGGTGCATAAAATGAACGCCATTCTTTTTGAACTGGAGATGAAAGGCGTAGTAAGGGTTTTGGCGGGTGGTATGTATCAGTTGCTTCGTTGATAGAAATTCGTATCTATTTTGTAGAATATTATTTGAAAGTGCATTCCGATAGCAAGTTTGACGAGCCAAGGTTTGCGGTTTCGACATAAAAATAAGAAGGTTCGGTAAAGGGCAAAAAAAAGGAGTACCGCTGTACTCCAACCTTTGTTAACCTTAAATCTAATACTATGAAAAAAATCACTATACAAAAGTACGTTATCCTTTCCTTTTCGCCAAATATTTCCTGTAATATTGGTTCTCTTTTAAATTCTTTCACGGATTTTTACTCCTTTCCATACGGGATAACTCGTAGGAGTTTGGCAGGCTCTAAACTTGCAAATAATTACCAATAGCTTCACAATGGAGACCAATTTGCTCAAAATCTGTTCTCATTAGGTTTGGCTATTAGTTTTTTCTCTATCTTTGTTACAGATTAAGAGTGTATTATGAAAGATGGAATCTGTTTAAGCTTGATTCTTGGATTGCTTTGTTTGATTCCGGGGAAGAGCTTTGCCCTGGAAGTAGCTCCTGTCTCTGCTTATGGTGATTCTGTGAAAAGCACTTCTTTGTATTTTCAATTTAATCAGGACGAAGTGTTATCCGATTACTTGGATAATGCCAAAACGATTCTTTTGCTCGATTCTTTATTTCTGAACGCCCCCGCGTTCGTACAACCGGATTCTGTTATGATAACTTCTTTGGTGTTGCCGGAAGGCAGCCCGAAGTTCAATATATGGCTGGCGGAGCATCGTGCCGGAAATGTGAAGGAGTTCCTGTCGAATCGTTACCCTTCACTTAAAACGAAATTTGTTCTCTGCCGGAAAGAGATGGATTGGACTGATTTCCGCGATCTGATTGCCAATGATGCTTCAGTTCCCAATCGGGATGATGTTTTACGACTGATCGACTTTCATCATGATGAACCGGGAAAGTGCAAACGTCTGCTTCAGTATCTAAATGGGAATGAACCTTATCAGTACATCACAAAGCACATCCTTCCCCGTTTGCATCAATCTGAAATACTGATCAGTTGGAATTATCCTGATCTTTTTGTGCCTTTGGCAGAAATGAAACCTGTATTATTATCTGCGGTAAGCGTTCAAAACGAAATTATATCTTTCTCTAAAACTTTGCACCCGTCAACTCCATCCGAAACGTCTGCTGTAAGCCCTAAGACAGTGCTTGCCCTTAAGAACAATCTGCTTTACGATTTGGTGTTGGCTCCTAACCTAGAAATGGAGATACCCGCGGGTGATCATTGGTCGCTTAATGCTGAATTTAAATGCCCTTGGTGGCTGAACGATAAGCATAACTTTTGCTATCAGTTATTATCGGGTGGTGCTGAAGGGCGTTTGTGGCTGGGAAAACGTCAAGGACACAACCGTCTCATCGGCCACTTTTTGGGATTGTATGCTGAGGGAGGAAAATATGACTTTCAGTTTGATAGTACCGAAGGGGTACAGGGAAATTATTATGCTGCCGGTGGTTTGAGTTATGGGTATACCAAAAGGCTTGCGCGGCATTTATCATTTGAGTTCAGTTTCGGGGTGGGGTGTCTCTATAGTAAATATCGCACTTATACTTCCTCGGGTAATAAACTGATTTGGAAAGATACCCGTGATTGCATTTACGTTGGCCCTACCAAAGTAAAGATTTCTATTGTTTGGCTAATCGGTACAAAATGATAGCTAACCGGTGGAGATGAAAGCCGGATAAGTTGCAAATTCCTTCCAATCGTTTCACGAAGCCTTTCAGAGCTTCAAAATACTTCCTAAAGTATTGTTATAGTTCATTTTCATCCTCTATATTTGTCGCAATAAAAGATACCGGGGATGGAAAAAGGATTAAAGTCTTCTGCATGGAAAACAATTTATTCGATGTTATGCGCAGGAGTTTTTCTCTTACTTACCTCCTGTCTTTTCCGTTCGGTAGAAGATGCTGTCAAACAAGATGAACACGATGGAGATATTCATGTAAAAGTTCGTTGGAGCAACTACAGTAAACCGGCAGGAGAATGGCTGGTCTTTTATCCGGAAGATCGTTCTTTGAAACCTTTTTCAAAAGAAATCAGTGATGATTGTTACATTGACGATTTGCCATCGGGCTCATACAAGTTGTTATTGCTGTGTATGGACAAGGCAGATCCGAAAGTTCAGTTTTGCAACATGGACGAACAGGGAGATGTAATGATAAAGTTGCTGGAACCCGAAGAAAGTGGTGAGATTTGTCATCCCGAGATTATGTTTGCATGTACGGCAACTTGCGATTATACCGAGAATAGTGGACAGTTGGTGATGTTTTCGCCTTATCCTTTGTCTTTGAAAGCCTGTTTCGAGATGCCCATAGCACCGGGAAAGAGAGTGAAAGCAGCCGTAGCCCAACTTGTCGGGATGGTCAATTCACTGAAGTTGTTTACGATGGAGATGGGATATGCGCCTTTCGAACACTATGCAGAACTGGATGTGGTCTATAAGGAAGACCGGGTTTGTTTTGAAGGAAAGATGCTGTTGCCTTTTGGTAAAAAGACTCGTGGAACGGATGACAGCAACAGTGGAAAGACACTTTTGAAAATGAATTTTGAATATGAGGACGGAGAAACGGAAACATTAGAAACGGATATCACACAAACATTGCAAGAGGTGGCTGATGAAGCTCCTGCAGAAGTGACATTCAATTTATTAAAAATAGGTATGACAGCTACAGTCGTCAGTTGGGTTGCAGGTACAGGCAGCGGCGAAGTAGAATAAAAAACAAATAAAACAACAATAGTATAAACTTTAAAATTGAAAGAGTATGAAGACATTTGTATTTTCAGCAGTAGCTATGGCAGTATTAGCAAGCTGTACAAATTCAGCAATTGATGATGTAGTTAATAATGACGAACCGGTAGCAATCAGATTGAGTGCAGGAGTGCAGGCAAATGTAGTAGTAAGTAGAGCGCCTATAACATCCGTAGAGTCATTTAAACCTATTATATTAGGATGGGAAGGAGCAACTGCAGAGTATAATCAGAATCCAAAATGGAAAGCATCTACTACTCAGCCAATCGCAGGTAACGCTTCGAATTTTGAAATTACTATGGATCCTTTAGAATACTATAATGCTGATGCATTAGTTAATACATTTATGAAGGCATTTTATGTATCAGGAGATATTGCTCCGGCTATGGATAGTTCTAAGGAATATATATATACTTTTAAAAATGATAATGGTGATAGAGATGTTCTATTTGCTACTGCTATAAGCGGTAATAAAAGTACTAATACGACAAAGGCTTTTGAATTTAAACATCTTCTTACACAAATTAAATTTGCAGTTAAAGAAGGAGCCGGGCTAAGTGAAAATACTACTTTGCAATCAATAACATTGAAAAATGTAAAAGTTCCTGAAGGTTTTGATCTAAGCACGGATGCATTAACTTATGTAGATAAAGCTACCCTTCTTATATTAGGTATTTCTTCTCCTACAATTAATGGTAATACAACCACTCCTTTGGTAGTTGGTAGCCCAGTGATGATTTCCCCTATGGCTGATCTGAAACTTACAGTTGTTACTTCTGTGGGAACTTTTGATGATGTTTCAGTTAATATAGATAGTGACGCTTCGTTGATGGCAGGGAAAGCATATACAATAGCTCTAACATTCCAACAAAAAGCTATAGCAGGAAAAGCTACTGTTTCTGACTGGGAAGAAGGTACAGGCTCAGGTACTGTTGAATAAATAGTTATTCATTTGTTGGGGCAGATCTAATTAACCGTTTATTCAGCACCTCAATAAAAGCTTTAAGCTTTTATTGAGGTTTTTTTGTATATCGTATTGTATATAGAAATATTCTTGTACTTTTGTTGCGAACATAAACAAATAATATATTTATATGCGCGGCTCGTCCTCTTGCGGGATAAACATAAACTGTCAGGAATGCCCGAAGGCAGTTGAGAATACTATTATTCACGCTTCTCATCCCAGGGGATTTCATCTGCCGGTTCAGAAGTGTGAATCAAATATCATGATTTTCCTTCTTAGAGGGGAAGCTCTTATCAATAGTCAGGAATATGCCGGCACATTATTAAAAGCCGGGGAATTTATCCTCCAGGCCATTGGGTCGAAGCTGGAAGTGTTGGCAATGACGGATGTTGAGTGTGTGTGTTACCAGTTCAATAAGCCGGAACTTTTTTGCGAAGAGCTTTACAATCGTATCATGAATGAAGTGACACCACCACTGATCTTTTCTCCCTTGAAAATATTGCCGGAACTGCAATTCTTTCTTGAAGGCTCCAGAGCCTATTTGAGTGAAGCGAAGATTTGTCGCGAACTGCTGTCATTCAAACGGAAAGAGTTAGGTTTTATATTAGGTAACTTTTATTCCGATTACGAGCTTTCTACATTGGTTCACCCCCTTTCAAAGTATACCACAAGCTTTCAATATTTTGTTCTTGAGAACCATTCCAAAGTGAAAACGGTAGAAGAACTTGCACAACTTGGCGGATATACCGTCACGACATTCCGACGTATCTTTAACACCGTATTTCACGAACCTGTATACGAATGGATGATGAATCGTCGTAAGGAGGGCATCATTTATGATCTCCGTTATACGGATGAAACAATCTCCGAGATATGTTTCAATTACGGTTTCGAGTCATTGCCCCATTTTTCTAACTTCTGCAAAAAGAACTTTGGAGCTTCTCCACGGGCTTTACGACTGAAGAAGTAATCGGCTATTATTATCTCTTATTTATGGAATCTGTGCCAATAGATAGGCATTCACTTAGCAGTATGTATCATATAAGTAGGTATTCAAATTCTGTCGAATACCTAAATATGGTGATTGTAGCCAAACTTTCAGGCCCGTATCTTTGCACCCCGAATTAAACAAGAGTGATTAATGAACCACCTATTGTACAAAACATTTCTATTTCTCAGTTTTCTTTCCGTAGGATGTGCGACGGAGATGTATGCCGTTATTCAACAACCAAGCAAAGGTATGATAACCGGGCGTGTCATCGACTCCCAAAGTGAACCCTATTATCCCGTGGCCGTTAGCATTGAAGGATTATTGATGGGAGGCTATACGAACGAGAAAGGAAATTTCCGTATTAATGATATCCCCGTAGGCGACCATACATTGGTTGTCTCCGGATTGGGAGTAAAAACAAAGAAAGTTCCGGTAAAGATTGTTGCCGGGAAGCTGATCGATCTGGGAGATATCGAGATCGATACCCACGTAGAGCAACTGGACGAAATACAGGTGTTGGGTAAATCGGAAGCACGCCGGCAACAGGAACAAGCCTATGCCATCTCTGTGCTTGATATCAAAAAGGCTTATAGTGGAGCTGCTCCGCTTAATAAACTGCTCAATAATGTGTCCAGTGTCCGTATCCGCGAGGAGGGCGGTGTTGGTTCCAACTATAACTTCAGCCTGAACGGGTTCTCCGGCAACCAAGTGAAATTCTTCTTGGACGGGATACCGATGGATAATTTCGGCTCTTCTTTCAATATGGCTAATATCCCGGCTAACATGGCTGAAAGGGTGGAAGTGTATAAAGGCGTGTTGCCTGTTAACCTGGGTGCCGATGCACTGGGAGGTGCAGTGAATATTGTCAGTAGGAAAGATGCGAATTATCTGGATGCGACCTATTCATTCGGTTCGTTCAATACGCACAAGGTGACTCTGAACGGGGCGTATACCGATCTGAAAACAGGATTTACCGTGCGTGCCAATGCTTTCTATAATTATTCCGATAATGACTATAAAGTATTTGTGCCGGTCATCGACCTGACAACCAACAAGAAGGTAGACGAACGTTGGGTAAAGCGGTTCAACGATGCCTACCGTTCGGGAGGTTTGCGGCTGGAAACGGGAATTACGAATAAGCCTTTTGCCGACTATCTCCTAGCAGGTGTCATCTTTTCGAAGAATGACAAAGATGTCCAGACCGGGGCTACGATGGATGCTGTCTATGGCGGTGTGAAGATGAAAAGTGAATCACTGATTCCCTCCGTCCGGTACAAAAAAGACGATTTACTGCTCGATGGACTCTCTTTGTCGCTGTATGGAACATACAACACTGTCAATACGTTTAATGTCGATACGCTTACCCACCGTTACAATTGGCTGGGAGAGTACGTGCCTTCTGCCACGGCTGGTGAAGCCTATTTGACAGATGCTGAAATCAGAAACCGGGAATGGTTGGCAAACGGGAATGTCAGTTATGTGGTCAATGCCCATCAGTCTTTTATCCTGAATCATGTATTCTCTTCCATGAAGAGGAGGATGAACGACGATGCCCATCCCGATGATGAAATGAACAATGTTCCCCAACGACTGGTTAAGAATGTGACCGGTCTGGGATGGCAGATCCGTTATGACCGTTGGAACGCCAACGTGTTTGGGAAGATGTACAAATTACACAGCTCGACCTATAAGCGGTTGGATGAATACACCGAAACGGCTCGTTGGGAGAAGGTGAAGGATGATAAGACGAACTTCGGGTACGGAGCTGCCGCCACTTATTACATTCTGCCGTCTTTGCAAGCCAAGTTATCTTATGAATATGCTTATCGTTTGCCGGAAAGCGTGGAGATGTTCGGTGACGGACTGATTCAGCAGCGCAACCCCGATTTGAAACCAGAGAGCAGCCGTAATGTGAACTTCGGGTTGAGCTATATGCAGCTTGTCAATGTCCACCAACTGTCCGCCGAAGCCAATTTTATCTACCGGCATACGAAAGACTTTATCCTGAAGGGTGTCAGCCTGACAAGCAATCCTACCACCGGATATGAGAACTTGGGCAACGTATTGACAAAAGGGGTGGAGCTTGGTTTCCGTTATGGATATAAAGACCTGTTTCACATGGGAGCCAATTTTACGTATCAGGATATCATCGACAATCAGGAATTCGAGATCAACAAGGGGAGCTTTGTCGGTGAGGGAATTACCGAGAATATTACTTATAAGGAGCGGCTTCCCAACATTCCGTATCTTTTTGCCAATGGAGATATGGGGCTGCGTTTCCACAACATCCTCCGGAGGAATTCGGTGCTGACATTGGATTATAATTTGGGATATATCCATCAGTACTATCTTTCCTTCCCCGGGCTGGGTGCAAAAAGTTCGAAAAAGGTCATTCCTGAACAGTTCTCGCATGATCTCGCTTTGGGCTATTCGATGGACAACGGAAAATACGGGATCGTAGTGGAATGTACCAATCTGACAGACCGGAAACTGTATGACAACTATCGTTTGCAAAAGCCCGGACGTGCTTTCAATGTGAAGCTGAGATATTTCTTTAATAAAAAATAGAATTGAGTACTTTAGAAGAAAAGTTTAAACTGACTCTGAGATGAATCGAATGAATAAAATATACCGTAATTGTATGATTGCCCTCGCTACCCTGTCTATTTCAGTGGGGCTTGCCTCGTGTGAAGAGGAGGCACTGGGTAACGAGGAGACACCATTTGCCCCTTATGTGCTTAGTCTGGGGATTACATCCAACGGAGCGACTACTTATTATGTGGTTACAACTGCCGATCTGATGTCCGGAACTATTAATGCCGTAGGGAAGGGGATCGAACAAAACGGATATCGTGATTATGACCAAGGTGGTCAGACGGTTTTCAGTATCGGTGGTCTGGGGCTGACCAGTGCTACGGGTATTGTACGCGGTGGCGATGGGTATTTGTATGAAAAAGGGGACTTTGTTTTCAACAATTCCCTGAATGCCTTTACGCAAATGGACGACCACTCAATGATCGGCCTTGAGCTTCCTGCCAACAAAGAGAGCGGCAGCAAAATGACTTTCTATACGGTCGGCATTGAAGATGCAGCTATTACCCGTCAAGCTCAGGCACCCGTCTATCCGATAGATCAGTTGGAGTGGCCGAGCATTACGGGGATATGTTACAGTGAAGGCAATGTATATGTGACCTATTTCCCCATGAATCCCTCTAACTTTGAGACGCTTTACACGGATACTACGTATGTGGCGGTTTATTCGTATCCCGAGATGAGCTTTAAGACCTTGATGAAGGACACCCGTACAGGGCCGGCAGGTTCGTGGAATGCATTTAACGGTATTTTCAAAGTCGAATCGGGGGATATGTATATCATGTCCAATTCTGCCATAGCCAACGGCTTCTCGCAGGGTACGAAGAATGCTGCTTTTCTCCGTATCCCCAAAGGTGAAACCCGTTTTGATGATTATTATTTCGACTTTGAAACGGCTTCGGGTGGGCTGAAACCTTCACATATCAAATATATCGGTAACGGATTGGTTTTTGCGGAAGTCAGTACCATTACACCGCAGACATCCGAGCATCGCTGGGGGGATAAAGATCTGAAATGTTGCATTATTGACTTGAATAATAAGACAGTGCATGATATCGAAGAGATTCCGGTACACAACGGTGACGGTGGACGCAGGTTTGCAGCATTGGTAGATGGCGGATATGTTTATCGGCCTGTCACGACACCCGGTGAAGGAACTTATATTTATCGTATCGATCCGCGGACGGCAACCGCTGTGAAGGGTGCGAAGGTAGCAACTACGTTTGTGGGCGGATTCTTCCGTCTGGATTAAGTGATGAACAAGACGTTTCGCAAGGTATGCGTAAAGTTACATCTCTGGCTGGGGCTATTGTCGGGGATTGTTGTTTTTATCGTATGCATCACTGGCTGCCTGTATGTTTTTAAAGAGGAGATAAACGAGGCGACACAACCTTGGCGTTTCGTTACACCGCAGGAGAATTCGGTCTTGCCACCTTCGCGGATATTGGCCGTTTCGGATTCGGTCGTAGTAAATAAAGCTCCTACTGCTATCACTTATGGCGAAGCGTCCGATGCTGTGTTTGTCGATTACTATCAGCCGGAAATAGGAATGACTACTGTCTTTCTTGATCCTTACAACGGGATGGTATTGAAAATGGTAAGCAAACGATTCGATGATTTTGACTTCTTTCGTTTTATTCTTGATGGTCACCGCACATTATGGCTTCCCCGTGCAATTGGAAGTCCCATTGTAGGATACAGTGTTTTGATCTTTTTAATCACTCTTATCACGGGCATTATACTCTGGTGGCCGAAACATTGGACACGGAATGCGCTTGTTGCGCGGCTTACCATAAAGCGTAAATCATCTTTTTCCCGTTTGAATTTCGACCTGCACAATGTCGTGGGATTTTATGCGGCCTTCCTACTGATCATTCTTAGTTTTACAGGGCTTGTTTTAGTCTGAATTGGTTTAGCAAAGCTGTCTACTTCATCACTTCGGGGGGAAAGGAACTAAAACCATACACATTGCCTATATCGGATACGTTACGAATAAGCCGTTGGAAAAATGATTCATTGGATAAGCTCTATTTCCAACTCCGTGAAGAGGAACCTGCCGCTAAAACCTTTTACTTTGCCTTGCCTGTTACGAATGATGGCGTGTTTCGCGTTAGCATTGTCCATAAACGGGGTTCTTACTATCGTACGGACAATCTTTTCTTCGATCAGTATACGCTTGCTTCGCTACAAGGTACAGGCCCCTATGCCGGAAAATATACCGAAGCTTCACCTGCCGATAAGTTCAGGAGAATGAATCTTGAAATTCATGATGGTCGTATTTTCGGGCTTTTCGGAAAGATACTGATGTTTTGTGCGAGCCTTGTCGGGGCTTCGTTGCCTGTTACCGGATTTATTGTCTGGTTCAGGAAAAAGCGGAAGCCGAGGAGATGAATAAAGGCCTTTAGACCTAATAAATACAAATCCCCTGCCGGATAACCGGCAGGGGATTCTTCTGCTATTAATCAAATGCTAAGTTGTTATGCTTAGTCTTCCAATTTGGCAACGATGAAGTCGCGGTTCAGTCTGGCGATGTTGCTGATAGAAATGTTCTTCGGACATTCTGCTTCACAAGCACGAGTGTTTGTACAGTTACCGAATCCCAGTTCGTCCATTTTAGATAACATGGCTTTGGCACGGCGTGAAGCTTCCACTTTTCCTTGAGGAAGCAGATTCAACTGGCTTACTTTTGCTGAGACGAACAACATGGCAGAACCATTCTTGCAAGCAGCTACGCAAGCACCACAACCGATACAAGCAGCTGCGTCCATAGCCTCGTCAGCAATATCCTTGGAGATAAGGATAGCGTTGGCATCTTGAGGAGCGCCCGTGTTAACACTTACGTAACCACCGGATTGCATGATCTTATCGAATGCACCACGGTCTACCATCAAGTCACGGATAACCGGGAAAGCAGCTGAACGCCATGGTTCGACAGTGATTGTTTCTCCGTCATGGAAACGGCGCATGTAAATCTGGCATGTTGTTGCACCTGTTGCGGGTCCGTGAGGATGACCGTTGATGTAAAGTGAACACATACCGCAGATTCCCTCGCGGCAGTCGTGGTCGAATACAATAGGCTCGCCACCGTCATTAATAATCTGTTCGTTGAGGATATCCAGCATTTCAAGGAACGAAGTATCGCCCGGGATATCTTTCATTTGATGTGTCTCAAAAAAACCTTTTGCTTTAGGGCCTTTCTGACGCCATACCTTCAGTGTGAAACTTATATTTTTATCCATTTTTGTTTTCCTTTAATTGATTAACCGATTAAGATTTGTAGTTACGGGTCTGAACTTTTACAAATTGGTAGTTCAAATCTTCTTTGATCAATTCCGGTGCAGAGTTTTCACCAGTGTACTTCCAGCAAGCTACGTAAGAGAAGTTTTTATCATCACGCAATGCTTCTCCTTCCGGAGTCTGGTACTCTTCGCGGAAGTGTCCGCCGCAAGATTCTTCACGGTTCAGGGCATCACGAGCCATCAGCATACCGATTTCGATGAAGTCTGTCAACCGAAGTGCTTTTTCAAGTTCTACGTTGAGTTCGTTTACTTCACCTGGGATACGTACGTTAGTCCAGAAGTCTTTTTTCACTTCCTGGATGCCGTCCAATGCTTTCTGCAAAGATTCTTTTGTACGAGCCATACCTACGAAGTCCCACATGATATGTCCGAGTTTCTTGTGGATGGAATCAACAGAATGTTTACCGTTAACTGCTTTGATCTTCTTGATCTTATCTTTAACTTCTTTCTCGGCTGCAGCAAATTCCGGCAGGTCGGTAGAGAAGCGAGGAACCTGAATCTGGTCAGCGAGGTAGTTCTGGATAGTGTATGGCAATACGAAATATCCGTCAGCCAAACCTTGCATCAATGCAGAAGCACCCAGACGGTTAGCACCGTGGTCGGAGAAGTTACATTCACCGATTGCGAACAGACCCGGAATAGAGGTCATCAATTCGTAGTCAACCCAGATACCACCCATTGTATAATGGATAGCCGGGAATATCATCATCGGAGTTTTATACGGATTCTCGTCAGTGATTTCTTCGTACATGTCGAAGAGGTTACCGTAACGAGCGCGAACTACGTCTTCACCCAAGCGGTTGATAGCATATTTGAAGTCGAGGAATACGGCCAGACCGGTATTGTTCACACCGAAACCGGCATCGCAACGTTCTTTGGCTGCACGTGATGCTACGTCACGTGGTACAAGGTTACCGAATGCGGGGTAACGGCGTTCTAGGTAGAAGTCGCGGTCTTCGTCGGGGATATCGTTCGGTTTCTTTGTTCCGGCCTGCAATGCTTTTGCATCTTCAATCTTTTTCGGAACCCAGATACGGCCATCATTACGCAGTGACTCGGACATCAATGTCAGTTTGGACTGCTTGTCACCATGGACAGGAATACAAGTCGGGTGGATTTGTGCAAAGGCAGGATTAGCAATATAAGCGCCTTTCTTGTAACATTGGATGGCAACGGAACCGTTGGAAGCCATTGCGTTAGTAGACAAGAAGAATGCGTTTCCATATCCTCCGGTGCCGATAACTACAGCGTGTGCTGCGAAGCGTTCGATTTCTCCGGTTACGAGGTTACGGGCGATGATACCACGGGCACGTCCGTCGATTATAACGAGGTCGAGCATTTCGTAACGGGTGAAAAGTTTAACAGTACCTTGTTGTACCTGACGGCTCAATGCGGAATAAGCGCCCAGCAATAACTGCTGTCCGGTTTGTCCGCGGGCATAGAATGTACGTGATACCTGTGCGCCACCGAATGAACGGTTGTCAAGTGTACCACCGTATTCGCGTGCGAAAGGAACACCTTGCGCAACACATTGGTCGATGATGGCGTTGGCAACTTCTGCCAAACGATAAACGTTGGCTTCACGTGCGCGGTAATCACCACCTTTGATTGTATCGTAGAAAAGACGGTATACTGAGTCACCGTCGTTTTGATAATTCTTAGCAGCGTTGATACCACCCTGTGCTGCGATAGAGTGCGCGCGACGGGGAGAATCTTGGATACAGAAGTTGAACACTCTGAATCCCATTTCACCTAGAGAAGCGGCAGCAGATGCGCCGGCAAGTCCGGTACCTACCACGATGATGTCAAGACGACGTTTGTTGGCAGGATTAACAAGTTTTTGGTGAGCTTTATAGTTACTCCATTTTTCGGCTAACTGGCCTTCAGGAATTTTAGAATCTATTTGAGTCATAATGCTATTTACTTTAATGTCAGTTACAATTTAAAAAATTAGCAAGCGCCGCAAGCCAACGATTTAACGAAGAATACGACTACTACCAGGGCGAAGCAGATGACAATGATCGTTGAATAAATGTTGGAAATGCATTTCCAGCGATTGATCCAAATCTTGTTGTTCCAGCCCAATGACTGCATAGAACTCCAGAAACCATGAGTAAGGTGGAACCAAAGAGCGGCAAGCCAGATGAGGTAAAGCACTACGTATACAGGATTAGAGAAGGTGTTGAAAATGTGATAAACACCGTCAGCAGCATAAGTTACATCGGCTGTTACACAACCCATGTTGTGCATCAATTCCGGTAACTGCATTTTAGCCCAGAAGTTGAACAGGTGAAGTCCAAGACCCAAGATCACGATGATACCCAGAACGAGCATGTTTTGTGAAGCCCACTCTACGGTTTTGGGCTTTTCTACTACGGCATAACGTTCGCTACCGCGTGCTGCACGATTCTGTATCGTCAGCCAAAAGGCGTAGATAATGTGAATCACGAAGAGGGCAGCCAGTCCTAAAGTAGCCACCAACGCATACCAGTTTGCTCCCAGGAACTCACAAACCATATTGTAACCATCAGCCGAGATGATTGCAACTAAGTTCATCGCCATGTGAAACGTTAGAAACAGGACAAGGGCGATACCTGTAACGCTCATCACCACTTTCCTTCCTACAGATGAATTACTTAACCACATAAATGATTGAATTTAAATTATTTAATTGTTAGAACTATAATTTCATTTTCACGTGTCTATGTCTCTTCGTGCAAAAGTACGTGAAATACATTGATTAACCAAAGGTATTAAAGAAATTATTCCTTAATTGGACAACAGTGTAATCCAAGTATATTATTTTTTACCATTCTCCTTTCCTTGAGTTACCCGCATTCTCAAGGCACGTGGGGTGTCACCGAAAGAGGCTTTGCAGAAATGTGCAAAATGTGACAAAGAATCAAAACCGTAACGTGTACTGATTTCTGTGATTCGTTGTTTGGTATGTTGTAAATCGTCAAGAATTCCTTCTCGTTTCTTGTCGAGTATCCATTCGTATACGGGAACGTTATACATATTCTTAAACAGACGGCGGAAAGTTGTTACGCTATATCCACCAAGGTGTGCGAATTCTTCCACGTTCTTGACTTTACTATAATTCTGCATGATAAAATATTGAAAGCTTTCCGTATAGCTTTTGATAGGGAAGAAAAAGTTATTTAGCTGTGGTAGCGGATAATAGGAAAATAACAGGAAAATGAGTTCCTGTGTTTTTAGTCTGATGTAAGGTTCGCAAGAAGGCCCTTCAGTAAGATATTCGCCCAAATCGGCCATGAAATTATTGAGACGGTAATTCATAATCATAGGGGAATAAGTCAAAGGCGCTTCAGTGATATCCAGTATTTCCTGATACCGGCTTTCGCATATCTGAGGAAGTTCATTGAACCAATAAACTATGTATTCTACATCTGTCAGGGCCAGCAACTCGAGTTTGGAACCGATTGCCTGAAGTATAAATTGCCGGTCATGAAGAGTCGTACCAGGATATTCCTGGCTATTGATTAGTAACTCCCCTTTAATCATGAATAGCATGCAGTTTGATATACACTTGTCTGCGGGAAAGTGCTGTCCTTTGGGAAACTTCCTGTAGGTTAGTATATCACCGGCCGTCTTGGGGCATTGTGAGCAGTCGGTAAATCTTTTACAGTAACTGTTCCTTATCATAGATAAATCAAGATCGTATTAATTGTCAGGGAACAAAGATATTATTTTTTTGTGAATATTCAATTATTTTGCTCTATCTTTGCTCGTCTTAGTAATTAAACAGCAGGATGAAGAAATTTATTATTATCTGTGTCTCAATGATATATGTGATCGGGGCTCAAGCACAAAATTGGGATATCAACACGTTGCATAAAATCAATAGTCTGGATGGGAAATTTGTACGTAATTATAGTAAGGTATTTTCTCGTTCGGCACCCTATATTTCGGTAGGTATCCCGGTGGCTATGGCTATTTACGCAGGGATTGACAAAGATAAGAAATTGTTGCAAGATGCTATTTATATAGGTACGAGTGTTGCCGAAGCTGTGGTATTGACTTATGGTGTCAAGCATTTGGTAGACCGGGAACGTCCTTATGATCGTTATCCCGACCGCGTGCATCCTTATAGTACGGAGAGCAGCCCGTCTTTTCCATCGAGCCATACGGCAGCGGCTTTTTCACTGGCTACTTCGTTGAGCATAAAATATCCAAAGTGGTATGTGATTGCACCATCGGCTTTTTGGGCATGTTCAGTCGGCTTCTCGAGGATGAATGAGGGAGTGCATTATCCTTCGGATGTGTTCGCCGGTGCTGTGATCGGTGCTGGTTGTGCCGTGGTGAATGTATATGTGAACCGGTGGTTGAACGGCTGGTTATTCGGAGAGAAAAAGAAAACTGTTATAGCTTATTGATTGATCGCTTTTGAGTTTTACAGGATATAAAAACCGAAGGGAAATCCAGTGATTAGCACAAATCGAATTTTACTTTAATTGTGTTATCCGCTTAATTTCCCTTCGGCTTTTAGGGGCTTTAGTGCTGTACTAATTTTGCTGTTTCAGTATCTGATCGTATTCGTCCGATTGTAATATTTCCAATGCCCGTTCCACACTCTTATTGGTCTTATTCATAATCTGGAAATATTCGTTCATATCCCAGATATCGCGGGCGATAAGTGCTTTTAGTTGCGTCTTTATCAATGGGAGTGCCCGGTCGTATTGCTCTTGGTTGAATTCTATCTTTTCTTTGTCAGCCATTTCACGCATTTGATTCAGCAATTCATCGTCTACTTCGAACTTCTCAACGAAGTTCTCGAATTTCTTGTATTTCTTAGTTAATTCTTGCCGATGATTTTCGATGTACTTCATGGTTAATTTGATGATAACTCCTTTGGCAACAAGATTACGATGATAATTCGTATACAAGGTTGTATCGATAGGGACAAAGTAATCCGGCATGATGCCACCACCGCCATAGATGGTGCGTCCTAATTTTTTAGTTTGGCATTTCAGGGAGTCAGGGAAATGGATACTGTCCGCGCTCATCAATTCACCGTGGTTAAAACGATTCATCAAGTCTTGATGATATTTCCTGATATTATCATCGTCTGATGAATTTTTATCCGACAGGCTCGTATCCGCTGTACTTACATAAGGCTTTTGGATGCAGCGTCCGGCAGGGGTATAATATCTTGCGACGGTCAAGCGAATCATAGATCCGTCCGGCAGATCGATGGGGCGTTGAACAAGGCCTTTTCCGAAAGAACGACGACCTACTACTACGCCTCTATCCCAATCTTGTATGGCTCCGGTGACGATCTCGCTGGCGGAAGCCGAATATTCATCTACTAATACAATTAGCTTTCCATTACGGAAGCCGCCATTTCCTTTGGCAAAGAATTCACTACGTTGGGCTGTCCGTCCTTCGGTATATACAATCAGTTCTTTTCCATTGAGGAATTCATTGGCAAGGTCGATGGCCGCATTGAGATAGCCTCCTCCGTTGCCTTGAAGATCGAGGATTAAATCTTTCATTCCTTTACTTTGCAATTCTTTCATTGCCTTCACGAATTCATCAGCCGTTGTAGCACCGAAGCGGTTGATACGGATATAGCCTATCTTTGGCTTTATCATGTAAGCAGCGTCTAGGCTAAGAATAGGAATTTTATCACGGCTGACGGTAAAATGTAGCGGGTCATTGACTCCGCGGCGGATAATAGTAAGGTCTACTTTAGAATCTTTTGGTCCGCGGAGACGTCTCATGATATCTTCCGTACTTAGTTTTATGCCGGCAATCGTTGAATCATTGACTGCAACAATACGGTCTCCGGCCAGTATCCCTACTTTTTCGGAAGGTCCGTTGCTGACCGGTTGAACTACAAGGAGGGTGTCTTCGATCATCTGAAACTGTACTCCGATACCTTCGAAGTTTCCTTGCAAGGGTTCATTCATTTTCTTTACTTCTTCGGCATCCGAATAGGTAGAATGCGGGTCAAGCTGCGCCAGCATCTTAACAATGGCTTCCTCCACCAATTTATCTTCGTCTACTTTGTCAACGTATAAGTTGGCGATAGCAAATTCGGCCATTTGTAGTTTCCGCATAGCCGGAGTGCCGAAATTCTGTGCCTGTGTATTCATGGCCCACAGGCAAACTAAAAGAATATATAACTTTTTCATCATCTAAATTACTCTTCATTTATTTTACATTTCCATACCTTCCGGTATGAATCTGCTAATATCTTTATTATAGCTCAGGAGTTCACGTACGATTGTTGAACTTACGCATGTCAACTCCGGCTCTGTAAATAGCAGAATCGTTTCTATACCGGCCAGTTTACGGTTTATGTCCGCAATGGTCTCTTCGTATTCGAAGTCCTTTACGGTACGAATGCCGCGAACAATAAAGTGAGCATTTACCTGTTGTGCAAAATCGATAGTCAGGCAATCATACGACATAACTTTTATCCGGGGTTCATCCTTGTAGAGTTTCCGGATCATTTCGACACGTTTCTCTATGGGGAAATAAGTGTTTTTGTTTTCATTGATACCTATTCCGATGATTACTTCATCCATAAATGTTAATGCCCGGCTTACGACCGAATAATGTCCGATAGTGAAGGGGTCGAACGTGCCCGGAAAAATAGCTGTTCTCATTTTTCTGCTATGTCTTCTTCTATAACCAGATTATCAATAATAAAGTTTTGTCGTTCCATTGTATTCTTGCCCATGTAGAATTCCAACAACTCCTTGACGAGGTCTGTCTTACGTAGTGAAACCTGTTCCAGACGCATGTCTTTGCCAATGAAGTGCTTAAACTCGTCGGGGGATATCTCTCCCAGACCTTTAAATCGGGTGATCTCCGGATTAGGACTCAATTCACGAATGGCATTGACCCGTTCTTCTTCACTGTAGCAATAGAGAGTTTTTTTCTTGTTGCGTACTCGGAAAAGTGGTGTTTGTAGGATATAAACATGCCCTTTCTTTATCAGATCAGGGAAGAATTGCAAGAAGAAAGTGATCAGCAACAGGCGAATGTGCATTCCGTCTACATCGGCATCGGTGGCCACAATTACTTTGTTGTAGCGTAGACCCTCTATGCCGTCTTCAATGTTAAGTGCCGCCTGTAGCAGATTGAACTCTTCATTCTCATAAACCACTTTTTTGGTCAGTCCGAAAGAGTTGAGGGGTTTACCACGCAAGCTGAATACAGCTTGTGTGTTTACATCGCGGCTTTTGGTGATGGAGCCGCTTGCAGAGTCACCCTCCGTAATGAAAATGCAGGAATCCTCTTCAAGTTCCTTGCCCTTTGAATCGTTCAGATGGATCCGGCAATCACGGAGCTTGCGGTTGTGCAAATTTGCTTTTTTCGCACGTTCGCGAGCCAGTTTGGTAACACCGGCTATGGCTTTACGTTCTTTTTCGGAATCCTGTATCTTTTGTTGCATGATCTCGGCAACGTCTGCATGTTTATGCAGGTAATTGTCCAGTTCCTGTTTGATGAAGTCGCCTACGAACTTGTTTACCGTGATTCCTCCGGGAGACATATTGGTAGATCCCAGTTTGATCTTCGTCTGACTTTCAAACATCGGCTCTTCCACGTTAACGGCAATGGCAGCTACCAGTCCGTTGCGGATATCGGCATAATCCATACTCTTGTTATAGAACTCTTTGATCGTGCGGGCTATATGTTCTTTGAAGGCGCTTTGATGAGTTCCTCCTTGGGATGTATGTTGTCCGTTGACAAAGGAGTAGTACTCTTCACCATACTGTCCGGTGTGCGTAAAGGCGATTTCGATATCTTCTCCTTTGAGGTGAATGATCGGATAAAGTCCTACCGCAGTCATATTGTCATTCAGCAAGTCTACCAGTCCATTGCGTGACAAGATGCGCTGTCCGTTGTAAATGATCGCCAGACCTGTATTGAGATAGGTATAGTTCCGGAGCATTGTCTCAATAAACTCGGGTCGGAAACTATAATTAAGGAACAAGGTATTGTCCGGTTCAAAGAAGATGTATGTACCATTACCTTCTTCTGTGTCGTGCGTTTCGTCTTTCAACAGGTTTCCTTTTGAGAAAGTGGCTGTTCGCACTTTTCCGTCACGGTAACTGCGTACTTCGAAACTTGAACTCAACGCATTGACAGCTTTTACACCGACTCCGTTCAGACCGACACTTTTTTTGAAGGCTTTACTGTCGTACTTGCCTCCTGTATTTAGCATACTGACGGCCTCGATCAGTTTTCCTTGCGGGATGCCTCGTCCATAGTCGCGTACACTTACACGCAGATTCTCTTCGACAGTAATCTCTATTTTCTTGCCGGCTTGCATTTTGAACTCGTCGATACTGTTATCAATCACCTCTTTCAGCAATACATAGATTCCGTCTTCGGCATGTGCCCCGTCTCCCAGTTTACCGATATACATACCGGGACGTGTACGGACATGTTCCATGTCGCTCAGATGGCGGATGTTGTCGTCAGTGTATTCTACAGAATTATTGTTTACGGGTATCAGCTCGTTCTCTTCCATTTTAGTAATTATTCAATCTTTTTTGTAAACGCACGACGGCGTTTATGTTGTTCCGTTTTGAAATAATCCCACTGTGCTTGAACTTTACCGTTCATTTCCAGTTCCGGGTTGCTCTCTGCAAATATAAAACCTAATTTTTGATAAACCGGAATTAAATCAGAAAATAACAATGCGTTAACACCTTTGTTCTGATATTCGGGTTTTACGGCTACAAGCAATAAATCGAGCATTTTCGCCCGTCTTTTCATGAACAAAGCCTTTAGCAGATAGAACCATCCGAATGGCAGCAGGCGGCCGTGTGACTTTTGCAAAGCTTCTGCCAGTGAAGGCATTGAAACACCTACGGCTATCAGTTGATCTTCGGCATCGGTAATGAGTGTCACCATGCGCAGGTCGAGAATCGGAAGATACATCTTGACATACTGGTTGATTTGCCGTTGTGAGAGAGCCGAATATCCATATAACGGACTGTAAGCTTCGTTCATTAGTTTGAATATCTCTTGTCCGTAGTCTTTTGCTATTTTCTTTGCCGAAGTATATTTTTTTATCTTAAGGTTATACTTTCGCTGAATCAAGTCCGAAATACGTTGATGCTTTTCAGGGATGGCGTCGGGGATGTAGATTTTAAATTCTACCCAATCGGCATCTTTCCGGAACCCCAACTTCTCCATGTGTTCGGGGTAGTAAGGAAAATTGTAGATAGTAGCCATGGTGCTGAGTTGGTCGAATCCTTCTATCAGCATTCCTTCTGCGTCGAAGTCGGTGAAGCCGAGCGGACCTTGAATGTCCGTCATACCCCGTTTTTTCCCCCATTCTTCTACAGTTTTGATTAAAGCGTCCGATACCTCCAGATCGTCAATAAAGTCAATCCACCCGAAACGTACATCCTTTTTGTTCCAAGTTTCGTTGGCCCGTTTGTTGATGATGGCTGCTACACGTCCAACTATTTTCCCATCTTTGTAAGCTAAGAAGTAGTCTGCTTCGCAAAACTCGAAAGCTGCGTTTTTCTTCTTGTTGAATGTGTTGAGCATGTCATCATAGAGATCGGGCACTGAGTAGGGATTCTTTTTATACATCTCATAATTGAAACGGATGAATTTGTCCAACTCTTTCCTGCAAGAGACTTGTTTGATTGTAATAGCCATATTTATGTATTTATTTGAGGATGCAAAGATACGTGATAATCTTCAAATTACAACGTGTAAGGAATAAAAAAACTCTCGTTATCGTTGTGCTATCTTCTTGAATTGCAGAGGGGTCATTCCGGTTTGTTTGAGGAAGATCTGGTGGAAGGTAGAAATAGAATTAAAGCCTGAACGCTCGGCTATTTCGTCAATAGTCATAGTTGGAGGTCTTCTGTTTGGCCTTTTCTTAATTCTTACTTTTAACATTGTTGATTTGCTATTAGGGTTTGGTATATGTCCCTGCACGATCATATTATGTTTGCATGATAAAAACATATATTCTTTCGGCAAAGGAATACGTATTTAACACACATTTAAAATACTATTTTTGCGAAGAATAAAAAGTGATGCTTCTATCTATAAATATAATTTATATGTTTCTGATAATTAATTGTTTGTCTTGATGTTCTTTGGAGAGATTAATTTTGGGAGGAGGTTCATTCAGGCAACGTTCTCTTGATAGTTCCGTTTGTTTTCTTTTATGCTTGTTAGTTTGTTAACTTCATCATTTATACTCTGTTTCCCTTTGATATATGAAATGTTTGTTATAACTTGCCAACGAGTTTATTAGAGATGCTTTAAATCGGATTTTGTTGTTAAATATAGTCATCTATGAAAAACTTATTTTATTATTATCGTTGTTGACTTGTTCTTACTCTTTGTTCGGAAACGATTTATCTTTCCAACCGAGAACTCTCTCTGTTTTATGTTTGTGGCGGAGCATTGCCTGTGTTTGCGGTTTCATTCAAGCAGGTATTTTGCAGGGTGCTTTGAAGAATCAAGGAATAGAATCTTTTTTAAAGAATGAAGTGGTTTCTTGTGTGTTTGCCAACTCCCCAGGTTTTCAGATTGAGGTATACGTTTTCAAATCAGATTATGAAAGAGCGAAAGGAATACTAATCAAGGGATTTCCTGATTTGGTAAAAGAGTAATCGTTGAAAAAGATTTTGAAATATGAATGATGGAAAGCAGGTGTGCCAAAATGCCTTTCAATATAAAAATTAACCTCGTTTCAAATGTGGTAGTGACGGGGAGAATCTTTAAAAAGGAATATTTGACACACTCACTTTGATCTTATTGTATTACGCCTGCCCATCCACCGTTTCGTACCATTTGGATGGTTATCTGCGATTTGCTGTCTACGCGGCTTTCTCTTTTTTTATAATCCATCGCTTGGCGGTCCGCATTGATGCCGTCTTCAAAAGCGGTTAATGTGAAAGACTGCCCTTCGGGCAAGAAACTGAGGTCGATGTTTACCGTACGCCCCTCGTTGTTAGTTATGCCCCCGATAAACCATTTCTCGCCTTTTCTACGGGCAATAACCACTCCTTCACCTACTTCTGCATAGAGAACTTTCGTTTCATCCCAGGTGACGGGAACACTGGAAATAAATTCAGTACAGGGAAGTTCGCGATAGTAATATACCGGATTGTCAGCCAGCATTTGCAACCCGCTTTCGAAAACCACGAACAGAGCCATCTGGTAAGCCCGTGTACCCGATCCCATGGCATTGGCACGTGTCGAACGGTTATCTTCCGGTTGGGCGGAAATCATAGATCCCGGAGTAAAGTCCATCGGGCCGACTGCGTTGCGCATGAAAGGTAGATAGATGGTATTGGACGGTTTGCAATTGCCCCCCTGTTCCATGCCCAGAACACCTTCGTAAGAGAGTATGTTCGGATATTTACGTTCCAGTCCGGCAGGCTTGAATGCACCGTGGAAGTCTACAAACAATTTATGTTTTGCCGCTTCTTTGGCTACCCGTTCGTAATAATTGACCATCCATTGATCGCTACGATCCATGAAGTCTATTTTTACACCTGCTATTCCCCAATCAGCGAATGTCTTGAAGAGGTCAAAGTTATTCTCAACCGTTAGCCACGTCAGCCATAACACGATTTTTACATTACGCTCTTTTCCGTACTGAATCAGTTCCGCCAAGTCGATGGTGGGATTCGGGGTATATGGGTCGCGCGTACTCTTTGCCCATCCTTCATCCATGATGATGTAAGGGATACCGAATTTCGAAGCAAAGTCAATGTAGTATTTGTATGAATCCATATTATATCCGGAACGGAAATCCACGCCGTACAGACGTGCATCGTGCCACCATTCCCAGCTCACTTGTCCCGGTTTGATCCAACTGTAATCTTCAAGCACACATGGTGAAGAGAGGCTGTACACCATTTCATTTTCCACCAACTCTTTGTCCTCCTTCGAGATGACCATCATTCTCCACGGGAAACTGCGCTTCCCGTCCGTCTTGGCGATGTAATCAGCTTCTTTTAGAATCTTTAGGCTACGGTCTCCGTCATCACCGAATTCCAAGGGAACCTTCGGAAACAGAGATTGCATACCGTTCGTGCCGGTACTTTTCAGGAACATGCAAGGATAATCGTAGAGGTCGGCTTCCGAGATGAGGATCTTATATGCCTTGTCGGTTTCCAATAAGACAGGCAGATAACTCATTCGGTCTGTCTTTTTATACTCTTTTGTTTTGACATGGGTATACGGGTATTCGTAGGAGGTTTTGAAGCCATCGGGTTGAGACAGATGGGCGGTGTAGTCGGCAGGAAAATTAAGAACGAAGTCTTCTCCCATCACGATGTTTTCATCTTTCTTATCTGTAATGAAGCGGTAAGCCATTCCGTTGTCGAAGACACGGAACTCCACTGCATAATTACCGGCAAAATTGAGTCTGAGCGTGTTGCAATGATTCTTTACAACCGCGTTCTTGAACGGGATTTCACGCTTGATGCTTTCGTTGATCACTCCTTTTTTGGTGTTGCGGAGTTTGGGATTGTTGCCTAATGTTTCATTGGCAAGTTGCAGGTTCAGATAGCAGTCCTTTACTATCAAATCGTCATCATAAGACACTGAGTAATAGATTTTGTCTTTAATGTCGATGGATACTTGTATTTCTCCATTGGGAGATTTTACATCGATGGCTTTCGCTGCAAGCGTGTTGTTACCTGCCAGAAAGAACAGGGAAATCAGTGTGAAAAATAGTGTAGGTGTTTTCATTATTATAGTAGTTTGTTAGTAAACAGATTAGCGGACGTACCGTTAACTTTTAGGTTACAAAGATATAAGATAAACTTCGGATTGCAATGTGCAAAGGGTAAAAATAGCTATTTGCACTGTGTTATCTTCTTGAATGGCAGATAAGGCGGATACAAATCTATTTGTTGGATAAGTAATTGTAAAAAGTTCTTCCTTCTTTGGTTACTCCTTTATTATATTACAATTTCTGATGCTCATGCAATAATATTGAAAATGTAAAATTCTAAACGATTGATAATCAATATGTATTGACTGCTGTTTTTCCTCACCGATGAACACCCTCTTCATCGGTGAGGAATGGCTCCTTCATCGGTGAGGAACGACCTCTTCATCGGTGACTAACGAGGGATTCATTCCTGACCAAGAAATGATAGCATTTCCGCCTGCCGATAGTGTAAAATATAATTCCTTAATCCCACATTGAAGGACGATGGGAGAATCCTCATTCTGTCGTTACATTGACGAATGTTTTCGGGGATTTAGCATCATCGCTCTATACATGATTTTAAGGTGAGCTTTTAGTTAGGGATATACGGAAAGTGGCTGGGTGCAAACGAGAACTGGATTTTTCTTATTCTTTCTTTTGATGATTGGAATATTTGTTATAACTTGCAGACTTATTTATAGATAAGTTCCACTAATCGGGATTTGGTATTAAAAACAATCAACTATGAGAAATACTCTCCTTTTGTTATCATTGATAATGTTTTTTTCCTGTTCTCATCCCGAAAATAGTTTATTGCCGGTATTGTCACGAGCCGATTTGTTATTGCAGATAGGATATGCCGACAGCGCCCTGATTCTTTTAGACTCCTTTCCTGTTGATGATTTGACTACTGTTTCCCTTCAGGCACGCCATGCTTTGTTACTGACTCAGGCAATGGATAAGAATTATATCACTCTTACCGGTGACTCATTGATACGGATAGCAGTTAAGTATTATGATTCCACCAATGATTTGTCTTCCCGGGCAAAAGCCCATTATTATTGGGGTCGCGTCCATCAAGATATGGGCGATGTCGAAGGAACCGTACGCGAGTTCCTGACAGCCATGCCATTGGCAAAAAAAGCAAAAGAACATACTTTAATGTGTTTATTGCAGGGGAATTTGGGCTATCTTTGTTGGGAACACGGATTATTGGATGAAGCTGATTCTTTATATAAAGAAGAAATTCAATTGACTGAATTGCATAGAGATTCATTGCATTGGGCTATGGCTTTAGCTATGCGTGGAGATATCTGCATGGAAAGAGGTGAAGAATATTATGCCGAAGCAGAAAGCTGTTTGAAACAAGCTCTCATGATTGTAAAAGCTTCTTTTGGGATGCATTTGCATGAAGAAAGCGAAATAGTGCGATCATTAGGATACCTTTATGAACGCATGTCCGATTTCTCAAAAACTACTTACTTTATTAACTATTATATGACTCTTCAACCTTATCCGGAATCTATGTATGAATGTTATTTGTTATTAGGAAGTACATATTATAAACAAGAGAAGCGTGACTCTGCAAAAGTATATCTAGATAAATGTTTATCATCTTCCAGTTATAGTATAAAAGAAGGAGCCTATATGCGTTTAGCCGACATAGCCCGTGCAGAAGGAAAGGAAACGGATGCTGTCTATTATGAAAAATGCAGCTTGGTTTATGAAGATTCGGTGAGGCAACTTGAAAAACCGGTTGAAATAGTAACTCTGTCCAAGGATATTCTATACCGTCAAGCAGCTCGAAAGTATGCTTCGTCTTCTCTTTTATATCAATATTGTATAGGAGGATTAGTAATCTTGTTGCTTTTAGCAATTGTTTTATTTACATATAAACGCAAATATAAGAAGCACGAAGAGGTACGTTTGCTAAAAGAGCATAAGTCAACTCTTCTTCTGCTTGAGAAATTTCAACAAGAGATCGATACTAAAGAAAAAGAAATGCTTTCATTGAAACGGGAGTGTGATGAATACGATAATGGCAGGCTTAGACAAACTCAACTTATCAGTGCTTATGAAGAATTATTGATGCAAAAAAATGAGATTTGTATACAGTTGGAAAATCAACGTGTCAAGGACACGCTCATTATAAATCAACTGCAAAAGAAGAATTTCATCAGTTTGATAGAGAACACTCCCATCTATCATAGATTACTCGAACTGATAAAAGTAAATAAAGAGAATCCCGATCTGAAGGAGAAATTAAATGAGAAAGAATGGGAAGAACTGGAAACAGAGATTGGAAAGCTGTTTCCCGAATTTATACGGAATTTGAGTGCTAAATATACACTGTTATTAATGGATGATATTCATTTCTGTTGTTTGGTGAGGTTTGGTTTCAAAAAAGCGGAGATTCAATACATTCTTTCTCGCACCCTTGATGCGGTTTATAAATACGAAAAGGCTCTAAAAGGGCGGATGCAGATTAGTAAAGATGTGAAGTTAGATGAGCTTCTAAAAAGGATGGAATAGTTCATGAAAGCGAGAAATTCCAAATAAATGTAATTACCTTCTATTGTAAATCAGATGATTAGCTCTTTTTAACAGAAAGCTCTAATACTATTATAATGCAAAATGCGCTCTTTTGTGACAGCCAACAAATTAAAGAATTTTTAATTAATTAATATTTAGATGCTATGAAACAGTTATTGTTAATTATTATTGTTCTTGTAAGTTTATTATCAGGTCAATCGGTTTATGCACAAAGTGAATGGAACGGTTCTTTTGTGGTGAATAAAAAAGAAATTCCGTTGAAGAATATTCATCCGGGAACTAGTACTGGTGGTAAGGGGAAAGTTCAACATAGTCCTGCACAATTCCCCATCACGGCTTTTATTTATGGTGAAACACTCACCGTAGATTTCCTTTCTTTTTTGGAAGAAGCAATTACTATTACGATTACTAATGCTGACAAAGGTGAGATTATCTATTCGGAAAGCTATACTTCGTTAGGTTGTATAGTGATCCAACTAGGTTTGGTAGAAGATGGTACGTGCTATCAACTAGAGATCAAATTTGGCTCTTGGGTGCTGGACGGAGAGTTCATGATGTAAAACATAGTATATTCATTTATAGATGATGTGTGAAATTAATTCTTTTAAAAATCTTAAGTCATGAGTATGATTTTCAAATTAGGAAAAAACAACTTTAGTTTGTTTACTGTGCCTATTTCTTATATTCAATTCTGATAGACACAGTTTATTCTTAAAAATGTATGGGAAAGAAATTGGAATGTTAAAGATGGAAAGGATTATCCTTGTCTTTTCTACGTGTGTGAATTGTTGCAAGGCTAATTTTCTAAAAAAATGAGTTTGTTAATCTTGTAGTTTGTAACGAAATTCTTATTAATATGGAAAAGAAGAAGCTTTCTTTGAAAAAAGAAACTATTACTCAGTTGGATGATATGTCTCAAATTAGAGGAGGTGGTACTTGGGATGTACTCAAAGATACTGTTACTATTGTTGCAAGTACCGTTTTAGGAGCGGTAACATGTGCTGTTGGTACAGTAGTTATGGCCACAGCTGAACATTGCCCTACAGCACAAACAGATTGTAATACATGTGTATGTGAAACTAGGTGGTGTATGTCATAAGGAAAGTGAAAATAAGTATGCAAGATAATACTTTCTTGCATACTTATTTCAATCAGGATGGTATTAGATAAAATAGCCATAACTGTCGTTTCTTTTTCTGTAACTTTCTTACGAAAAGAAGAGATTAATGAAAGAACTAATAGAACAAAAAATAACTGAGATTGCTAATGTTTTATTAGCAGTTAATTTAAAAAAAGAGTTTTCTAATGATTTATCACTTTTATCAGGAGAATTAGGAGCGCTAATCTTTTTAAAATATTATTCTATTATTTATGATCAAGTAAATATAATCAAAACATTAGAAAAGCGATTCGACATTTATTTCGATAATTTAGTTAGTCATGTTTTACAAATATCTTATTGCAATGGGATTTCGGGTATTTTATATGGCTTGAATTTATTAGATAAAAGTATGTCTTTGAATATAGATTATAATGATGTTGAAAAGCATTATAAAAAATATTTATTTAGAATGATGAAATGGGGATTTAATAACTGTAACTATGATTATTTTCATGGGTCTTTAGGCATTTTATTGGGTCAAATGGATGATGTGAAATTTGTAAAAGCAGCTATAAGAAGTTTAGAACAGGCGGCAGTTATCGATGGTGAAAAAATTAAATGGTATTCTTTTATTGATTTTAAAGAAAAGCGGGGCATTAATATTTCCTTGTCTCATGGAATGTCAAGTTTAGTAATTATATTGTGTCGAATTTATGAAAAAAACATTGAATCTAAATCTGTTCAAACATTAATTACGGGAGCGGTTAATTATATTCTTTCTCAGAGAATAGATTATAATATTTATGGTTGTTTTTTTCCAATACAATCGTTGGAAAGCGATACATTTCTTCAGAAAAGTAGATTAGCTTGGTGCTATGGTGATTTGGGAATAGCTTTAGCATTGTGGGAAGCTGGAAAGGTTCTGCAAAATAGTTTCTGGAAATCTGTTTCATTAAATATAATGCTTGAATCTTGTACGAGGAGATCAATTGATGATACTTTGATAAAAGATGCAGGAATTTGTCATGGTAGTTCTGGATTAGCAATGATTTTTTATTATATGTATAATGAAACTCGAAACTTTATTTTCATGGAAACATGTAATTATTGGATATCAGTTACATTAAAAATGGCTAGTTTTAAAGATGGATTGGCTGGGTATAAAACATGGAATGGTAATTATAAAAATGATTGTTCATTACTTACAGGTATTTCTGGAATAGGGTTGATGTTGTTGACTGTGGTTTCAAACAATCCAATATGTTTTGAATGGAATCATTTCTTTCTACTTCTAAATAAACACTGATATGGATAAACATAATTACACTGCATTTGATAAATTCATATTACGAACTCCTTTGATCCCCTATTCTGATATAGGGAAAGAAGAGCAATTGATTGATTCTGCCTTATTTAGTGAAGCTATTTTCTTAGCATCGAATGATTTATTAGATTCTAAAAAAAAATATTACGATAAAAAGAAAGATAAAAAACTCTCTGAATCCTATTTAAAATACTTTATTAGAGCTTGCACTAGATGTACTCCATTTGGTTTATTTGCGGGATGTTCTGTTGGTAGTATTAGTGAAAATAGTCAAATTGAATTGGTAGATTCTCATTTCTATACAAGACAAACACGATTGGATATGCAATTTCTATGTGAGCTTATAAAAAAAATAGAGAATATTCATGATGTTCAAATTCAATTACTATACTACCCTAATGATTCATTATATAGAATTGCGGATAAATATAGATATATAGAATATATAGATGTGAATTTTCTAAAACGATATCAAATTTCATCTGTTCAATTTGAGGATTACATTTCATTGATTATCGAGAAAGCACGTTATGGCGCTAATATATATAGCTTGTCAAAAACCTTGGTGGATAGTGATATTACTTATGAAGAGGCTGAAAATTTTGTTTATGAACTAATAAATTCACAATTATTGAAAAGTGAATTAGAACCTTGTACAATTGGTAATGATATTTTTGAGTCATTATTAGAAAAACTATCAAAATTAGAGAATGTTCTGATACTGGATGATTTAAATGTAATAAAGAGTCTCCTCGAAAAAATAAATAGAACGGATATTGGAGATTCCATTCAATATTATCATGATATTATAAAAATTATTAACCGACTTGAAATCAACTATAATTCTAAATATCTATTTCAAACCGACTTATTTAAACCAACGAAAGTTGCAACTATTTCTTCTGAAATCGTTAATGATATTAATAATGTTATTCAATTTCTTGGTAGAATATCTATTCAAAAGAAAAATGTGGATATGGAAACATTTAAACAAAAATTCATGGAAAGATATGATGGGCAAGAAGTTCCATTGCAAGATATTATGGATAGTGAATTGGGAATTGGATATCCTGTGAGGTCTGGGCATAGTGTTAGCCCTTTAGTTGATGATTTAATTCTGCCTTCTTTAACTGAAAATTTTAGAAATGATATTTTTAGTTCTATTGATCAAATTCTTATTAGGAAATATACGGAATGTTTGGCTAGTGGAAAAGATGTAATTTTTTTAGATAATAAAGATTTTGAAAGGCTTAATTCTGAGATAGAAATTCCAGATACCATTAGTGTGTTGTGTAATATTTTCAACGATAAAGCTAGGTCGGTTTATATTAAATCTATTAGTAACTATAGTAGTGCAGCATGTTTATTAGGACGATTTTGCTATATTAATTCCTCAATAAAAAAAATGGCAAAAGATATTTGTGATAAAGAAGCTGAATTGCGTACAAATCTGATTTTAGTAGAAATATCTCATTTACCAGAATCTAGAATAGGTAATATCATGTCCCGACCTGATTTAAGAAATTACACATTACATTATTTATCTAACTGTAATGATATGAATGATAATAATATATCAGTATCGGATTTACTTTTGTCTATAAAAAATGGTAAACTGATATTGAGATCAAAAAAATATAATAAAGAAATTATTCCTAAATTAACATGTGCATATAATTACTCTTTAAGTACATTACCAGTTTTTCGTTTTTTATGTGATTTTCAGAATGGAGATAATCCTATATTTGACGAAACAATGAATGATTTCTTACAGGATAATCTTTCTGGATTATGGAAAGTTTACAGGCCTGG
>OGOG01000886.1_pt1 | contig 31908 bp, 19 predicted proteins | sample 1552581 | NCBI WGS metagenome assembly OGOG01 (sample SAMEA2580152, study PRJEB22360) | human gut metagenome | biome: human gut; feature: human-associated habitat; material: faeces | place: Denmark | collected 2008/2010 | reverse complement strand
GGCTCCAGATAATCGTCTCTAAGTAATGCAATATTCATGTTGGTATTCATATCCGTAGAACAGAAATGATATGCTTTTCCGTCTGTATCTACGAATAACGTCTGATCACGGGACTCGTTTTTATTAGGGCGAAATGTTTTGTAAAGTACATAAGGCCCCATTATCTTATCGCTTGTTGCTACACAAACACGTGCAGCTCCATATCCATCTCCACTTTCCCAATGGCTCCACATTACCCATTTCTTAGTTTGGGGATTATAAATTACTTTAGGACGTTCAAACAAACGTCCCTGCGATATATCATTCATGTCTTCTCTGGCTTCACCTGTCGTTTTCATCGACAACCCCAGCCGTTTCCAGTTGTATAAGTCTTTAGATTGATAACAGCTTACCCCATTTGATTTAAAACCTGTACGATCTTCTCCAAACCAATAATAAGTTCCTTTTTCGTAAACGACACATCCACCGTGCGCGTTAATTTGCTCCCCATCTATGTCATTCCACAAAACACCCGGACTGATCTGGGTGTTTTGTGAAAAAATAGAGGTGAATGAGAACATAAAGCAGATAAATAAAGTTATTCTCATGTTTTCGTTATTTTAGTCTTCAATGTTAATCGTTATTTCAGGCTGTGCTGGTGCATAGGCTCCGGATTCATCAATTGTGAAATATTCCACATCGGCAGTATTATCTATAAAACCGAATTTGGGCGAGTATGTACGTGATGTGCCGGTCAGTTTAGCGTTGTCTACACGGACAGCTCCGATATCATTTCCCCATCCTCCACGTCCTACTGTAAAGGATACACGAATTTGGTTACATTCGGCAGAAGTAGTATAGTCCATTGAATAAGTTTCCCAGTTGTCACTGGCAATTTCTGTGATGACCTTTTTTTCAGGGTCTTGCACTTCTTCTATGATCATTTTACCGGTGAGTTTTCCTTCTTTTTTTGCTATTCCTCCTTTTAATAGAGCAGATAGTGTGTAACTTTCATTCGGTACAACATCTACCACTTGCATTAGGATACCATCACTCCAGCCAGCTGCCCATTTATAGGGTCTAATTTCAAAAACATGATTGTCCAGGTCCTGATTATTATCAATTTCTTCAGGAAGAATTTGTTGTTCTGAATTCCAACGGTCGCCAATAACAACATCCCACCCCTCAACTCTACTAACTAACTTTGTTTCTGGATTTACATCAAATTCTCCTTCGAAGTTTGGGTTCTTCAAAAGATTTTCTACTGGTTTGCCAACTTTCTCTGCAAAGTTTGGCTGGGGAGCGTAGTCTATAATTCTAACGGAATCTACAGGAATTCCATCTCTATAAATGAAGGCACGGTTATCTGGTGTTATGGCAAAACGATAAACATGTGCTTGTCCATCATTATTATAGAACTTGCCTTTTCCCCCTGCTTTTCCATTTGTTGCAGGATTATTGATCTCTTTTTTGTAGGCATTGAATAATCCAATTTCATTAGAGGTAATATACGCTTTGAATCCATAACCTTTTTCGTTTACAAAATAAGGATAAAAGTTTTTCTCCGAGTCATCTGTTTTTATTTTGAACTCAATAGTATATCCTTTTGAATTTGGAGTGAATGCTTTGGTAAATTCCGTATCATTCCCTTTCTTATAAACAGGAGATGCTGCAATGTCTTTCACTGGAAGGGCAGTTCCAAATCCTTTTACTTTTATATATGAACGGATATCTCCACTTCGCAGAATAATTTTCCCTTCAGTCAGTCTTTTAGTACTGTTTAAGGTCACCTTCACTTTTTGTTTCCCAGAGTTGGCTGCTATAACAGTCGGAGTTACGGTGAAACCGTTTGGAGCTGTAATTGTTATTTCTTTGCCGAGTAAAGCCTCGGAATTGACAATGAAGGATGATGATGCGTTTGTACCATTAATCGTTAGTAATGGTAGATGTTCCTCTGTTGAGGTTTGTAAGGCTTCATTTTCTTTTTTATCATCTTCGGGTTGAACTGCATAAGTAGCTGTTGTGCTAATTGTCAGCAATGACAATGATAAAAACATAATCTTTACATATTTTTTTTTCATGATACAGAAATGTTTTATAAATTAATTATTTATGATTGAACTGATAATCAGTGTTTACTTCTTGTTTGCAAAGTTGCTGAATCATATTCATATATAGGTGCTGGAATGATTCAAATACGTATAATTTTAAGTTATCTGTTCAAAGTGGGATAAAAATCATTCAGAAAGGTTTAAAAATAGACCACATATGTTTGTGTTAGTCTTAAATTAATATATTTTAAGGGATTTATGAACAGTGATAGCTTTCTTTATTTTAATATTGCATAGAAAATACGTCTTTATATTTAATTCTACTATGAAACATCAAATAAAATTCTATATAGTACTGTTTTTTATTCAATTGTTTTCGTGTGCCTTTGCACAACAAATGTCGGTATCTACACTTCCATTAAATAATTATTTGCCGTCAAGTACTGTTTTACGGGTTCATTGTGACCGGGAAGGCTTTTTGTGGCTAGGAACCAAAGATGGCTTGTGTCGTTATGATGGCTATCGATTACTTGTTTTTCGTTCTGGGTTGAAATCACCGGATCTTTTGACGAATAATGAAATTACTTGTATTGCGGAAAATAAAAATGGATATTTATTTATAGGAACTAAAAAAGGGATTAATATACTGGATAAGCGAACTTATCAGATAATACCAGTTATACACAATGATTTGAAAGATCAAGAGATTCGGACAATGATAGTGGATAGTGATGGATGGATATGGGTTGGTACGTTAACTTCTGTTTTTCGTTGTTCTGCTGATTTCTCATTTTGCAAAAGATATGATTCTACTTTACCTGTTACTAGTGTGAATTCTATTTATGAAGATGCAGATAAGAATATTTGGGTAACTTTATGGGAAAGGGGATTACATCGATATAATTCAAAAACAGACTCATTTATTGCTATGCCTCATATTGGAGTTTTAAATAATCCATTTAAAGTTTTTCAAGATAATAAGAAGCAACATTGGATTTTAACATGGGAAAGCGGGATCTTTTTACTTTATCCGGAGGAGAAAGATGATTTAATGTATAGTCATGTGGATATTAAAAGTAATGAGCATTGGGACATGAATGGTTGCTTTAGTATTACTCAGGATGATAAGTATGGTTATATATGGATTGTATCTACACAGGGACTTTATGCACTTCAAAAACGTCCTGGAAATATAATTAATACTGTGGATATATCTCATATTTCTTCTAAGTTAAATAATATTTTTAGTGAAATAGTAAAAGATAAGTCAGGTAATTTATGGATTGCTGCCTTTAATGAAGGAGTATCAATGATTGATTTAAATAAACCTTTAGTACAAAATTACTCTTTTCCAGTTATTCGGGAAAAGACGGGATTTGTTACAAATATAAAGAACATATATGAAGATAAGGAAGGAGATTTATGGATAGACCAGAATCGTTGGGGAATAGGAATTTACAATCCGGATTCTAATAAACTTCTCTTTTATAAAGATATTCCTTCTCTAAAAAACATTACTAACTTGAGAAATGTAAGCTGCATTACTTCTGCTCCATTGCTTAATGAGATATGGCTGGGGTCTGAGTATTATCCGGAAATTTACAGGGTGAAGAAGGATAAAAAAGAAATAGAACTATTGGGGACTTTGAAATTAACTGATTATGTGGATAATTCAGGATTCCCGCGTTTATTTTATGCTGATAGTAACCATAACCTTTGGGTGGGAACAACTAAAGGTATTTTGGTTAAACCGGCAAACGAAAAGATACTTCAAGATGCTAAGTTTCCATTTGTAGATATAATAGGAATTGGAGAAGGTAAAGATGGTTCCCTATGGATTAGTACAAGAAAGCAAGGCGTGTATAATGCAAAAATATCCTCTGATCTGACATTAGAAGAGAAAAATTTAAGAAATCTGAAGACTCACGCAGAGGGAGTAATAAGTGATAATATTGGAGCAATCTGTGTGGATGATAATGGCTTGGTGTGGATGGGTAGCCAGGATGGGGATGTATTCACTTATGACCCTCAAACCAATAAAGTGGAAAACTTATCTGATATGTTTGATATGCTTGAAGAAGGTATTTTTAATATTATAACAGATCAGTTGGGACATATTTGGATTTCTACCAATAAGCGGGTGATTGAATACGACCCTAAAAATGGTGGTATCATGGATTACTCGACAATGACTGATGTGATGGTAAATTCTTTTATGCCTAATTCTTATTATAAAACTCGTTCTGGGAAAATACTGTATGGAGGTAATAAAGGAATCTCAGTATTTACTCCTTATGATCATTTGTCTGATAATCCTCGTAGAATTAGAACGATGGTGTCAGATGTCAAGATAGATGGTGTTTCTAGTCTTTTGGAGAAAAACAACCAACGTTTTAATTTAAGAAGTCAGATCATTTCTTTAAATGCAGGAGATAAAAATATTGAGATAGATTTTTCTTCTTTAAATTATGCGTTTCCTGACAAAATTAAATATGCATATAAAATGGATGGAGTTGATGATGATTGGGTGTATGTCAGAGGCGATCGTCAATTTGCATTTTACAATCAATTACCTAAAGGTAAACGTACTTTTTATCTAAAGACAACTGATGTAAATGGCTTATGGAGCAATTATATAGCAGAAGTTCAGGTGTTTAAACAGCCTGCTTTCTATGAAACATTGTGGGCTTATTTATTTTATATTGTGTTTACACTTTTATGTCTGTATCTTTTCTATCACAGGATGAAGCGTCGTATTCAGTTGCGGCACGAACTGAGAATAGCTCAAATAGATAAAGAGAAGTCAGAAGAATTGGTGCAAACAAAATTACGTTATTTCACAAATATATCGCACGATTTATTAACTCCCTTAACTATTATTACTTGTTTGATTGATGATGCGGAAATGACGAATGGTAGTCGGATTTCGCAGTTAACTATGATTCGTTCTAATGTGAATAAATTACGTAGACTATTACAGCAAATTTTAGATTTCCGTAAGGTGGAAAGTGGGAACATGAAATTATCTGTATCAAAAAGTGATGTCATATCATTTATAGATGATGTTTGTAAGGTGAACTTTACTCCATTGATGAGAAAGAAAAATCAAACCTTTACATTTCTAACTGAAGATAGACATTTGATGGCTTATTTTGATAGAGATAAATTAGATAAGATAGTATCTAATTTATTATCTAATGCTTGTAAATATACAGCTAATGGTGGAGATATAAAATTAATAGTAGATTCATATTGGGAGTCTGAATATCATCATTTACGAATACAGGTCGTTGATACCGGAGAAGGTATTGCTCCTGCTGATTTGGAGAATGTTTTCAAAAGATTTTATACAATAAATAAAGGAGATGAAAGTGAATCTAATGGGATTGGGTTATCCTTAACAAAGGATTTAGTGGAGTTACATCATGGCACTATTAATGTTGAAAGTGAATTAGGTAAGGGAAGTACTTTTACTGTAGATCTTCCCATTAATAAAGATAGTTATCAGGAAGATGAATTAATATCAGAACATATTTCGGTAAATGGCATAAATACGGATCTTATTTTAGAGAAAGAAGAATTGATTGATTCAAAGGTTGGCGAAGGCGAAGATATGCAAATAGCTGACGTTCATTTGTTATTGGTGGAGGATAATGAAGAATTGTTGTTTTTGATGGAGAAAATTCTATCCAAGCATTATCATGTACTTATTGCAAAAGATGGATTAGAAGCTCTGAACGTTATAAAAGATATTATTATAAGTGATGTGATGATGCCTGAAATGGATGGTCTAGAGTTTTGTCGCACTTTAAAGTCAAATTTGGAAACCAGTCACATTCCTATCATATTATTAACAGCTAAAAATACCGTGGAAGATCGCATTGAATGTTATAATGCGGGAGCGGATGGATATATATCCAAGCCATTTGAATTAAAAATATTAGAGGCTCGTATTAATAATTTTATAATGCATAAGAAAAACAAACAAGAAGAGTTTCGATCTAATGTAGAAGTCAATATTGATTCTTTAGAACCTTCTTCTATGGATAAAGAGTTTTTGGATAAAGTGATTTCTGTTATAAAATCAAATATGTCGGAAGGAGATTTTGATGTGGTTCAATTAGCGGATGCATTAGCTGTGTCTAAGTCTTCTCTATATAGGAAAATGAAAATAGCAACAGGACTGTCACCCATTGAGTTTATTCGAAATATAAGACTAAAACATGGTAGTCAGTTATTGAAGGATAAATCAATATCTGTAGCAGAGGTAGCTTATGAATGTGGATTTTCTAATCCTAAATATTTTGCAACTTGTTTTAAAGAAGAATTTGGTGTAACTCCAAAGGAATATCAAAAATCTTGTTAGGATAAAAAATAATATGAACTTAAAATGCACAAGTACGTATCTTAATGGAAGATGCGTACTTTTCTATATATCAATGATCTATCCCTTTTGAATGATTTCTGAACTTATATTGAACGATTTTTAGACCTATGATAGTTAATAGCGATTATGGTCCAATTTTGGAGGTTTTTGAATGATTAGAGAACTTCTTTCTACTGGATAACTCGCACTTTTGTGATGCATTTGATGCACAACTAATACTTATTTGGTCTAAATAACTTTATAAATCTAATAGTATGGTGATAATTTTACCTAATTTCTTTTTGCAGAAGCCTGTTTGTCGTTTACTGGCTGTCATGGGCTTTTTAGGATTTAGTGGAGCGATAGCGTCTCAATCAAGTTCGCCTGTGAATATTGATTCTGTGGAGACCTATATGAAAAAAGACTCTTTTGAGAAGAATGTAGGATCTCGTTTCGTTACTAATCGTAGTATAGACTCCTTTGGGGTGAGTGATACTGTTGATATCAGGATGTTGCAGCGCTCTCAATTTTTATCTATTCAGCAATTACTGAAAGGGAATGTGGCCGGTGTATATGTACAGGAAAATAATGGAGAGCCTGGTACCATTCAAAGCATGCTGGTTCGTGGCTTATCTTCACCTGTCTTTTCAAATAAAGATGTGTCCGGTGTTCAGCCGACGATTTATTTGAATGGTGTTCCTTTGATGTTGGAAAACAGCTATGTGTACGATATCAAACAGTTTGATATTAATCCGATAGGAGCTGCTGCCAATATGTTGGCGGGACTGGATATATCTTCCATAGAGTCAATAGAAATTATCAAGGATCCGCTTCAGCTTGCCAAATTAGGTCCTTTAGCTGCCAATGGCGCCATCTGGATAACGACCAAAGACGGTTATTATGGTGGGGAGAACGTCTCTATCGGAGTTTCGGCAGGAATGGCCTTTGCTCCGTCTTCGGTTCGTATGACGAATGGATCATACGAAAAAGCATTCCGTCAACGTTTCTATGATACGTATTCTCTTACACCGGGTAAACAACCCGATTATCTTATGGATACAAGAGATGTACGTTATTTTGGTAAACCGGACTGGGCAGACGATTATTATCAGTCATCACTCTTATATAATGTAAATGCTTCTATCGGTGGTGGTTCAAAGAAAGCGAATTATGTATTTACACTCGCAACGACAAAAGATGCGGGAGCAGCGGACAATACCTCTTATACGAAATATAATATTGGCTTTGCCTTGAATATGGTTCCTTTGGATGGCTTGAATGTTAGTACAATTATTAATGCCGCTAAGATAGACCGTGTCAGGAATCGGAATTTTAGAGACAGGTTTGCTGAGATGGAGTATATGGTTGATTTTTCAACTCCGCTTGCACCTGCCGGCAATTTGTATAATGACTTTTTAATATCCAATGATTTGACTAAAGATGATAATTATAACAATTTACTGAATGGATTGTTGGCTTTGAGCTATACTAAGCAAAGATTCAATGCTACAGCCAGCATCAAACTTGATTATACAACAAATGTTCGTCGCGCTTTTTGGCCTATGGCTTTGTTGGAGTCCGTCAACTTTGTATCTAACTATTCAGGATACAATCAACGGATTATAGGTGAAACTTCAGCGAGCTATTTGTTGCCTTTAGCTGATATTCATAAGTTGAATATTCAGTGGAATGGCTCTATAACCAGCGATTTGTATCACTATAATTATACTCGTGCCTATGATGGTGATGATGATATGAAGCCGACAACAAGTACCGGGAACTTCAAGCAGTATCGTTATGTTGATCGTTTGGAGAATAGGTGGGTATCGACTTCAATAGCTTTAGATTATAAGTATAAGAATTTGCTTAATGTGGGATTATTGGCAAGATACGACGGAAATTCCGCTATCCAGTCGGATCACAGATGGATGTTTACACCCGCTGCCTCTGCTGAATGGAATTTAAAGAATCATTTTTTTACAGGTAGTACTGCATTGTCTGGATTGTCTTTGCGTGCATCTTATGCACGAATAGCCAAATCATTCCAGTCCGATAGATATGAATTAGGTCCTCAATACTTGGCTACAAGTATCACATGGAGTGGCGAACCGTTACTTTCCTCAGCTAATGGATTTGCAACAATCACTCGTCCGTATGCATCGGGTTGGGTTGGTTATGATTTAAAGCTTCCCTATTCTGATAAAATGGAGCTTGCTTTGAAAGGTTCTTTTTTCGACAATCGCATTATTGCGGAAATAAGTCTGTATAAGAATTATGAAAAGAATTTATTGACATATTTGCCTGTCACTCAAGAAATGGGATATGAGTATAAACTGGCCAGTGGAATGGATATCAGTAATCAGGGATTGGAATTAAATCTTTCGGCATCCATTTTGAAGAACACTCCGTTGAAGTGGGATTTGTCTTTCAATGCAAGTTATAATAAGAACAAACTAGAGAAACTTCCCGAAAACCAGAAGACAACTGTGATAGGCGACCATAAACTACAAGTAGGACAGTCAGTTGATGCCTTTTGGGTGTATCAAAATAAAGGCATTTATACAAACGACTCAGAAGTTCCTGTTATGAATGGGAAACCACTGAACATAAATGGAGTTCCTTTTAAAGCAGGAGATCCTGTTTGGACAGACGTTGACGGAAATAATCAGATTAACGACAATGACCGTGTGCTGACCGGACATGCCATTCCACCCTATACAGGAGGATTGACTAACCAGTTTGCTTATAAAAGATTCGATTTCAGCTTCAATCTCTTCTTTGCTTTGGGGCATAGTGCTTTAAATCTGCGCGATCAGCAACGTTACGACTTTGCGACTTTGGATAATATTCAGTCCTTGCAGTCTGTCAAGGAGATTTTCTTTTGGCAAAACACTAATCAGCGTGACGATTATCCTATATACAATCCGCAAAGCAGTGTTCATCCTTACCGTGCAGAACAGGATTTGTTCCTTGAAAAGCTGTCATACCTGAAACTGAGAAATATAACTGTTGGTTACACACTTCCTATAAAGAAAGTTGGTAGTAATATACCTAAAAGTTTGTATTTCTATCTGACAGGATCTAATCTGTTATCTTTCAGTAATTTTTCAGCAGGTGATCCGGAATTAGTTAACTTCAATGGTACCTATGACGGGTATTCGCTTCCCATTCCTCGTTCCATTTCTTTGGGACTGAGATTTAAGTTCTAAAAATATCGGAGATGATAAAAAATGAAAAACAATATGAAAAACAATATGAAAAAATTGCGATTAGCTCTTTTCTCCGCACTTGCCTGTTTATTTTTGCAGTCCTGCAATGACTTTCTGGATGTAGATCCCAAACATGCAGCTTCGGAAACCCAACAATGGAAGACCCTTGAAGATACTCGATCAGCATTGATGGGAGTATATGGCTTGACACGCGCAGCCTTAGCCGATAACAATACTCATTGGATATGTGGTGATTTGCGGAAGGGGGATTTTACGGTTTATAAGCGTAGTGATTTACAAGCTGTGTCTGATAATGAATTGAACAAGCCATATGACTTGTTGAAGAAAGTATCTAACTGGAGAAGATTTTATGCGGTAATCAATGCGGCATCTGTTTTTATGGAAAAAGCTCCACGAACTGTCGAACTTGACCGGTCGTATTCTGAACAAAACTTGAAATATGACATTGCTCAAGTACGCGCTTTGAGGGCATTTGCTTATTTTTATATGGTAAGAATCTGGGGAGATGTGCCGTTAGTCACCTATTCTTATGATAACGGAACTTTTCCGTCTATGCCTCGTACAGACGCTCAAACGGTGCTGAGTTACGCTAAGGCAGAACTGTTGACAGCTATAAAGGATTTACCCTATCAATATGGTACTCAAACGAATTTATATTATGGTTCATATGGGGCCCAATGGCAGGGAAAACTGTTCAATAAGTTATCTGCATACTCTGTATTAGCTCACATCTGTGCTTGGCAGGGAAATTATGCAGAAGCCGAGACATATTCTTCATTTATACTAGATCATGCATCTGAGATTAATGCAAAATATACTTCTATTGCCGACTTGACTTCAGAAACAGGGCTGTTTTACTCGAATGCGAGTGTAAAAGGTTCAAGGATTTTAGGATTTAATTTTGCTCACAATGATAACGAAGCAACTCAAAGCGGACATCTTGAACAGTTGACTTTAGCTTATCCATTGGTACAAAAATCCTATCCTGAAATATACATTTCAAAGGACAGCTTATTTTCGATTTTTACCAATTTTGATGACTTGCGGTTTGGAATCATAGATACCATCAAATATTCATCCTATTATGTTCAGAATTTGAATGAAGAAACTCCGGTGTTCAGTAAAATAAAGATTATTCAGGATGGATCGGCGAAAGACAATGATTTCGGAGTCTTTGGCTCGTCTATTGTTTTCACTCGCCTTGAAGATATCACCTTGCTACGGGCTGAAGCATTATGCGCACTAAATAGAAGCACAGAAGCTGTATCCTACTTGAATATGATCCGAACAAATCGTGGATTGAGAGAAGTATCTTTTAAAAAGGATTTTGGGAATAATCGCGAAAGCTTAATTGCCGAGATATTTGAAGAGCGTCGCAGAGAGCTTATGGGAGAAGGCTGGAGGTGGTATGACCTTGTCCGTCGGCAAAAGCTGATGAAAGATAATGAGGCATTCTTGCGACTGATCAGCAGTGGTGGAATCTACTGGCCGGTATCGGAAGATATCATTACTGCTAATTCACAGATTGAACAAAATGAGTTTTGGAAATAAAAAGAAAACGACAATGAATAAGATACTATTTATTTTATGTCTGACTTCGGCTTCCCTTTGGATGCTGTCTTGTACAGATTACGAAGTGGCTTCATATCCTGAGGAAAATGAAACCGAAGTATTTAATGGAACGGTTCTGGATTATTTGTCCACAGGGAATGAAAGGCTGAATTTGAAATTTGATTCTATGATGGTTCTTGTCAACAATATTCCCGATTTCATACAACAGATGGAACAGACGGATGTGCAATATACAGTTTTTGCCATACCGGATGCATGTATCCGTTCCTCATTGGCGCAACTTAACGAGTACCGTAAACAAAAGGAGTTGGGTGAAGCGATTTATTTGAGTGATTTATTAATTGAACCGTTTGTTGTTAAAGATACGATCGTTAATGTTATAACACCGACTTTAAATGATACGATCATTAACGAATATCATTATGATTATAGAGCTGACCTTGAGCGAATGTTATGCAAGTACATTATTAAAGGTAGTTACGATACCGATAATATTCTAGCCAATGAAGGAAATAACTCCTTAAATTCTTTGAAGTACAATTATCAAATGAATATAGAATGTTCTCGCAAACCGGCATCCGGATTTGTAGGCGGAGGAGTCAAACAGCTTATTTTCAGTGATATGAAAAACTCTCAGGTAAAAGATAACTGGAACAGAGTTTCTACGGTATGGAATGATGTTTATACAAATAATGGTATCATTCACATCCTTTCTCCCCAACACAGTTTCGGTTTTGATGAATTTATTTACGTATTTAATAATTATGGCAATGAATATAAGAAGTAAAAATATTGCGCTGCTGTTTTCCTGCGTATTATTAAGCATATCGTGTGTCGATAAATATTTGCCGGATAGTTTGGATGCTTTCGACAGAGACGTCAATTTTACTACAAAACTATATCGTCCTCAACTAGGAAAAAATACTTTGATGTCCGACAACTTTTCATCGGGTAATTCAACGCTTCCTCTTACTTTCGAAATATCACGAATCGTGAGGGCCGACGGAAGTCCTGCACCTGAATTGACGGAATATTTCCCGGTAAAAGTTTGGAAAACTCCATATATGGGTACCGAAAAGTCTATAGAAGAAATAGAAGCTAAAAGAGAAATAGAATATCGTACTCTTTTTCAGGTTAAAAAGCATTCCGGAGAATTTATGATGTGGTCCAATGCCGAATCTTCTTTTGTGCAGTGTGCTCCGAGTGACGGTTATATTTTTGATGTGCTGGTGAAAAACTCGGGAGGATATAAAACTTTTACCGATATGCAGCTTATACCTGTCAGAGAAAGTGATTACGAACCGAGTATATACGATCCGGAAACAGGGTTGGTGCAGGGACAGGACTATGTTACACCAAATTCGTTAACCCTTTTTCAAACAGAAAGTGGAGACTATATGTTTCCTGAAGATGTACATATTTATTTTCGTGAGAACCAAGATAATGATGATGATGTAAAAAGTTTGACTTTTCGTTTTTATGGACCGGATTATACACCGATCTCTCCTTCATCTTTTAATCAGACAGACTGGGCTAATCTGATTCATGGTTTCAACATGGAGAAAACAGATGAATATGTAAAGTACGATGTAGTTTATCCGATGCCATTGGTTGAAATGAAATCAAAATATACCAATAAAGATGGTAATAGAATAAATGTCAATTTTTTATATGACCGTATTACAGCAAGTGGTTATCGTATGACATCCACTATGTCATTTGAATTTGCGATATACAAGGAAGCTCATTGGGAGATAATAGTTGTATTTACAGCAGGAGCCCCCTTGTTTGAAGATGGAAAATAACTAATTAATACCATGATTCTAATATGAGAAATATATTTAAATATGGCTTGTTGGCTATGGCGATTGCCGTCACCTCGGTTGGTGTTCGGGCTCAGGATATTCCTGTCAGTGGTGTAGTCAAAGATAAAAGCAATAATTCTACATTGCCTTATGCTTCTGTTATTGTTAAAAATGAAAGTGGAAAAACGGTGCCTCAGCTTTCAACCACAACTGATGATAACGGACGATTCTCTACAAAAGTTAAGAGTGGTTACCGACTTGTATTCTCTTTCCTGGCGTTCGACAGTCTTTCAGTCAAAGTTACTAAACCTTCAGAACGCATGCAAATATATCTGAGTCCGACAGAGAATATGCTTGATGAAACAGTTGTAGTCGGATTTAAAAGAGTTAGCAAGGCTGCGGTAACAGCATCGGTTACGGTTATTAAAGCAGAAGATCTGGTCAATACTCCTGTTGCTAATCCAATGGAGTTGCTTCAAGGGCGTGTTCCCGGATTAAATATTCAGATGAATAATGGTACTCCCGGAGGTCTTCCAAGTTTTTCAATTCGAGGAGTCTCGGATATTTCCGTTCAATCTTCCGGTGATGGCGAGTTTATGATGGGGCTGACTCCTCCTTTGTTTGTAGTTGACGGTATACCGCAGGAAGACGTAACGGGCTATGATGCAGCTGGTTTGCTGTCAGGTGCAACAGTCAGTCCGTTGGCTATGATTCCACTTGAAGATATTGCGAATATCCAAGTATTGAAAGATGCAGCTGCAACTTCCCTGTATGGTTCAAAAGGTGCTTATGGAGTAATTCTTATAGAAACTAAAAGAGGAGAAACAGCCAAACCGAAAGTTTCTTATTCGGCTAACTTTGTAGTGAAAACACCACCGAGGTTGAGAGATGTACTTGCAGGCGGGGCGGAGAGAGCGCTCAGAATTATGCAAATTTTGGGAAATGATACATCCGCCTATCATGGATATAATGAAATCCATAAATTGCAGGCACTGTCAGATAGCTTGAATCCTTATTACAATAATAATACGGATTGGCAGGGTGTCTTTTATCAGACGACTTACAATCAAACTCATAATCTTAGTTTCTCTGGTAAACCTAATGAGAAATTTGACTATAAGATCAATGCAAACTATTATACGGAAAAAGGAATTGTGAAAAACACGGACTTTAACCGATACGGTATCAGGGCAGCAGTAGGATATAAGCCTAATGATAGATTTCATTTGGATCTAAATCTTGCCACTACATTAACCCGAAATAGTAATGGTAGCGGAAATGCTTTCTCACAATCCGGCGTAGCCGCAGGTTCGGCAGCTTCTTCCTTGTTGCCTCCACCGTCTATGTATACAGCTTCCAATTCTGCATTGTCTGTTTTTTCTGTCCAGGCAGATAATCAGAATGTAGTCTATGATGCAAGTATGAATATCATGTATCTGTTGCCATTTGATATAAGATGGAGAAGTACTTTAGGATATAAATACGGAACTGTGGAGAATGAGAAATTTACGCCGGGTATTTTGAATGCCAATAGGGCTACTTGGAATAACGGTAGTGAATATAGTTATAATATGTATGTTCGTTCATTATTGTCAAGAACCGTAAAATTGGGAATTGTAAATTTTGATTTACAGGGAGGTTTTGAACTTTCATCCGAAAAGTATAGCGGTAACTTTATTATGCTGAATGGATTGGCAAGTGACCATATATGGTCGTCCGGTATGCCGTCCATGGCAGCTGGAAGGTCGAATTTTTCAGATAAAAAGAATACGTTTGCACTTATTATAGATCCTCAGTTATCGCTGCCTGGTGGGAAATACGTATTTACTCCCAATATTCGTCCTGAAATAAATTCATCTTATGGGTCGCAGGCGAAATGGGCAATAAATCCTTCATTAGGATTTCGCTGGAACTTCAGCCGTGAATCTTTTGCTAAAAAATGGAAGTTTCTGGATGCCGGAGCTCTTCGTGTAACTTGGGGACGTAGTACCACTTATAAAGCTAGTATTTATGATATATGGGGAAGTTACAATCTGAGCAAAGATACTTATAATGGAGTTTCTATTATTCCTATTGATAAAAACGCTATGCCGAATCCGGATTTGAAGCCGGTAACGTCAACATCATGGAATCTCGGAACAGACTTATCATTCCTTAATAATAAAATTATGTTCGTTGCCGAGGCGTATTACAAACAAATTGACAATCAGCTAAGTTCGATAGAGTTGGCTAACCACAATGCTTTTAATTCCGTAAGAAGTACGAAAACGAGTCTGGTTAACTATGGATTGGAGTTTTCGTTGAACGTCCGTCCGTTGTCAAGGCAAAGTAATTGGGATTTGAATGTAGCGACTTCACTGGCAATTAATAAAGACGTGATCGCAAAGCTGCCTAACGAGGTGCGGCAGATTATTAACAGTGATGCGGAAGTGGTGAATAAATTAGGTTCTAACGCGATGGGGAATTATCTCTATGTGTATAAAGGCGTATATGCGACTGACGAAGACGTGCCTGTTAATCCGCTGACCGGAGAACGCTTGCGGATGGGAGGGAATACTTCTACTCAAGCATACTTTAAGGCGGGAGACCCTATTTGGGTGGATGTAAATGGTGATTATATCATCGATGAAAAAGACAAGGTGATTGTAGGTAATTCACAGCCGCGAATGACCGGTGGTATTAGTATCAATCTTCGTTATAAAGCGTTTTCTATCAACACTAACTGCTCGTTTACGTTGAGACGTGATATTATCAACAAGGCTCTGGCAGACCGTTTTAGGGCTTATGGAACACCTGTAGCAGGTAAGGTGAACCTTACAGGTAGTGGAGCTTTAACACCTATTGAGGCATATAATTTCTGGACAGAAGATAATATCTATGCCCAATATCCTAATCCGTTTGATTATACCCGTTCAAGTATTATTCAGCCTTTCAGATACGACCAGACATTGTTTATGGAAGATGGCTCTTATTTTAAAATTAACGGTATATCTGTGGCTTATACTATTCCAAAGAAAATGCTGGATTTTTTTAGGATCAGCCGATGTCAGCTTAATTTTAGTATGAACAATATTTATACTTTCTCCAAATATTCAGGCATCAATCCCGAAAATGTAAACAATTTGGGATATGACACATCCGGTGGTTATCCCAATGGTCGTACTGTGACATTTGGTGTCTCAATGGATTTTTAGATGAACGATTAAATATAGAAGAATATGAAAAATATAGTTTTAATAATGACTTTGATAGTATCTTGCCTGTTTGCCGGTTGTGACTCGCTTGCAAATAAGAGTGAAGATAAATTATCGGGTGATGATTTTTGGGCGCAGGGAAATGAGACGAATGCGGAAGCTTTTTTGTTAAGCATATACAATTCGTTTCGGAATGCAACAATGTCACAACGTCCTTTCCTTACGTATAGCGGAGATATGCGGTGCGCTCCAATAACAGCCTACAGCACTGGGGATAAATATGTAGCTTATCTGGCTAACAACGATATGGGTGAATTGCGTAATACATATCCCGATGATGCTAGGGGCGGTTTAATAATGCAATGGGATGTGTTTTATACTGCTATTCAGGATGCCAATATTCTGCTTGCTGAGATAGACAAAGTGCCCGGTATGGATGGATTGAAACGGAGTCGTTTTAAGGCAGAAGCTATTTTCATGCGTAACTTGTCTTATTTCTTCATCGTAAGGGCTTTTGGAGATGTGCCTTATTATACAAATGCCTATAATGAAGCTCCGTTGCCAAGAACCAATATGGTTATAGTTTTGCAAAATTGCCTTGCTGACTTACAACCTTTGCTTGACGATGATCCGGGAGCGGAAGTACTACCATGGTCATATTCATCTTATTCGAGCAAAGGGATTAGAGCCTCCAGAGGTTCTGTCATTGCGCTGATGATGCATATAAACTTGTGGCTTGTACAGTTTGATGCACAAAATAAAGAGCAATATTATAGGAATGTTGTTTCGCTAGGCGAGGAACTGGAACGTAACAATGGAGCTTATTCATTACTTGATATAAATAGAAGTTCCGTGATTTTCGCAGGAGGGTCAGACGAAGGCTTGTTTGAGATTGCACAAAATATAAATTTCAATGAGATATTTATGATGAATGCAAAGTTTTCTGATAATGTTTCCTATTCCTGTCTGAACAAGTATACACCAGTGTTCTGTTATTCAGGAGATTATCTAATGAGTCTGTTCCCTATGTATGAAGATGATGCGAGAAAAGAACTATGGTTTGACGAAAAGATATATTCTACTTCGGTTTCAAGTTCTGCTCCTAAGGAAATCAAGAAATTTTGGAATATTGATACTTATGGAAACGGAACAATTACGTCCAACTCCGGCAATCAAATAGTATTCCGTTATGCAGGTGCACTTTTGTTGTATGCTGAAGCTCTTGCCGCTTTGGGGACTAACGATACGAAAGCCTGCGAATTACTCAACCGGGTCCGCAATAGGGCACATGCTTCCGAAATAAATACCTCGGGTAGTGAACTGATGGATGCTATTTTCTGGGAACGCTGCAGAGAGCTTATCGGTGAAGGACATTACTATTATGATTTGGTTCGTACAGGAAAGGTGTATAACAGAAACTATTGTATGAATCCGATGACGCGTACTAATTTCAATGTGGGGGCATGGACATGGCCTATTCATCGTAATGCGTTGAAAAACAACACACAGATTGGATTGAATTTATTTTGGGAGTAACTCTGATAAACTTAAAATGTATAGATATGAAAAATAATATCAAATTATGGAAGAAAATTGTCGGATGTTGCCTTTTGGCAGTACTCATGTACAATTGTGCCGATGATAGTTATTTAATTGATGGTGGAAAAGCGAACCCTTATTATAATGGGAATATGATGCAATATTTGGAATCAAGACCCGATTATTTTAAAGATTTGGTGGAAGTCATCCGGCTGTCCGGTATGGAAGATGTTTTTGAAGACGAACAAATTACCTTTTTTGCACCTACCGATTGGTCAATCCGTGGTAGTTTTAATTATCTGAACCGTATTTGGTATCGTATGGGGCATGATAGCATCAAGAGTTTTAGTCAGATAAAACCGGAAGTCTGGCGTGAAATGCTGTCAATGTACATTGTAAAAGATAAATATTTGCTGAAAGATATACCTCAAATTGATACGACTGCCATAGCAGCCTATCCGGGACAGGCATTTTTATCTTATGGTCAGCAGCCTATGAACATGGGTGTTGTTTATTATGATGCAAACAATGTAAAATATGCCGGTGCAAGACAAATCATATACTCTTATGTCTATGATTTCACTATAGGAGATATGAAAAACGCTTATGTAGCAACATCTGATATACAACCGACCAACGGAGTGGTACATGTACTCAGATTAACCGATCATGCATTTGGTTTTGAACCATATCTTTTCGCTACCAAAGCTATAAATGCGACAATAGAAACAGAACCGGATAATTAACTATAAATAAAGATAGTACAATGAAACATATTACCATCTATTCGTTAATGATTGTTTGCTCCGTATTCACTTCGTTATTGGTAACATCCTGTAACAGTGATCTGAACAGCAATATTAAAGATGATCCGTACAGTGGAGGAAAAGCTCCGCTTGGAATCGGTTTGCTGGCTGAATCTCCTTCTCCGGAAAGCGCTTATCCCAATGATACGGTTGTATTCAAAGCAAAAGGGATGTTGAACTGGTGTGATCCGCAATCAGGACGTTACGATTTCAAGTTCTATATTTCTGATGAAGAAACTAAAATTGTAACTGCTACCGACACGACAATCACCGTGAAAGTACCTGGAAATCTTAGTTCGGGTACGGCTTATATTGTATTGAAAGAACAGGTTTTCTATGGACCTCGTCTCACTGTATTAGGAAATATTAAGATAGATCAGTCATACGGCTTTAAAGGCACTTCGGGACCTATTTACGATTGTGCGGAACATTATTCAAAAGCACGGGTATATTATCCTGTTGGCGACTATATGCAGGCCTACTACAATGAAAATAGCTCGCAGAGTTTTTCTTGTATATCTATGGTTTTGACAGACGGCTCTGTATCGGGAAAATGGGTAACTGACTTCAAACTTGATCCTGGTCAGGGAGCCGGCATTGATCTGGCCAATCCGGGAGTGACAGATATTGAATGTTACCTTAATTCATTTACTTATTTTCCTAGTGACCACAGGGTTCTCCTGTCGGGTAAATTTTCAGAATACGGCTGGGATAAGTTGCCGGTCAATAACATCACGATAGCTACTAATGAAGTAGCCTCGTATTATAAAACTGTAGCGCTGCCTTCGAAAAAGAATAATACAAGCATAAATTGTAAGATACCGGTATTCAACGGGGGAACTCTTGAAGCGCCTGTCCGTACATTTATAACTTCCAATGAGAAGGTGGTAGCAGTAGGAAATATTACAAACTACTGTCGTATTAATACCGAAAAATCCTATGCTGAGAGTATGGTTTTGGATTATTCGAAGGTTGCAAGTGTATTGCGTATGTCAAGGACTGGAGAACTTGATGATAGCTATCGCAGGGATGCAGAAGGAGTTGTCGGGCAGATTTTAGATGCTTGTATGGTCGAAAGTGACGGTATTGTCATAGTAGGGACATTTAGCAGTTTCGATGGACAGTCTGTGAAGAATATTGTGAAGTTGAATGCCGAAGGTACCCTTGATGAAACTTTTATGAAAAACATCGGTACGGGCGCAAATGGAAGTATTACTAAAATCCGGTACAATAAAAACAAAAAGAAAATCCTTATAACTGGGGAGTTTTCTGAGTTCAACGGTATTCCTGCACAGAGTGTAGTTATGTTGAATGATGATGGCACACGTGATGAAATTTTCAAGATCGGAAAAATGGAAGGAGGATTGGCCAATTTTGCCTGTCTGCTTGATAATGATAATATTGTTGTTTCAGGTGCGTTTACGAAATACGATGGTGTAACTCGCCGTGGTTTCCTTATATTGGGTCGTGATGGAAAGGCGCTGCAACAATTTAATGTACCGGGCATCTTCCAGGGTGAACTCTACAAAGTAATTGAAACTCGTACTTCGACCAATTCAAACGGATTGCTGCTGCTTGGTGATTTCAGTCGTTTTGATGGTAATATGGTTCGCAATGCGATAATGATAGAAGTTGATTATGAATAACTTATTATGAAATACAATGGAAAAGTTGATAAAAAATATAATGCTTTGCCTGTTTGCTGTATTTGCATTCTCGTGCAATGAGGATATGGAAAGGCTTTTGACTGATGATTATCCGGAGTCGGGTACTGAATATACTACGGGACACGTATTGATGGTGGTTATCGATGGTGCATCCGGAATAGCCGTTAATGAGGCGTATAATACACGAAAGGCTCCAGTTATCCGCTCCATGACGGATAAATCTTTGTTTACTTTTTACGGACTTGCCGACAATGAAGAAGGGGTAAGTAAAGAACGTGGATGGGCAAATTTGCTGACCGGAACAACAAAGAACGGGCTTGATGTCAATCAAGGAATTGACGAACTCGAAACGCCTTCTTTTCTTCAACGATTGAAAGAGGCGGATGAAAATCTAAAAGTCAGCTTTTATTCTTCCGATACGGAGTTTTTCGGAGCTTTCGGGAGTGTTGCCGATACTAAAAGAAAGACTTCGGCCGACAGTGAAACCGCTGATGCTCTTATTGCTGAAATCAATGGTGAAACAATCTCGGATATCGTAGTTGCACAGTTCGGCGGTGTTCAACAGACTGGTGAGCAATATGGATTCTGGAGCAATGAGACAACTCCTACCAGTGAGGTTATTGATGCGATTTACAATGTAGATGCTTTCATCGGTAAAATAATGAAAGCACTTGAAGCGCGTCCGCGTTACGTTCAGGAAAACTGGCTTGTAGTTATTACATCTTCTTATGGTGGTGTTTATGAAGGTAATGTAACTCCGGCATCGTTGTATGATGATCCGCGTCTCAATTCTTTCATGATGCTCTATAACAGTCGGTTTGCATCCAAATTGTTGCAAAGGCCGGGCTCGGATGAACTACAATACAAATTCTATAGTCCTTATTTCGTCGGTCCCGGACAAAAAGCGACAACAAATGCCGTTATGACTGGAAATACCGAGTTTTTTAATATGGGTAAACGATGGAGTTCCAATCCGGATGAAGAGGTGGATAAAAGTGGATATACCATTCAGTTTAAAATGTTTGATAAGCACGGCGACCCCTGGGGTAATAGAAATATAATATCGAAAAGATATCAAAAAGCGGGTACAGGTTGGCAGCTAATGTTTTCTAATAATACGCAAGTCGAATTTGCTGCTAATTTTAAAGAGGGTTCTTCGGTTTTCCGCTTACCATCTACGAGACGTGACGGATCATGGCATTCTTATACGCTAGTTATAAAAGAGGTTGATGATACCCAGAAAGGTGACTCCATCTTATTTTATCTTGACGGTAAGTATCAGATGGGATGTAAGATAGACGGCAGTAAAGATATGTGGACAGATGCGCCTCTTGCCATCGGACATACGTTTTCTCCGGACAGACCTAGTCAGGCAAATCTATATATAAACGATCTCCAGTTTTACAACGTTGCTCTACCTGCTGATATTATTGCGGAGTATCATTGTACTACAAAACTGGACCTTTTGGGTGAATTATATCCGTATTGGAATAATCTGGTGGGTTATTACCCCAACGATCGCGAAGATGATATCGGATTATCTTATTTGGAAGATTATTCGAAATATACATCAAAAAATAAAAGATTATACTTCAATAAACCGGTTGGTACGTTTGCGCCTACCGATGATTACGTAACGCGCAGGCAGGAGAGTATTGTAACGGATAAGGTATGCCCACTTATAGACGATTCCTACTATAAAACGGTTCTTAATACAGTCGATTTATCCTATCAGATTTTTCAATGGTTTGGAGAGCCGGTTGATTCTTCCTGGAATTTCGATGGTGAAGGCTGGGCATTAGATTACGTTTCTTTAAATAATTAAATTAGAATGCAATATGAAATGCTTTAATAAACTAAAAGCCGACTATGCAGTTTTGCTGTCATTCATTTCCTGTATGTTTTTTATGGGAAGCTGCAACATTGCTTATCAATATGATATCGAAAGCGGGACAGAGGATGATACCGCCGATTCTACCAATGTAACCATAGTAACAGGTGAAGGAATCGATGTCAGTATGTATGAAAGTGCCCGTATTTTTCCGGGTTTGGTAGATACTTTAGTCGATAATACTGTCAATACACTGCTTGCGCTTGATTTAAGCAAGAGATACATTCCTGCATACGATCTGGACGTGCAACAAGTTCCTCGTCCGATATACAGCACCGGGCTTTATGCCGGAGCAGGTGAATTGATTACTATAACCATTAATGACAACACTATGGGGTTGACGGTTATCATCGGTTCTCATTTAGATGATTTGACGGATATTTCTCCCTACTTGCGTTTGCCGGTAGTTACTACTTCGAAGCAACTGTTCCCGGGAAAAAACACGATTCGTAATCCTTTGGGAGGTATGATATGGATCGAAAAAAGCAAGGATGTGAATGGTAGTGCGGATTTTGTTATGGAGATTAACGGGGCTTATCGTTCGCCTGATTTTATTGTCGGTTCTACTGATGTAACAGCGTGGGTTGAGCAGTTGCGTACAACGACTGTACCGTGGCTCGAGTTGCGTGGCCGGCATGTCGCTTTTTCCGTTCAGCGTGAGCGATTATTGGATATGATAAATGATGATCCTATCATTGCTGAAAAGATGCCGAACACACTGGAAGCATGGGACAATGCTGTCGAGACCTATTATTATAACTATTACAGTTTGCAGGTTGGGGCACAGGATTTTTCAATGCGTGCTCCCGATTTTCCTGAGCGTGTGGTGCTGGATGTGGAGTTGTTGGACAATCTGTATATTCGTAATGCCGATTATGGTGTAGTGGCATTGAATACAAATTATCTGTTGAATGAGCTGGCTAGCTATCAAACGTTGAAATCCGGTAATTCTGTTGCTATTTTTAATGCGTTATATAGAAATTACTCTTTCAGAGATATAAAATCACCCTGGTGGAGCGAAGTATCTGATGCGGTAAAAGCAATTCCCCTATATCGCATGGCTGAGAAAGGATTAAGAGAGGATGGGTATCCGATGGGACCGATTTTCCCGGAAGAAGGCAGTAGCATTGCGGAGCAATTCCCCAAAGCATTGGCATATGCAGATACCGATAGTAGCCGCTGGTTTGTATCTGATATAAAGTCGGAAGTACGGCCGACATACGCATTGGCAAGCCTCGTTCAATTAGCTAACTACAAAGATGACGATTGGGCTTTTTATATAGAGTTGAACCGTATGATTAAAGATAAAATTTCCATAGATCATTCTACTTCTACCTATTTCTTTAAGGCTTTATGTGACTATTTTAAGGAAGATTTTTCACCATTCTTTGAGCATTGGGGCTATTCGCTGACAGACGAAGCCCGTAGTTATGCATCGAAATATCCGCTGATGGATAAAGCCATATGGAAATACTCGCCTCTGGCAGAAAATCCATCAAGTGGTGTGGTTGATTTCCCAAGTAACGGGTATCACTACCGTCATAATCGAGCTGACTGGGAGATTTATGCACTGGATGCAAATGGAAGCGATAACTTTAATTCAGGGCAGTCGCCGGACCGATTGCTGGACAGCGACAAATCAACAGGATGGACTTCATATTACAACAACGATACAAGTACTCCGCCACTTCCGTATTATTTGTTTATTGATATGAAAGAGACAGATGTTAATGGTGTATTTCTGGCTGGCAACAACTCAGACTTTGCGGCAACTAAGCTGATTATCGAGACTCCTGTCAATCAGGATATTATTAATGATCCGCTTGACGAAAATATAGTTTGGAGGGAAATTGTGCAGATTGATTCCATTGCACATCCCGAGTTGCCCAATATTAAAAGTGAGGGTTTCTATGATTTTCCGTCAAAAGAACAAGTGAGATATCTGCGTATAAAACTTCCTGAACCTAATCGTAATGATAACTGGAATGAAACAGATATGTCTCGTTTTAGGTTCAGAGTACAGTCGTTTACCGAGTTTGGTACATTTTATTATAAACCGTAAATTTATATCAGATGAATAAACTATTAAATATTCTCACATACAGCTTGCTTGTTGTTTGTGTCCTGGCATTTAACTATGCTTGCACGGAATACGATACACCTACTGAAATAGCAGACGATGGAACTATAGATACCGGAATATCTACCAAAATCCATCGTAAAGTATTGTGGATAAATATAGATGGTGCGGTTGGTGAAGTGGTGAAGAACTCCCTTCCTGCCGATGGTGCCATTGCTAAGATGTTGAAAAACAGTAAATATTCGTGGACAGGAGTTAGTGACAATCGAACCCTGTCTGTCGAAAGGAACGAAGACCCTGTAACGTGGGCAACCATGCTCACTGGGGTCATACCCGAAAAGCACAGTATAACCGATGAATCTTATACTGCTAATGTGGAGTACAATCCGAATAATCCGAATGAAAAGGTAATTCACTATCAAAACATTATTAGCTATATTTCGAATAATGACGTGAATATGCTTTCATTGTGTGTGACACCTTGGGCGAAACTGAACAAAAATATGCTTAACAATGCTAAGACTACCATTACTTCAGAAAATGACGTTCAAACTCGGGATGTGGTTCTCAATCATATTGCGAATGAAGATTACACATTCATTCTGGCCGATTTTTCAGGAATGTTGGAGGCTGGGAAGAGTGGGGGATTCAAAGCGGACAACGCCGCTTATGTCAGTGCACTTAAAACTATAGACGGATACATTGGTGAATTTTTGTCAGCGATTGATGCCCGTGAGAATGCATTTTACGAAGACTGGCTTATTGTTGTAACTTCCAATCACGGTGGATCGGCTGATGGTCGTTATGGTGGCACTTCGGAAGTGGAGCGTAACACGTTTGGTCTGTTTTACTACAATCATTATACGGAAAAACAATTGAATGGTAATAGACTATACGGTGCATATTTTGATTCTCAGAATGAATACAAGGCTGTCGTTTTTGATAGTATAGGTAAATATTATTCTTTAGGTATGGATGCATTTTCAATGGAGATCATAATGCGTATGGTTCCTAGGCAGGACGGTACATATAATGGTAACAATTGGGATCGCATACTTGGAAAAGCCGGCTGGGGACTATATAGGCAGAGAGGAACTGTATCCATGAGAACAAATCCTAAGGAAGGTCCTGCTCTTGAGCAAGCTATTACCGGATACAATGATTCTAAATGGCATCACTATGGTGTTAGCATAAGTTCCGCTGCCTCCGGAAGGAGAAATTGGCTCATTACTTTAGATGGTAAGTTGCAGGGATCTGGAACTACGGATACCCAAGGATTGGCTCCGGATTCAAGCCTTTTGGCGATAGGTGGTTATTCTGTGCCAACTTCCTATTATATATCGGAAGTACGTCTATGGAAAAAGGATCTTGCTGAAAGAGAATTTTTGCAACTATCGGGAGAAATTGATATTGAACCTTCTAGTGATATGCTCGGCTATTGGAAATTCAAGCCAACAGAGCAACTTGAGAAATTAGAGGAGGATACATTAGTAATTAAAAATCAGATACAAGGTGGACTCAATATGTATTATATTAAAGATAAAACAAGCAGTTCTCCGGATATCGAACAGAAAGCTTCTGCCATGTTTGCAAATACATTGCCTACCAATGTCAATGCTGAAAGAATCTGTGTTGAGAATACGCTGATAGTACCGCAAATTCTCTATTGGTTAGGCATCTCGGTGCCATCCACATTAGATGGATACGTGTTTATCAATAACTATGCGCTTTCAGAAGAATGGCGCGAAGAGGTGGATACGGAATAATTTGACGAAAAAAGAAAACTTTGTTTGATGCTGGAATTAATGGAGGAGTATCGATTAAATATTTATGTCGGTACTCTTCTCACTCAATTAATAAAGTTGTAATTAATATTTTAAATCAATCATAAAAGATATCTGTATGAAACGGTTTCTTAATTTGAAGTTTAGTGTATTTAGTCACATAAATTTTAGGGCTTTTGTGCTAATTATAGTTGCGCTTTGGGTAGTAATTCCTTTGAAGGGAGTTGCGCAAGCGACTATGAGTGAACTGACTAAAAAAGTTGATTTTAGTAGTGAAGTAAAAATGGTTTCTCAAAAATATGATTATTGGTGTTATTATGCGTGCTTGGAATCTATAACGAATGACCTACAATGTTTTTATTGTTTTGACTTTATACATCGTTATCTCATGGATGGACAATCTAACCCATATCCAAAAAAGAATGTGAGTGATGAGGAGTTTAGAAATGCTATAGAAATGTTAAAAGATAATTCGAATGCGACTTGTACATTTTCATCTGTTTATGCCAATTTTGGTGTATCAGGAGGAAACTTTGGTGATTACCTTACAACTAATGGTTTTCAAGTGTCTAGTGCACTTGATTTTATTAAAAAAATAAGTCAACAAGGCGATAATCCATCTATAACTTTTTTCTTAGAAATAAATAGTGATGCTGCTCATTGTGTCGCTTTTGTAGGTTCTCAGTTATATAATAATAATTGGAATGATCCCAAGTCTATAATTTATATTATGGACCCTGGATTTGATAGAATAAGAGAATGTTCTTTGAATGATGTAAATGCATATAGTGCTGTTTATTGTAAATAAAAAAGAGGTATTATGAAAACAATTAAATTATCAATCCTATTTCTTGTCCAGATACTATTACTTTCATGTAGCGAACAAGTGTATGTCGATGGTACTTCCAAGCAAGTTATAAAAAGAGATAAGATGATTACTCAGGCTATCAGTCAACTTACACCCCAAAACAAACTGCTTGTAGAGGAGATTAATAAAAATGTTCAGGATACCATACTTGAACGATTAAACATGAATATTGCAGGGAGATGGAATGATTCATCCTTGTCCTTAACTTTGATGAAGTCCACTATAAAGTTTGTACCGGTTATTGATTCGCCTTCAAGATTATATTTAGTGAACGATTCAGAAAAGGTATTTAGAATTCCAGAAAAGTTTGCTTGTTTTTATGGGCAGAATGATAATGGGGAAACAATATATTTTTATGCTATATATCATGCTGAAAACTTTATGAAAGACACGAATCCGAAAAGTTATTATCAAGGATATGTTGAAGTGTTTGGGAAGGAAGCTGCGGACAAGATGGTAGAAAGTAGTATAAAGAGGACAGAAGCGGAAAGATGGGAAATTATGTCGTTTACACCGCAGAAAAATGAAACAAAGAAGTTTGAATATGCTAGAGAGCATTCTGATGATGGGACATTTTTTATTTTAACTCGAGAAAATACTTATCCTCATATATGTTTCTTTAAGGATAAAAAGCCTTATTATTGTTGGGGAGCAAATCAAGATGAATTGTCTATGGAACCTTTGGAAAATTATTTGAAACCATAGTTAATACGGAATAGTTCTGTATAATTTATCAGCCCTTCACCTTCTCTCTACATCCCTTATCAAATGGGGAAGAGCGGGTGAAGGGCTTCCTGTTTCATGGCTCTTTCATCGTTCTTTATATTTTAAATCCACCGACACCCTGTAATTACCCGGAACCGGAGTATATATCGGTTGATAGATCGTCCCTTTATTTTGCAATTTCTTTTCTGCCATTAACCTCTTGATATGGCGATATGCAGTGATTTGTGTCATTCCGCAGAGATATTGAAAATCTTTCCGGGTGATAATCTGATTTTCAGCAAAATATTCAGTTAGTTTCATGTCTATTTCTACTTCTGATAAATTGGCGGAGTGCGGTCTGATTTTAGAACGCTGGAATTTCATGTGACACAATTCCCCTTTCAATTCTTTATCAGCTTTAAACTTTATAGCTTTCAATTTTACCCGGTGCACACGTTTGTCTTTCGGGTTACGTATTTCTTCTTCGCAGGAAAGAGTGACCTGAAAGAATCCTAATCCATCGACATGCACCTTTTTACCTTCCAGGAGGCACTGAGCTACTTCATTTTTCAGTTCTTCCAAGGTTGAAATAATGTCCGATACTCTTAATGTGGAGCGATCATGGATGCGATAAGCCAGTTTCTCGGTATTGACGGTCTCAAAACTTACCGGACGGGCATGATAACGCGTCTTGTTCTTTTTCTCCTTTGGCATCGGAGTCTTATATAATTCAAATTGTACTGCCATTTCTGCTTTATCTTTAAATGATTTCTTGTTTTTAGTGCTGATATTTTATACTTATCATTACTATGATAAGATCTTATCACAATAATGATGTTATTTTATCATAGTAGTGATAATATCTTATCACATTGGTGATAAATATAATTTGTCGGTGACAAAGATAAGGTTTAATAGTATGATAAACAAGAAATGATAGGATATTAATGATAAGTCTGGTTTTCAAAAAATGAATAGGATGAAAAGTTGCAAATGGCTTTTTTTTGATATTATATTCGCATCCATTAATCATAAAAAAAAGAAGAATATGGAACAAAAAAATGGTTGGTTTGCCTTTTGGCAAAAATTGATGAAGTGTCTTTCAAAACAAGATGAAACGGGAATAGGGGATACAAAAAGTGTAGCACCTGTCAATACTATTATTCAGTCGATTAAGGGGGTATCATCGTCTAAAGAAAAAGACTCATCGAAAGTGAAGTCACTAACTGAGAGCGTAGATACTTTTTTAAAATCCCGCTATGATTTCCGCTACAATGTGCTGACAGAGGAAACGGAATATCGTTTGTTGGAACGAATGGAGGAAGGATTTGCACCTGTGAATCAGCGTGTCTTAAATACATTCTGCCTGGAAGCTCACGAATCAGGTATTTCTTGTTGGGATCGTGATCTTTCACGCTGTATTTTCTCCACCCGTATTGCAGAGTATCATCCTTTCAAACTTTATTTGGAAGAATTGCCGGTATGGGATGGAGTGGATCGCTTGGCGGCTTTGGCACGCAGAGTTTCGAGAGACCAATTGTGGGTGAAAGAATTCCATATATGGATGCGGGGTATGACAGCACAATGGATGGGGGTTACGGGAAGTCATGCCAATAGTGTGGCGCCTTTGCTTATCAGTACGGAGCAAGGATATTTAAAGTCTACTTTTTGCAAATCGCTACTTCCTCCTGCGCTTCAGCGTTATTATATGGATAAGGTGGATTTAACCAGTCAAGGGCATATAGAACGGAGATTGGCGGAGATGGGACTTCTCAATCTGGATGAGTTTGATAAATATGCTCCGACGAAAATGCCGTTATTGAAGAATCTGATGCAGATGGCTTCATTAAGCCTGTGCAAAGCTTATCAGAAAAATTATCGCTCGCTACCTCGTATAGCATCTTTTATCGGGACATCGAATCGAAAAGATTTATTGACTGACCCGACTGGTAGTCGCAGGTTTATTTGTGTGCTGGTAGAGTATCCTATCGATTGTGAGGGGATTGACTATGCACAACTTTATGCTCAATTGAAAGCGGAGATTTTGGCGGGTGAACATTATTGGTTTACAAAAGAGGAAGAGACGGAATTGCAGCAAAGTAACATGACGTTTTATCGCCAGGGACCTGTGGAAGACGTATTGCGTTCCTGTTATCGGGCGGCAGAAAAAGGAGAAGGGTGTGAACTTCTTTCGTCTGCTGATATCTTTCAGCGATTGAAGAAGATAAATCCGGCAGCTATGCGTGGGGCAAATCCGGCGAGTTTGGCACAAATACTGATAGCAGTGGGGATAGAACGTAAGCATACCAAGTTTGGGAATGTGTATCGGGTAGTCTCCGTCTGATGGGAGGTGAAGCGGATGGTGAACAGGAGACCTTCACCCGCAATCGTCGTGCCAGAGGGAGTTGTGAAGGGTGAAGGGAGGAAAGGAGATTTGCTTATTTGGGATGAAAAATTGTATCCTTTTTGGGGACACTCTTTCCTTTTCTTTTTCGTTTTTTCTTCTTATCTTGCGAATGATAATTCATCTCATGTAAAAAGGTGAAGTAGAGAGATGTTTGATTATGGACAACATAAAATTTAATAGAAAATGAAAAACATTATTTTAATAGTAAGTTTATTATTGATGGGTGTGAGTAGTCGGGCAGACATATTGAACTCTTCTGATAATAAGAATGTGGCAGATAAATTTGATCCGATGCTTAAAGCAGCGTTGTTCCAAATGAAGATTATAGCTGATACCAGCTCTATTTTATTATCGGATATTGATGGACTGTTTACGGATGATCCGCATAAAAATCCGGAGGCAAAACTGATCAAAGTGGTTGATAAAATTGATGCAAAACTGCTTGGAATGGCAAAAGGTTCTGCCGGAAGTGATGTCGGAACCGGCGGCATGAAATTACCTCATTAAAAGGCCTTGAGTATTTTTCTTCTCTACGTCGGTTAAAATTGGTGGGAAATCGGACTGATACATTGGAGTGTATTCCTGATTTTTCTAGATTTAAAGAACTTCGTGAGTTGGAAATTATACAAGTCTACCTTCCGAAACTGGATATAAGTGGTTGTAAAAATCTCACGAATTTAAGTTGTAGAAGTTGTGATTTGAATACGATAGACTTGAAAAAGAATATTCAATTAAGAACTTTAGATTGTACTTATAACCGACTGATAGAATTGGATCTTAGTCATAATAAACAACTTCGAACGGTTATTGTTAAATCTCAAAGAAATAAAGGATTACTTTCGGAAGGAGGTCGTGCCGGGATATTATCTAAGTTGATTCTTCCGGATAACCGATCGAATACAGAAGGAATAAGTATACTTGAATGTTCGGATAATAATCTGGAGAAATTGGATATTAGTCGATCACCGCATCTTAGAAAAATAAATTGTAGTTGGAATAAGCTAAAAGCACTTGAAACATCACATAATCAAGAATTGCGGGAACTAAATTGTGAAGCAAATTATATTGGAGAGTTGGATTTTAGTGCTAACCTAAAGATGGAATTTTTAACTTGCGGATTGCAGGGATATGAGTGGATACGCCAAGAAGGGAATGATTATCGTTTATTGAAGAAATTGATACTCCCTGAGCAAAAAGAGAATGTGGAAGGAGGTTCGCTGCGTAAACTTTCTATTAAAGAAATATCAGAAGAAGCAATTCCGGTTTTTAGTGACTACCCTTATTTAAAAGAATTAAATTGTGCTGATAACAGACTAAAAACAATTGATCTTAGTGCAAATATATATTTGGAGGTTTTGGATTGTAGTAGTAATGCTATATCTCAGCTTGATTTGCATTCAAATGTCAACTTGTATTCGTTGAATATTTTAAATTGTCCATTGCAAGTATTGGACTTGTCCCAGACAAAAGTGAAGCTAATTATGTGTGATTTCTATGATAGAAGAGAGAAGGGTGTGAAAAATGGATACATATCTGGTTTGTATTTAAAATTGATTGTTCCTAAAGGATACCATGCTGAAACTATAAACTTTAGAACCCCCACCTTAGAAACTGCCTCTTTTGAAAATGGCTCTATATATAATTATTTACCTCCACAATATGTCAGGATGGTAGTGTCAGGAAAATAGATACAAAACCTGATATAGCAGATAAAAAACAGCTGGAAATTTCAGGTAATGGATTATTTTTAAACCTATTGAGTGATTTTTGAACTCTTTATTTTGTATCATTTTAAGGAATTGGAGTATTTTGAATGATTTGAGTACTCATTTCTTTTCTATTTTTATCAACTTTGCCACTGTGAATCATTCGATGATTTGCGGTGGCTTTTAAATTTTAATAAATAATAGAATAGACATGAATTGCACAAAGATGAAAAAACTTTTTAGAAAAGGTACGTTGAG
>OGOG01000880.1_pt1 | contig 32046 bp, 55 predicted proteins | sample 1552581 | NCBI WGS metagenome assembly OGOG01 (sample SAMEA2580152, study PRJEB22360) | human gut metagenome | biome: human gut; feature: human-associated habitat; material: faeces | place: Denmark | collected 2008/2010 | reverse complement strand
CCACTCCTTTTTTATATAATTCTGTGATTTCCACGCTTGCTGATGTTTTGGAGCAGCGGGATATGGCTTACCAAAAGTATCAGGATGAAGGAAGCCAGCCTGTAAGGGAGTACACGAACAAAGGCGGGGCGACCAACATGACCAAAAACCCACTGCTTGTGCTATGGGATGATCTCAACAAATCCGCTTTGGCGTACTGGCGGGAATTAGGATTAACACCAAGCAGCTATAAAAAGATAACAGGGGATAGCCCAAAGAAGGAGAAGGTGAGCGAGCTTGCTGCCGCACTCCAAGCTCTCAAAAGCTAAGAACTGGCCTGCAGTTTTGGAGTACGCCAAAAACATACAGGACGGACGAAAAATTGCTTGTGATGAACTGAAGCAGGCAATTGAAAGATTCTTTCTGGACTTGGAGAATCCGACATATGAGATGGATCCAAAGGCACCAGAATTTTGCATTGGTATTATCGAGAATACCCTGAGACATCAGCAGGGCGAAAAGTTGGATGGGACACCATTGAGGGGATCTCCATTTCTACTGGAGCCTTGGCAAAAGTTTATCATATACAACCTGATGGGCTTCAAGATGGCCGGAACTGACATCGTTCGATTTCACGAAGCATTGATATACATACCCAGAAAGAACGGTAAGACGGGATTTGCTGCTTCTTTGGCATGGGCTCTATCTTTGTGGTATCGAAAGTCTGGTTCAAAAATGTATATTGCCTCTGCCGCGTTGATGCAGTCCTTGGAGAGCTTTAACTTTTTGAAGTACAATGTAGTGCGTATGGGGGAAAACCAAAAAGACGGTGGGCATGTACATATCATTGACAACAACAATGAGCACAGCATGGAGGCTGATTTGGGGGATGGGTCGTTTTTTATCCGTGCTCTGGCGTCTAATCCAGACGCGCAAGACTCACTCAATGCATCCTGCGCTATCTGTGACGAGATACACGCCTTTAAGCAACCGAAGCAGTACAATCTGTTTAAGGAAGCCATGAAGGCATATACAAACAAACTGCTGATCGGCATTTCTACGGCTGGAGACAATGAGCAGGCGTTCTTAGGGCAGCGGCTTAAATACTGCCGCAAGGTGTTGGACGGAACCGTTAAGGACGAGCAGTATTTCATCTTCATGTGTTGTGCGCCGGAAGGCGTGAAAGACGGCTCGGTGAATTTCACTGACCCCAAAATCCAAGAGATGGCAAACCCAAATTATGGCGTAACCATCCGGCCGGCAGAGATTCTCAATGATTCCCTGCAAGCCCAGAACGATCCACAACAGCGAAAGGACTTTTTCGCGAAAAGTTTGAATGTCTACACTAACGCCATGAAGGCCTATTTTGATATTGACGAGTTCCGCAAGTCTGATGCGCAATATGATTGGACGCTCGACCAACTGTCAAAGCTGCCCATTGATTGGTATGGGGGGGCCGACCTGTCAAAGCTGCATGACCTGACGGCAGCGGCCCTGTTTGGAAACTACAAGGGTATAGATATCATTATTACCCATGCGTTTTTTCCGGTGGTTGCCGCACATATCAAGGCGGACCAAGATAATATCCCTCTATTTGGGTGGGCGGATGACGGGTGGTTGACCTTATGTAACGCACCAACTGTGAATCAGGCAGATGTGGTTAACTGGTTTGTAGAAATGAGGAAAAAAGGATTTAAAATCCGTCAGATAGGTCACGACCGGAAGTTCTGCAGAGAATATTTCATTGGCATGAAACAGGCAGGATTTAAGATCATTGACCAGCCGCAGTATTATTACCGGAAGTCGGAGGGATTCAGACACCTGGAGGCAGCGGCGAAAGATGGGCGTTTATACTACCTCCATTCCGAAGCATATGAGTACTGTGTGGAAAATGTTTCTGCAGTAGAAAAAACAGATGATGCAATTCAATACGATAAGGTGCAACCGGAGCACCGCATAGATCTATTTGACGCATCTGTGTTTGCCTGTATACGATATCTGGACAATATGGAGCGGTCAAAGAAAGCGAGGGATTGGTTTGGCGAATAAGAGAAGGAGCAAACAGCGGGCGAGGGCTGAACCCACGCAAAAAAGAAGCGCCGCATGGATGTGCTCCGGAGAAGCGTTTGATACGCTGACCTGTCAGGGCTATACCTCACTGGCGCATAATCCGGAAATCGCCGCTGGAGTGGATACTATAGCCCGACTGATTGGCTCTATGACTGTCCACCTAATGCGCAATGAGCCAAGCGGAGATATACGGATCAGACCGGTGGACTCAGATGTGGACTCGCTGAGCTGGCTGGCCAGAAAAATCGATATTGACCCAAACAGCTATACCACACGGGAACAATTCATGCACTGGATTGTCCGAACACTATATCTTGAGGGCAACGGAAACGCCGTGGTATATCCTTACACCAGGGCAGGCAGATTACAGGACCTAAATCCGATTCCGCCGGCGATGGCATCCTTTATCCCGGATGGGTGGGGCTACAAGATCATCATTGATGGCAAGGAATACGACCCCAAAAATGTCCTTCATTTTGTACTAAACCCAGACAGTCTATATCCATGGCTGGGGACAGGATATCGGGTATCCCTGGCAGATGTAGCCAATAATCTCAAACAGGCAGCAGCTACCCAAAAAGGGTTTATGTCCAGCAAATGGAAACCAAGCATCATTGTCAAAGTGGATGCTCTAACAGAGGAGTTCTCCAATCCGGAAGGGAGAAAGAAACTGCTGGATGATTACGCAATGAGCGGAGAGGCCGGGGAACCTTGGCTGATCCCTGCGGAACAATTCAATGTAGAACAGATCCGGCCACTGACTCTTTCAGATCTGGCTTTGGACGCTATGGTAACTCTTGATAAGAAAACTGTGGCTGCTGTGCTTGGCCTCCCGCCCTTTGTTTTAGGGGTTGGAGACTTCAATAGAGACCAGTGGAACAACTTTGTGAATACCACCATCATGCCACTTGCCAGAAGCATTGAGCAGGAAATGACCAGAAAACTTTTGTACTCCAACGATTTGTTTTTCCGTTTCAATTCTTGGAGTTTGTATTCTTACTCTATCACAGAACTGGTGAGTGCCGGTGGGGAAATGGTAGACCGCATGGCTCTGAGACGAAACGAGTGGAGAAGTTGGCTGAACCTTCCGCCGGATGAGAACATGAATGAACTGCTGGCCCTGGAAAACTATATCCCGGAGAACAGGCTGGGAGACCAGGGGAAACTGGTACAGAACGGAGGTGATGATGATGGAACATAGATATATCCCGCTGGATAAAATGGAGACCAGAGAGGACGGGGAGGATCTTTACATTGAGGGATACTTCTCGGTGTTCAACTCCACCTACGAGCTGTGGCCGGGTGCTACGGAGAGCATAGCTCCAGGAGCTTTTGATGATTCTGTCAGTGACGATGTGCGGGCTCTGTACAACCACAACACGGATTTGGTGCTGGGGCGCACATCCGCCGGAACTATGGAGATCAAGCAGGACAGCCGGGGGCTGTGGGGCCGTATTCACATCAACCATGAGGACAGCGACGCAATGAATGCCTATTCTCGCATCAAGCGGGGGGACATTACCGGCTGTTCCTTTGGATTTGATATCGCTGCGCAGGAGACGGATTACCGGGACGATGGAAGCGTCCACTGGACCATCACTAAAATCTCCCCATTGTATGAAATCTCACCCTGTACATTTCCCGCCTACCAGGACACCACTGTGAGCGCCCGAAAGAAGGACCTGGACGAGATCAAAAGAAAAAAGACTGAGGCATGGAAACACTGGGCGTTGGAGAGATTGCATGGTGCTAAGTGAAGAGGCAAAGAAGGCAGCTGAAGCGATTCTTTCCAGAGGAGAAAGGGTGGAGATTGTCCCAATAAAAGACGGCGTGAAAGTTTACGAAATCAAGCGCCGGGAAATAAAAAAGCCCGTCTCTAAGCGTTGAGACGGAAGAGCCGAGCGTGGCTGGCTACCGATTGGTAGTTGGTCACGCTCTTATTTTTTGAACTGAAAGGAGAAGCGAAATGCTTAAAGCACTAATGCTCCGGCGGTCCATCGATGCCAAAAAGGCAGAGCTGGCCGCACTGGAAGAGAAGGATGGATGGTTCCAAACCCGTGAGACAGCGCTGGAGGCTGCTATTGCAGAGGTTGAGCCTGGCAATTCCGAGCAGGAGGCCGCCGTCAATTCCGAGATCGAGACCTATGAGACCGAGAAGGCCGACCATGAGGAGGCCAAACAGACACTTTCCTCCGATATCGAAAAGCTGGAGGGAGAGCTGGAGGAAATCGAGCGTAATGCGCCGAATCCCCCTGCGCCTGAAATTAAAAAAACTGAGATTGTGAGAGGTGATACCAAGATGGAGACTATCAACATTCGAGCCCTGCCCATGACCCGTCGAGCCTTTGACGCGCTGCCTTTGGAGCAGCGGAATGTCATCTTGGCCCAGGATGATACCAAGACCTTTCTGGGCCAGCTGCGGGGAATGAAAGGTCAGAGCCGCGCCATCACCGGTGCTGAACTGACTATTCCCGTGGTGTTCCTGGAACTGATCGCGGAGAATATGTTCCGGTATTCCAAGCTGCTGAACCGTGTGCGGGTGCGCAATGTCAGCGGACAGGCCCGTCAGACGATTGCAGGCACCGTTCCTGAAGCTGTCTGGACTGAGATGTGCGGGGCGATCAATGAACTGAATTTTGTGTTTAATCAAGTCACTCTCGACGGCTACAAGGTAGCGGGCTATGTGCCCATCTGCAACTCCCTGCTGGAGGATAATGACATCAATTTGGCCTCCTGGATTGTGGAGATGTTGTCAGAGAGCATCGGCTATGCCATGGACAAGGCAATTTTGTACGGAAAGGGCTCCGCATCCCGGATGCCGCTGGGCATTGTCACTCGTTTGGCACAGGAAAGCGCACCTAGCGACTACCCGGCCAATGCCCCTGCTTGGGAGGACCTACACGAGAGCAATATCCTCAAGATTGGCGGCGCAGATGTGACCGGCGCGGCGTTCTGGAGTGCGCTGATGGAAGCCACCGGCGCGACCTACACCAAGTACAACCGCGGCACCATGTTCTGGGCTATGAACTCCAAGACCTATGCTATCCTCAAGAGTAAGCTCATCACCTTTACCGCCACCGGTGACATCGTAGCAAATCTGTTTGGCAGCCTGCCCATCGTCACTGGTGATATCGATGTATTGGAGTTTATTCCTGATGGAGACATCATCGGCGGCTATGGAGACCTGTATCTGCTGGCTCAGCGGAGCGGTATGACTATCGAGAGCTCCTATGAGGTGCAGTTCCTCCAGGACAACACTGTATTCCGTGCAAAACAGAGAGCCGACGGAATGCCAATTATCCCGGGCGCGTTTGTCGCCATCAACATCAACAACACCGCTGTGACTACCGCTATGGACTTCTCCGCAGACACCGCTAACGATGCCCAGTTGGCTGATTTGGCACTGACTGGTGCAAGCATTACCTTTGACCCGGAGGCCTACACCTACTCTGCGACTGCCACCAGTAACTCTCTCAAGATTGAGGCTACTGCTGCTCAGCCGACAGCGCTTGTGAACATTGTGGCAAACGGAAAACGAGTGCGCAATGGCGGGACCGCAACACTGACCGCCTCTGTGGTTAACCCCATCTTCGTAACAGTCAAGCAGGGCAACGCCACGCGAGTCTATAGCCTGTCCATCACCGGCGCGGCATCCTGATAGGAGGTGTAGGGCTTGGTTGACGAGGAAATTTTAACGGCGCTCAAAGTAGATCTGCAAATCTCCACAGACAAAATGGACGCATATCTTACAAAGACGATCCAGGCGGCCAGGTCCTACATCCGAACTGAGGGTATCACCCTGGACTGTAGCGCCGGCGACGGTATGTTGGTGGAAATGTACGCCGCTTACCTCTACCGCCGCCGGCGCGAGGAAAATGGCGGTATGCCCCGGATGCTGAGGTGGGCGCTGAACAACCGGCTTTTCTCAGAGAAAGCGAGGGCGACGGATGGATGATGTTCTGACCCTTGTGCGGATCCAGAAAAAGCAGAACACCGTGGGCGACTTTGTAGGGACCGCCGAGAAAAAGCGAGATGTTTATGGATCAATCCAGTCTGTCAGCCGCGCGGAATGGTATAACGCCGGACATGCCGGATATAACCCCGAGATCGTCTTTACCACCCCAATTGTCAACTATTGCGGGGAGAGCGAGGCAGAACTGCATGGAGTGAGATACGCGGTATACCGTACCTATCTACAGAGGGACACGGACGAAATTGAGTTGTACCTGGAGCGAAAAGCCGGAGTCCAAAGGGAGGCTGTGCCGTGAGAGTAGATGTAAGCAACTTTTTGGAGGCGGTCCGCGGGGAACTGGAGGACTACGCCAACGAAGTGACAGACGGTGTTAAAAAATCTGTAAAAGAAGTTGCCAAAGAGACAGTGGCGGAGGTGAAAAAACGAAGCCCTGTCCACTTCGGAAACTACAAAAAGAGCTGGGGACAGACTACAGTCTTTGAAAGCGCGTCAAGTATCCGTATCATCCTTCACAATAAAAAGCATTATCGTTTGACACATCTGTTAGAAAACGGTCACGCCCTGAAGGGTGGGGGAGAAACGAAAGCCTATCCACACATAAAACCGGCAGAACAGTTTGCAGCGCGAGAGCTGCAACGGGAGATAGAGTTAAAAGTCTCTGGGAGAGGGTGAGCATATGACACTGGAAAAAGTGAAGGACATTTTAGAAGCAACAGGGATTCCGGTGGCGTATCGAGCATTTCCAGTCGGCAAGGCCCCCTCTTTGCCATTCATCTGCTACCGATTCTCCTACACGAACAACTTTAATGCAGATGATCGGGTGTATCAAGTTATCAACCGTGTCACGATCGAGCTTTACATAGAGGTGAAGGACCCGGCGACCGAGGCGCTGGTGGAGGCCGCTCTGGACGGCCTCTGCTGGGAAAAGTCTGAAGAATACCTGGATGATGAACGCTGCTATGAAATTATCTATGAAATTGAGGTGTAACTATGCCAACTAATACTCCGAACAAGGTCAAATTTGGCCTGAAAAATGTACATTATGCACTTCTTACCTCAGAAGAGGACGGGAGCGCGACCTATGGGACTCCAGTACCTATCCCCGGTGCAGTCAATCTGACGATGGACGCGCAGGGAGATACTTCCACTTTCTATGCCGATAACATGGCCTACTATGTGACAGCGGCCAACAGTGGATACAGCGGCACTCTTGAGGTTGCCTTGATCCCTGATTCCTTCCGTACAGATGTACTGAAGGAAAACATGGATGAGACAGCAAAGGTATTGACAGAGAATGTGGACAACCAGACTGTGGCGTTTGCGCTGCTCTTTGAGTTTGACGGAGATCAAAAAGCCACTCGACATGTACTGTACAACTGTACCTGCACACGGCCCAGTGTAACAGGCGCTACTACTACGAATACCAAGGAGCCAACCACAGAGAGTATGACCATCACTGCTGCCCCACTGTCCAACGGCAATATCAAGGCTCGGACTACTGCTGATACGCCGGACACAAACTACAATGGATGGTACAGCACAGTATGGCAGCCTGGCGCAGCTGGTGTGGGAGGCTGACAATGGAGAAAGTCATTGAAATTGACGGTAAGGCAGTCAAGTTTCGGGCAACCGCCGCTATTCCCAGACTGTACAGAATCAAGTTTGGCCGGGATATCATTCAGGACATGAAAGCAGTTCATGATGCTATGAAAAAGGCAGAACGAGGAGAAGCCCCTATTCCCGCTCAAATGTTGGAAGTGTTCGAGAATGTCTCTTATCTTATGGCAAAACATGCAAATCCAGATCTGGAAGCAAAAAGCGTCGAGGAGTGGCTAGATGGATTTGACACATTCTCTATCTATGTAGTGTTCCCTCAGTTGTTTGATCTTTGGCGGGCAAACAACACCACTATCGCAAATGCTAAAAAAAAAGCAGGTCAACGGACCGGGAAATGACCACGGCTCTATTCCTCTTGCGTGCGGCACAGCTGGGGATTCCAATTCGTGATTTGGAACTGCTTACCATGGGAATGGTGACAGACATGATGATCGAGGCGAACAACGACACATGTGAATATAACCAGATGCCCACGCAGGAGGACTTTGACCGGTTTTAAGGAGACAGCATATGGCGAACAGAATCAAGGGTATTACCATAGAAATCGGCGGGGATACGACTAAGCTGGATAAGGCGTTGAAAAAGACGGACATTAACCTCTCTCGCGTGCAAAAAGACCTTCGCGATGTTGAGCGTTTATTGAAGCTTGACCCGACAAATGTTAATTTACTAGCACAAAAACAGCGCCTTCTCGCTGAAGCTGCGGAATTGGCATCCAATCGTGTGGAAGTTCTGGAGCAGGCCGCCGGGAAGTTGGATGATACGCTGGAAAAAAGCAAATTAGATGACTTTAATTTAGAGTTAGATTTGACCAAGGCAAAATCGAAGAGTGCGCAAAGAGAACTCGAAGATTTTGAACAGAGCCTTAACAGCCTTGAACACACTGCAGACGATACATCAGACAGCTTAGATGACATCGGAGATTCAGCTGGAGGAATGAAGGGCGGTTTTAGTGTCGCAGGTGGAGCAATTGCCACATTTGCTGGAAATGCCCTGATGAAGCTGGTTGACATAGGGCTTGATGCGCTAAGTACTTTATGGAACCTTGATGAAGCGACAGAAGAATACAGACAGTCTATGGCGATGTTAAATACAGCTTTTGAGACTGCTGGATTTAACACTGAATTAGCAAAACAGGCTTATCAAGATTTCTATCAGATTTTAGGGGATACCGGTCAGGCAACAGAAGCGTCTCAGTTGCTGGCCCAGCTTGCGGTAAATGAACAGGATGTTGCGAGATGGACAGAAATTGCAGCTGGTATTTATGGCACATTTGGAGAATCCTTGCCGATAGAATCACTGATTGAGGCAGCGAATGAGACGGCCAAGACTGGAAAAGTTACTGGTGTCCTAGCTGATGCGCTTAATTGGGTTGGGTTAAGTGAAGAGGAAGTATCAAACCAACTTGCGCTTATGAGTGACGAAACAAACAGGGCGCAATATCTAATGGCTGTTCTATCTGATACATACAGCGAAGCGGCCGACACCTTTTATGAGAATAATGAAGCTATCATGGAATCAAGGCAGGCACAGGCCGAACTGGATGAATCACTGGGAATCTTGGGACAGGCCGTGGCAGATCTCAAGACCCAGTTCATGGAATCTTTTGGGCCATATCTGGCTGATTTGGCAAAGTTTGGGGCCGACGCGATCAACTTTATTACTGATGCCGTGGGTGCGCTTGGAGATATGCTGGACTGGCTTGGAGAAAAGATTGGCGGTGTAATTAACTGGTTCAGGGAGTTGTTCGGTATTGGGAAAGATACTTCCAATATGGAAATTCCATCTGGTGACAGAGGTGGGACTTCGCGTACCTATTCACTCCCGGCAGATTCTTCGATGTTTTTTGATATTCCTGGCTTGGCCACTGGTGCAATCATCCCGCCAAACAACCCCTTTTTGGCTGTCCTTGGAGATAACCGGAATGAGACCGAGATTGTCGCGCCCTATTCTGCAATCAAACAGGCTGCTGGAGATGCCATCGCTGAGAGGGGCGGTAGTTCCGGTCCCCTCACGATCTATGTCAAGGCTACCGATGGTTTTACCCGGAACCTGAGCTTTTCCTTGGATGAGGAGTCTACCCGCCGGGGGACAAGCTTGGTCAACCGATAAAGGAGGTGCTGCAAATGATGACCATTGTCATGGACCAGGTGAGTTACCGGCTTCTGGTCCGATTCGACACCCTGGGGCGAAATTTCCGCCTGGAAGATGGAGAAAATGCAAGCTATATGTTATCTGGCCTGTACAAACGAGATTTATATGGGACCTACTATGACTATACCATGGAAGTAGAGCCGGACCCGCAATATCCGGAGGACTATGACAGCTTTTTTGATGCCATCAGTGCACCAGTGGATAGTCACAGCATTACCCTGCCTTACGGGCAGAGCACCATCACATTTAATGCCATGATTACCTCTGGCGGCGACATCTACCACGGCATGGCCGCCGGGCGCAAGCGGTGGCGCGGGCTACAGGTGCAGTTTACCGCACAGGCACCGCAGAGGGAGCCGACATGATAGAGAGAAACAAGATCGTATATGGCAAGTGGACATTTATCGACCATGATATTAAGAGCGGGAATGTCTATCTTGCCATGCCGCTTATGTCCGATTCTCTGGAGGCAAATACCTTTTCCGCTACCGTGGAGTGCAGTGACAAGACTATTTTGAATTTTGAAAGAAATACACCTCTGACCTATTTTAACCGTGGAGTGCAGCGTGGTATCTTCTATGTCCAGTCCGTCACTCGAGAAGGCCCAACCAGATACACCATTTCTGCCACCTCCGCCATTGGGCTGCTTATTGAGGGGCTGCATTACGGTGGTATTTATACAGGGCAGACAGTGACGGAGGTACTGCCCTCCATCTGTGGAACCGTTCCCTATGTGGTCAAAACCAACCTGCAGGACATCGCTCTGTATGGTTGGTTACCCATCGCATCTCCCAGAGACAACCTGGCCCAGGTTCTGTTTGCCATCGGCGCATCTATCCGCACAGACTTTGACGGTGTTTTACATGTTGAGGGCCTATGGGATGGAATCAGCGGAATCATATCTAAAAACGAGATGTGTCAAGGCCAGAATGTGGACTATGCCTCTAAGGTGACTCAAGTTGTTGTGACAGAGCATCAATATATTGAGGGTGGGGAGCAGACTGACCTATTTGAAGGCACGACTCAAGAGGGGGATATCATCACCTTTGACGCCCCCATGCATGACTTACAGGCGACGGGTATTTCCATTTTGGAGAGCAACGCAAACTATGCTAAGGTATCCGCTGGCTCCGGTACGCTTAAGGGGAGAGCCTACATCCATAACACCCGACAGATCACCCAGAATGTACTACAGGCCAATGAACCCAATATCAAGACAGTCACCGATGCTACACTGGTCTCCCTGGTCAATTCCCGGGCTGTTGCTGAACAGGTGGCAAACTACTATAGGTGTGTTGAGACCATCAATGCGCCGGTGGAATACCAGGGCGAAAATCCGGGCGATGTGCTGTCTGTATGGCATCCATACGATCTGGAAGCGGTCTCTGCCTGTTTGGAGAGTGCCGACATTAACCTGTCAAACACGGTTCTGGCCACGGAAAGTCTTCTGGTCGGGTTTACGCCTATCCAGATCGAGGAGGGCGGCCTTGTAAACACTGTGGAGATCATTTCCCAAAATGGGACATGGACAGTGCCGGACGGTGTGACAGAAATCCGAGTTGTCCTTATATCTGGCGGAACTGGCGGGCAAGGTGGAACAGGGGGGGATGGATGCGCATTTGTTTATGGATATGCAAAAGGTGGGGCCACTATTGGGCCCGTTGATAGCGATGGAATAGGAGCAGCTGGCGGGCAGGCAGGATCTCCGGGTTCTGGTGGAAGAGTATATATTGAGGAATTTAATGTGACCCCTGGAGATCAATTTCAAGTGTCCATAGGTCATGGCGGGGCCGGCGGGACTGGAGGAAACGGAGGTCCGCGTTCATCCAATACATCAGGGAGTGCGTCAAATTCAGACGGAAAAGCAGGAAGCAATGGTACAGATGGAGGAGAAACCAAATTTGGTGACTTATCTTCCAACAACGGATCTACATCTGAGAGTGGATATCTGGAAATAATAAGCGGGGTTGTATACGCGTCTAAAGGAGAAGTGGGATTCCCAGGAGGGCATGGTGGGGGTACATACAATGGACCTGCACAGGGTGAATCTCTTTACGGACAAACGGGCGGACTCCCGGGCGGAGATGTAAGCGGAAGCGGCTATACTTCACAGGGCGGTGGCGGAGGCGGCAGCGCCTATGGAGCGAATGGGCACAATGGAACCTCTGCAATATTTTACGATGATAATGTCGATATCGATGGAAAAAGATATCGAGTATACCATGTCGGCGTTGGAGGAAATGGCGCAAATGCTACTAACGCATCTATGGGGGCAACTTTTGGAACCGGCGGACAGGGCGGACATGGCGGCGGTGGCGCCGGGAATATTGGAGGCGGATATGGTAGTGGAAATTATGCAGTTGGTGTCTCTACAAATACTCAGACAAGTACGGCGAGAGGAGATGGCGGAACTGGTGGAGCCGGAGGAGACGGCGCACCTGGATGTGTAATTATTTATTATGCACTGCCGAAAATTGTTGAATCCGGTCCCTTTGTCACCTCCCAAAACAAATACTTCCTTGACAAAAACAGGCGCAGAATGGTGGTGTAATGAATGACGATAGATCAAAGACTGTCAATCCTCGAGAACCAAATAGCAGCCATGAGTGTGAACACACTGGCGGAGGGGGAGCCTTCCGGATATTACACAAGTATTTATTCTGGTGAACAGATTGATGGAGCTGTAGGTGATGTCATCAATGGCACAGTAATTATTCCATCATCCACTAACGGAAGCAGTAAAAGATTTCAGATCAAGGTAGACGATTCCGGGGAGATTACGGCGGTGGAGGTGGCGGGCGAGTGATAACCTTTAATAACTGGATTATCTCTGTATGTGGCGCACCTATCGCTATGCAATACGATAATCTATCCCGCGCCATAACAGTGCTGGGCGATATCCCAGACGGATGGACTTGGGCAATGCTTGTCGAGGCCAGCGGTAAACTAAACATTATCGCCCTTTCTCCAGTTGATGGAGGGGTGGGTGCAACGCTGACAAAAGACATGCTTCCGCTCTCTGGATATTACACCATGCAGTTGAAAGGTATGCAGGGCGAAGTTGTGCGGCACAGCAATTCCATACAGGTTTTTATTCCGTCCTCCCTGTCCGGAGACGCTCAATGGCCCACTGTTCCATCAGAATTTACGCAGGTTGAGCAAAACATCATTGCGATCAACAATAATCCGCCAAAGCCCGGCCCCAATGGTTGCTGGATGATTTATGATCCGGACACAGGAGAATATGAGGAATCTGATATACCGTTACCGGAGGGCGGCGGAGGAATAGGGTATGAAATCGGGCACGGCCTGAAAGTGAACGGGAATACCCTTGAAGTGGATACAGCGGAGGATGTAGAGCAGGACAACACGCTGCCCATTACCTCCGCTGCGGTCTATTCCACAGTTGGGAATATTGAAATCCTGTTGGGGACGATTTGAAAGGAGATACACAATGAGCATTGCAACCGAAATTTCCCGCATCCAGACTGACCGGAATACCATCCGGAATAAGATGATCGAGTTTGGCCTTGCGGAGTCTGCCGCAAATCTGGATACTCTGGCCACCGCGGTGGACGGCATTGTAAACCAGGGCGCTGTCAGCGCCGAGGTACAGGAGGGAGATACCTACACCATCCCCAAGGGATACCATAACGGCTCTGGTACGGTGTCCGGTGTTGCCGGCGGCGGAAACTATAAGCTCCAGAGCAAGTCCGTCACGCCCACAAAACAGCAGCAGGCCATCACCCCGGACAGCGGCTTTTACGGCCTGTCTGATGTAACAGTGTCCGCTATCCCGGCGGCCTATCAGGATGTATCCAGCGTGACAGCAGCAGCTGGGGATGTGCTTACCGGGAAGGTAATTGTAACCTCAGACGGGAGAGTCACGACAGGAACCATGACCAACAATGGCGCTGTCTCCAAAGTGCTCACAGCGGGAGAAGCATCTTATACCATTCCCAAGGGATATCATTCGGGCAGCGGGACGGTATCCATCTCCACCGAGACAAAGACGGCCACCCCAACCACATCTCAACAGATCATCAGCCCTGCGGAAGGGAAAGTCCTATCCTCTGTGACAGTTGAGGCAATCCCTGCCCAGTATGTAGATTCTTCTGATGCAACAGCTACCGCAGCACAGCTTCTTGATGGTGCGACTGCTTATGTAGGCGGCGAGAAGTTAGAAGGAACGATGGCCAATAATGGAGCTGTAACCGGGACGATTGATGGCCTGACGACTACATCGTATTCGGTACCTGCTGGATACACTTCAGGAGGCTCTATAAGCCTGAGCAGCGATATTGAAGATGCGTTGGCGGCTATTTGAAAAAAGAGGTGGAACATGAGTATTCAAAGCGAAATTGAACGCATCAGCGGAAATGTGCAGAATACCATCTCTGCCATCAGCGCTACAGGAGTGGCCGTGCCGGAGGACGCAAACAGCGACAACCTGCCGTCATTGGCGCAGGCGCTGGCCAATGAAAAGCAGGACAAGCTCACCGGAACTCAGGGGCAGGTGGTGGGGTTCGACGCATCGGGAGAGGCAGTGGCGCAGGATGCGCCTGGGGTGAAGAGTTTCGATGGCAGAACAGGTGCAGTTATCCCACAGAGCGGTGATTACACTGCAACGCAGGTGGGGGCCGTGCCAATTACTGGCGGCACGATGACAGGCACGCTCACAGCTGCCGCAGACAGTGCGCCTACCACGGCGAAGGTGCGTAATACTTCCTTGAACGCTTCCGAGACTACGCCAACCGTTAACGGCCAAATTGCATGGACCTATGAGTGAGGTGATACCATGGCGCATAAAACACTTGTAAATTCTACCGCCTATGATATCACAGGTGGTAAAACGCTTGTCGATGGCACTTCATATTCAGTCAATAACGGTAAAGTTTTGATTGATGGTACAGAACACGATATATCATTTCTTTTGCCTTCTGCGGCGCTGGATTTGTGGAGTGATAGCGGTCACAACACTATAACCTGCATTATCTACGCAAATGGTTATTATGTAGTTGGCGGCCAGTATGCTATCGGCACTACTGGAAGTGAGCACTATGGTCGTATCGCATACGCAACCAGCCTTGATGGTCCATGGACAATTAAAGATGTGTGGGCTGGGAACGACAGCATTGTAACTTCTATCGCTTACGCCAATAATTACTGGGTAGTTTGTGGAAGGATGTATGGTAACAATTCTTATCGTACTGCTATTGGATGGAGTGTAAACTTAACTGGAGAATGGAATATTAAGACCCTATGGAGTGATTCCTATACTGGTAACATTATTAACTGCATTACCTACGCCGATGGATATTGGGTTGTTGGCGGAGAGCTTGATACCGGTGGAACCAGATTTGCTCGAATCGCATATGCAACCCATATTAATAGTTCATGGAGTACAAAAATTTTGTGGAACAGTTCTGAGGAAAGTGCGATTAATGGCATTACCTACGCCGATGGATATTGGGTGGCGGTTGGTAGGCAAAATGGGTATACCGCTCGTTTAGCATATGCCACAACCCCAAGCCAAAGTGAGTGGAACACTGTTGATTTATGGTCTAACAGTAGCTCATATACCGGCAACCAACTAACCGGTGTTACTTATGCAAACGGCTATTGGGTGGTTTGTGGGAAGTATTCTACTGGCAATCCTTGGTATGGTCGAATTGCTTATACAACAAGTCTAGGTCCGGAGCGCAATTGGACAATTAAAGATGTATGGACAAGTTATTACAGTGAGGGTGGCATAAATAGCATTACTTACGATAAAGACCATTGGGTGGTTGCAGGATATAAACGCAATGAATACAGCAATGAAGGCGCATATATTGCCCATGCAACAAGCTTAGATGGTCCGTGGACTGAGCAAGAGTTGTGGTTAACCAATGATAATAACCATTTAGTTGAAGCAAATTGTGTTGCATATCTAAATGGGTATTGGGTTGTTGGCGGAGAGCGGTATGATGGAAGTGTTGGTTCTGGTTTGTATTACGCACGACTCGAATATTCAGCGTCTCTTGAAGGTTTTAATGATATATAAGGAGGTACAAATATGATTTATGTTAAAGTAAAAAACAATTTATATCCTGCCAGCATTGCAGGAAAAATGTCTAACAGAGAATGGGACGGACGGGAGAGCAAGGCGGTTACTATTGGGACCGACTTCGCCACTGCAAATGCCCTGTTCCCTGACGGTGTAGTATGGAGCATTGTCAATGAGGAGACGGTGCCTGTGGTGGATGAGGAGGGCAACCCTGTTCTGGACGATGAGGGGAACCCTACCTACACTACTCAACAGACAGAGTTCGACAATTCTGAATTTAATATTCGGGGTGATTTAACGGTACATATTGATGGTAGATGCACTGTTGAAATGGGGAAGGAAACTAGCGAGGAAGCCCTGCTGATGTTGCTCTATTCGTAATCTATTCTGGAAATATTTATAGAAAGGCAAGGTGTTTTATATGAGTACTATCGCAAAAGCATTAGAAAATCTATATCGCCGCGGAAAGGTCGCAAAGGACGGTCTGAAACAAGCGGTGACTGACGGAGTGATTACATCCGGGGAATACCAACAGATCACAGGAGAAGTCGCAGTATAACGCCAAAACCACACAGAAAGCGAGAATTGGAATGGAGAGTATTATTGTTGCGCTCATCACGGGCGGCGTGACCCTGCTTGGTGTATTGGTGGCCAACAGCAAGCAACAGGCGATCACGGACACAAAACTGGAGGAGCTGACCCGTGAAGTCCGGGAACACAACAACTTTGCCAAACGGATGCCCGTGGTGGAGGAGCAGATCAAAGTCATCAACCATCGGATTTCCGATTTAGAACGAAAGGAGGGAGAGTAAATGGATTTGACATCTTTGGGCATTGCCAGTGTGGCAGCAATTACGGTGATCTGCTTCCTGGTGGGGCAGGTCGTCAAGGCCAGCGGCATTGACAACAAGTGGATTCCCATTGTGTGCGGCGTTGTAGGGGCTATCCTCGGCCCCGCCGCCATGTTGACAGGCGTGCCCGATTTCCCGGCAGGAGATATCCTGACAGCAGTTGCCGTGGGCATTGTGAGCGGCCTGGCGGCTACTGGCATTAATCAGGTGTACAAGCAGCTGACAGCTGAAAATTGAAAGGAGAAAGAAACATGAACCTGAAACAGTATACTTATGAGATCTTCAAGACCAACGAGGCGAATAACGGCACCGACATTCTGAATGTGGGCCTGCCCATGTTCCTGGACGACATCATGAAGGGCAAGAACAACCACTGCCCCGTGAACCTGGACTTCGAGGGCCTGAAAAAGCAGTGGGACGAGCTGACCGTAGACCAGCGGCAGGAGACCAATGATGGTATCCGGAAATTCATCCAGAATCACTATGACGAGCTGGTGAACGCCTACCCTGACCGGGACATGATGTTGGAGGTCGGCAAGGAATAACAAAGCCGCCCGGTGAGGGCGGCAGGAATTGACAAAAGGCGGCGGTCTGTGTAAGATAGACATAGGGCGCTGCAACAACGGCAGGCGGTTGGCCACACCACCCGAGAGGGGGTGAGGCATATGCCTATCACGATCACACTACATATCCTCGGATATACGGTGACGATACGGATAAAAGGCAGAAACCGCCACCCTGGCCGGTGACGGTTTCTATTTGCTTAGAAACATAATCCAGTTGGGCTAACCGCTTGTCGCAGCGCCCCTCTGTCTTCATTATATCCATCCAGGCCGCTTTGTCAAGAGACAGGGCGGCTTTTTGTAGTCGCGGAGGATGATGGTATGTTAATTTGTATCGACGCGGGGCATGGACGATATACAGCAGGGAAGCGCTGCCTGAAGTCCATTGACCCCCAGGAGACCCGGGAGTGGGTGCTGAATGCCCGCATTGCAGACAAGGTGCAGGAGCTGCTGACCGGCTACAACTGCAAGACGATGCGGGTGGATGATGTGACCGGGGAGACGGATATCTCCCTTGCCAACCGTGTCAAGGCTGTCAATAAGGCCAACGCAGATGTGTATGTCTCTATCCATCACAATGCGGGGATCTCTGGCCGCTCAGGAGGGGGTATCGTGGTGTTTGCCCCTACCAACGGGAGCGAGACCACCTATACCCTCCAACAGTCGGTCTATGAGGCCACAATGGCGAATACTGGGCTGAAAGGCAACCGCTCCAACCCAACACCGGAAAAGAACTGGTATGTCATCGCCAATACCAGGATGCCCGCCATTTTGGGTGAGTTTGGGTTCATGGACAGCACCACAGACACCCCCGTGATCCTGACGGAGGAGTTCGCCGACCAAGTGGCCCACGGCATCGTGGAGGCCCTTGTAAATACCTTTGGACTGGAGGAAACGGGAATGTCCTATGAGACTTGGAAGCAGTATATGGAACAGTATCGGGCGGAGTTGGCCAGCCAGCCCGCCACCTTGACCACTCATGTGAAGGAAGCCGTTGACCGTGGTATCACCACCGGGGAGCGTCCCTGTGACCTGGCCACCCGGGAGGAGGTCATGGCCATGGTGAAGAATGCAATATATGGAAATTAGAGTGCTATAATTTGCTTCGGTTTTTGTTATAGTTAGTCTTATAGTTAGCAAAAAACACGCACATATTTAGCCTCAACACTTCTTTTTCCCCTGCTAAGGGAGTAGGCGGGTAAAACCGTGCGAGGGTTCAAATCCCTCCTTCTGCGCCAAAAACGGTAGAAATTGGATTAAAAAGTCTGATTTCTACCGTTTTTTTATATCTTTTTGTTGCTTTTTCTTTCCCCGGGAAATCGAGATGAGAATTAAGACAAATTGAATAAATTCGAATTATAGTTAGCGCTATAGTTAGCTTCCTTTTCCTTTCCCTATGGCATTAACGGCGGCTAATGCAGAGGAGCTATCTGGATGTATGTATCTTTGAGTCGTCGAAAATTTAGTATGTCTCATTACTTCTTGGATAACACTTGGAGCGATATTTCCAAGGGCAAGAGCTGTTGCCGTTGTGTGCCGGCAGGAGTAGGGGGGAAGGTCTCGCACCTGTGCCCGCTTGAGAGCTGCGTGGTATTCGTCGTAAAATTTATCTTTATTTAACCCTATCACATATCCTGAAGTGGATTTGCTGGTCTCAATAAGGTTATGAAGGACAGGCTCCAACAAGGCTGGAAATACAATGGGTGTCTCTTTTCTCTTTTTTGTTTTTAATCCGCAACCTCTGATTTCATGAGAAGTCCAGTCAACCATATCGCCCTTGAATTTTAAAAGTTCTCCTGGCATCATGCCTGTATAGATCATGAGAAGAACAAAACCAATTATACGATCACCGTTCCCGTAAGCGGTCCACAGCTTGTGAAGTTCAATTTCTGTGAAAGGCTGAAGCTCTTTTTCATCCAGCGGTGGAAGACGGATAAATTCTGCAAGGTTAGTTCTGGCTGTACCCTCCGCCACAGAACGCTTATACAGATGGGACAGCAGCGTTTTCATATCCTTTGCGGGGTAGTATGTAGGCGCGTTCCTATCCACACAGGATTGAAGTTGGTTGATTGTCAGTTCGTCCATGCGTTTCCCAGCCAGCGCACTCAACTTTCCCCACGCAATTTTGAACGCAGTCTGCTTGGATTTAGACAGATCGGCCATATCAGATTTCTCCCACCCTGTGTAGTAGGTACGGAGAGTTGGAATTTCTTTCTCCTCAGGCCCCGGGTTTGCGGCATAGGCTAAGGCAGCTGTTTTGGTCTTGAATCCACCTTTCCAGCGACGCTTTTGATGGATTTTCTTTTCTTCCGTATCTGGATATATTTCCACCGTCCAAATAGCGGTCCAGGTATTCCCGCGCTTGATCGCCGTTCCTTGTCCATTCCCGCGGGTTCTCCTTTTTTGCATAACAACTTGTACTGCACCGCAATACAAACAATATCTGCTTTTTTCTGGTATTTCCTTTTTGCACTTACAGCATTTCATTGACTTTTCCTCCTATTCTGGTAAAATAGAAGGGCAGACGGACTCCAAAACCTCTGCCCCTGTCCCCGTTCCGGTGTTGGCGCACCGGGCGGGGAATTTTTCTAAAATTATCATTTCCTATTCAGTTTGTAAGGGAGAATCGTTTTTTTGTGTATTTGTTTTTCTCCATTGAGATTTTAAGCCATCAATATGTTCAAAAAGATCGTCTGTTATATTTCCCCACATTGGATCAAGAATAAAGTCAATTCCTTCTCTTCTTGCCAGTTTTGCAGCAGGAACAAAATCGCTATCCCCAGCGATCAAAATAATTTGGTCTACTTGCTTTTTATAAGATAGAGAAGCAATGTCCACTCCTATTTTCATGTCTACACCTTTCTGCTGTGACACGAAGATAAAATCTGCTTCAGTTAAAGATTCTATTGTTCGCTTTCCAGCACATAGCAGTCTGGTAACTTCCGGTTTTAAATTATAATTCATATGTTCCGATAAGTGCCCCAGTCGAAGAGCGAACTTTCTTTTCTTTTTTAGCTCTTCAAAAAATGCGTTAGTCCAAGTATATGTATCAGATTTATCAAGGTCTACATTTGCTTTCTTTAATGGATGATATACGCTTTTTCGGCCAACGGGAGCACAGTCATAGTAAAACACACGATATAATTGTCTGTCTCCACCGCCGGCGCGATCATGCAAATGCGCCTGACAATATGCATGTAATTCTTTAGCTCGATCTGCCCCTGATTTCTCACCCCAGAGATATTTAGCTCTTTTCCGGTAGAATCCACCATCTACTAAAATAGCTGTTCGCATAATATCACCTCAAATAGAATAAGGCCCCAGGATTCAGCCTTCCCCATATAGGTGGGGGGCTTACTACCAGGGGCCTGTTTAATGTGTTGAGCAAGCAGGTAATCCCACTTGTCACTCTTATAATATGCTCCTGGTGGTAAAATGTCAACCGAGTTTACGAAAGTTTGTGCAGTTTCACATAGTGTTGTATTGTTTCGTGTTGTTTCGTATAGTACGGTGTAGCTTTGCCTGTGTGAGTAATTTAGCAGCTTATCCAATCCTCCGGCGGGTGGGTCACCATCCAAAGATATCATCATTCCGCTGCCCTGGCGTCCATTGCCCGACCACTCGGCCAAGAGTACGAAAAGAAGCAAATTCTCCAACCAGAATATCCTCATAATTCTTATTTAAGGACACCAATCTGACTTTTCCGTTTTCATGGTCTATTACCAGCTTCTTGCAATATGCTTTTCCGTCTAAAATGAAAACGCCGATTTTTCCGGAATCAATGGCGGGCATGGCACGAACAAAGACCGTCCCTCCGTCATGGATGCGCGGCTCCATGCTGTCTCCTTGTATACGGACGCCAAAATCAGTGCCAGATGGGATCGCATAGTCAGGGTACTGCTCAACGCGATATTCTGGGTCGTCCAGGTAGTTCCCAAGACCGGCGGCGGCGGGCTCATCGTAGACATTGATCTCAATGAAGCCGTCCCTGTTCTTCTTGGCCTTTGGGAGCGTGATGACCTTTCCGCTACTGTCCTCCTGCTGGGTGTAGTGGGCAACAGCCTTTTCTTCATAATTCAATATGGCCCGCACCGCGCCCTTTCCATGGGGCGGCATTTTATCGTAGCTGCGAGCTATCTTGCGCGCCTCCTCCGAGAGATCGGAGGAGGTGCTTTTTGTTGTTTCTCCCTCGATACCTTCAAATTCGGTTGGTGAATAAAGGGATAAAACGGATATTCCCAGGACCTCACAAATCCTTGGAACCATATCAACATCTGGAGAATTGTTCCCACGGGTCCAATTATTGACTGTGCCTTTACTTATGTTTAATTTGTCAGCAAGTTGCACTTGATTTATTCCAGCATTTTCCATAGCAGTAACAAGATTTATTCTGATCCGCTCTCGCAGGGATATCGTTCTGCCTGTCTCCATATAATCACCTTCTTTTACATGAGGATATCACACGAAAAAACAAATTTTCTACACAATATATTGATTTTTATCGTTGGATATGGTACAATTATCCAAGAAGGGTAAATGTCTCTTGCCCTCCATTTTCAAGGAAAGGAGGCCCCGCTATGCCTAAACCGTAGTCAAGAATTTCGTGATTCGTTATTGACAGTAGCGAATTATTGTGATAGCATAAATATGGGTCCAGAAAAACGCTACTTACGGGGGTGAAGAAATTGAGTGTAGCGCAGAGTATTCAAACATATTTGAAGGATCATGGTATCAAACAAGCGTTTATTGCTGAGAAGTGTGGCTGGTCCAAGCAGAAAACCAGTTGCATTATCAGTGGGCGCTCTAAAATGGCCGCCGATGACTTCTTAGCAATTTGCGATGTGATTGGTGTTCCTTATGATTACTTCAATGACCGATTAGAAGAGTGAAAGGGGGTGGTTTTTATGCACCACTACATCACAAAGTACAAGGAAAATGGGGTTCAATATGCTGAAGCTTGGCTACAAATCAATCTATTCGGTCTCTGTTTCTGCTTGTGGAGAGTCAGAGCAAAGATATAGGGCCCTTGCAAACGGCAAAGGCCCTATCCCAGAAGAAATCACTTTTTAGGTGTCCATTTGTTGCCCGGCTTTTGAGTGGGCGGCAGACGATCACCCGGGTCAATTGTTACTTGCCGAGGGTCATTGACTTGACCACCGCGTGGTCCGACTTCCACATACTCACCACGCGGTTTATTGTCTTCCCCCGGCTTGTATAACGGTTTAGGCATAGCGGGGCCTCCTTTCCTTGAAAATGGAGGGCAAGAGACATTTACCCTTCTTGGATAATTGTACCATATCCAACGATAAAAATCAATATATTGTGTAGAAAATTTGTTCCATACAAGATGTGGAGAGAAAAACTGGAAGCTGTCCAATAAAACGGGATGGTGAATAAGGGGGGAGGATTGAATGGAACATCTAAAAGAATGGCTTATTGAATTTCCAGAGAAGCATCCATATTTCCCTTTCGGAATTTCTATTGTTGCCCTAATAGCTTCGATAGCCATGCCGCTGTTGCGGCGATTTCTGGCATAAACGCCTTTATCAAAGCAATTATGGCAATTATGGTGGTAATCCAATATCGGCGGCTGCTCTGGCTGGCTTCTTTCTTTCGCTGGCTTTGCAGAGCGCGAAGATCCTTCCCAAGGTCGGATATTTTGCAAACCCCTATTTCCGGAAGATTATCGAACCAGCCAGAAGAACCTCCAATGGTATCTTTAATCAGCCCTTTGTGAAGAAGAATTTTGTACTCATCTATAGTTAGCTCCGCTTGGTCTGAACGCAAAAACTTAGAGAACGCCGTACTTTCCTCTTTTGTGAGGACAATTTTTGAAATATCCATAGGAATACCCCTTTCTGCCCATATTCTACCACAGCATAGAGAGATAGGACAAGCGGGAGGACCTGTTTGGGGCCCATCAGAGAAAGTTGAGGGAAAATCATGAATGACCGAGAAATTATGCTGAATGCACTAAAAGGTTTTGTACTTAGAGCGACAGAAAAAGGAGCAACCGCCGAAGAAATCGCGGTTCTTCCGGCGGTTGCAAGGGTCTTGCTTGATTACTTGTCTTCTGGTGAATCAAACGAAAATTACTTTTCTTCTTCTGCCGACAGTGAGTGAATTGCATTATAGGATTCTGTGATAAGGTCCGCAATCATTTTCCCGTCTAACGGCTTAAGTGTAGCTATGTCACGAGAGAACCACGCAGAAATATAGGATGAAGCAAATTCTACTGCTAACTCTTTATCGGATTTCATTTTATTCACCCCCTTTCTCTCGTATTTTACCATGGGAGTGGGTGGGGGACAAGCGGGAAGCAAACCAACGGAGAGAAAGAACCCTCCCCGCTATAAGGAGGTGAGAACATGACCCTTTCGGAGATCAAGGCCCTTAATGTGGATGTTATTACCCCGGCACAAGCCGCTGGTCCTCTCAATTGTGACCCTCAGTACATACGGGCTGCAGCGAGACAAAGACCAGAGCTGCTTGGGTTTCCAGTGACGCTCATCAGGAGCCGGGTAAAGATTCCAAGACTTGCCTTTATCAGATACATGGAGGGCGAGAAAGCAAAATAAATGCCCCCACCCGTGATGGCGCACGGGAGAGGGCGGGGAAGGGGTGAACGGGGTGGACAAGGAAAAAGTCAAGGCCTTCGCTGCCCGTATTCTGAAGGAGGTGGGGAGTGTGAACATACTGGAAACAAAAGAAGATGGTCTTTACCTAAACGGAGTTCGCTTGGATTGTGTGACCAGATTGGATGTAAACAATATTAGCCCCGATGGAGAGATGGAAGCTGTCATTCACATCGACATCCACGAGGCTAATATTAAGCACAAGGTTACATAATAAGAAGACTAATTTAAAACAAGAGCGCTGATAGAAACGATAAGACTGCCTAAACCAATGAGCAGTGAGATACTGGAAAAGATTTTTGAGGATTTAGCTTCTTTTTTTGCAGACACTGCTTCTTTTTCTGCTATTTCTGCTTGCCGTTGTGCGGCATCAGCAATCCGTTTCAACTCTTTCAATGATTTTGTATTTTCCTCAATTTCTCCTAATGTTCTGGCTTGTATTCTTTTAGGAGAGCTCTCATAGCTAGCTGCGGCATCTGCAACTGTGCGTGCACTATTGAGGTTAGAAAAATCATTCATGGCAATCTCCTGGGGTCGTTTGACCTCCCGCAAAGATAATCCAGGCTGACCTCAAAGTAGTCGGCGAGGGCGATGAGGACATTTATTTTAGGCTCGCTCTTACCATATTCGTAAAACTGATACATCGCCTCAGTAACTCCGGCGGCCTTTGCCGCTTGAACTTGCGTTATTTTTTGCTCCTTCCTGAATCGGCGCAAAGCGTCTTTTAACTCCATAGCGTCATGCCTCCTAAAAAAATTATAAGGGGATTGACACCTAATGTATTATGTGTTACTATGGCAATAACACCAAACGCATTAGGTGTAATCCGGAAAGAGAGGAGAAGGTGAACACGGAACTAAGAGCGGTCCGTGCGCGGTCCGGCAAGACACAGACACAGGTCGCCAGAGAGGCATCCATCAGTGAGGCCCAATACCAAAACATTGAATACGGCAAATGTGAGCCAAATGTCCGAACGGCAATTCGGATTGCAGATGCTTTGGGGATTAAGTCATACAAGGGCTTCACCAAACTCTTTAGGTAAGGATAACACGACACGAACAAAAAGGCAAGGAGGACAAGCGTATGACATCAAGAGAACTGGCAGAGCTGAAAGCGGAATTGTTAGCAGAGTTACGGGCAGAGCAAGAGCGCAAAGACAGGAACCGAAGCACTTTCAAGAAGGTCATGGAGCCATTTGAGAAAGAACTGGATGAATTTGACTGGACAGAGGTTGTATCTGGTACAAGACCTGATGGCAGCAATTACGAATGGAAAGACGGGAGTCGTTATGGCTACGCATTGCGCAGTAGCATTGGCACATTACTGAGAGCAATATACCAAGTAAAGACAGTTTCAGCGTTGCCAAACGGGAGGGAAGAAGAAATGAGACAATTTGTGTCCCAGATTCTGGCCCAGATGAAGTCTTATCACTCTAATACGAAGGAGCAGTATGAACGAGCAGTATAAAAAGCGCCGCCCCCGGGTGTAGCAGACCCGGAAGGCGGCAAACCAAAGAATACACTCTGATTATATCAGGGGTAAGGAGGAAAGTCAAATGCCAAAACTACGCATGAGTGAACAGGAAAAGCAGGACAAAGCGCTGCGCTTGGCAATCGCCAGGGGGGATGGCGGAACTTGGAATTACCACTCAAGCAACTGTTGCGGACATGATCGGAGTTACGCCCAAAACATACAGCAATTACAAAAAGGAAAATTACCACGCCATGAATATCCAAACACTCAGGAAGCTTGCAAAGAAATTACACTTTACAGGCCGTGAAATATGCGCGATTATAGGCGTTCGGTATGAGGAGGATACATATGACTCGGAATGAAAAGAAGCAGCGGCGGGAGGAGCTCGTGGCACTGCTTGGCTTGATCGTATTAAGTGTAGCCCTGGTTGCATTGGGATGGACTCTTCACGGGGCCTTGGAGGCGGCAGTATGTTGATGTTAAAGCTGAGCATTGCCATATGGATGTTATTCACGGCGGTGTGGATGTTCACACAGGACAGCCGCATTGAGCGGCTGGAGAAAAAGCTGATGGAAGGGGGAGCTGAGGATGAGCATAACCACAGAAACGAGGCGTGAATCCTACGATCTGATCCAGAGTGACGCGTCGACGCGGCGAAAGGTAATCCTAAATTACCTGCGGGAGAAAGGTCCCCATACGGCGGAGGAGATCATGTTTGGCATGGGGTTTTCAGAGCCGAACCAAGTTCGTCCCAGACTGACAGAGTTGAAAGCGCTGGGACTGGTAAAGGCAACGGAAAAGCGCCGCAGCCGCCGCACAGGGAAGAATACGGCGGTATGGGAGGCGGCAGCAATGGGGAGAGTTAACGCGATCCCTTGTCGAGACAGTCAGGATATCGCTCCTGAGTGCCACTGTGATATTTGCCGTGGTGAATTGTACCCCACGGACACAGCGTATGTGTGGGAAGGGAAAACCATATGCGAGAAGTGCTACAAAGAACTGATAAAGAATTGGGTGGAGGCAAGCCCGAAACAGGTGGCGGACGCTCTGATGGTAGAGTATGAGGAAGTATGAGGAGTAACCGATTATGTTTGAAAAGACTTTTCAAGAAATGATGGCTGTTGATGTGAAGCCATATGTAAAGCAACGAGACGGGGCAGATTATCTACCTTGGGCGGCCTGCAAGAAGCTGCTCCACGACAGCGGCGCGGAAGTGGTGATGTTCTGGCCTGTCCCCGGACCGGACGGCTCGACCCTGCGCAAGAGCGACACCGAGTTCACAGACAAGAACGGGGTGTCAAACCGAGTCTATGAGGTTCTTGTTCACATTCAGGTGGACGGAATCGAATGGGATACGGCTTACCCTGTTCTGAACGGCAATAATCCAGTGAAGGACAACAGTATGAGCCAGCTTAGAGTACACAATGCAATTCGACGGGCCTTTGTAAAGGGTGTGGCGGAGCGGACCGGCCTGGGCTTCTCCCTGTGGCTGGATGTGGACGACCTGCCTGACGAGGTGGACGACCTGAGCAAGCACAATATTTTCAAGGTCAAGCAGAGGTTCCAAGAACTGGTGACGGCCAAGATCAACGATGGCATTCCTCTGAATGTGATTGCGGACCGGCTTGGTATGGACGACGACACATTCCGTTCCAAGTTCGCCCTGTATAACGAGTTGGCTCGACTGGAGAAATCCGTTTGGGATATGAAACCGTGATTCAGGACAGCGACCGTTCAGGTTGGTTTGGGGCCAGCGACACGAGTTACATCATGGGTCGCTGGGGGACCAAGACCTTCAGGACATGGTGGCTGACCAAGCTAGGCCTGAATACGAGCAACTTCACCACGAGGGCGATGAACGCAGGGACTTACTATGAGCGGGCCGTGCTGGACGCGGTGGGCGCTCCCAGGAGAGACCACCAGATTCTAATTCCAGAATACAGCCTGCGTATCAACTTGGATGGGGACGGTCCGGAGCGGGTAGACGAGGTCAAGACCCACAAGGCGGAGAAACCGTTCAAGGCCACTAAGGCATATTGGCAGCAGGTTCAGGTGCAATGCTATGGGAAGCTGCGGGAGGAAGGGACGGTCCCAAGGGCGACCATCCACGCCTACGGGCTAACAGAAGAGGATTACAAGAATTTCTTCAATCCCATTGACCTTGACCGACTGACCCATCATCCCATTGAATATGACCCGGATTTCATCGTGGGGTATCTGGGGAGAGTGGAGTATTTGCATGGATGCCTGAGGAAAGGAGTATTTCCGGATGAAAACTGTATTTGACCGGGCAAAGGTAATCGTGGACGGAGAGGACGCTTATCTTTGCCTCTCCGTACCATACCAGACTGCCAAGAAGTTTGTGGGTGAGATGCAGGAGGGCAAGCGGTATTCCGTGGAGGTCACGGAGTTCAGAGAGCGTAGGTCCCTAGATGCAAATGCCTACTTCCATCTATTGGTGGGCAAGATCGCCGAGGCTATGAATTTAGGCTTTGAGGAGACAAAGACAAACCTTGTTGTCGAGTACGGGACAGTGGCGCGGGACGAGGACGGAGTGAAGGTTGGATTTAAACTGCCAGCATCCGTGGATGTGACAAGTATATATCGCTATGTGAAGTACTTTGATACCAGGGTGGAGAACGGGAAAGAGTTCAACTGCTATATCGTATTCAAGCACACGCACCTGATGGACAGCAAAGAAATGAGCCGGTTGATTGATGGGACGGTATATGAGGCGAAGCAACATGGAATTGAAACTATGCCGCCGGATAAACTGGCCGCTTTGGTGGAGGAATGGAGGTAGAGCAATGAGCAGACGCACCGATGCGCTGGCGATACACTGCGAGGTGAAAGCTAAAGTGGCGAAGCGGGACAGCTGAGACGGGTGGCCGTGCTGCCGATGGTGCGGGGAAGCTGCACCAATGGATAACCCGCTGGCCTATTCCTGCGCCCACTACATAGCGCGGTCACAAGGAGGGCTTGGTATCGAGGAAAACATACTGACCCTCTGTCCTGCCTGTCATTCCCGATTCGATAACAGCGCATACAGGGCGGAAATGCGGCCCATCCTGCGGCGTTATTTGCGGGAGCATTACGAGGAATGGTCAGAAGAGAAACTTATTTACAGAAGGGATCGTTGAATTATGCTCAACAAAATTATGCTTATGGGTCGGCTGACAAAAGACCCGGAACTGAGACACACCCAGACGGGGACCGCAGTTGCGTCGTTTACTCTGGCCGTGGACCGGGATTTCAAAGACAGGAACACCGGCGAAAAGGCCACGGACTTTATTGACATCGTGGCCTGGCGCCAGACCGGCGAATTTGTCAGCAAGTACTTCACCAAGGGCCGGATGGCCGTGGTGGAGGGTCGCCTGCAGATGCGCGGATGGACGGACAAAGAGGGCAACAAGCGCCGTTCCCCCGAGGTGGTGGCCGATAATGTATACTTCGGCGACTCCAAGCGGGATGGAGACAGTGCAAATACCTCGGATGCATACAACAGCCCTGCAGGAGGACCTGGGGATTACACAGAGCTGGACGATGATGGCGAACTCCCGTTTTGATAGGAGGAGAAGAAATTGAAAGACAGCTTTGTTGTTAAGACAGAGTGGGCAGAACAGATCAATTTGCTCTCAGATGAACAAGCGGGCCAATTGCTGAAGGCATGGTTGAAATACCATTTGGACGAACCGTCTGTTATTACTGACCCTGTTGTGGAAATGGCGTTTTCGTTTAACAAGAGCTATTTTGATGATAACGCAATCCGCTACGCCACAAAGGTTTCAGCGAATCGAGATAACGGTAAAAAGGGAGGTAGGCCAAAGAAACCGAATGGTTTTTCAGAAAACCCAGAAAACCCAATGGGTTTTTCAGATAACCCAACAAAAGCCAAAAAACCCGTATCTGAGTCTGAGTCTGAATCTGAGTCTGATTCTGTATCACCTGAAGGTGATAAAAGCGCACACGCTCACAGGGGAAGAGGCAAAAAGCCAAAAAATCCGAAGAAGCCGAAGGTCCAATGGGCTGAAAATGTAGCCATGACCAACGACGAGCACGACAAGCTGCTTGCCGCTCATGGCCCAGTCGACACCGCTAGGCTGATCGAAATCCTGGACAACTACAAGGGTTCTGTCGGGAAAAAGTATGATTCGGATTATCGGGCTATTCTCTCCTGGTGTGTGGACAAGCTGAAGGAAGAAAAGCGAAAAGAAGGAAAGAACCAGAGCCAGAAGGAGCCTCCTGGAGCGATCCACCAGCACGATCCATCACAGGTAAGTGCAAGTATGGAACAGATGCGGAGGGTCCTCGGGAAATGAAACTGGTGATACAGGGGCGGTTTCCCGGGCTGAACGAGTACATAGACGCTGAACGCTCCAACAGATACAAGGCTGCGAAGATGAAGAGCGAGTGTGAGGGTATAGTAATCCTGGCGGAAAGGTCGCAGCTGCGTGGATTCCGCCCTAAAAATGCCGTCAGGATGGACTATACATGGGTAGAGAAGGACCGGCGCAGGGACAAGGATAATATCTCGTCCTTTGGTCGCAAGGTGATTCAAGATGGTCTTGTCAAAGCAAAGGTCTTGAGGAATGACGGATGGAAGGAGATCGCATCATACAGCGATCATTTTGCAGTAGACAAGTCGCGGCCCAAGGTAGAGATAGAGATTACGGAGGTGCCTGATTGAATGCAACCATGCTGGACCTGTAGGAAATGCTACGGGGATTGCCCTTGGACAGAGTATGACCCGGAGAAAAAGCGTGTGCTATTTAATCCGGTCCCCGGTTGGACAGCAATTAAGACAGTTAAGTGCAACGGGAGCGAAGGCGGGATGGAGAGCTATCAAATCATCCATTGCCCGATGCACGAATCAGACGGCTCAGAGTCCAGGATGGAATTTGACAATTCCGGGCCGGAACTGAAATACGATCTGGACCAATTCCGAACTCTTTTCTATGCCGGGATGACAGACAAGGAAATCGGGAGTCGCATGGGTATGCCAAGCTCTACCGTTCAGAACTACAAAGACCGGATTAGAAGAGAGCAGAAGTGGCGCGTCATTTGGAAAAATAACAGGAAAGAATAAGACAAAAATTAACAAACCATAGGAGGCACCGGTTTAAAGAGCGCTCACCTCCATGACGATGGAGGAATCTATGGTATGAAAGTTTTAGTTGCCTGTGAGGAATCACAGGAAGTTTGTAAGGCATTCCGGGCGCTGGGCCATGAGGCGTACAGTTGCGATATTGAGCCGTGTAGCGGCGGAAATCCAGAGTGGCATTTGCAGGTAGATGCTCTTGAGCTACTGAAAATGCAGTGGGATATGATACTGGCGTTTCCGCCGTGTACGGATCTGGCTGTCAGTGGTGCAAGGTATTTTGCTGAAAAAAGGGCGGACGGGAGACAACAGAGAAGCATTGATTTTTTCATGGAGTTTGCAAGAGCTGATTGCCCCAGAATAGCGATTGAAAACCCTGTTGGAATTATGTCTACTTACTACCGGAAACCAGATCAGATTATCCAACCATGGCAATTTGGACATGGAGAAACAAAAAAAACCTGCCTTTGGCTAAAGGGGCTTCCTCCGTTGAAGCCAACGGAAATCGTGAGTGGACGAGAACAGCGCATATGGCGTATGCCGCCCAGCAAAGACAGGGCGAAAATGAGAAGCAGGACCTATCCTGGTGTGGCAAAAGCAATGGCCGAACAGTGGGGAGGAATATTTTCTACTGGGGAGGAGGACACCTGAAGGAGGAAAAAGATGGACATTGAAAAGCCGATTGAGCAGTTGAATAAGATGCTGGGTTATTGGATACACGATGAAATTAAGTCAGCTCTATCTACAACTGGGTATTTCATGCTCCCATGGTGCAAATGCTCAAACTGTGGGTTTTTCGTTCAATACGAACTTAATTTCTGCCCGAATTGTGGACAGGCAAACACGGAAGAGGGTAGGCGGATTATGAGGAAGAGAATGGAGGGCTGAATATGGAGACCATCAAAGTAAAGTATCTGCGAGACATCGAGCATATCAAAATTATTGATGTTGGAAATTGGACCGATCTCAGAGCCGGAGAGGACATCACCATGAAAGCCGGGGAGTTCCGTATCATCCCCCTTGGCGTGGCAATTCAGCTTCCACACGGCTATGAGGCGTTGGTTGCACCCAGAAGTTCCACATTCAAGAAGTACGGAATCATCATGACGAACAGTCTCGGGGTCATTGATGAATCCTACTGCGGTGACGGCGACGAGTGGGGATTCCCCGCGCTGGCTATGAGGGACACAGTGATTCCGAAGAACGAGAGAATCTGCCAGTTTAGAATCATCTGGCATCAGGCATCGTTCAAGCTGGAGACCGTGGAGACGCTGGGTAATGCGAATCGTGGCGGATTTGGCTCAACGGGTAGAGTGTGACGAAGGAGTGTTGAACAATGGAAGAAAAAAAGTTGAAGGAAATCTTGGACAAACACATTGCATGGTTGAGAAATGAAGTCGGAGGGGAACGAGCCGACCTGTTCAGAGCCGACCTGTTCAGAGCTGACCTGTCCGGAGCCAACCTGTACGGAGCCGACCTGTTCAGAGCCGACCTGTTCAGAGCTGACCTGTCCGGAGCCAACCTGTACGGAGCCGACCTGTTCAGAGCCGACCTGTTCAGAGCTGACCTGTCCGGAGCCAACCT
>OGOG01000850.1_pt1 | contig 32677 bp, 27 predicted proteins | sample 1552581 | NCBI WGS metagenome assembly OGOG01 (sample SAMEA2580152, study PRJEB22360) | human gut metagenome | biome: human gut; feature: human-associated habitat; material: faeces | place: Denmark | collected 2008/2010 | reverse complement strand
CTGAATGTTTCTCTTTTTACTACATTGATTTCTTGCGGGTTCTTTTTGATATTGATTCTATTTAGATTTTCAACTATAAAATATAAGTGATATGCGGAAAGTAAAAGCGTATAAGGTCTGTATCCTAGGAGCCGGTACAGCAGGAATGGGAGCTGCCTATGCATTGGCTAATCAGGAAAATGTGAATGTTATTTTGGTAGAGCCCTATTTGACATTAGGAGGAACGGCTGTCAATGCCTGGGTGCAAACATGGGCGGAGGGTATCAATCCTCCCTATCTGGAAAAGCTACTGATGGAATATGGGTATAAACCGGAAGTAATACGCAAAAGCATACTGCCTGCCTGTTTTGGAGGAGGAGGGAATTTATTGTTGAACCATGAAAAGTTGGCTGAACAATATAGGAAAGATATGGATGCAGCACAGAATGTCACAGTGCTGACAGGGCATTGGTTCGGAGATATAAAAAGTGTTACTTGTGAGGGTGGAAAACAGAAGATTCATGTAATCACCGTAAAAGATAAAGATGGGAATTGTATGGATATTGAAGCCGATTTCTTTATCGATTCATCAGGTGATGGAGTACTCTGCCGGGCTGCTGGAGTGGATTATTATATCGGTGAAGATCCGTATTCTCGTTTTAATGAAGACTTGATGCCTAAAAATGATCAATATGATGAAACATCCTTAAACGAGCCTTCCTTGTTTTACAGGGTGTTGCCTCCCGAAAAATCTCAAAGTGATAACGAATTTCTAGGTAGTATAGAAACGGTTTATGAAAAAGACGGAAAAGTAGTTAAACCGGATTATATCGATTCGGACGGCTATGCCAATCAGAGATTTTGTAATCCAATGACCGGATTAGGGATGACCGGTTATGAATGTTTAGGAAAACCGGAGTGGGCGTATAAAACCGCGGTAAATAGATTTCTCGAACATTGGAAGTTTGTAAAGACAACTTTACAACAGCGTTATAATGACGGAATGAGTGGGTCGTATCGCGGATATCCCGTTAATCAGCGATTGTGGAATTATACGGGGGAATTTGCTCCTATGCTTGGAATGAGGGAGTCTTATCGGATAAAATGTGAATATATGCTGCGACAGAATGATTTGACAGAGTTGATAGACCCCGATAATTTGAAAGATTATATTGCATGTGGAAGTCATACCATTGATTTTCATATTACCCAAAATATTGATAGAAGAAAAGTTACGCTATTTAATAAAAGCATCAAGCCTTCGGGAATTCCCTACCGATGTATGATCCCCCTCGGTGTAAAGAATGTATTGATTGCCTGCAGAGCTTACGGAGCCAGTCATATCGCTCTTGCTGCGCGCCGTTTGAACAAGGATATGGCACAATTGGGATGGGCTGCCGGATTTGCTGTGAGAGAGTGTATGGAGGGTAACTTGGATGATGTGCGGTTAGTAGATGTAACGCAAATCCAGAAAAAGAGTGGCTTTAAGGAGAATGTGCAACGCTTGATGGATAAGTATAAATAATTTTGAAATGAAAATTGTGTACGTAGCGCGTAAGTTTCTGGAGGGATTTGCCTATCAGGATAATGAGTTGGCGGATATGCATGCCAGGTTGGGGCATGAGGTTACGGTCATAACGAGCCAAAGTGACGATTCTTCGCTTTATTTTGATATGTCTTTGATAAAGAAGAGTAAAGCCGTGTCTAGCAAAAAAAAATCGGCAGACTTTCGGATTATTCGTTTACCGCTTAAACATAAAGTGAATTTTCGATTTTGGGAGTTTAAAAATTTGATAAGTACACTTGAAGAAATTGAGCCAGACTTGATTTTTTTTCATGGTTCTCCGATGTTTTGCCTGTTGGATCTTGCAAAGTATAAAAAGAAACACCCCGGCATCACATTGGTGATGGATTGTCATAATGATTATAATAATGCCGGTCATGGTATTGTTTCAAGGGTGTTGATGCATAAAATAATCTACCGGTCTATTATTTATAAAACGAGAAATGAAGTAGACCTGTATTATTATTTGGCTCCGAATATTCGGATTTTCATGAAAGATATGTATCGTATTCCCGATAGAAAGTTAAAATTTTTGCCTCGGGGAGGAATATTGGAAAATATGGATTTTGCCAATGAGGTAAAGATACGACGAGAAATAAGGGAGCAACTTCATATAGGAACTGATGACGTGGTTGTGATCAGTGGCGGAAAGCTGGATTCAAAGAAAATGAGTCATCATTTATGTGAAGCTATTAATGATTTAAATAAACCGAATGTGCATCTGATCCTTTTTGGTACAGTCGACAAGAATTACGAAGAACAATTGCAAAAGGCTGTAAATGGAAATCCTAAAATTCATCTTATAGGCTGGATTGCTTCGGAGAATGTATATAACTACTTTTTTGCTTCGGATATAGCTTGTTTTCCCGGAGGGCATTCTGTTATGTGGGAACAGGCAATTTGTTGTGGGTTGCCTTTGATCGTTAAAGACTGGTATAAGGGGATGTATTATTTAAATGTAAAGAGAAATGTTCTGTTGCTTGAAGATAGTGATGTGCGGTATATTAAACCGGCACTCAGTAGTTTGATTGATCATCCTGAACTAAGGGTGGAAATGAGTCTGAATGCGCGGAATGAAGGACAAAAGTTTTTCTCCTATCGTCGTATAGCGGAGAGCATCCTTGCAGATACTCGTCTTAAAATTAAGAATCAATGAAAAATGCTGTTGTATTTGCACTCAATTATCTGAGGATGACTGCGTTTAAAAAACGTATAAAACCACGGGTGTTACAGATGCCTGTGACGAGTCGTTGTAACTCACGTTGTATAACTTGCAATATTTGGAAAGATCAGAGTAATCCTGTTGAACTGAACCCTAGTGATTTGAAGAAAGCGTTGGAAGATTCTTTTTTTAATCAGGTTCGGTTAGTGGGACTGAATGGTGGAGAACCATCGACTTATAAGAAAACGGGGGAGTTGATGGATGCATTATTGGTATTGAAGAAGTTAAACCGTGTCCATGTGATATCCAATGGAATTATAGCGTCTCGTCTTCTGCCGATGATGGAGATTATAAGATCTAAATGTAAGTCCCGGGGGATTTTAGTTTATCTGACAATTTCGATAGATGGAGTGGGGGAAGTACATAATAAGGTAAGAGGGATTCCGAAAGTTTTTAATAAAACGGTGGAAACGATAAAATTAATAAAAGCCGAACAGTCAAAATATTGTGATGTACTCGATATAGGGACCACTCTTTCTAATGAAAATATAGCCTACGTCAGTGAAATTGAATATTTCAATACTTCGTTAGGAATTCCAGCTTATTATCATCCAGCAGTTCCCAATAAGCGTTTACATAATTTTGACGGAAAGCAGGATTTCGATATTATGCATTCTAGGTGGTCGCGCCTGTTGGCAACTGAATATTTCTACGGAAAGTTTAAAGAAGGCAGAGGAATGAAAACAAGGCTACGTGCATTTCTTACTTACTATTATCTGAAAAATGGTGGAAAGGGACGTTTGGCAGGATGCAATTATCTGAGAGGCGATGTTACCATAACGGAGAATCTTGACCTTTGCTTATGTGCGACAGCGAGTGACAAGGTGGGAAATTTGAGAGAGAAGACAGCAACAGAATTGTGGAAAAGCGGATTGCTGCGGCAGCAGGAGAAGAAACTTGAAAAGAATTGTGACACTTGTGTCCATTATATTGTGTTGCCCAGCGTGAAAGGACTTATTCTTTTTATTGCAGAACTGCTGAAACCTTCGGTTTGGATCAAATATAAAATCAAAGCATTATGGTTAAGATAGCTATCATTGGCTGGTATGGTACTGAAACTATCGGGGACAGGGCTATATTAGCAGGGATTTTTTCAATCCTAAATAGAGCTTATGGAGTCTATGAAGTGAAGTTAGGGAGTATTTATCCCTTTTTTACGGAGAGGACACTCTTGGAAGATTCAGAATTCTATAGGAAATGTGCAAATAACGGTATAGGGGAGTTGAATTTATTCGATTCTCAAAATCCCGAAGCAATGGACGATGTAATAGAATGGTGTGATATTTTGGTAATGGGCGGTGGTCCGTTAATGGGGATGTGGAGTTTGTATATGATAGAATATGCTTTTTCAAAAGCTAAAAGACTTCGAAAGCGTACGCTGATTTTGGGTTGTGGAGTAGGACCGATGATTACCAAACGGTATGAACGGAGCTTGGTTCATATCATTGAGAAAGCGGATGTTACCATTTTCCGGGATGAGATCTCCACTGGGGAATACAGGCGTATAGCCGGTAAACATTCCAAAGAGGTACTCTCATCAATAGATCCGGCTGTTTTTGCAGCACAACGATATAAATCTTTGCATGCTATTCCTGAGAGAAGGAAAGAGGATATAGTTGCCTGTGTACGTGATTTTCCTATGGAATATAGGATTAATGATGAAATTAATGGTAAGGAAATCAATGAAAAAGTATTTCAGATATTACGAAATCGAAAAGTGAAAAGTGAAAAAAGGCTTCTCTTTCTTCCTATGCATTATTTTGCTATTGGCGGGGATGACCGAAGATGGATGAATAAACTGAAATATAGAATTGATGATGAGGGTGTGGCAGTCCAGAATACCCCATTGAGTTTGGAAGGGACATTGCGGATTTTGGCTGAAAGTAGCGAGTGTGTGGGTATGAGATTTCATTCCATTGTGTTGCAGACGATTTTGAATGGAAATAATATCGTTTTAAATTATACGCATCCTGATAAGGGTAAAATAGTGGGCTTTCTAAGACAGATCGGAGCTTATGACTTTTACCGGGATAGTTTTATAAACTTGCAGGTCAATGAAGAAGTGTCTCATTTATGTCCGGCTTCAGGTTTTAAAGTAAAGGATGGTTTGATATCCGAGTTTGAGAATATCTATTTGGCAGCATTGTCGAAATTATTTTAAATAAACATAGTTGTTTTTTTATGTGGGGTAGGAAAATAGCCAGAGGGCTGATTTTAGATGTTTTGGGATCGTTTGCAGAACCGCAGGCGGGGATACATATATTAAACGGACATAGGATCGCTTTAAAAAATCCTTGTGAAGAGATATTCCATTCACAGTTACGGAAGTTAGAAAAATTAGTCCGGTTTATTCGTTTTGAAGACGCTGTGGAACTCATTATTTCCAAGGTAGTAGTTTCTGAACCTTTGGTTGCATTTAGTTTTGATGATGGTTTCGAAGAATGTCATAGTATGATTGCACCTGTACTAGAAGATTTTAATATCAATGCTGCGTTTTTTATAAATCCAAATTTTGTATCCGGCAACAGGGAATATATAGATTATTTTACAAACAATGTTGTGAAGACTCCGGGGAAATTACCAATGAGTTGGGAACAAATAAAAGATTTGCATAACAGAGGACATGTAATCGGTGCCCATACACTTGATCATTACAATATTAATGATGACAATATTGAGGAATTGGAACATCAGATAGGAGAGTGTCGCACGGTTGTTGAACAGCACATTGGCGTTCCTTGTGATTATTTTGCTTTTCCTTTTGGGAGATTGGAACATGCTAATTCACATTCGATAGATATTGCTGTCAGGCACTATCCATACGTGTTTAGCCAATCCGATTATAAGAATTATTTTTCGTTTGGTGGACGTGTGATTAATCGTCGTCATTTTGAACCGGATTGGCCTATAATCCATTTGAACTACTTTCTAAATACCGAAAAGAAGTATTAATGCCAACACTTTTTCAAATTAATGCAGTCTGTAATTCCGGTTCAACAGGAAGGATTGCAGAAGATATCGGTAAACTGGTTCAGAAAAACGGTTGGCAAAGCTATATTGCATTTGGAAGGTGGTCCAATTCGAGTTCGTCCGTTCTTTATAAGATAGGGAACCGTGTCGACCTTTTGATACACGTACTATATACCAGATTATTCGATAAACATGGTTTTGCCTCGAAAAGAAGCACTCGGGAATTGGTAAAAGTCATTGAACGGGTCAGGCCTGACATCATTCATTTGCACAACATCCATGGATATTATTTGAACATGGAAATATTGTTCGATTACCTTTCATCGAGTGGTATTCAGGTTGTATGGACGTTGCATGACTGTTGGGCAATGACGGGACATTGTGTGCATTTTCAGGATATCGGATGCGAAAAGTGGCTTAAGGGATGTAGTAATTGTCCTAATAAACATGGATATCCTGCGAGTTTATTGAAGGATCGTTCCAAGAAAAACTACCTGCAAAAGAAGGAACTGTTTACATCTGCCCGAAATCTGACTGTCGTCTCTGTTTGCCATTGGTTGGACGGTGTTGTCGGTCAATCCTTTTTAAGTTCCGCTAAGCGTGAGGTGATTGTGAATGGCATTGACCTGGACATTTTTACACCTCGTGTCCATCGCGAAGAGATGCGTGTTCAAATGGGGTTGAACTCACGTTTTATGATACTGGCTGTGGCAACAGGATGGAATAAGACCAAAGGTCTGGATGACATTCTTAGACTTCGTGAACTGTTATCTCACCAAGAGGTCATTGTGGTGGTCGGTTTAACCAAACGGCAGATAAAGAATCTCCCTTCTGGCATCATTGGCATTGAAAAGACAGAAAACGTACACCAGTTGGCCGATTTGTATTCCATGGCGGATGTTTTGATAAATCCAACTTACCAGGATACCTTACCCACGGTGAATATGGAATCATTGGCTTGTGGGACTCCGGTTGTCGCATATGATACGGGAGGTTGTAAGGACATTGTTGACCGGGACACCGGATATATAGTGGAAAGAGGGGATCTAAATTCCATGTTGGTTTCTATCACCCGGATCAGGCATAAAGGCAAATCACACTATGAAGCTGCTTGTAGACAACGTGCCGTGGACTGTTTTGACAGGGCGGAAAGATATCTGGACTATTTAAAGCTTTATGACCGCCTTCTATAAAAGATATCTGTTCGGTGTTTTCATTTTGCGGCATTAAGCTCGAATTATTTTAAAAAGGCATTATCCAAGTCCACTTTCAAGAAGATGGAAGACGAACTTGATTTTATATTTAATTCAATGAAATTTTCTCTTGTAACTGTTACTTATAATAGCGTTAATACGCTTCGTGATACTATTCAATCCGTTCTTTTACAATCCTATCCGGAAATAGAGTACATCGTTGTGGACGGCTTGTCAACCGATGGTACCATAGACGTTATTAAGGAATATGAACCCCAATTTGAGGGACGCATGCAATGGGTTAGTGAAAAGGACGAGGGATTGTATGATGCGATGAATAAAGGCTTCGCACGAGCAACGGGCGATATTGTCGGTATCATCAATTCGGATGACTTGCTGGCTAAAACGACTGCAATTGAAGAAGTGGTCGGTTGTTTTGAAAATAATGAAAATATAGATTGCGTATATGCCGATCTATATTACGTGGCCCAGTATGACACATCTAAAATCATTCGTCATTGGATCACCGGAGAAAAACGATCTTTTTCTAAAGGTTGGCATCCCGCCCATCCTACTTTTTATGTGAAGAGAGAAGTTTATCAGAAATATGGTACTTTCGATTTGTCATTTAAGTTTGCTGCGGATTTTGAATTGATGCTCCGTTTGATGGAAAAAGATCATATCAGAACTTTCTATTTGCCCGAACCTTTGGTGCGGATGCGTTTAGGAGGGACAACCAGCAAAAGCCTGTCTAATATAAAACGGGGGAACATGGAATGCCTGAATGCATTCCGGAAAAATGGTATTCCTGTCAGCATGTTTTATCCGTTGTATCGTTTGCTTCCTAAATTAATACAATTTTTTCAATAGCTTTTTATGAAACTCCTTTTCACTGGCGCTTCCGGTTTTTTAGGGACGAATGTGCTTCCTCTGCTGGAGAAGCGTTATGATGTCTCCACGGTCGGCCTTTCAATGCAAGATAATTATAGGGTCAATTTGGCAAAGGCCGTGCCGGTTTTAGATGGATCGTATGATGTCGTATTTCATGCTGCGGGAAAAGCCCATTTTTCTCCCCGCACAGAAGAAGAACGGAAAGTTTTTTATGACGTGAACTTACAGGGTACGAAAAATTTATGTACCGCTTTGGAAAATGGTGGTATTCCTGAATCTTTTATTTTTATTAGCTCAGTTGCCGTCTATGGTTGTGACTCCGGTGAGAAGATAACGGAGAATCATTCTTTGAACGGAACTACCCCTTATGCATTGAGCAAAATCATGGCGGAGGAATATTTGAAGGAGTGGTGTAGATTGCATCACGTGAGGTTAAGTATTATCCGTCCTTCCCTGATAGCCGGACCTTGTCCACCGGGTAACTTGGGAGCCATGATTCAGGGTATCAGACGGAATCGCTACTTGGGCATAGCCGGTAATAATGCTCGTAAGAGTGTACTGATGGTACAGGATATTGCCAATCTTGTTCCTTTGTTGATAAAGAAAGAAGGGGTTTATAATGTCTGTGACAGTTATTCTCCGACCTTTGGGGAGTTGGAAGAGGTGATATGCAGACAGATGAATAGGAAGAGACCTTTATCTGTTCCTTTTTGGTTAGCCAAGAGTTTTGCATTGGTTGGTGATCGATTGGGTTGTAAAGCTCCAATCAACTCATTGAAATTGGAAAAGATTACTACTTCATTGACATTCAGTAATGAAAAGGCTATGCACGAACTTGGTTGGTTACCTCTGAATGTATTGGAAAATTTTAAGATAGATTGAGTCCTTATGTTTCAATTTTCCTCAAAAGAACTCCAAGTTAAAATAAAACGACTCTGAGAAGCTGACGTGCTTATGTGGACAATAATAATGATAGTGGCAGGAATTATTTTATTGTTATTCTTAGTGATTCAATTATGGTTTTATTGGATAATAAAGAACGGATAATGTACTATTTAATATTGATCGTTCTGCTATTTCTGGCAGAACTTTTTTATTTCCGGGTGGCTGATAAATACAATATCATTGACAGGCCCAATGAACGCAGTTCACACAGCCGGATCACTTTACGCGGTGGTGGCATCATATTCTATATCGGATTCCTCACTTTCTTTCTGGTGAGTCATTTTGCATATCCATGGTTTATGTTGGCCTTGACGTTGGTCACATTCATTAGTTTTACGGATGATATCCGTTCCATCTCTCAAAGTTTGCGTCTGGGATTTCATTTCTCGGCCATGGCATTGATGTTTTACCAGTGGGGGTTGTTTACATTTCCTTGGTGGACAGTTATTGTGTCTTTGATTGTTTGTACGGGTATCATCAATGCTTATAATTTTATGGATGGCATAAACGGAATAACCGGGGGATATTCCTTGGTTGTACTCGTTGCGTTGGGCTATATAAATGTTGAAATTGTTTGTTTTGTTGAACAGAGTCTGATCTTAACACTCCTTTGTTCGGTATTGGTCTTTAACTTTTTTAATTTCCGTAAGTGTGCAAAATGCTTCGCAGGTGATGTTGGTTCGGTAAGTATGGCTTTTATAATTCTTTTCTTAATCGGTCAACTGATACTTACGACTGGAAATTTTAGTTGGATCATTCTTCTTGTGGTTTATGGAGTTGATAGTGTGTTGACAATTATTCACCGTTTGATGCTTCATGAAAACATCGGCTTGCCTCACAGGAAACATTTATATCAGATTATGGCAAACGAATTGAAAATCCCTCATATCATTGTGTCGCTCATATATATGTTGATTCAAGCTTTAGTAATTGTATTGTATCTGTTGTTTTTGGATTTCGGTTATTATTATTTGGTAGGGATTGTCATTATCTTAAGTTTTGCATATATACTATTTATGAAGCAATTTTTCCATTTGCATCATAGGATGAGGTGATGAGAAATTTTCTAAAATGCCACATCTTTATTTAGGTAATTCCTAATAAATTTATTCTTCTGTTGAAAGGAGAAACAAGCGTGTTTCTAAAAAAACATGTCGTTTTTACAATTATTCACTTAATGGCGATTTTATATCCTTCTAATTATATTACTTTTGTCGCACAACATTGAATAAATATAAAACCGACATGAGAACATTTTCTAACAATCCTCTTTTATGGAGGAATTATATCTCCATTCTATTTGTAGAGAAAAGAAGTATGATAGCACTTCTTTGGATAATAATTCTCTGTCCCTGGATTTTTTCATGGTTATATTTATGAAAGTTTATTTAATTGATTTCCAATAACCAGACAATGAGTTCTGGAAAAAAGAATTGGCAGACACACTGAATATACATGATAAAATAAAAACACGTAATTATGAAAATCAAAGTTGGTCTTATTGGCTTTGGCCGTATGGGACGATTTTATTTGGAAGAAATGCAAAAAAGCGAGCGTTGGGAGGTGGCATACATTTGCGACTTGAATCTTGATTCTCGCGAACAGGCAAAAAGATTATCGCCTAGGTCTAAAATAGTAGAGAACGAACAGGAAATTTTTGATGATGAAAGCGTACAAGTAGTCGGGCTATTTGCATTGGCAGATTCCCGTAGAGAACAGATAGAAAGAGCTATCCGTAGCGGGAAACACATTATATCCGAAAAACCTGTGGCAGATGCCATTGATAAGGAATGGGAAGTGGTGGATCTGGCGGAAAACCATCAGTGCTTTTCCACAGTCAATCTCTATCTTCGCAATTCATGGTATCATCAGGCTATCAAACAATTTATTGATGAGGGTGAAATAGGAGAACTTGCTATTCTCCGTATCTGCCATATGACCCCAGGGTTAGCTCCCGGTGAAGGACACGAGTATGAAGGTCCTGCATTTCATGATTGCGGTATGCATTATGTGGACATTGCCCGGTGGTATGCCGGATGTGAATATAAGACATGGCACGCTCAAGGTGTGAACATGTGGAACTACAAGGAGCCTTGGTGGATACAGTGCCACGGTACTTTCCAAAACGGGATTGTCTTCGACATAACGCAAGGGTTTGTGTACGGACAATTATCGAAAGATCAGACTCACAACTCATATGTAGATATCATCGGTACGAAGGGGATCGCCCGGATGACACATAATTTCCAGATGGCGAAAGTCGATCTTCACGGAGTACATCAGACGCTTCATATCGAGAAACCGTTTGGCGGTAAAAACATAGATGTTTTATGCGATTTATTTGCTGACTCCATAGAGACAGGGATCAGAAATCCGCAATTGCCCACGATGCGTGATTCGGCAGTTGCATCTGAATATGCTTGGACTTTCCTGCAGGATGCCCATAAGCACGACTTGCCGGCTATCGGAGAATTGCGGACACTTGATCAGATACGTGAACGAAGAAGAAATATGACAAATGGATATGGATTATTACAAAAAAATAATCCGAAGCCAATTATAAACTCTTAAAAATAATATCATGACAAAGATTTCTAGAAGACAATTTCTGAAAACCGGAACTGCTGCTTTGGCCGGAATTACTATTGCTCCGAGTTCTATTTTGGGTATGAGCCACGGACATGTTTCCCCAACTGACAAGCTCAACATTGCAGCTGTGGGAATTGGTGGTATGGGGCATACCAATATCAATAACGTGAAGGGCACTGAAAACATTGTAGCCCTCTGTGATGTGGATTGGAGGTATGCTAAAGGTGTATTCGACGAATTTCCAAATGCAAAGAAGTATTGGGATTACCGCAAGATGTACGATGAGATGGGTAAATCTATCGATGGTGTAATCATTGCAACAGCCGACCACACTCATGCTATCATTACAGCGGATGCTATGACAATGGGCAAGCATGTATATTGCCAGAAACCGTTGACTCATTCTGTTTATGAATCCCGTCTGTTAACTAATCTGGCTGCTTCTACCGGAGTAGCTACCCAAATGGGTAATCAGGGATCATCTGACGAAGGTACTGATTTAGTTTGTGAATGGATATGGAATGGTGAAATCGGTGAAGTAACTAAGGTGGAATGTGCTACTGACCGTCCTATCTGGCCGCAAGGATTAAACGCACCTGAAAAAGCCGACCGTATTCCGAGTACTTTAAACTGGGATCTTTTTACAGGACCTGCTAAATTAAATCCGTATAATGATGTATACCATCCTTGGAACTGGCGTGGATGGTGGGATTATGGAACAGGTGCATTGGGCGATATGGCTTGTCATATTCTGCATCAACCGTTCCGTGCTTTGAAACTAGGTTATCCTACAAAAGTGGAAGGTTCTTCTACTCTGTTACTAAGTGCCTGCGCTCCGCAAGCTCAACACGTGAAGATGATTTTCCCCTCTCGTGACAATTTGCCGAAGGTTGGAATGCCGGAAGTTGAAATTCATTGGTATGATGGCGGCATGATGCCCGAACGTCCGAAAGGTTTCCCGGAAGGCAAACCATTGATGGGACCTGGTGGTGGTTTAACCATTTTCCACGGAACCAAAGACACATTGATTTGTGGCTGTTATGGTCAACAGCCCTTCTTATTATCAGGTCGTGTTCCTAATGCTCCTAAAGTTTGCCGTCGTGTTCCTAACGCAATGGGTGGCGGTCATGAAATGGACTGGGTACGTGCATGTAAGGAAGACCGTTCAAGCCGCATAATGACTAAATCTGATTTTTCAGAAGCAGGACCTATGAATGAAATGGTAGTAATGGGTGTATTAGCTATTCGTTTGCAAGGTCTGAACAAGACTTTGGAATGGGATGGTGCTAATATGCGTTTCACTAACATCGGTGACACTGAAACAATCAGAACCGTTGTGAAAGATGGATTTAAAATTCATAATGGCCATCCTACTTTCGATAAAACTTGGACTGAACCGGTTAATGCGCAACAATTTGCAGCCGAATTGGTGAAACATAATTACCGTGACGGATGGAATTTGCCTGATATGCCGAGATAATAAATAACTAATTTAGTAACCAAAATAATAAATTGAAATCATGAAAAAAGTATTTTATCCTTTAGCATGTTGCATGATCGCTGGAGTAATTACTTCCTGCGGTTCATCTCCCAAATCGAATAGTGCGCAAGAAGAGCCATCAGCGGATATGGTTGCACTGGCTTATTCTAGTACATTGAAAGGTGCCGAAACCGACAGCTTGAACTTGCCGGTAGATGAGGATGGCTATATTACCATTTTCGATGGAAAAACTTTCAACGGATGGCGCGGATACGGTAAAGACAGAGTGCCTTCCAAATGGACGATTGAGGACGGATGCATCAAATTCAACGGTTCTGGTGGCGGTGAAGCTCAGGATGGCGATGGAGGTGATATCATCTTTGCACATAAATTTAAAAACTTTGAATTGGAACTGGAATGGAAAATATCAAAAGGTGGTAATTCCGGTATTTTCTATCTGGCACAGGAGGTAACTTCGGATAAAGATGGAAACCAAGTTTTGGAACCTATTTATATTTCTGCACCAGAATTCCAAGTTTTGGATAATGCCAATCATCCCGATGCCAAATTGGGCAAGGACAATAATCGTCAGGCAGCCTCTTTATACGATATGATTCCGGCTGTTCCGCAAAACGCTAAACCGTTCGGTGAATGGAACAAGGCAAAGATTATGGTTTATAAAGGAACTGTCGTTCACGGACAAAATGATGAAAACGTCCTTGAATACCATTTGTGGACTCCCAAGTGGACAGAGATGCTCCAAGCTAGTAAGTTCAGTGAGAAGAATTGGCCGTTGGCATTCCAATTGCTGAATAATTGTGGGGGTGATAATAGAGAAGGATTTATCGGAATGCAGGATCATGGTGATGATGTTTGGTTCCGTAATATCCGTGTCAAAGTTCTGGATTAGTTATTAATTTTTAATTGAATAAGCTTCATTGGGGAGGGTCAATGGTGATTGCTCTTCAATGGAGTTTGTTTTTATTTAATATAGGATACAATGAAAAAAAGATATTTTTGGCTCTTGTTCGCTGTGATTATGGCACTACCTCAATTTATGGATGCAAAAAATAAAAAAGAGGTATGCATCCAGCTTTATTCGGTGAGGGATATTATAAATGAGGGAAAGGATATAAATGCCGTATTGAAAGATCTGGCACAAATGGGATATACCAGTGTTGAAGCAGCCAATTATGACAATGGTAAATTCTACGGTAAGCCCCCTAAAGAATTTAAACGGGCGGTTGAAGCTGCCGGAATGACCGTATTGTCTTCACATTGCACAAGAGGATTGTCGGATGAGGAACTGGCTTCCGGTGATTTTTCGGAATCATTAAGATGGTGGGATCAATGTATTGCTGCTCATAAGGCTGCTGGTATGAAATATATTGTAACTCCTTGGATGAATGTTCCTAAGACAGTAAAAGATTTGAAAACCTATTGTAATTATTTCAATGAGATCGGCAAAAAATGTAGGCTGAACGGTTTGCAATACGGATATCATAATCATGCGCACGAATTCCAAAAGGTGGAAGATAAAGTAGTAATGATGGACTATATGTTGGAGAATACCAATCCTGAATATGTATTTTTCCAAATGGATGTATATTGGGTGGTGAGAGGACAAAATAGTCCGATTGACTATTTTAATAAATATCCGGGACGCTTCACTATGCTTCATATCAAAGATCACCGGGAAATAGGTCAAAGTGGCATGGTGGGATTTGATGCTATCTTCCGGAATGCAAAAACAGCCGGAGTAAAGCATATCGTTGCTGAAATTGAAAGTTATAGTTGTGAGGTGGAAGAAAGTGTAAAACAAAGTTTGGATTATCTTTTAAACGCTCCTTTTGTAAAGGCATCTTACAGTAAATAGGGACATTGGCTGAATCTCTCTAAAATTGCTGAATATTTTTAAATAAGCACTGGATAAAAAACAAAACTGTCTCTTAGAGCTTGTTTAAATTTTGCTATGAAAGAACTCCTAAGAGGAAGGCTGAGCAAATTTAAACAGGTTCTTTACTTTTCTGTCTTGAATTCCTTACGAATACTTTCTGGGATATCTAAAAATAATTGCCAGAAGTGCAAAAGTTCCCATCGTGAAAGGATAATACAGATTACCGACAATGCTGATCGGAGAAATGCCGGCTACCCCTGCTGCCATCAACATTTGCGCTCCATAGGGGATGATTCCCTGGATAAAACAGGAAAATGTGTCGAGGATACTGGCTGTTTTCCTACGGTCGAGGTTGAACTTTTTAGCAATATCTTTAGCGATGGGACCGGTGGTGATAATGGCTATGGTATTGTTGGCCGTACAAAGGTTGGCGATACTTACTAAAGCTGCGATACATAATTCTGCACCCCGTTTCCCATGGACATGGCGGGTGAGTTTAGTGATAATGAAATTGATTCCTCCATTAAAACGAATGGTTTCGAGCATTCCTCCGGCAAGCAACGTAATGATAATAAGTTCGCCCATGCCGGTAATACCGTTTCCCATAGCGGCAAAGCAGTCGAAAACGCCAAAACTTCCGGTTACGATCCCGATTATGGCAGTAGAAATAATTCCGAGTAACAAGATAATCATCACATTGATACCCGCCACAGCCGTTCCCAAAACAATGAGATAAGGAATGACTTTTATCCACTCTATTTCCTGAATCGAAGGAATCGCCGTGACGGATAATCCTTGCACGACATAGATGCCCAGTACGATGATCGCTGCCGGAACTACCACCATCGAATTCACCCGGAATTTGTCCCGCATCACACATCCCTGAGTCTTCGTGGAAGCAATGGTGGTATCGGAAATGAAGGACAGGTTATCACCGAAAAAAGAACCGCCTACTACTACGGCCACCATGAAAGGAACATCTATACCTGTTTTTGCCGCCAATCCGGTAGCTACGGGAGTCAGTGCAACAATCGTACCGACACTTGTACCGATGGAAAGTGAGATAAAACAGGCGGCAATAAATATGCCTGCCAGTAATAGATTATCGGGCAGGATATGCAAGGTGAGATTTACAGTCGCATCGATAGCTCCCATCTGTTTGGCACTTTGTGCAAATGCGCCTGCGAGGATAAAAATCCATATCATTAACATGATATTTTTATTGGAAGCACCCACCGAAAACTGATAAATGCGTTGATCCAGTTTTAATCCGCGGGTAATGGCAATAGCATAGCAGGAAGATACTAAAAATGCTACGGTAATCGGGACTTTATAGAAATCATTGACGATGACCGAGGTCACCAGATAGAGGCATAAGAAAACAAATAACGGGCTGAGTGCCAACCAACCTGAAAGGTCCTTATTTATCTTTTCTTCGTTCATTATGTATAGCTGTATTCTTATTTGGGCTGCAAAGATACTAAGAATTTATGAGAAAAGCGACACGAAGTAATTCATGCCGTTTTTGTTATCTCACGAATCTGCAGAACATGTATTTGAACGGATTGATCCCGGTTGATACATCTGCCGGATAGCAGCCTTTGCTATTACGAAAGTTATTGTACCTTTGTACGCCTGCATTATGGTGGCTTAATGTATAAATTGTATAAGTAAGACGATGGCAAAATTTGATAAAATAGCAGTGTTGAACAAAATGGGTTCAACAGGAATGGTACCTGTATTCTATCATAAGGATGCAGATGTGGCAAAGAAAGTGGTAAAGGCTTGTTATGAAGGTGGTATCCGTGCTTTCGAATTTACAAACCGTGGTGATTTTGCCCATGAAGTGTTTGCTGAAACGGTGAAATTTGCCACAAAAGAATGTCCTGAAATGGCAATGGGAGTAGGCTCCATTGTCGATCCGGCAACGGCTGCCCTCTATTTACAGTTGGGTGCTTGTTTCATTGTAGGTCCCTTGTTCAACCCTGAAATAGCAAAGGTATGCAATCGACGTCTCGTACTTTATATTCCCGGATGTGGAACCCTGTCGGAAGTAGGTTTTGCCCAGGAAGCAGGTTGTGATTTATGTAAAATATTTCCAGCGGATGTGCTGGGTGTGAAATTTGTAAAAGAGCTATTGGCTCCGATGCCGTGGTCTAAACTGATGGTGACCGGTGGCGTAGAGCCGACTCAGGAGAATTTAGCCTTATGGATCGAAGTAGGTGTATTTTGTATGGGTATGGGGGGCAAACTTTTCCCTGATGATAAAATTGCTGTTGAAGATTGGGCTTACGTAACAGCTAAATGTGCCGAAGCTCTAGGCTTTATAGCTGATGCACGTAAATAGAAAAGGATTTTAAACAGGCTCAAAACCACCGGAATAAATATTTCAATTCATTCCGGTGGCTTCCCCTTATTTGTGAAATTCTTTTTTATTCTTCGGGAACATAAATAATTTCACCATTATCCAGTTCGTAGGCAATACCTACTTTCTTGCCACGTTTACCATCTTTCTTTTGCTCCTGATTTTCAGAAGGAGTATATCGGTTTATTTTTTGCCCCTCCTTCGTGATAATTTCCATATTTTCCTTTCCCGGATTTTTCACCATAGTATAATCTTCCTGGGAAAATACTTCTGTCATATTATACCGGCTGACGAGTGCTACCATGAGTGCAACGGCAAAAACCATGGCTACATCAAATAAATTGGATACGACACTGATCGGGTCGCTGTCTTCCTCTTTTCTTAGTAAATTACGCTTCATCTCTCTTGATTTTTTCATTGATTAGTGCTGCGATAAATTCCAGATTAGTCATGTCCTGAAGATACCAGCGTTGTTTTACTTGTTGGGTGAGAAACCCGATAGCACCGGCTACAAGTCCCACTACGGTGGTTGCAAAAGCAATTTGCATATTGTACGCCATAGAGGCAATATCACCACTTGCCAGTCCTGCCAATGCAGGTCCCATCGGGATGAGCGTACCCATCAGACCTAAAATGGGACCTAATTTTGTGAGCGTCTTTGATATTGCAAGGTCTTTGTCGGCTGCAATTTCAAAGTTAGCAATGAGGCGTTGCACTTGTGCAGGGGTATTTTGTGCTTCAAGTATCTGTTTTATAGAATTGATCACAAGTGACGAGGAGCTTTCGGGCAGTTTGTCACTTAGTTCATCTAACGTCACTGGAGTTAGTGTACTTAGTTCTTTGCGCAGGATGGCTTCGGTCTTCCGGATAGACAAGTATTGTCCGTAGAAATTGCCTATTAGGAGCAAAGAACGGCAAAACAGGAAAATTAACAATACAATAACAGGTACTAAAAGACCTGTTGAAATCCAATATAAAATGTCTGATATGATATTCATCGTTATTCGTTATTTTTGATTTATTTATATGTCTTTTTAAAGGGGTTTGTAGTAAGAAACATAGGGCTCTCTTTAGAGAAAATTGAAAGAAACCGAATAAAATACATTAAGGTGAGATTTTAAGCCGATTCTTTAATTTCCACCAACACCAGCCGAGGAGTATGCCTGCAACCGTAATTCCTAGGGTACCGGCAAGTGCCATGAAGTTCACTTCACTTACACCTGCAACGGAAGTTCGGCCGTTTACGGTGGCTACAATTCCCAATATAGCGACCAGTGCATTGGTCAGGAAGAATAATTCCAGTCTTAATTCTTTTTCCGGAAGTAACCGGAGAATCAGTAAACGTCCAAGCGGAATTGCTATCAGTATAAATGCAGCGTAACTTCCTGCAATGGTTGTAAAGGTAACACCGGGGAATGTGAAAATAAGATATACCAATCCGCTGAACAGTACCGGAAAAATTATTAATCCCGGAAACCAGCGCAGTAGACGATAGGCGAGGAGCGTTCGGGGCTTTACCGGATAATCATTGGCTACGTGTACTGCTAGCATGGCATACGCCATTTGCAGAGAAACTTCAATGGTCAGAAAAACGGAAGTATCGAGCATTAGAGACGGGTTGCCCAACCAGTCCGCTATCTGAGTCTTTGACTGTTCGATGGCATACGGCCATGTCAATCCGGCAAACAAAGCACAGGCTATAGATAAGATACCTACTGCCATTGCTTTCCAGAAAGTTTGCTTTAACAAAAAGTTAAAAGCAGTCAAGATCATCAATACAAGTACAACAGTGTCCATATTCAGATCTTTTTGCGACGACGGATGAATATCACCAATGCCAGGACAACTAGGACGACTGCAACGCCTACTGCAATATTACTCAGTGTATTGGTTTGCCCCTCGGTCGGCTGATTCATCTCCTCTTTTTTCATTACTACCCCTTTATTATCACCGTCCACCTGTGCTTCACGGATTGTGGCTATGTTCTTTTTATATTGAGAGGCGGTCGGTGCATCCGCTTTGGAAGCAATAAATTCCCGCAATTTGGCATTGTCGCAAACAAATCCTGAACAGGAAGGACGATATTTGTTGACCAGTTCCGTATGCAGTTTTGTCAGTTCGGTTATCTGTGCTTCGCTTGCTTTCCACATTCCTTTACGGATGGTTTCGAGCATGACAGCGCTCATCTCTTCCAAAGCTGCCGGATTTTGTTTCTCGAAATATTCTTTTACACCCAGTTGGAAACGGTCATTGACATATACATCATAGATATCTTCCCATAACTCCTTATCGATGACAGCCGGTTTCATCACATTCCATCCATATGTATTTGTGACGATTTCGGCAAATCCGGAAGCGGAAGAAGATTCTCCTTTCATCTTTTCTTTGATGTAGGCCGGATTGAGGATCGTAGTACGGCTTTCTATTCCAATTGACTCTTTCAACTCTTGCACCCGCATATTGTTACGGTTACGGTAGTCGCTGAAATAAGCATCGGGATCTTTCCCGGTGACATTGCGTACAGCGAGGTTCATTCCTCCCATGAATTCGTATACATGATCTAGGCTCAAGGCTCCCCATGTGTTACTTTGACGAGGTTGTATGACAACATCTGTACGGGTCAGTGCGGCTTCAAAAGCAAATTGCCTGAATGCTTCCCAGTTTTTTTCATTGCCATAATAGGCACCCATATTATTCAAATATACATCGGCTATTTCCGATTCATTTTCCCAACGGTCACCGGCTTGCACCATTCCTTGAATGCCGGTTCCATATCCTCCGTTCACCCCACCGAATACACGGAAAGTGGACATCTCCCGGGCATCTTTCGGACTAAGGCCTTTGTCTGTCAATGTCCTTTCGGCTTCTACTACACTGGCGGCAACCAGATTCTCATAGTTGTCTCCTTTGGCGTTTGCTGCCATTTCTACCGCCCGGTTGATCAGGAAAAGACGGGAAGCTGCAAGATCACGGAGTTGTCCGGAGGTTTGTACTACTACGTCAATGCGCGGACGACCCAGCTCGGCAGATGGAATCAGGCGCAAATCGCTTACACGACCAAATGCATCGCGTATGGGTTCTACCCCCAACATATAAAGGACTTGTGCGATGGTAGCTCCGCCTGTTTCGATAAATTCACTTGACCAAAGGGTATAGCTCACTTTGCGCGGTATGGAGTCGTTGTGACGGCGACGGTATTCGTTGATGGTCTGGTTGGCAAGTTGGATGCCTTTCTCCCAAGCTGATTCCGAAGGGGTAGCTTCGGCATTGATGGCATATAAATTGCGTCCGGTAGGCAGAGTATTCGGATTGGCTATCGGATCGCCACCCGGTGAGGGTATCGTGTATCCGCCATTTAAAGAATTTATAATGCTTCTCAACTCTTTTTCAGGACTCATTTGTAACTCGTTTTTGTAGTTTCCCACATTCTTTACGGTACGTTCCACTTCCAGAATAGCAAGTGCTTTTTCCACCTCCTCTTTGCTGTATTCCTTTTTATTCTTTCCCCTAGAAGCATTCATCTTGCTTGAACCTTTGCCGCCAGCCATCATCATCGCCATCATTCCTTTGGGGGCATTGCGCTCTGCATCTATGGCATGGGCAGTTTCCAGCTCTTGAGGAGTAATTCCGGCTGTGCGGCATATTAACTCATTGGAGACAATGGATGGGTTAGCTATGACTCGTGTCACCAGTTCATGTGCCGGATTGAGATACTGCTGTGTAAATAGGGTACGATGTTTCCGGGTTCGTTCATCTGCCTTTCCCCGTAACTTGTCAAGTGCCAAAAGGCTGTAAGCTATCGGTTCGGTAGCCATGGCATAGAGGGATGAAGTGATACGTTCGGCTTCATAGGGAACGCCCATTGTGTATAATTGTCCGGTTATTTTTTCAGTGGCGAGTTCTTCCGCGAAGTTTTCGATACGTAATATATCCTCTTCCGTGTACGGAACGTTTAACAGGCTGTCAAGACCAAGTTCACGATGAATACCTAATTTGACCGTTGCTGCCTTTACAGCGAGGGATGCACGCTGCAAGTCTTCTGTTGTTCGCGTGTCTTTTGGGGTCGCATGTTCAGGATCATTGCAATTGCAATTCCCTAATTTATTATTGTATATTTTAATTTTCTCGTTCAACTCACGATAGATTCCACGTACACTGCTTTCCATGAATGGCGGGGGAAGGTACGATTGCAGCGTCGCATAGGAACGTCGTTTCGCCATCATTGCTTCTCCCACGTTACCGATAGAATAGATGTAGAAATGAGGTACCGTACCTACCAGACGGTCGGGCCAGTCGTTGCTACATAGAGCTACCTGCTTTTTAGGAGTAAATTCCAGACTTCCGTGTGTACCGAAGTGAATCAATGCGTCTGCTTTAAATCCATGTTGCATCCAAAGGTAAGAAGCTATATAGGTGTGAGGGGGTGCGGCATTCGTGCCATGTACTACTTTAAATGAATTGTCCCCTTTACCGGCTGCATTCTGTGGCAAAAGCACTACATTGCCGAATTGTACGTGGGCAACACCTAGTTTTCCATCGGGAGTAGTCATGTATTCTCCCGGAAATTCTCCGTTTGCCGCTACTACTTCGGCATATTTTTCGGGGCGAAGGCTTTGTTTGATCCATGTCTCATACTCTTCTTTACTGATAAGTGCCGGTTTCCCTGTCTTCATGAATTCACTGAATGCTCCCTCGGCATAAGCACCGAATACCGCTCCCTGGGCTTGGATCATCCGTTCAAGCTCTTTGCTGTTTGCGGGCAATCCCTCTACTTTATAGCCTTCTTGTTTTAGGCGTGTCAATAAGTTGAAGAGTGAGGGGGCTACTTCCATTCCTCCTGCCGTCAGTGCGTTTTGACCTGCTCCTTTATAGTAGTAGATGGCTACTCGTTTTTCGCTATTCGGTTTCTCTTTTAGGGAGAGGTAATTATCTACAGTTTTCACGAAGGTTTCCAACCTTTCGGGTATGGCGAACGAATGTCTTATCCCTTCGTTGTCTGTATATTGGGCGAAGAGTGCAAAGGGGCGTATGGCTCCATCTATTTCGGGTGTCACTACACTTTGGGACAAGAAGCCTCCGTTCATGCCCATCGGATCATTTTCCCACTCTTCTACCAGACTGTTGATAGTAAGTGGGGAGAACAGAAGAATGTTTTTGGCTGTCAGATAGTCTACTACTTGATCACCTAAACGCCCATGTGCCATGTTGATCACGGCATCGGGGTTGATCTCTTCCAGAAATGTTTGGAAACGACGCATGGATGAAACCGGATAAACCGTGTAACCTGTTTTTTCGAGTGCCGCAATCAGATCGGTTGCATCCGCCATCTGACCTGTCACTACGATCTTGTGTGCGCCTTCTTTGTACAATCCATTTTCATGGAGAAACTTTTCGTATTCAGATACCGTTACGAATTCCATTTCTTCTTCTGGGTTTTTCACTCCGGCATGATATAAAATGTCCGATGCTTTTTCTATTACCTTTTCCGGTTCGGGAGAGGAGATCAGTTTGCCGTCGATTTCTTTACGGATATACGACAATAAGCTGCGGTAGTTGCGTTTTCCCCCATTACTGAGATAAGCGCGTATTTGTTTTTGTCGGGTGGAATCTAGATTGCATATATTGTTGGCAGGGTTGGTAGCCATACTGGTATATATGGGAATACCTTTGTCTGCAGCCTGTTGTAATTGCATCCGTTGTTCTTCAACGATCCGTAATCCCATGCCGTTGACAAATACCATATCGTAATCTGTCAGCCGATCGAATTCTTCGGGACTGAGTTCGCTCAATTTGATAAAAGAGTTATCATTCGCTTTCGATAAACTTCCCATTTGCAGGGTTTGGAAATTTATGAAAGCCACTTTTGTCGTGCTGCACAATTTATTCCATACCCCTATTCCTCCTAACAGGAGTAGCACGAGGCAGCCACCGATGATGAGTGTTTTCTTTTTCATTGCTTTTTTAGTATTTCTTTGTTGTTATTGCCTATAGATTGAACATGTCGGCAAGATTAATATTGACGGTACCTACATAACTGATCCCTTTTTGAGGCAGTTGTAATGAACTGTCTGCGGCTTTGTCTTTATAATTCAGGAGATTGTCTATACCGAAGTTCAGGCTAATTCCTCTCGGCAACTGGACTCCGGCATTGAATGAACAGAGGGTGCGCGGATCATAAGAAACCCGTTCATAAGTCTGATCTTGATTGATAGAATAGGTGCTTAATTTGGAAGTCCATTGTCCGTTCAAAGCTGCATTGACTCCTATCTTCCCGAATTTATGGTTGTACGAAGCATTGAAGGTCAGACTATGGGGGCGTACCGATGACGCATTGTGTCCGTCTATCTCTTCATAATCGTTCACATAAGCATAAGATCCGGTCAGCATGAGTCCGAATTCCATTCGATAGCGTATGATACCTTCCACTCCGGTAGTACGGGCTTTTTCCGCATTTACATATTTCATTCCTCCGTCTGCCCTGGCGTAACCTATCTTGTCTCTAAAACGATTGTGATAGGCGGAGACGGAGGCATTGAACCCGCCTTTTTCAGCTTCTGCACTTAAAGCGAACTGATGGCTTGTTTCCGGATTCAAATCCGGATTACCATATAACCACATGAATCCGCCCATAAAATATTCTTGGTATAACTCTTTCAATGAAGGAGACCGGAATCCCATGGAGTAGGAGGCGCGCAGGGTGAATACTTCACAGGGACGATACATTGTCGAAAGTTTGGGAGTGACGTGCAGTCCGTATTTGTCATGATAATCACTTCGTAGCCCGGCTATCAGGTTTACCCGGTCTGTCACTTTCCAATCCTCTTGCAGATAGAGTACGTAAGTTTCCATGCTGGCGTCGGCACTGTCTTTCATCATATAATGTTTCAGATATTCCAGATTGGTTTCAATGCCCGCACTCAACGTATGGTCGCCCATGATCCCCGTATAGCTGATACGGGCGGATTGCGTACGATTCCGGTAATCGGTACGGGTAAATCCTGCATTAAAGTAATTCTTGTCCTTTTTATAGTTATCGTATATATACGATGCTTCCAGCTGGTGATTAATATTGAATAAGTACTTTACTTTGGCATTAACAGCGTAATCGATGAATAAATCCTGGTATACTTTCCCGGTACGGATATCCCGTTGGTTGTGATAGAAAGATCCTTTTAGTTCTGCGCTCAGTTTGTCCGTGAATGAATATCCGAATTTTTGTGAGGCATCCCATATCTGATAGCCATAGACGGTAGTTGACTGCACATTGTCGATGGTTTCTCCTCCTATGCTGCCATCGGGATTGACGATTGTGTTTTTTTTCCCTTCGTCATCACCGACAGTGTAGGTGTCTCTGGTGCGGTAGGTCAGATTGGAATAAGAAGAAAAGCGGCTTTGTTTAGTACCTGCACCTATTGAATACTTTTGTCCGTTTGAGCCGGCATATCGTGCGTTCACATTCCCCGTAAAAGGACGATTGGCACTTTTGGTGATGATATTGATCACCCCTCCCAATGCATTAGAACCATAAAGGGTGGATTGTGATCCTTTTATCACTTCGATGCGTTCGATATCGTCAATGTTGAATCTCGTAAAATCGACGTTATGGTCGGAACCTTCACCGCTGATACGTTCGCCATCTACCAAAAATAGCAGATATTCTCCTCCTACACCCTGATAAGTGATAGTGGGCAATTGGCTCATATTGTCATATCCTATCTGCAAACCGGGTAGTTCGTACTGCAAGAGAGTTTCGATATCCATCGGATTGAGCGTCTGTATGTCCCTTTGGCTGATAACCCGGGTCAGTACCGGAGTTTCTTTCAGGGGCTTTTCAGTATGGCTTCCCGTCACGACCACTTCTGTCAGTAAGTTCTCGGAGGGCGTTAGGCGTATGGTAACAAGGCTGTTATCAGAGGCATCTACTAGGTATTCCTGCGTCTCATAACCGGTAAAACTGATACGTAATCTCTGCGCACCTTTTTCACGTAACTGTAAAGTGAATTCTCCTTTAGCATTCGTCCCTGCTCCGATAGTAGTGCCTTCTACTATGATGGAGGCACCGGGAAGAGCGGTTCCCGTTTCATCGAGAACCACTCCTTTTATGGTGCGTTTTACAATGGCATTGTCTCCGTTATAGTCATCAGCCTGTGCGGTTGTATTCCAAACGGATAACAACATCACACTCGTCATGATGCATAGTAATTTTGATATTTTCATATACCGAATGTTCTTATTCTACGGGATATTCGTAAGTGAAACTTACACGACCTGTATTGCCTTCCGTATCCTGATGATCGGTGAATTTTAGTTTGGCGTAAGTTCCATCAGCGCATTTGAGCAGATAAATCAGATTGGTTTCCTCATATTCGTAAGGAGGCATTCCACCCGTTGGAGTTTTGGTGAGCCATTGGCTGAGTACTCTGTTTAGGGGAGATTTTACATAACCGATCTTTCCATCCATCATGCCACTCATATCTACAATAACCTCATTTTCGGTTTGCTCATCGGCAGTATATCCTTCGGCTGGAATGTTCTTTACGGCATTCATAGCCGTTTCTTCCGTTGCCAGTGCTGCTCCACCGTTGGTCTTTATGTCATAACGATGGATGGCGATATGCCAGTCTATCTTTATTAAAGAGGCATCTCCGGTAGCTTCTTTAGTTTCTACCACTTGACCGTTACTGTAATACTCCCAGGCATTGAAATCTTTCAATGTCTGTGTTTCGCCTGTTTTAAGATTGACATATGTCCATGTATCGTAAGCTGATGTATTTACTGTAAGCGATGCTTGTGACTGGCTTCCGCTGAATATAGCTTTAATCGGAGAAGGCATGGCACCGAGTTGGTAACTGATATTCATCTCCAATGTTTTTCCGTTGACAGTTCCTTCAAAGTTTCCGGTAATGTTGATATCTCCGTCCTTTGCAGAAAGAGTTCCTGTGAGGGAGTAACTTCCATTGTTGTTCAAAGCTACTTTGGCACCCGATTTGACAGACGGAATAGTGCGGCTACCGAAACTGATGGCTGGAAACGTGACATCCACGGTGTCTTCAGCAATACGGTTCACAGATATCTCCACACCTTTGGTGCCTTGCGATGCTTCTTGTACACTTAGTTCAATATCACCGTTGTAAGTGCCGGCAACCTTTTGGGCCAGTTCCGGTTTGGTGTTGTCATCATCATTGTTACATGAGGTGCATGCGCATAGCATGAATAACAGTACTGCTAAATTTCCTAAGTTTTTCATTATTCTTTTAATTTGGGGTTTTGATACTAATTTTGATTCATCTCTTTAACCGGTTGCAAAGTTCGATCATAAAATGAAGTGCTACAATACCTCAAAAAGAGTAAAAAGACCTGTTGAAATCACAATAAGTATGTATTATCATCCTTCAAACTTGGGTGTGGATACCTCACCGGTAAGGAAGAAACTTGCTGATTGAAGCTTTTTTACGTACCTTTGTCCCCCGAACTAACAAATACACTTAGAATCCTATGTTTACTGATTTATTGAACTCCTCTTATTTCGCACTTTTTCTCATAGTCGCGTTAGGTTTCATGTTGGGAAGAATTAAGATTAAGGGCTTATCGCTCGATGTATCAGCAGTGATCTTTATAGCCCTTCTCTTCGGTCATTTCGGTGTGGTCATTCCCAAAGAACTGGGGAACTTCGGACTGGTATTGTTCATTTTTACCATTGGCATTCAGGCTGGTCCCGGATTTTTTGATTCCTTTCGAAGTAAGGGAAAGACATTGATTCTTATTACGATGCTTATTATTTGTTCAGCTTCACTGACAGCGATAGGATTAAAATATGCATTTGATATCGATACGCCAAGTGTCGTAGGGCTGATTGCCGGGGCACTTACCAGTACACCGGGACTTGCGGTAGCTATCGACAGTACTAATTCACCACTGGCATCCATTGCTTATGGTATTGCTTATCCTTTTGGCGTTATCGGTGTGATTCTCTTTGTAAAGTTGCTCCCTAAAATAATGAAGGTCGATCTTGACCAAGAGGCTCGCCGACTGGAAATTGAACGTCGGGGAGAGTTCCCGGAACTGAATACCTGCATCTATCGTGTTACCAATCCGAGTGTATTCGGTAGGAGCTTGATGCAGATTAATGCCCGTGCCATGACGGGGGCTGTGATATCACGTTTGAAGCATGGCGAGGAAATTGCTATCCCTAAAGCGAACTCTGTGCTTTATGAAGGAGATTACATTCAGGCGGTAGGCAGTGAGGACTCCTTGAACCAGCTTGCTGTATTGATAGGCAAACGTGAGGAGGGCGAACTTCCTTTGGATAAGACACAGGAAATAGAGTCTTTGTTGCTGACAAAGAAAGACATGATAAACAAACAGTTGGGCGACTTGAACCTGCAACGTAATTTCGGATGTACCGTGACCCGGGTACGTCGAAGCGGTATCGACCTTTCACCTTCTCCCGATCTAGCATTGAAGTTCGGTGATAAACTCATGGTGGTAGGTGAAAGGGAAGGTCTGAAAGGAGTGGCTCGTTTGCTTGGCAATAATGCTAAAAAGCTTTCTGATACTGATTTCTTCCCTATTGCGATGGGTATTGTGCTTGGCGTGTTGTTCGGTAAGCTTAATATCACCTTTCCCGGGGGGCTTTCTTTTTCTCCGGGACTGACTGGTGGGATATTGATGATGGCTCTGATGTTGAGTGCTGTGGGAAAGACCGGCCCTATCATGTGGTCTATGTCCGGTCCGGCTAACCAATTGCTGCGTCAGTTGGGGTTGTTACTTTTCCTTGCTGAAGTCGGAACTTCTGCCGGAAAGAATCTGGTTGCCACATTTCAGGAAAGCGGATTGCTGATGTTCGGAGTAGGGGCTGCCATTACTTTAATACCTATGCTGGTAGCTGTTATTGTAGGTCGTTTGGTATTTAAGATTTCCTTACTCGATTTGTTAGGTACCATTACGGGGGGCATGACCAGTACGCCCGGTCTTGCTGCTGCCGATTCGATGGTAGATAGCAATATTCCGAGTGTGGCCTATGCTACGGTTTATCCTATTGCAATGGTTTTTCTTATTCTTTTTATACAGATAATAGCTACCGTGGTTGTTTGACGCGGTAATTCCCGCTATCATAGGATATGGTAAATATGCTTTTATCGCTCGATTCTTATTAGATGATGTTCTTGGGTTGGTTTATCCAACTTTTTCGGATGTGATCAATTTTTTCATCTTCCGTCACAAGATAATCCACATCTCCTAGGGATGCCACTGTGTAAGTCTCAGCGGTATTCAATTTCAGACTATTGGCTATAACTATTCTTTGACGTGCCCGCTCCACCATCAGGCGTTTTACGAATGCTTCTTCACGATCGGGGCAGGTTAGTCCCTGTTGAGGATGTACATTGCTTATACCCAATACCAACCAATCCGGGCGAATGGTTTGTAAAGTTTGGAATACCGTTACGCCTACTGTTACCTGCGATGGAGGGAATACTTTACCACCGATAAAAATGAGTTCAACCTGCGGCTTTTGCATGAGTTCGTTTGCTATTGGGAAACTGTTGGTGTATATGGTCAGTGGAATGTCGGGCGATAGTTGGCGTGCCACTTCCAGGTTGGAAGTTCCTCCATCCATCAAGATCACTTCATTACTCTGAAACAGTGGAATTACCTTAGCGGCTAATTGATGTTTGATGGCCATATCCGTATTCAACCTGTCTACGAATTCGAATGAAATGCCGGCTTTAGGGATAGCTCCACCATACACCTTTGTCAACAGTCCTCGTTCGTCTAATTCCGTCAGGTCACGGCGTAAAGTATCGTCCGACACTCCTAACTCACTGCTCAGTGAGGTTATATAAATCCGGCTACTCTCATTCAATCGATTGAGGATGTATTGATGTCTTTCTTCTTTCAGCATATATGTTCTAACTATTGCAAACATCCGCAAATATAGCTATATTTGAGAAGGAATGATCTGTTTTTTGAAGGATTTTCTTTTGATTTGCGGTTTTATGCATAATTGTGTAAACGAATATGAGAAATCGTGCAAGAATAAACAGACTTCCGCAAAGAAGATTTCAAGCCATAACAGTACGTTTCGGAAGAAAACGAATGATTAAAAACTTAATAAATTATAAATAAACAATGGAAAAGCAGATTTTAGTAGACATGGATGGAGTACTGGCTGATGTTTATTCCCAGTACATCAATTATGAGTTCAAGAATACAGGAACTCTTCTACATATGGAAGAATTGGAAGGGAAGTCCGAATTTTCCTTTCCTTCTTTTCGAAATTACGTGATGACACCCGGATTCTTTCGTACCGCACCTGTGATACCGGATAGTGTGGAAGGGTTGCACTACCTGAATGAACGTTTCCGGGTGTTGATTGTATCTTCTGCTACTGAATTTCCCCAAAGTCTGACAGAGAAACAAGCCTGGTTGAATGAACATTTTCCTTTCATTACCTGGCAGCAGATGATTTTCTGTGGCAGTAAGGAGAGCATTCGGGGGGATATCATGATAGACGACCATCCCAAGAACCTCAACCATTTTGTAGGACAAAGGATTATGTTTCCGCAACCACACAATAATGCGTCCCAAGTGGAAAATTGCATCCGGGTTTCAGGTTGGAAAGAAATCATGTCGCTGAATTGGATGGGAGTGCATGCATAATTTAATTAGTTTTTAAGAGATTGTGTATGAATTATTATCGTATCTTTGTTCGTTGTCGGATGATAACTTGACATCTGTTTTCGGAGTACAATAAATTTATAACAGTAATGAAGCGGCAATCTTTCATATGCATTCTTTTTTTTCTTTCCGGCTTGTCCTTGTACGGGCAAAGTATTGAAAGCCGTATAGCCCCTCCTGCGGGCTATGTGCGTGAAAAATGTCCAGCTAATTCTTTTGACACTTACCTGCGTTCTCTCCCTTTATTGCCGGAAGGTAACAAAGTACACCTTTACAATGGGCAATTGAAAAAGAACCAGGCTGCTGCTTATGCAGTAGTTGATATGGAAATTGGCAATAGGGATTTGCAGCAATGTGCGGATGCGGTGATACGTCTTCGGGCTGAATATCTTTGGAGCCAGAAAAGGTACGATGAGATAAAGTTTAATTTTACGAATGGTTTTCCGGCCGAATATAAAACATGGGCAGAAGGAAATCGCATTCGTGTAAGTGGGAATAGGGTAGAATGGTATACTACCGGCTGCCGTGATTATTCTTACAAATCGTTCCGCAAATATTTGGATATGGTATTCATGTATGCCGGTACGGCATCATTGTCGAAGGAGCTTACTACAGTACCATATGCCGCTCTTTCACCGGGAGATGTGTTTATTCACGGTGGCTCTCCGGGGCACGCGGTGATCGTAATGGATGTCGCTGTAAATCCGGAGACCCGGAAGAAGGTCTATTTATTGGCGCAAAGTTATATGCCTGCCCAGCAAATACATATCTTGGTGAATCCGGCAAACTCTTTATTGTCTCCTTGGTATGAACTGTCTTCCAAGGCAACCGGTAAACTCTATACGCCTGAATGGGTGTTTGAAAAGAAAGATTTGAAACGGTTTAATAAGTAACACATCAACAGATTTGTGCAATAATCTATGAAAAATGCTATTAAAATGTCTATTTGCTCTCCTTCTTGACTTTTTAGTTACTACTATGTTTCACAGAAGAGGTGAAACAGGAGGAAATTGCCCCATTTTTATACTCTGAACTAAGTAAACTGGCTTTGCGATGAGGTCAAATAACCTTTATCATCAGTTGAGACTGCCTTTTCCATCCTATGAAATAAGCATTTTCATCGGATGATAATCCCTTTTTCAATAGGAGATATTCCCTTTTCTATCGAATGATGTAACTATCTTTCATCAAAAAGCCTTCTGTTTGGTAAAAAAAGCCATTTTTGACGCTCTCTTTTCTCTATTTACATCCTTTGGGAAGAGTTGTAGAATATAATAAAACGATGGTGTATCATGCTTGTTTCTATTGATTGTGACGGATAAATGACATAAGTCGAATACAATGCTCTAATTTCTCTTGCTTTCCTTACTAATTATAAAAAGCTGATTGCCCTACAATCGATTTTTTGAGAGTAGATGTGTAACGGGACGAATATATGGCATTGTCAATGCTTTATAAATACAAATTGTCACTTTTGCACTTTTCAGATAAACGGTTGCTGTTCTTCTCATTTCATCTGAAAAAGGAAAGAATTTGTCTTTCTTCTATTATTAATGGCTTCTTTGCTTAATTTCTATTTCTTGTTTTTGTATAGTTCAAAATAAATCATTTATTTTGTATTCAATTAACAAAATCTCTGTATTATGAAGCACAAACTGTTATTCTGCGTATTATTGTTGGGTTCGTTCGGTTTAATTTCCTGTATCCATGATTCGGGAAATATGCGAAAGAGAAAAGAGTTATTGGGTGAACAACTGTTTCATGATACATCCCTCTCCGAACCTGCCGGTCAATCATGTGCCACTTGTCATACACTTGAAAAAGCATTTACTGATGTCGATTCCCGCCCCGTTTCCGAAGGGGCTGTAAAAGGGCTTTATTCGCAAAGGAACGCAATGACTATTTCTTATTCAATGTATGTTCCGGATTTATATTATGACGAAAGTGAAGGTACCTATGTCGGTGGCTTATTTTGGGATGGACGCTCGCCTTCGTTACACTCTCAAGCAGCTATTCCTTTTCTGAACCCGGTCGAGATGGGCAATCACAATAAATGTATGGTGGTGGATAAGGTGAAGCGTACTCCCTATTATTCTGAGTTTATCCGAATCTATGGCGAGAGTGAAAATGCAGATTCCATGTATTTTTATATCACAGATGCCTTGGCTGCCTATCAGTCTTCTAAAAAGGTGAATTCTTTTTCTTCAAAATATGATGCGTATAAAAAAGGCAATTATACTATGACCAAGCAGGAAAAGCTGGGGCTTGAACTTTTCCAAAACAAAGGACTTTGTGCCGAGTGTCATATTCTTGACCGTGATGTGCGTGCCCACCGAACGCTTTTTACAGATCATACTTACGATAATTTAGGCATTCCCAAAAATCCGGAGAATCCCCATTATAATGTTCCTGCCGAATATTTTCTATTGACATCCGATTCCATTGATCTCGGATTGGGAGCCATTGTGAATAAAGCCGAGGAAAATGGAAAATTTCGTGTGCCTACACTACGTAATGTGGAGTTGACAGCACCTTATGGCCATAATGGTTATTTCAAGACTCTAGAAGAGATTGTTCATTTTTATAATGTCCGTGATGTAAGTAACGAATTTCCCCCTGCCGAGTATACGGCAACGGTAAATAAAGACGAGTTAGGAGATTTGAAGTTGACCGTTGATGAAGAGGAAGCTTTGGTGGCATTTATGAAAACTTTGACGGACGGATATGTGCGAGAGAAAGATTAGACTCCTGCAAGTGAATAATTATAAAAAGGAACCGTTTTTCCAACAAACCAGCAAAAGTAGAGAAAAGAACTATTGATGAGACACTGGGTTCGCCAAGCACATACATAGGGATATTCAGTAAATCCTATAAAATTAGCCAACTAATTCATACTAAAAGTAT
>OGOG01000846.1_pt1 | contig 32765 bp, 32 predicted proteins | sample 1552581 | NCBI WGS metagenome assembly OGOG01 (sample SAMEA2580152, study PRJEB22360) | human gut metagenome | biome: human gut; feature: human-associated habitat; material: faeces | place: Denmark | collected 2008/2010 | reverse complement strand
TCCCCGTGAGATAAACAATCAATTCACCCAAAGCCAAACAGCCAAATAAAATGGCGCACTGACGTATCATACTTTTATACCTATTGAATTTGAAAACGGTGCAAAGTTATTAAATAACTTATAGAGTTGTAACGGATTACCGTGAAGAATTTATTTTAATCCTCTATTTTCTAAAAAAAAACAATTAAAAAAGAGATAGGAATAAAAATATATATATTTTTGCAAAAGACAACGAATTAACCAAAGTATGAACATTAACCGTTAAAACAAAACGAATATGAAGAAAGGTTTATTAATCAGCGCTTTTACAGCGTTAGCTATGATGATTTCTGTAAGTTCATTTGCTCAGGAGAAAGCAACCAAAGATGACTACAAAAAGTTAGCAAAACAAGAAAAAATTCTAAACAAAGATCTCCAAAAGAAAGCGATTAAAGATGCGCGTAAAGAAGCAAAAAAACTGACTAAAGAGGGATTTAAGACGCCTGTCGGGAAATTGCCTTTAGACAAACAGCTTGAAAATGCATGGCAGAAACAAGCCGAAATGACTCCGGACGGAACACCGTTCTGGTATATAGCCTCTTCTAGAGCTGTGGGCGGTAATCAGTCTTCAGCTGCATTGCAGGCAACAAACGCTGCTAAAATAGACCTTGCCGGGCAGATTCAGACGAAAGTATCACAACTCATTGAAGCAAAAGTGGCAAATGACGATATGGGACAGGAAGAAGCTGCCAGCCTTTCGAGCGTGGTAGGTGCCAGTAAAAGCGTTATTTCTGCAACTTTAGGACGCGTGATTCCATTGGTTGAAGTGTATCGCACTTTGCCAAACAAAAACGTGGAAGTAATGGTTACTTTAGGCTATAGCATGGAAGCTGCCAATAAAGCTGCTATCAATGCCTTACGTTCCGAGTTGGCAAAGAAATCGGAAGATTTGGCCAAAGAATTGGATAAACTCGGCTATTAATCAGGATATAATATAGAATAAAACAAACTGAATGAAAATAAAAGGGATATCTGGCGCCATCGTCATTTTATTACTGATGGCTGCCAATACTCTTTGTGCGCAGGATATCGTGAAAGTAAAAGGCGTGCAAGGGCGTTGGCAGGTCAGTGAGGAGATCACTTTGAAGCAAGCCGAGGAACGCGCATTCATGGAAGCGAAGAAAGCCGCCTTGCAGAAAGCAGGCGTGATGGAGAATGTCTGGTCTGTATTCGGGCAAATAACTCAGGAAGACGGACAGGAATTTCATGAAGCCTATTCGCAAATGAGTGTGTTGGCAATTGGCGGAATGGTGAATGTCACTAATAAAAAGGTGGAGGAGGTATGGGACGTGAATTCCCGCAGCCTTTACAAAGTAGTGACAATAGATGCTACCGTGCGGAAGAACGATAAACCGGATAACTCGTATGTACTTGAAGTGAAAGGTGTGGAAACTCTTTATAAAGAAGGAGACGTGTTTACTTGCAGTCTGAAGGTACACGGTGCGGACTCTTATCTGAAGTTTTTTTGGTTTGACAGCACAGGTGGATCTTTGCTCTATCCTAATGCCTATGAAGCTGACAGGTTGCTGACAGCAGGGCATGAGTATAATATACCTTTCAGTAATTCTGTGGATTATCTGATGGAGAAGCAGCCGGGAAAGGAGAATGAAAAAATAAACATGATGATGGTAGCTACCAAGGAAAATATCCCGTTTACGGATACAGTTACCTATCAGAATGTGTTGAAATGGGTTTATTCGATCCCTGCCAACCAACGGTGTGCTTTCTATGAGATGGTACTGATTAAATAAGTGACTAAAAAATGTACAGATGAATAACAAGGTGAAGTATATTATTCTTTTTATAGCTGGGATGTTTGTATCTCTGCCGGCAGCTATGGGACAGGAGGTGGATTATGAGAAAGATTTCGATGCCTTCCAGAAAGCTCAGCAAGAAGAATTTAATGAATTCAAGAATAAGGCAGATGCAGAGTTCGAAACTTTCCTGAGAGAATCCTGGGCGAAGTTTGAGGCGTTTGATCCGTTGGAACCTCCGGTTAGGCCGGAACCTGTGAAACAACCGGTGTTTGATGGAAAGAAACCTCAGGCTCCGGTGGCTATTAAGCCCGCCTCACCTAAAATTCCGGACATGGAAAAACCTACCATTGCGGGCCGTCCTGTAGACGTGAAGAAGCCGGAACTGCCCGTAATGACAGATAAACCTGCTCCGGGGGTATATGTTCCCGGACATCCCTATCTTCCCGTAAAAATAGACATGCCGAAAGTGCCTGTTACTGAAAGACCGGTTCAACGGAGTTCTGTGAATTTTTATGGTACACCGATGAAGGTCGCTACCGATGCAATAGAAAATTTGGCACTTGCAGGCAACCGCGAAGGAGACGTGGCGGATGCATGGAGTAAGTTGTGCAAGGCGGATCATGAGCAACTGATCAAGGATTGCATGACCTTGCGTGAAGAAAAGAATATGAGCGACTGGGAGTATTTGTTGTTTACCCAAAAGATCGGAGAACAGCTTTACGGTGAGCAACAGAAAGATGACATTGCTTTTCTGCAAATGTTTATTTTGAATAAGTCGGGTTACAAAGTACGTCTTTCTAAAATCAATGGGAAGCTAAAACTGATGGTGGCTCCTGCTGGTGCATTGTACGGCATACCTTATATAATGTTGGAAGGAACGAAGTATTATGTTTTTAATGCTGAAAAGCAGAATGGGGGGATGGGAGTATATACTTATAAACAAGATTTCGCCAATGCTAAAAACTACATCTCGTTAGCTATTAATGCGGCTCCTAAATTTGATATGGCGGAATATCAAGAAACTGTTTCTCCTACCTCCGGGTCTGTAAAAGTAGAGACGGTGGTCAATCGAAATCTGATGGAGTTTTATAAAAACTATCCCCAATGTGATGTTTCAGTGTACTATCATACGCCAATGAGTGAGGAGCTGAAAGCAACCTTGTACCCTCCTTTGAAAGAGGCAATCAAAGGAAAGTCGCAACGTGAAGCGGCTAATCTCTTGATCGAATTTGTTCAGACGGGTTTTGAGTACCAAACGGATGGTGATCAGTTTGGTTACGAGAAGCCATTCTTTCTGGATGAGAACTTCTTTTATCCCGCTTGCGATTGCGAAGACCGGGCTATTCTGTATGCTACTTTAGTAAAGGATTTGTTAGGATTGGATGCCATTTTGCTGGATTATCCGAACCATATTGCTTCAGCGGTTCGCTTTACTGAAGAGATTCCAGGTGACTATATCATATTGGATGACGGGACGAAGTATCTTATTTGCGACCCTACCTATATCGGTGCCACCATCGGAATGTGTATGGAGCAATTTAAGGATGTGGCTCCACAGGTAATCTATTAGTGTTAAATATTATAATAATTGTATATTCGGGGCATATTTATGCCCCGTTTTGCAATGTAGATGTTACAATATTGTGTACTTTTGCAACGTGAATGACACGTTACTACCAGACTATACATATATTTTAAAATATTTATGCTCAATTTAATTAACTCTATCGTTGCGCGTGCGAAAGCGGATCGCCAACGCATTGTTCTGCCCGAAGGAACGGAAGAACGTACCCTGAAAGCTGCCAATCAGATATTGACAGATGAAGTTGCAGACCTTATTCTTATAGGAAATCCGAAGGAAATTGAAGAAGCTGCCGCCAAATGGGGATTGGGAAATATCAGTAAAGCTACCATCATCGATCCGGAAAACCATCCGAAGATGGAAGAATATGCACAGCTTTTATGTGAGTTGCGTAAGAAGAAGGGTATGACTATCGAAGAGGCTCGTAAATTGGTGCGTAATCCTTTGTATTTGGGGTGCCTTATCATTAAGAACAATGATGCTGACGGGCAGTTGGCGGGTGCGCGTAATACTACAGGAGATGTGTTGCGTCCTGCACTCCAAATCATTAAAACGACTCCGGGCATTACTACAGTTTCCGGTGCGATGCTATTGCTGACGCATGCTCCCGAATACGGAAAGAATGGCATTCTCGTTATGGGGGATGTTGCCGTAACTCCTGTGCCTGATGCTGAACAATTGGCTCAGATAGCCGTGTGTACGGCTCGTACGGCTCAGGCTGTTGCAGGAATAGAAGAACCGAAGGTTGCTTTATTAAGCTTCTCAACCAAAGGTTCGGCTAAGCACGAAGTTGTGGATAAAGTGGTTGAAGCATTGAAGATTGCCAAGGAGTTGGATCCTACACTGGCTATCGATGGCGAGTTGCAGGCTGATGCAGCATTGGTTCCTGAAGTCGGTGCGAGCAAAGCTCCGGGGTCTCCCATCGCAGGTCAGGCGAATGTGTTGATTGTTCCGAGTTTGGAAGTCGGTAATATTTCTTATAAACTGGTTCAGCGTTTGGGACATGCCGATGCTGTTGGACCGATTCTACAAGGCATAGCCCGTCCGGTAAACGATCTTTCACGCGGTTGTTCCATTGAAGATGTTTACAGAATGATTGCTATTACTGCCAATCAAGCTATTGCGGCTAAAAAGTTGAAATAACCTATAATTCGATATAGAAATGAAGATATTAGTATTGAACTGTGGAAGTTCGTCAATCAAATACAAACTGTTCGATATGGACAGTAAAGAGGTAATTGCACAAGGTGGTATCGAAAAAATCGGCCTGAAAGGTTCCTTTTTGAAGCTGACTCTACCGAACGGTGAAAAGAAGATCATTGAAAAGGACATTCCCGAGCATACCGCAGGCGTGGAACTCATCCTTAAGACATTGGTAGACCCGCAATACGGTGCCATCAAATCATTGAACGAGATAAATGCCGTCGGACACCGTATGGTACATGGCGGTGAACGTTTCAGCAAATCTGTATTACTGAATAAGGAAGTGCTTGAAGCTTTTGCTGCTTGTAACGATCTGGCTCCGCTTCACAATCCTGCAAACCTGAAAGGTGTAAATGCTATTTCGGCTATTCTGCCGGATATCCCGCAGGTAGGTGTGTTTGATACGGCTTTCCATCAGACAATGCCGGATTATGCATACCTTTATGCCGTTCCTTACGACCTGTATGAAAAATACGGTGTGCGCCGTTATGGCTTCCACGGAACTTCCCACCGTTACGTCTCACAGCGTGTATGTGAATTTCTGGGCATCAAACCGGAAGGGCTGAAGTTGATCACTTGCCATATTGGTAATGGTGGCTCTATCACTGCCATAAAAGATGGTAAGAGCATCGACACGACCATGGGCTTGACACCGTTGGAAGGTTTGATGATGGGTACTCGTAGCGGTGACATCGATCCGGGTGCCGTTACTTTCATCATGGATAAGGAAGGCTTGAATACCACTGGGGTGTCCAACTTGCTAAATAAGAAGAGTGGAGTATTAGGCGTTTCGGGTGTGTCCAGCGATATGCGCGAATTGGAAGCAGCTGTTGCCGCTGGTAATCCCAAAGCTATTCTCGCAGAGAAAATGTATTTCTATCGCATTAAGAAATACATTGGTGCATACGCTGCTGCATTAGGAGGAGTTGATGTGATTCTCTTTACCGGTGGCGTAGGTGAGAACCAAGCATCTTGTCGTGCGGGGGTATGCGAAGGCCTTGAATTCATGGGAATAAAGATTGATCCGGAAAGAAATAAAGTTCGTGGAGAAGAAGCCATTATCTCAACGGATGATTCCAAGGTGAAGGTAGTTGTTATCCCTACAGATGAAGAGTTGCTGATTGCATCCGATACAATGGATATTGTAAGTAAATAGTCGTAAACAAGAAATATTTTATAGGACGGGACATCCTTTGCGGGGGTGTCCCGTCCTGTTATTAAAATAATCACTTATCTTTGCCTGTAGAATAGAAAAATAGAAAAATATGAGATATTCCGTCATAATTCCTGTCTATAATCGTCCGGATGAAGTGGATGAACTGTTGCAAAGCCTTATGTCTCAGCATTTCAAAGACTTTGAGGTGATCGTCGTGGAAGATGGTTCTTCGGTTCCTTGCCGAGAGGTGGTTGATAAATACAAGAATTGTCTGGATATAAAATACTTTCAGAAGCCTAATTCCGGTCCGGGACAAACGAGGAATTATGGTGCGGAGAGAAGTCAGGGAGAGTATCTCATTATTTTGGATTCGGATTGTATTTTGCCGGAAGGATATCTGGACTCGGTTGAAAATGAATTAAAAGATTCCTCAGCCGATGCGTTCGGGGGGCCTGACAGGGCGCATGATTCTTTTACCGATATCCAGAAGGCTATCAATTATTCTATGACTTCTTTTTTTACTACCGGTGGCATCCGGGGTGGAAAAAAGAAGATGGATAAGTTTTATCCCCGCAGCTTTAATATGGGCGTAGAGCGCGAAGTGTATCACGTTTTAGGGGGATTCTCTAAAATGCGTTTCGGAGAGGATATCGATTTCAGTATCCGTATTTTCAAAGGGGGCTATCGTTGCCGTCTATTTCCCGGAGCGTGGGTTTATCACAAACGGCGTACGGATCTTAAGAAATTCTTTAAACAAGTACATAATTCGGGGATAGCCCGTATTAATCTGTATAAGAAATATCCGGAATCATTAAAAATAGTACATCTGCTTCCAGCCATCTTCACATTAGGAGTTGTCCTGCTTTTAATCGGGAGCTTTTTCTGCCTGTATAGTCTGATTCCGATCGTTCTGTATGCTCTGTTGGTCTGTATTGATTCTACATGTAGGAATCATAGTCTGCGGATCGGCATCTATTCTGTCGCTGCTTCATTTATACAACTTATCGGTTATGGAACGGGCTTCTGGAGAGCTTGGTGGGAACGTTGTATCTTGAAACGCGGTGAGTTTGGAGCTTTCCAAAGGACTTTTTATAAATAACAGATTTTTATCAATAGTAGAAACCTCTTATTCAGGAGGAGGCAATCGGTTCTTATGGTCGGTGCAACTATACCTTATAATATAATAAACATGGAAGACAGGCAGAAACTTAATATTAACCAATGGGCGGAGGAAGACAGACCACGTGAGAAAATGATGAGTAAAGGAGCGGATGCTTTAAGTGATGCGGAGTTACTGGCTATATTGATTGGATCGGGAAATACGGAAGAAACAGCCGTGGAGCTAATGCGCCGAATGCTTAAAGACTGCCATAACGACCTTAACGAACTGGCTCGATGGGAACTTCCTGATTATGCTCGTTTTAAGGGATTGGGTCCAGCTAAAAGCGTCACTATTATGGCTGCTTTGGAATTGGGAAAGCGTCGTAAGCTCCAGCAAGCAATGGAACGGTCTGCCGTCACTTGTTCCAAGGATATTTATGAATTGTTCCATCCTTTGATGTGCGATCTTCCTTTGGAAGAATTTTGGGTGTTATTGCTCAATCAGGCAAATAAGGTGATTGATAAAGTGTGTGTCAGCACAGGCGGGATTGCCGGGACATTTGTGGATGTACGTACCCTTCTTAGGGAAGCCATATTGAAACGTGCGACTCGAATGGCTGTCGTTCATAATCATCCATCGGGCAGTAATCGCCCCAGCCAGGAAGATAAGGCGCTGACCAAACAGATTCAGGATGCAGCTCATACGATGAACATTCATTTGATCGATCATGTTATAATCTGTGATGGTAAGTTCTACAGTTTTGCTGACGAAGGACTTGTCTGAATGATTTTATTCTTATATTTGCAAAAATAAATACTCACTTTTATGACTAAGTTTGAAATAGAAGAGAAAATAGTAGATATGCTCAAGACTGTGTACGATCCGGAGATACCGGTGAACATATACGATCTGGGACTTATCTATAAGATTGATGTTTCCGATACTTTTGAAGTATCCATAGATATGACGTTGACGGCTCCTAACTGTCCAGCGGCCGATTTTATCATGGAAGATGTCCGGCAAAGGGTAGAGTCGGTAGAAGGAGTCACTTCTTCCACTATCAATCTGGTCTTTGAGCCGGAATGGGACAAAGACATGATGAGCGAGGAAGCTAAATTGGAACTGGGATTCCTGTGAGAAAAGAAACATTCCGTTTGATATTTTGTAATTACTAATTCATAATTGAAATGAAAAACATCTATTTCCTTTCCGATGCCCATCTAGGCTCACGTGCTATTGAACATGGGCGTACTCAGGAACGAAGACTGGTGAATTTTCTCGATAGTATTAAGCACAAAGCTGCCGCTGTCTATTTGTTGGGCGATATGTTTGATTTTTGGTATGAATTTAAGTTGGTAGTTCCCAAGGGCTTTACCCGCTTCCTTGGAAAGCTTTCGGAATTGACAGATATGGGAGTGGAGGTGCATTTCTTTACCGGGAACCATGATATATGGTGTGGCGATTACTTAACAAAGGAATGTGGGGTTATCATTCACCGTAAGCCATTGACTACCGAAATATACGGGAAAGAGTTCTATCTGGCACATGGTGATGGATTGGGAGACCCCGATAAGAAGTTCAAGTTTTTGCGTGGCATGTTTCACAGTAAGACTTTGCAGACGCTTTTCTCTAATCTTCATCCCCGGTGGAGTGTTGATCTTGGTTTGACATGGGCAAAGCACAGCCGTATGAAACGTGCCGATGGTAAAGAACCGGATTACATGGGTGAAAATAAGGAATATCTTGTTCTCTATACAAAAGAGTATCTGAAGAATCACCCGAACATCAATTTCTTTATTTATGGGCACCGTCATATTGAACTTGACCTAATGTTAAGTGCGACGGCCCGTGTCTTGATTCTCGGAGATTGGATTAACTTCTTCTCTTATGCCGTTTTCGATGGCGAAAACCTGTTTCTTGAGGAATATGTGGAAGGGGAAACGAAATTGTGACCGGATTGCGAAAGAAGAAATATAGAAGAGATAGGTGATATTAATATATGTAATGCCCCGTAAGAATATATCTTACGGGGCATTACATATATTGGCATATTTTTTACAAATAAGCCCGACTGGAGAAAACTAATAATGAAGGTCACCATATATGAAAACAGGATTCAGGTATAAAATCTGAATCCTGAAGTTTTCCATTTACAATAAAATAAGGAACAGTGCCATGCAAAAGGTGGACAATGCCAACTCGTGGGCAGTACTGAGGAAAATAGCTTCTTCCCCCTTGATTCTTAATTCTTCCTTCTTTTAGTATTTTCCCGCTTTTGCAATTCGTTTCGGGATTTCGATATTGTCTATTTTCTCTCCGAACAAATGAGCGCCGGCTCCGATGGCAAATACCGGAACATATCCTGCCGAATGGCTACCGCTTGCCCAGCTGATCATGGCGATCTCGTCCATTACCTCTTTAGCGCGTGCTGCCATTGGTTCGCTTTTGGAGTATAAACTTTCTTCAAACACCACTTTGTTATGAACAAAAGATTTTTCGAACTCGTCGCGAAGCTTCTTTTCCTGTTCCCAAGAGATGGGTACTTCTCTCCAGAATCCCATCTTGTCAGCTAACAGAGCTTTCATTTCTTCCCAAGTGACCTTGTTGTTTTTGGCTTTTCTCAATTGGCTGATCTGTGTTGAAAGTTCATCGGCTGATTGTTTTTGGTATTGGAGTGCTTTCAGGTTTAAAGCATATTCTCCTGTACCCAGCGCGATGCCACCGGTTTCATGATCGGCTGTTACTACGATCAGAGTTTCTTTCGGGTGCTTCTTATAGAACTCATAAGCGACTTTAATGGCTGCGTCCATATCCATCACTTCATTGAACACTGTAGCCGCATCATTTGCATGGCATGCCCAATCTATTTTACCTCCTTCTACCATTAGGAAGAAACCCTTGTTTTTCTCTTTCATCAGGAAGTCGATGGCACTTTCTGTGATTTGGGCTAAAGTCAGGTCATTTTCCTGACGGTCGATTGCATACGGCAGTGACCCTGTGTTTGCACCTTCTTCCTGAATCAGAATCATTTTCTTCGCGTTCGGAGCTTTGGCTTTATAGTCATTGTATCCACGTGCCAATGTGTATCCTGCTTCTTCGAACATGGGGAAAATGCTGGGGGCTTCTTTCTTGTCGGCTGTTGTAGTCGGTTTTAGGAATCCGGACCCTGCATAGAAGTCAAAACCGGCTTTGGGTAAGTCGGTAGCAATCTCATAATACATGCTTCGATTGGGCTGATGAGCATAGAAGGCGGCAGGTGTGGCGTGGTCTACACTTACGCTAGTAGCGATGCCCACTCTTTTTCCGGCCTTTTTCGCTTTCTCTGCTACGGTTTCGATAGGTTCTTTCTGATCATTCATACCTATGGCACCATTGTATGTTTTAATACCTGTCGATAAGGCGGTACCTGCAGCCGATGAGTCAGTAACCGAATTAGTGGCAGAGAAGGTGCTTGCCATAGTGCCTACCGGAAACTGTGTAAACAGGAGTGGTTCCACTCCGATCCGTCCGTTTTGCAATTCTGCACGGAACATTTCCGTACCGTTCACCTGGTTTACCCCCATACCGTCTCCGATAAAATAGAAAACATACTTTGCTTGCCCATGTGCTACGATGGAAATCAAGACAAAGCATAATACATACATTAATCTTTTCATGCGAATATTACTTATATAATTGAAACTTTAAATATATCGATGGAGCAAATGTACATAAAAAAGATAGGAGAAGAAAGAATTTGTGATTTTAATCGGTCTTGCATTTCTGTTTCCGGCATAGGGATATAAAAGAAAAAGGCCGATATCTACGGATAGATACCAGCCTTTTGAGACTTATAATAATCGAGATGTTATGCTTTTACACGTCCTACGTAAGAACCGTCGCGTGTGTCGATTTCAATGGTTTCACCTTCATTGATAAACAAAGGAACACGTACCGTAGCACCCGATTCCACTGTTGCAGGTTTCAATGTATTGGTTGCCGTATCGCCTTTCATGCCCGGTTCGGTATAAGTAACTTTCATTTGTACTTTTACAGGCATATCGGCATAAAGTACAGTTTCGGTAGAAGCATCGGATACTACTTCAAGAACAGCACCTTCGAGCAAGAAGTCAACGCCATTGATAAGGTCGTGTGCTATCGGATGCTGGTCGAAAGTTTCTTGATTCATGAAGATGTAGTCTTCTCCTTCTTTATACAGAAATTGGTAAGGACGACGTTCTACACGCACATCTTCCAGTTTTTCACCGATGTTGAAACGGCGTTCGAGGACATAGCCACTTACTACATCTTTAAGTTTTGTACGCATGAAAGTGTTACCTTTTCCTGGTTTTACATGAAGAAATTCGACACAGAAATACAGTTTTCCGTCCATACGGATGCAGGTTCCGTTCTTGATGTCTTGAGCGTTAATCATAACTTGATATACTTTATTATTTTAATGTTATTGAGTAAATTCTGAGATTTCCGGCTGCAAAAGTAATCTAAATCAGCAAAAAACACAAAATCTTTTGACTAAAAATGAGTTATCTCTTGGTTTATTTAAAAAAAGTATCTATTTTTGCAGCCCGATTACGTGGAATAATAACAATAAAACAAGATACAATAATGAAGAGAACATTTCAACCCTCTAACAGAAAGAGAAAAAACAAACACGGTTTCCGTGAGAGAATGGCATCAGCTAATGGTCGCAGAGTATTGGCTTCTCGCCGTGCCAAGGGACGTAAGAAATTAACCGTTTCTGACGAATACAACGGAGTAAAGGCATAAGTCTACTATCGTGATTAAAGAAATGAGAAAAGCAAAGGTGATCCCTTTGCTTTTTTTTGTTACTCTGTACTTAATATTGTATCTTTGACCCCGGATTAACAGCTAACTAAGGTTTATGACGTTAAAGGATTTTTTTTCATTCAAAGCCAGTAGATATTTTTGGCTGAACATGATCGGTATGGTGATAGTGGTCATTGTGTTGCTGTTTGGCGTTTTGAAATGGCTGGATGTCTACACGCGCCATGGCGAAGCGGTCGTTGTCCCCGATGTGAAAGGCATGACGGTAGGGGAGGCTGAGATGATGTTTCGTAATCATGGCTTGGTATGTGTGGTATCAGATTCTAATTACGTAAAAAATAAGCCGGCGGGAAGTGTTTTGGAACTAAGTCCTGCTGCCGGTCAGAAAGTAAAAGAGGGGAGAACTGTCTACCTCACGATAAATACCATAAATGTACCTTTGCGTCCTGTTCCGGATGTTGCCGATAACAGTTCCGCGCGTCAAGCGGAAGCGAAGATATTGGCTGCCGGCTTTAAGCTGACCGAGAATGAAGTGATTGCCGGAGAGAAGGACTGGGTGTATGGCGTGAAATATAACAACCGTCATTTGCTTGCAGGAGATAAAGCCCCGGTTGGAGCAACATTGACGTTGGTGATTGGCAACGGTGAACGTGAAGCGGAGCTGGATGGTGATTCTATTGACGTTGTTGAAGGGGCTGCCGAAACCGGGACGGAATCATCGGCCGATGATTCTTGGTTTTAAATAATTAGTCTGTTTAATAAAGAAGGGAAGATACTATATGATTGAGGAATTGCCCGACGACATTGGGAATGATGATATAGATGATATAGAACCTGTCGGTGAGGAGGCGGAGGCTCAATTGTACGAGCATTTTCGCGTGGTAGTTGATAAAGGCCAGGCGATGGTGAGGGTGGACAAATATCTGTTCGAACGTATTGTGAATGCATCGCGTAACCGCATTCAGAAAGCAGCGGAAGGTGGTTTTGTCATGGCCAACGGTAAGCCGGTGAAGAGCAGCTACAAAGTGAAACCGCTCGATGTTATCACGGTGATGATGGATCGTCCGCGCTATGAAAATGAAGTTATTCCCGAAGATATTCCTCTTGATATTGTCTATGAAGACAAGTTTCTGATGGTAGTGAATAAACCACCCGGACTCGTTGTACATCCCGGACATGGAAACTACCATGGTACGCTTGTCAATGCCATAGCCTGGCACATGAAAGATAATCCCGATTACGATGCTAATGACCCGCATGTCGGTTTGGTACACCGAATCGATAAAGATACTTCCGGCCTTTTGGTGATAGCTAAGACGCCCGATGCGAAGACTAATCTCGGAATGCAGTTCTTTAATAAAACGACCAAACGCAGATATCGTGCGTTGGTATGGGGGATTGTGGAACAGGATGAAGGAACGATTGTCGGTAGCATAGCCCGTAACCCGAAAGACAGGATGCAGATGGCTGTGATGTCCGATCCGACGATGGGCAAACATGCTGTCACCCATTACCGGGTACTCGAACGTCTGGGGTATGTCACTCTCGTGGAATGCATTCTTGAAACCGGGCGTACGCACCAGATACGTGTACACATGAAGCATATCGGTCATGTTCTGTTTAATGACGAACGTTATGGTGGACACGAAATCCTGAAAGGAACTCATTTTAGTAAATACAAACAATTTGTAAATAACTGCTTTGCCACTTGTCCGCGGCAGGCTTTACACGCCATGACGCTGGGGTTTGTACATCCTGTTACGGGAGAAGAAATGTATTTTACCTCGGAAATGCCCGATGACATGACTCAGCTTATCGAGAAGTGGAGAGGCTATATCAGTAATAGAGAAATAGAATGAAACGCACAATTGCGATCGTAGCGGGAGGCGATACCTCCGAATTTTATGTATCTCTGCGTAGCGCGCAGGGAGTGTATTCCTTTATAGATAAGGAAAAGTATGACTTGTATATAGTCGAAATGGAAGGACTTCGATGGGAGGTCCAATTGCCGGACGGGTTGAAAACACCGGTTGACCGTAATGACTTTAGTTTCATGAATGGCACGGAGAAGGTTAAGTTTGACTTTGTTTATATTACGATTCATGGCACTCCGGGCGAAGATGGTCGTCTTCAAGGCTATCTCGATATGTTGCGCATTCCTTATTCTTGTTGCGGAGTGCTGGCGGCTGCCATGACTTATGATAAGTTTACCTGCAATCAGTACCTCAAGGCGTTTGGTGTACGCATTGCCGAGTCTTTGTTGCTTCGGCAGGGACAGTCCGTTTCCGATGAAGATGTTTTAGATAAGATCGGTTTGCCGTGTTTTATCAAGCCGAGCTTGGGCGGATCGAGTTTCGGGGTGACAAAGGTGAAGGCCCGCGAACAGATTCAGCCTGCCATCACGAAGGCTTTTAGTGAAGCACAGGAAGTGCTTGTGGAGGCTTTTATGGAAGGTACGGAAATTACTTGCGGATGCTACAAAACAAAAGAGAAATCGGTAGTGTTCCCTATCACCGAAGTGGTTACGGATAATGAGTTTTTTGATTATGATGCAAAATATAACGGTCAGGTGGACGAGATAACTCCTGCCCGCATTTCCGAAGACCTGACTCGCCGTGTGCAGACATTGACTTCTGCTATTTATGACATTTTGGGCTGCTCGGGCATCATTCGTGTGGACTATATTATCACTTCCGGTGATAAGATCAATCTGCTGGAAGTCAATACTACTCCGGGTATGACCTCTACCAGCTTCATCCCTCAGCAAGTGCGCGCTGCGGGATTGGATATCAAGGATGTGATGACAGATATAATAGAGAATAAATTTACTTAGAGAAGTGGTAAGCGCTTTTCGTTATATACTATTTTACTCTTAACTTTAATGATTATGGATACAACAGAATTCGATGAAATCCGCCCTTATAATGATGAGGAGCTACCTCAGGTTTATGAGGAATTGATTGCCGATCCGGCATTTCAGGAGGCTGCGCATATTGCAATGCCGGATGTTCCCTTCGAGTTATTGGCACAAACGATGCGTGCCTCTAAGACAAAACTGGAGTTTCAGAAGGCATTATGTTATGGGGCTTTATGGAAACTGGCTGGAAAATGTACGGATGGCCTGACTTTGGATCATACGGCACTCCCGGACAAGGAAAAAGCTTATACATACATCTCCAATCACCGGGATATAATCCTGGATTCGGGCTTTCTTTCTATTCTGCTTGTCGATCAAGGAATGGATACGGTAGAAATTGCTATCGGTGATAATCTCCTTATTTATCCGTGGATAAAGAAATTTGTCCGCGTCAATAAGTCCTTTATCGTGCAACGTGCGCTTTCCATGCGTCAGAAACTGGAATCATCGGCTCGTATGTCCCGCTATATGCATTATACGATAAAGGATAAGAACCAGTCCATATGGATTGCACAGCGGGAGGGGCGCGCCAAGGACTCGAATGACCGCACGCAGGATAGTGTACTTAAGATGCTGGCTATGGGAGGGGAAGGTACTCCGTTGGATAGCTTGACGGAAATGAACATTGCTCCGTTGGCCATTTCGTATGAATACGACCCTTGCGATTACCTCAAAGCGCAGGAGTTCCAACTGAAAAGAGACATCGAGGATTATAAGAAAACGACTGCCGACGATCTGAAAAATATGCAGATCGGGCTATTCGGCTATAAAGGGAGAGTTCATTTTCAGGTTGCTCCATGCATTAACGAAGCTCTTGGAACAATGGATCGTTCTGTGTCCCGGCAAGAATTATTTGCCTCTATATCTACACTGATCGATAAGTCCATACATAGTAATTACCGCATGTATCCGGGTAATTATGTGGCACATGATTTGCTGACGTGTACAAGGGAGTTTGGCAGCCATTACACGATGGAAGAGAAAGAGCATTTCGAGGCATATATTGATAGGCAGTTGTCCAAGATAGACATCCCCAATAAAGACGTGCCTTTTTTGCGGGAAAAGATGTTACTGATGTATGCTAACCCGTTGACAAATTATTTGGCTGCCCGCTAAAAAGTATAATAATGAAAAAGAATAATATGATGAAGATCGGTTCTCTTTTTGCAGGTTTTTTCCTATTTCTTTCCACACTTTTCTCTTGTCAACAGCAGAAAGGTGATTTCAAAACATTGCCGGTAGACGACTTTGAATCTCTTATTAAAGATTCCGAGGTGCAACGGGTCGATGTTCGTACGCTGGCTGAATATTCCGAAGGACATATTCCCGGTACGGTGAATATCAATGTACTGGATGATTCATTTGCTGCCGTGGCCGATTCTACTTTGCAGAAAGACAAACCGGTTGCTGTTTATTGTCGTACAGGAAAACGGAGTAAGAAAGCTGCTGAGATTCTGACTCGACGGGGGTATAAAGTTTACAATCTTGACAAAGGCATTACAGCTTGGCAAGAAGCCGGTAAAGAGGTAGAACGGTGAAACGATGAGATGGGCAAGGTAACGGTTAGAGGTTAAGTTCGGCACATTTGAAGAAGTGGATGCATTCATCCGCGATCAATCCGCATTTATTTTGTTGCTATCGTGCAACTGCCAAAGAAATGATAAGAACGCGAATTACATAAAACTCAAGAATAAGGGGAATAGGAGTTTTATGTAATTCGCGTTTTTTATTTATGCTTCCCCGTTTCTTTCCTGTTAATATTTAGTACCGATAAAGCATGGCCTGATTGTTGGGTGACATGCTAAAGAGTCGGCTAAAGTTGCCGATCTCTAATTTGCTTTTCGGGGATATCCTAATAGTCATACAGAAAAACGGTAAGGCTAATCGCTTGATATTCATAGCTGTTTTTACCCCTGTTCTTCCTCGGTGATCAAGGCCCCGTTCATCGGTGACTAACGGGCTCTTCCTCGGTGATCAAAGACTCCTTCATCGGTGACCAAGAATTGCTTCATCGGTGATCAGCAAAGTGTCTTTTGAAAGTGTGATATATTCACAATTCCGGGTGATCGGTGCATATGGATGATTGTCCATTAATTTCTTTCTTTTCATCAACTTCTGACATACCAAATATCGCATATGGAGAAATGTCTTCAATCTAGAATACACCAGAAATGACCGCAAGAGATATCATGGCTTTTTTGCTGTTTTCGTTAGCTGCTATTATGCTATTTCAACCCCTCCAGCAGTCTTTTTAATACCACTGTAGCTGAAATTTCACGATTGGCAGCTTCCGGGATAACAATTGATTGGGAACTCTCGATTACTTCATCCGTAACAATCATATTTCTACGTACCGGCAGACAGTGCATGAAGTATGCATTATTGGTTACCGCCATTTGACGGTCGCTTACCGTCCATGCCCGGTCGGTGCTTAATATCTTTCCGTAGTTATCCCCTGTGTAGGCAGCCCAGTTCTTTGCATATATGAAGTCAGCGTCTTCGAATGCCTTCATTTGGTCATACTCCACTTGGGCATGCCCTACAAACATCGGGTCAAGTTCGTAGCCTTCGGGGTGCGTGATGACGAAGTCATAATCGGTGGCATTCATCCATTCGGCAAAGGAATTGGGGACAGCCTGAGGCAATGCGCGAGGATGGGGTGCCCAAGTCATAACGACTTTCGGACGATCTGTTTTCTTAAATTCTTCAATGGTAATCAGGTCGGCAAAGCTTTGTAGAGGATGCCGTGTGGCTGCTTCCATTGAAAATACCGGACGGCCGGAATGTTGAATGAACTGATTGATAATTACTTCCTTATAATCATAGTCGCGATCTTCAAAACGGGCGAAAGAACGTACACCGATAATGTCACAGTAACAACCCATTACCGGGATTGCTTCCAACAGGTGTTCCGGTTTATCGCCATCCATGATGACGCCACGTTCTGTTTCCAGTTTCCATGCTCCTTGATTTATATCGAGAACCATTACGTTCATACCCAAGTTAAGGGCTGCTTTCTGGGTACTCAGGCGTGTCCGCAGGCTGGAATTGAAGAAAATCATCATTAAAGTTTTGTTCTTTCCCAGTTCGACATGTTTAAACCGGTCTTTTTTAATCTCGAATGCTTCTGAAAGGGCTGGTTTTAAATCGCCCAAGTCTTGTACGCAAGTAAAATTCTTCATATTTGTGGCTTTTAAGTCATTATAATAATATCAAAGATAGGTATTTTATTATTCCAAAACAAAAACAATGGTTCCGTTTACAGGTGCCCAGTCGTAGATGAACTTGGCGTGAGAGGTCGCATTCCGTACGCACATGTGCGAGCGTGGCGTGGTTCCTAGTGACGGACTGTATTCTATCAGTGACTTTTGCGGAACGTTGGTCGGTACTCCGTGAATATATCCTCCATCGGAAAAACGGCTAGCGTAAGGTGCGAATCCCCCCGTCTCCTGTGAACCGTCTTTTAGGAAAATCATTTTGCTCTTCTTTTCCTGCAGGACAAAAATACCGAGGGGAGTCTCTTGGGCATAGGGCGGCAGGTGGCGTCCGGTGGTAGCCGGATTCATGCTTCGTACCGTCCATTGACCGTGCCCGGCCTGTTCCAGAGTTGTAATATTCTGATTTTTCCGATCCACCATGATAGCTTTGTCAAATACGACCGTGTCGGGAATCAGCTTGATATATTTCCGGGGAACGTACCACTCGTCTCCCGTAAAGATGGGGATAACTTTCATGAATCTTTCTCCATCGTCTAAAATCCGAGCCAGTTCGCCATCCTGCCCGTAACGTTCGGGAACAAGTGTATCGTTGAGCATATAAAGCGGAATGGACTGATAGCGTTCCACGCCCAACGTATCGGCTATTCGACGATAAGCATCGCGTTTATACTTCTTCACCAGCGGTGCTTCACCGTTGCGGTTTTTGTAATTCTGCAGGATGCCCCATTGGAGGGGAGATTCTTGTTGGATGTTCTCAAGCAATGCCAGCCTCTCTTTGATTTTGTCCCATTGAAAGTTACGGGTGGTGTCTTTATAAGGATAAATATCTTCTAATGTATATTTATCGTATTTCAGCTCTTTTATAATCGAAATATCCTCCGGTTCCAGTTTCTTGGGAGTCTCTTTTTCAGGTTGAGGAAGTTCCTGTTCCAGTGAGTCAATCACCGGGACTGCGAATTCTTCCGTCTGCGATGTCTTTTCGTTAAGTTGACATGACAGGCAGGAAAGAACAAGGAAAATTATAAAAAGGTATGTAATGTATCTGTTCATTTATACTCTGATTTGACCGTTTCCTTCGATAATCCATTTATACGAAGTGATTTCCTCCAATGCCATCGGGCCGCGTGCGTGCAGCTTTTGGGTGCTGATACCTATTTCTGCTCCCAAACCGAATTGGGCACCATCGGTGAAGGCGGTAGATACATTGCTGTATACACAGGCTGCATCTACCAGTTTACAGAACAACTCCGACCGGTCTTTGTTCTCCGTGATGATGCTTTCACTGTGTTTGGAGCTATATTCCTGTATATGGCCTATGGCATCCTCAAAGCTGCTTACGGTTTTTATGGCCATTTTGTAATCCAGAAACTCCGTACCGAAACTTTCCGGAGTGGCAGGCTTCAGAAGCTCCGGAGGATAACATCCCTTCAAGGCTTGAAATGCTTGAGCATCGGCAAATATGATGACTTTACTTTCCGAAAGTTTCCGGCAAAGCAAAGGCAATTCATTTAATCGTTTTTCATGGATAATGACGCAATCCAGTGCATTGCATACGCTCACCCGGCGAGTTTTGGCATTGTTGATGATTGCCGCACCTTTTTCCGTATCACCAAACTCATCGAAATAAGTATGGCAAATGCCTGCTCCGGTTTCTATTACAGGTATGGTCGCATTTTCACGGACAAAATTTATCAACCGGCTACTGCCTCGCGGAATAATAAGGTCTACAAATCCATTAGCATGGAGCAGGGCGGTGGTTGCTTCCCGGGTTGCAGGAAGCAGTTCTGCTACATGGGTGTTTATATCGAAACGCTTTAATACCTGATGTATGACATTTACAATGGCTCGATTGGAGTAATCGGCGTCGCTTCCGCCTTTTAAAATGCAAGCGCTGCCACTCTTTAAGCAAAGTGAGAACACATCGAAACTTACATTCGGGCGTGCCTCATAGATAATTCCGATCACACCGAATGGCACACTGATCTTGGTCAACTTCATTCCGTTGGGACGTGTTGACTCTTTGAGAACTTTTCCAAGTGGTGATGGTAATGTGGCTACATTGCGTGTATCAGCGGCAATATTCCTCAAACGGTCTTCCGTTAACTTCAGCCGATCGTACTTCGGATTGTCCGGGGACATTCTTGCCAGGTCTTTCTTGTTCTCGGATAATATATATGCTGCTTCGGCAATCGCTGCATCGGCTACTGCATTCAGTATTTCATTTATGCGTTCATCGCTGATTATGGCTAATTCTCTTCCGGCCGATTGGACGGCGGTGAAAGTTTCATTCAGATGTATCATTTTCCTGTTTGTCCTTTAGATTGATAACGATTATTGAACACCTTTTATATAGATGTGATATGGATGGAAAGAGTTCCGCTATTCTATGTACAGATAGTCATAGTGTACAATTTCTTTTTTCCCATGTTTTCCCATCACTTCACGAGCCTGTAACGAATTGCAATTTGCCTTTCCTACCCCTATGGCGTTTCCTTTGTAATCGATGATTCTTACAATATCATCTTTTTCAAATTCTCCTTCTATGCCTACTATACCGACGGGAAGGATGCTGACTGCATGGTCTGAAGTCAGGATTTCCGTGGCTTGTTCATTGATATGCAATTCTCCTTTGGCAAAGCCTTCACTGTGGGCAATCCATTTTTTCACACTTGACACGGGGGCCTTAGTGGGGACGAAATGGGTGCATACGGTTTCTTCAGGCTGTTTCAAAAGGTCGCCTAATATATTATCCCGTTTCCCGTTGGCAATTATGACGCTTATTCCTTCGTCTGCCACCTTACGGGCAATATTGGTCTTTGTCAGCATTCCTCCTCTTCCAAAACAGGATTTCCCGGCTTGAATGTAATTCGACAGATCTTCTCCATGTCCTATTTCGCGGATTACGGAGGAAGAAGGATCGCTGGGGGAACCGTTGTATATTCCGTCGATGTTGCTTAATATGATAAGAGCCTGTGCGTCCATCATTGAAGCAATCAGTCCGGACAATTCATCGTTGTCTGTAAACATCAGTTCGGTGACGGATATGGTATCATTTTCGTTGACAATGGGCAGTACACCGTTTTCCAGCATCACTGTCATGCAGTTTTTCTGGTTTAGGTAGTGGCGGCGGGTTCCGAAACTTTCCTTAGTGGTCAGCACCTGGCCGACAGGAATGTTGTGATCGCGGAAGAGTTCATAATAACGATTGATTAGCTTGGCCTGTCCCACGGCTGAAAAGAGTTGTCGTTGGTCTACGCTATCCAACTTTTTGGTCGTGCGTATCTCGCTTTTGCCGGAGGCTACGGCACCGGAGGAGATCAGGATTACTTCCACACCGTCTTTATGCAATTCTGCGATCTGGTCAACGAGGGCAGACATGCGCGTTACATCTAATGTACCGTCTTGGCGTGTAAGTACATTACTTCCTACTTTTACAGCTACTCTTGTAAACTCTTGTTTCATTTTTGCTTTCGATTTGGAAGCACAAATATAGAACTTTTTATCGAAATGAAAGTTATCGGCCTTTCTTTATTTTCAGATACTCATAGGCCGTATTCATGCGTATTCATCCTTGTTTTTAGAGGTATTGATACCCTTCACAATGGGTATTAATATTCATCGTATTGGGTATTAATACTTATCGCGTTGGATATTAATGCCTATCGCCTTGGGTATTAACATACATCGCGCTGAGTAGCCATTGCTGTTGTGGCAGATGTCATCTACTTGGAAGTACGAATTTAATAGGCTCTTCTTAAGTTATTTAATCATACACATTAACTTCATACCGGGGATTAATCCGGTATGAACAGAGAAAGTAACAGCGTACTTATTCATTGTACGCATTACCTCATTGAAGAATCTTCATTATGAAATCTGCTCTATTCAGTCGTTGTCAGCCTTGCTCCGGCTTCTGATAACTTCCATTGCAGATTCATAGTCTTCCTCTTTTACCATAACGGAAACTGTCGGACTGATATAAGGCGCGATTGCTGTCATAAGTCCATCCTTCAGAAGGGCTTCTATGTCATTACTTTCAAGCAATCCTTTGATCAGTTCAGCTTCCCATCTTGATCCGTTGAATACTTCAACTAAACGGCTATTATCTTCTTCTTTCATAATTTCACGGTATAAAAAGGTTCATACTTTCACAAATGTACAAGTTTTTTCTTAATAAACATATTACGGAAGGAAAAAGTAGGGATCGTATTAGTGAATTAATGTTTCTTTTCAGTGACAACCTGGTAAAGAGCTTGGTAAATCCAAATGGTTTTATGGGACTCCCGTTTGTTGTCATATGCATAAGAAACTATATTTAACGTTATGTGAGCAAAATGGATAAATAGTGTAACTGATTGAATAATATAATCAATTATATATTTAAAAAATGAAAAATAAACGTATATTTGCATAGCATAATCCTACTGTTAATCAATACAAAAGATGTATTTAACAATTCTACGACGAATATTATTGACTTATTCTTTTCTTCTTTCCTGCTTTATGATTGTAGCTCAAGAGGAAAAAGAATACAATGTGGATAGTACGCTTTATTCATATTTTCAGCATTGCCAGGAAAATATAGGTAATGAAAGTGTGCTTAGGATGGCCGATTCGCTATATGAAATGTCTGGGGATAAAAAAGATCTCCGGATGCAAGCAGTAGCTTTGACAGTCAAGCTGGACCATTATTATTTCAATGGGGAGAATGAAGACAGCATAATCCATTATACAAATATAGTAAAAGACTTTGCGGCTAAAACGAACCAGTTGAAGTATTATTATTTTGTATGGAACAATCGGTTGATTCTCCATTATCTAAAGACCGGTAAAGCTAATCTTGCTCTTTATGAGGCTGAAGAAATGTTGAAGGATGCACGGAAAAAAGATAGTAAGATGGGATTGCTCTATTGCTATAATAGTTTGTATCAAATATATGAGATGAAAGACTTGAAGGATTTGGCCATTGAGTACTATCAGAAGAGCATTGAACTGACGGAAACTTACCATGTCGATTTTTATAACATCTCGTTAACCTACGCTGAAGTAGCCAAATACTACATTGATCATGAAGAATTGACCAAAGCTCAAGAAATGTTGAAGAAAGCGGAATTGACCGCTAAGGCCAGTATGCACAATTTCTATACAAAGTTGGTCTATGTGCGTTATTATTTGGCAACTAATAAGGTGAATGATGCGTGGAAGACTTTGCAAGAGTGCAAACAGATGCTCAACAATGACAGGAAACTGGAAACTTACCAGAAATTGTATTATGAGAATGAGTACTTTTATTACAAAGAGAACCGGCAATACCTGAAAGCATTGGAAGCTGCTGATAAGCAGATTGCAGCGGAATTAAAACTCAATGAACATGCCTTGCGAAGTAACCATTTACGAATGAAAGCGGAAGTATATCAGGCTATGGGGAGGAATGACCTGGCTGCCACATTCTTTGGTCGTTATATCCAGATGGTGGATTCTATCCGACAAGCGGATGAAGAAAAGTCAATCAGTGGATTTGCCACTTTGGTCAATGTCGAGAGACTGAGATCGGAGAAAAATGAGCTGATGCTTCAGGCGCAAAGAAAGGAATTGCACAACAAACAGATTTTAATTGTTTCTTTGGCTATCCTGCTCATTATCGTTTTTATTTTCCTCTATCGGGAAAACCGAATGAACAAACGTTTGCTCCATTCCGAAGAGGAATTGCGCAAGGCCAAGAATTCGGCCGAAGCCGCCAGCCAGATGAAAACAATGTTCATACAAAGCATGTCGCATGAGATACGTACACCACTGAATTCGATTGTAGGCTTTTCACAGATTTTAGGCGACCAGTATCAGAATGATCCGGAGGCGAAAGTATATGCAACTATTATTAAAGAGAACAGCAATAATTTGCTGCGGTTGATAACCGATGTACTCGAACTATCCGACCTTGACAAGGGCAGTTGCATTGCATCGGATATATCGACGGATATTCATGATTGTTGTATGATAAGTATGGAACGTATTCGCAAAGATATCCGGGAAGGAGTGGATTTACGTTTCCAGTCTCCGTGCCGGAAACTTACTGTTTTAAGCAATCCCGATCGTATTGTTCAGGTGTTGGTCAATCTATTGCACAATGCTGCTAAGTTTACGCAAGAAGGTAGCATAACATTGGCTTACGAAATATTGGAGAAGGAACGGATCATATGCTTCACTGTTACAGACACCGGTATCGGTATCCCTGTGGAAAAACAAGAAGAGGTCTTTGACCGTTTTGTCAAGCTGAACGGTTATTCGCAGGGTACAGGCTTGGGGCTTGCCATTTGCCGGGGAGTGGCTCAGAAGCTAAACGGTAGTTTGGTTATCGATGGCAAATATACCGGTGGTTGCCGATTTATATTCACAGTACCATATTCACAGATTTATTAACATTTTAATTACCCCAACAAATGAAAACAAAAGTATTTCTTATGACACTGGCATTAAGTTGCCTATGGAGTTGCCAACAAGAAGAAGAGACAAAGCAGCCGAATGAACCGCGCATGTCTTTCACCGGTGTAGTGATTGGCGAAGGAAACCTGACCCGTGGTCTTGGTTCGGACATCGATATTATTTCGATGAGTACGAATCTGGAAGAGACATTCACCGTATTGAATATTAAAGAGGATACACGTTCGTGGAGTGAGTATGGTGATGTGAATGATGTTGTCTTTTATGCCCATTATCCGCGTTTGTCAGGTGAGGATGAGTTTGATGAGGAAACCCGTGAATTGACAGGAGGGATGGATTATCTTTTTGGGGTAGCTACTGCAAAAAACGGACAACAACAAGTTTGCCTGGAGTTCAAGCATGTTACTTCTCCTTTGCAGGTTGAAATTCTCAATGAAGACGGCAGTATTTATCAAGGCAAAGTCAAAGTAATCGCTCCTGTAAAAAACAAAGGTAAGCAAGATCTGCGAACGGGTGTTATCACTCCTGTGAATGAATTGAACCGGGTTACGTTGGTCGATGGGAATAGTCGTACTGTAAATCTTTTACCGCAAGCTATTACGAAAGGAACTGAATTTAAAGTCGAATTGGAGGATGGTCGCACGTTTACAGCAAAAACAACTGAAACTCAAACATTAAAGCCTGGATATAGTTATACGGTTGTCATCAACTCGAACGGTACATCTTATATCGTGGATGGTGCTATTCCACTTTAGCAATATGGGTCTTTAAGAGTAGATCGAACCTTCTTCGCCTCGCTTATGAACAGGACGGGGAAGGTGTTTTTTTATGTCCGATTGGAAAATATTACTCCAGTGAGATGTGCTGTACGCTGATCGTCTCTTCTAAAAAGGCAGATGCTGATTCTGTGAACTTTTCTTCTGCTTCGGTTGTGTAAAAATGGCACTTCCCTTTCTTTGTACATCTGCTATCCATCTCGGGATGACGATATAAATAATCTTTCAGACTATTTGCTACATATTCTCCTTGAGAGACTATGTTTATTCCATCAGGCATGAATTGTTTTATTTTTGGAAGCAATAGCGGATAGTGGGTACACCCCAGTACTATGGTATCTATTTTCGGGTCTTTGCATAGCAATGCATTGATATGTTTCTGTATAAAATAGTCGGCTCCCCGGCTATCTGCCTCATTGTATTCCACCAAAGGCACCCACATCGGACAAGCTTCTCCACTAACGGTTATATCCGGAAAAAGTTTGTGTATTTCCAGAGGATAAGATTCGGACTTGATGGTACCGGCCGTAGCAAGTACACCGACATGGCGGCTACCAGTCAAATTGCCGATGCATTCTACCGTGGGTCGAATCACTCCTAATACACGTCGTTGTGGATCGAGGTGGGGGAGGTCGTTTATCTGAATGGTACGGAGTGCTTTGGCAGAAGCCGTGTTACATGCTAATATCACCAAGTGGCATCCCATTTCAAACAATTTATTGACGGCCTGCAAGGTGAACTCATAGACTATTTCGAAAGATCGCGTCCCATACGGATTCCGCGCATTGTCACCTAAGTATATATAGTCGTATTGAGGGAGGACTTCTCTGATCTTGCTGAGAATGGTCAGTCCTCCGTAACCCGAATCGAATACCCCGATTGGTCCGGGGAGTAGTGGAAGATTCTGTTTCATAGCTGGCGTTCTGATATGTTTTTTAGTTCGATGGGGTAAGCTGGCTCACCCGACCGATGTCTTGTTTTCGAGTGGCAAAGATAGAAAAAGAAAAAAGTGAAAGGGGAAAAGAAGCTTTAAAACTTCATTTCCCCTTTCACTTTTTATGATTTGTTTATCGATCTCTTATTTGATTCCTAGTTGAGCTTTCACTTTTGCAGTCAAGTCAATGCTTTGGGCACCAATATATGGAATCGGAGTACGTGCAACGTCGAAGATATAAATTACACCTTCAGCAGCACCTACGGCTTGAATGGCCTCGTCCAATTTCTTGTAGATCGGAGTCATAGCCTCTTGATTTGCTTGTTGCAAACCTTGCTCTGCTTCCTGTTGGAATTGTTCTTGTCTCTGGGCCATGTCAGCTAATTCTTTTTGTCTTCTTTCCGCAATGTTTTGTGGCAGTGAATCCTTAGCCATTGCTTGTTGAAATTCCTGATATTTCTTGTTGAATTCTTCCTGAGTCCTTTGGAATTCGTCGGTATACTTTTTCTGCAAAGCCTGCATGTCAGCTTGGGCTTTTGTAAATTCCGGCATGGCCATAACTACCTCTTGGCCGTTCATATGACCGAACTTAAGAGTTTGCGCAAATACCCCCATTGGAAGTATCAACAAAATTAAAAGTGCAATTTTCTTTAGCATAGTTTTATTATTTATTTTAATGATTACTTTTTAGTTATCGTCTGCAAATGTATGAAATTAATTTGAATATCCCAGCTTTGCGAGTACTTCATTGCTTATATCGATGCGCGGAGAAGCAAAAATGATACTTGTTGCCGATGCTCTGTCAACGATAACCGAGTAGCTTTTTTGTTCAGCCAACTCTTTCACTGCATTGTAGATTTCGTCTTGTATCGGTTTCATCAGACTCTCTCTCTTTTTGAAAAGTTCACCTTCCGGACCGAAATATTTGCGTTTCAGTTCGGCTGCTTCTTTTTCTTTTGCTACTATCTCTTCTTCCTTTTTAGTCTTTTGCTCTTCGGAGAGAAAAACCGTTTCTGACTGATAGTTTTTATACATAGTCTGAGCTTCCTTGGCAAGTGTTTCTACTTCACTTTGCCATTTTTTGGAAGTTTGATTTAACTGTTCGGTTGCACGCTCGTAAGCAGGAATGTTCTTCAGGATATACTCCATATCAATCAGAGCAAACTTTTGCGCACTGGCTGTCATGCTTATTGCAAACAGCATCATGATAAATAGAACAGACTTTTTCATAACGTTTAGTCTTTAAATTAAACAATTAAAATTCTTGGCCCAATACGAAGTGGAAGTGACTGCCACCATATTGTTTGCTATTGAATACTTTGTCGAATCCGTATGCCCAGTCAATACCCATCATACCGATCATAGGCAAGAAGATGCGGACACCTACACCTGCTGAGCGTTTGAGGTCGAATGGATTGACGTCTTTAATATTGTTCCAGGCATTACCAGCTTCTAAGAATCCTAACACATAAATGTTAGTACTTGTTTCGAGCATAAGCGGATATCTCAATTCAATTCCTAAACGTGTGTAAGCATATCCCTCTTGCCTATAAGGTGTTAATGAACTATTCTCATATCCACGTAAAGCTATACTTTCGGTTGCATAGCTTGAATAGCCGGTCATTCCGTCACCACCAACATCGAATGTTTCAAACGGAGACTTTTTATACTTATTATAATGACCCAATATACCAAATTCAACACGGCTCATAAGAACCAAAGCTTTGGGATTTTTTGTATAGTCCATCAACGCGGTATATGTTTTGGCTTTGAATTTCCATTTATGATACTCAACCCAGTTGTATAGTTTGTTCTTATTTTCCTGAGTTATTCCATTACTGTTATCAGGATTATAATAATAACTCTTATAATCTTTTCCATCAAACAATGAATACGGTGGCGTAATCTGTGCTGACAGAGAGAATTCTGATCCTTGACGAGGATATAGAGGGTTGTCTATTGAGCTTCGAGCCAAAGTCAAGTTCAAGCTGATATTGTTGCATTTACCATTGGTAACAGGGAAATATTGCCAGTCTTTCAAAATGTAACGTTGGAAAGACAACTCTGCGGAAAGTGTGAAATAGTCATCAGGCCATTTCAGACGTTTACCCCAACCAACAGAAAGTCCCCACATCTGGATAGACTTATCAGGGTCGTAGTAATTTTCATAACTATTGGTATTACCGTAGTTATAAGCACCATAGCCGCCATAGTACATACTGTTATAGTAATTATTCATGTAGGCACTGTTATAATAACGGTCACTAATATCCGTTTGCCTTGAATAGAATGCGGATACCGAGAATGAATTCGGCCGTTTTCCACCAAACCAGGGATCGAAGAATGACACACTATATGACTGGTAGTAACGTGCATTGGTCTGACCACTGATTGTCAATGTCTGACCGTCACCTTGAGGCAGAATTCCGCGATAATTATCCCCCGGATGCAATAAGTTTGCTAGAGAGAAGTTTGTAAATTTCAGACTCAGTTTTCCGATTACACCTGTCTGTCCCCAACCGGCAGAGAATTCGACCTGGTCGTTGGCTTTAGATACAAGGTCGTATGCGATATCCACAGTTCCGTTCATCGGGTCGGGTTGAATGTTCGGTGTAATGTTTTCCGGGTCGAAATGCCCCATCTGCTGAATCTCACGCATGGAACGCATCAAATCTTCGCGACTGAATAATTGTCCGGGACGAGTACGAAGTTCACGGCGGACTACATTCTCATACAGACGGTCGTTACCGTTGATCTTGATTTTATTGATAGTAGCCTGGCGACCTTCATAGATACGCATTTCCAGATCGATAGAATCACCGTCAATGTTGATTTCAACCGGATCGAGGTTATAGAACAGGTATCCGTTGTTATAATAAAGATTTCCGATGGCGTCTTCATCCGATGACAGACGTTCGTTCAACAATTTTTGGTTGTATACATCTCCCTTTTTCATCCGGAGCAAGTAGTTCAACTGTTCCGATGGATAGAGCGTGTTACCTACCCAGGTGACATTGCGCAGGTAGTATTTATCACCTTCATCTATCTCGATGTAAACGTTTACTGTTTTGTCATCAAATGGGGAAACACTGTCTTTGACGATCACTGCGTCACGGTATCCCAATTCGTTATACTTGTCGATGATAAGTTGTTTGTCTTCTTCATATTTTTCGTTGATGAACTTCTTGGTTCGGAACAGGTTTTTCAACTTACCTTTTTCGTTGGTCTTCTTCATCACACGTTTCAGTTTAGAAGTCTTGATGGCTTTGTTTCCAACGATGGTAATCTCGTGTACTTTAACTTTTTCCTTCTTGTCGATATTTACATCAACAATCACCTGGTTATCGTTTGCTACATCGTCTTTCTGCGAAATGATGATTTCTGCATTCTTAAAACCTTTATCATCGAAGTAACGTTTAATCAAAGTTTTGGCACGATCCACGAGGTTCGGGGTGATCTGGCTGCCTTTGACAAGGCCGAGTCTTGCTTCAAGGTCTTGTCGTTCCGACTTTTTCACACCGTTATAACGAATCTCAGAGATACGTGGCCGTTGCGTAAGATTGATTTTCAACCATACTTTATTGCCTTCTATTTTCTCGGCCGTAATCTTCACGTTTGAAAACAACCCGTGACGCCAGTAGCGTTTGATGGCTGATGTAATTTCATCTCCCGGGACGGAGATGGTTTGTCCTACCGATAATCCGGAGAGGCCGATAAGTACATAGTCCTCGTAATTCTTAACACCTTCGACTTGGATGTCGGCTATCTCATATTTTTTCGGTGTCCCTGAATATAGAATAACAGGTTTTGAAGATTCGTCTGTGTCAGTATCTTGTGCGCTGCTCGTCAATACAAACCCGAACAGGCAGATAAACGTTACGAATATGAAGGAAATACGATAATGCATTTATGTTATAATTATAAGTTTTAAGTTAACAGATTTGTTCACTGGTTTTGCCGAAGCGACGTTCCCGTTTTTGGTAGTCGCAGATGGCTTTTCTCAACTCTTCTTCCCTGAAGTCAGGCCAAAATGTGTCGCAGAAATAAAGTTCGGAATAGGCACACTGCCAAAGCAAGTAATTACTCAACCGGAGTTCCCCTCCTGTACGGATCAGTAAGTCCGGGTCGGGCATAAAATTGGTGGTCAGATATGTCTCTATATTTTTACTGGTAATTTCTTCCGGAGTAATTTCTCCTTTTTGTACCGATTCTGCAATTTGGCGTGTGGCTTCCGTCAGTTCCCAACGGGATGAATAACTAAGAGCCAGTACCAGACTCATTCCGGTGTTGTGTGAGGTATGTTCTACGCAAGCGTTCAATCTCTCTTGTACATTTTCCGGCAATTTATTTATGTCGCCTATGATGCGGAAGCTGATATTGTTCTTCATGAACGTCTCTTCTTCGATAGAATCGAACAAAAGACTCATCAAGGCTGCAACCTCGTCCGACGGACGGTTCCAGTTTTCGGTAGAGAAGGTATACAATGTAAGATACTTAATCCCCAATCTAGCAGCTTCTTCGGCAATAACATGAACAGTTTCGGCACCGGCTTGATGTCCGAAACTGCGCTCATGTCCGCGCTGTTTGGCCCATCTTCCGTTTCCATCCATGATAATTGCCACATGTTGAGGTATCCGGCTAAAATCTATTTGCTCTATATAGGACATTATTTTAGTTGTTACATTCTTTACATTTGGAGAAAAGGTCATAAGTAATAAAAAAGACGGTATATGAGTAACTGTCTTTGTTCTTCAAACCATTTCCTTTTATCCTGTATGGATCATTCAGTTGCAATCCTTCTTTGTTGGTGACATCCAATTTGTCACTCATGCTGAAGCGCATTGTAAACTCACATCCGATATTAATTCGACGGGCTAATTTATATTTTACTCCGACTCCGATAGGGAAATTTACTGTGAAAATCCCTTCGGCTGGTGCCGGTGCAAAGGTAAATCCCATTCCTCCTAATATATAAGGAGTCAACCGATGTTCGCCTCTGAATCCATATCCTGTTCCATATCCCAGGAAATTATATTCAAATTGTGCCCCTAAATCGAAGATCGTGCGTTTGAAACTTGCCTCTCCGTTTTCCGGGTACTTGTTTTTGAAATTCTTCGTATCGCCGGATATCCTTCCGACTGTGAAATTGCCTTTTATTGCCATTCGGGGATTCATGATATATCTTGCCACAATCCCTCCGGCAAATCCTAAATCCTTGAACGGTGTGGTATAATTGGCATCGCCCATGTAAAAGCTTCCACCTAATGCACCACCCAGTTCCATTTTGTACTCATCTTCATCTTGAGCCGAAAGGTACAAGCAAGGTAGAGTCAGTAACAGTAAACATATAATCAGCGCTCTTTTAATCAATCCCATATTACTTGTTTTTATAACGTGGATGTTTATTAATAAAACGGCTGATTAATTTGAAAATTGTATATTACTATTGCACTTTAAAACCTAGACGGTTCAAACGTCCCCGCCAGACTTCATTAGGAGTGCTACGCATAATCCAAATAAAGTGATCCTTGTCCACTACCATTGAGTAATCTGATTCTTTTCCTCTGAAACCTCTGGTGGCTTCTGAGTTTTCTGAAGAAGGAGTAGCAACAGGGAACATGAATTTGCTTTTTACTTCGTTCCAAACAAGACCTGCTTCCGATTTATAGAAAGTTTTGAAATCTTTGCCGAAAACATAGAAAGCACCACCGTAATACATTACCGAAGGATCTTTCAGTAATGGGCAGGAGTATTTGGATTCGGTATTCAAGGCTACCCATTCTTGTCCTTCCATATAAGCCCATACGACAGTAGCCGTATCCACTTTTTCTACAGGATCAATTACGTTGCCTACCACTGCTACATTCTCGACTCCAACTATGTTATTGTAAGTTGTTACGGAAATGTTGTTACGTGGGAAACTATGTGGAGCAATCTCTCCGGGTGTCCAATCACTTCCATCTTCAGTCGTACAGAATCTCTCAACGTTTTCCGGAATAAATGTTTTAATACCGGTTAATATCTCTCCCGATAAACCTTTATTCATCGGAGAAATTAATCTGATTACTTCACCGAATGAAGGAACTTCATTCCACGTCCGTCCGTCCTCCGAACTGTATACTTTACCACTGCCTTCTACTGTAGCATATAACAGACCTCTAAAAGTGACAATGGAAGTAAGGTCAGTGGAAGGTAATCCGCTGGCAGCCCCTGATGTCCAGTTCCTGCCATCAGACAAGTTGGTCGAATAAACGGGTGAATTGGCAGCGTAAGTAAATATTTGTTCTTTATAAATAATGGATTTTTGTTTCCCTGTAATTGTGGGAGCAAAATCAACTTTCATGGCGTCTTTCCCCCATTGTAGAGAATCGGGCACTTGCTGATGGACACGTACATAAAGAGAATAATCTTTTGAATATTTCATATCCATAGTCCATACTTTGAATTTGAAAGGTTTTCCGGGTTTGCCGTCAGGTAGAATTTCCATTGTTCCCACCAGATTGACTGAATCTTCCATATTGAAGACTGAATCTCCTGTGTTGGCATGATTTCTGATTGTAACGAAGCCGGAAACACTGAGTTTGGTAATTCGGATTTTATCGATAATAGTATCCGAACCGACGGGTAATGAATCTACATTGTAAATTTTACCGGTAAGTTGATCTATTGTGAATTTGTAATTAACTCCATGCACAGTATCAAGTTCAAATGCCATTAACATTGAATTCGGACTGTATTCGACCGGATCATCATCACCAAGGCAAGAACTCATGGCAAATGACACGAGTAGGAAACTTACAATGACTGATAAAAACTTTATTCTCATTTGAAAGATTGTGTTTATTTACAAGTTGCAAA
>OGOG01000839.1_pt1 | contig 32898 bp, 28 predicted proteins | sample 1552581 | NCBI WGS metagenome assembly OGOG01 (sample SAMEA2580152, study PRJEB22360) | human gut metagenome | biome: human gut; feature: human-associated habitat; material: faeces | place: Denmark | collected 2008/2010 | reverse complement strand
GATTAACTAACAATGAAAAACCAGTAAAATATTCATTATTGATTTCATAGTATTTTCCCCAACATACTTTAACTAGATTTTTCTGATTTAGTTATTGCATCTTTAAAATTACTAAATTTAATCCATGGCAAACAAGTAACTTGAACTTTATTCATATTATCTTGATTTGGTATTTTATAATATTTAGCATTATTTTCAGCAACTACTTTAGCAATACAAAATTCATTAAAAAATTTTTTATAATTGTTATTAAACTTAATATATCTTACAAAATTTAATTCACCAACTTCATTTAAAACTGTTAAAGTAGCAGCAATATCATCATATTTATAAATACGTAAATCATTATTTATATCATTATCATATTCATACTTAAAAGCATCTATTTTATCTAATGACATTAAAGTAAAATACAACATTATATCATAAAATGAATTGTTGTTTTTTTCACAAAGTATACCATATTTGTAATATTTAATGTTGTAGTAACTCCAGTATAAGGATCATCAAAATCACAGAAAGTTTGAAAAGTTTTTTTCTAGACCAATTATCTATATTTGTTTTTTTCTCATCTTACTAATCTCCTTTTGTATTCTCCTACTTCACTTTCTTCACTATAATCATGGTTTTTGATCAAGCATTCTATAATCTTCTTTCTGTTTAAATCAAATACTCCCAAGGTATCTTCATAACTAACTTTTCCGTTTTTGTCTTTCCATTCATTATCTTTCCAACTATAAGGACTACTGAAACACAATCCATAAATGTAATCAAAAAATAAATGAAAATCAACTGCAGCAGTGTTATCCAAAAACATTTGTTCAATTCTATTAGTTCCAGGATATCTAACAATACAAATATTTTTAACATCTATATTACAATCATATAGTGAATTAATTGCTAACTGTAATGTTTTTCCTGTTAGTACATTATCATCAAAAAGATCTAAATGTGAATTTTGAAAAAGATGTGAGTTTATTAATCCACCATATTCATTTATATTAAAGTTTCTTAAGTCAAGAAGTTGCTTATTAGAATATCCAGAAACTTCCCTATTAAATTTGAGAAGTAAAAGACTTTCTATTCTACTTTTATCTATTGTTTTTGCAATTATTGGTAATTCAATTCCACCATAACTTAAACCACATGCATTAATAAAATCATCATTATCATTTCTTTTCTCTTGATATAAGGAAACAGCGGTATAATTTTCTCCAAAATTATCTATTTCTCTATAAGTTCTATAGTCTTTTGAATAATTTTGTTTATCTTTAGTTATTTCTTCAATTGACAAATTATCAGTTAATATTTTCTTTGATTGTTTTATTACATTACAAACAAAATCTTTATTTATAATAAAACCATTTTTAAAGCACATATTACTCATACTATCTTCAATTTCCAGCAAGGTATTATATATTGCAAAAAAATCTTTGTTTTTATTAGATGAAATATCCAATAAATTATTGCTATTTAAATTGTTAGAAACAAGTTTATGATTCATAATAACTAATAGAGCATTTCTACAGTTATCTAAAATCCCAAGTAATAACTTTTTATTAATGATAATATTTAAATCGTCAGTCTTTAAAACAGCATTAAAGGCATTATCTAAAAATTGAATGTAATTATTATGCCAGTTCATCACATCTTTTTTAGAAGTGACATCTTTGCCATTTTCACTTTTCCTATTTGAAATAAGATAATAATATGTAGATGAACCTCTAAGAAGATAATTTTTATTATCTCTCATCAAATATTTGAAATGTCCATTTTCCTTTGAACTCCAAAAATCTTTTAACGAGCTATCTGAAACCAACTCCCATTCGTACATCGGAATTATTACACTCCCACTTGCTTTATCAAACAGACTATCTATTCCATCATTTTCTCCAAAATTAACATTTATTAAATCATTATATTTATTGAGTAGTTTTTTTCTACCCAAAACTATATTTTTTTCTGCTATAGCAAAATTAAATTTATAATCTAACTTATCGGCTTTTTCTAAACATACAGTCGGTAATATTTTAGATTTTTTTATTAATTCTAAGGTAGCATCAACTCCGCTTATAATATTTTTATTTTCATCAAAAATTGGAAAACATCTATCAACTGCTCCACTAGTTTTATCTACACTATAGCCTTGTTTACAATTTAACATCGAATAATCATTTCCGTAAACATCACCACAATCACCAATTCTAATCATAGAATCTTCTGGTACGCCAATTACTCTTTCAACTCTTTTTATAGCTTTATCTTTTGTAGTAGTACCAATTTGAATAACAGAATTATCTTTATAAAAGCCTCTAGTTAAATGAATTTTTTCAAATTGGTTAGAAGAAATAATTTCTTTAATAGTTTCATAATTTTTTTCTACAATATTACTATTATTAGTATTGAAAACCATTCTTATGTTTATAATTGTTCCAGTTTTTAAATCTTTAGAATAAGTTACATTAAAGCAATCACTATTAAGTTCTTTTATAATACTATCCATTTTGCTTAATTGTTCTAATTCATCACTTGTAGTTATATAAACATTTTCTGATAAAAACTCTTCAAATGAAATATTATTGCTAAAAAACAATCTAGCACCATCATTTGTCAATACATAGATCCTTCTAATATCATTTTCAGCTATATTATCAGAACTAACAATTGCACCATATATATCATTTTTTAAATCATTAAGTCCAGTTTCACCACGACCAGTAATAAAAACTACTGGTATCTTTTTCTTTAAAAGCTCTACGATCATATTGATTGCTCTATTATCAATTTTTTTAGAATTTTTTACAGTTAAAGTTCCATCAATATCAAAACAGACTGCATTATATTTTTGTTCAAGTGATTTTCTAAAGTTATAATATAATTCATTTGACATAAACTCACCTCTTCAATAAAAATTCTAAGCTTTTAACCTTGCTATTAGTATCTTCTGGAATTGTCTTATCAAAGATAAAACCTTTTCCACCATTTTCAATCCATAGCCTGATATTTGTTTTTGAATCATCAATAAGTATTTTTCCATTCGGTTTCTCCACATCATGTTTGTTCACTCCAGGTGGAACAAAAAGTACAGGACAACCTATTTTTCTATGCTCTCTTAAGTCTTCAATTTTAACTTTCATTTCATATAATGAATGAATCTTCGTTAAGATTGCTATTTTTTCCTTCATACTCTCTAATTCTTTAATTATTTCAACGGAATTATTTATTGAACTAGCTTCTCTTATAATATAATCCCATTCTTCTGGATGCAAATTAGTATAATTAAAATATTCATTAAATTCATTTGCATCTTTATGATTATAAAGACCTATACTGTATTTTCTATCAAGCATCCTCTCTTCTGAATCAAGTATAACTCCATCAAAGTCAATATAAGTATAATTACCATTCATATGTTTTTTCCTCCTTGAAGGTATTATAGCATATTGATTTGAAGTATTTCGTCTTTATTATTTTATATTAACAATTCTTTTTATTTCAAAATGACGTATATCATTTCTAAGTTCACAAAAGGCAGTTACATAATAATTTTCTTTATACTTAAACAAATATAAAGGATGAATTATTCTTCTATGCTGACTACCATCAACATTATTATAAATAATATCAACTTTTTCATTTTTACTTATAGCTGATTTTATAATTTTTTCAATTACATCTGATGAAGTTGTATCAACATTAGCAATATACTTACTCTTCTCCTCATATATTGAATACATCTTTTTAGCCTTATCTAAAAATTCTTCATATTTATCTACATATTTGAAATTGTTTTCAGATAAAAAATGCTTAACATTATCTAATAGTTGAATATCATACTTATTTATACTAGTATAATTTTTTATTTCGTCAATCATAAAATAGCCACCATTAGGTCCTTTAAAAGATTCAATTGCAATGCCATTATTACAAATTTCATCTTTATAATACCTAATCATTCTTTCTGTTACACCTATTTTCTCTGATAGTTCTTTTAAAGTATAAATATTTCCAGTATTAAGTAAGTCTATCATATATAACATATTTGCTATTTTTCCCACTTCAATCACTCCAGTTAAAAATTATTATATCATCATTCAAGAATATTTTAACATTATTAAAAGCACCATTTCTGATGCTACTATTTAACTGATGAATTACCACTTGCTATATCATAGATAGTATTTCTAAGAAGAACTAGATAAGATAACTTCTTAGTTGATTTTTTAACTGTTAAATCTCCTTCTCCAACAACATTATTACCATCTTTTATTTTTATTTTACCAACTACTTCTCCTTTTATTAGAGGTAAGTTATTCTTAGTTATTTTAATATCATAACTATATTTTTTCTTAGTATCACTCTTCTTAGATAAAACACCTATATCATAAATTGGTGTATACTCTATTTTCTTAGTACTAGCTTTTTCTACTCTTTCAGTCTTTACTGTCTCATTTTTCTTCTTTACTATTTGTAACCCATAAGTATTAAATCCATAATCAAGTAAAGCCATAGTTTCACTATTTCTTACTTTTGATACTTCTTCTCCTAAGACAATAGCAATTAGTCGCATATCATTTTTCTTAGCAGTTGCTGCAAGACAATATTTAGCAGCATCAGTATGACCTGTCTTTAACCCATCTGCCCCTTCATAAAATCTTACTAACTTATTAGTATTAACTAACCAAAACTTATTTGGAGTATTAACTCTTAAATAATCTTCATACTTAGAAGAAAACTTTAAGATATCTTCATGTTTTAATAACTCTCTTGCAATAACAGCCATATCATAAGCGGTAGAATAGTGTCCTTCTTCATCTAGTCCCGTACAGTTTTTAAACTGGGTATTTTTAAGTCCTAATTCTTTTACTTTTTTATTCATCTCTTTAACAAAGTCTATCTCTGTTCCCTTTAAAAACTCAGCCATAGCAACGGTAGCATCATTAGCACTAGCCATAGAAATACCTTTCATCATTTCTTCTACTGTTAATGTCTCCCCAGTTGATAAGTATATTTGACTTCCACCCATACTAGAAGCATTAGCAGAGGCCGTTACTTTATCAGTCCATTTAATTTGTCCTTTTTCTATCGCTTCTAATATCAAAATTTGAGCGACCATCTTAGTCATAGATGCTACTGCTACCTTCTCATCTTTATTCTTTTCAAAAATAATCTTACCAGTAGACTCTTCCATTAATACCCCACTCTTAGCATTAGGAATAAGTGTATTATCATCTGCCTTTACTACCATAGGACACAAAAGTAACATAACTAAAAAACTAACTACTAATTTCTTCATTAAATAAATCACTCCTTGTTAAAAATTATGTAATTATTTAATATTTATGAATGATTAGATTATAATATAGTAGTGGTGATTTTATGAAAAAGTTAATTATACTTATTATTACTCTTATAGTTATCATTCCTTTAGGATTCATCATCTTGAAAAATAACCCTAAAAGTACTAGTAAGGTTAGACATAGCTTTATCACTGATGCTAAATGTCTACCTTATTATAAGAGTAATAATATCAAAAGATATCAAGACTATCATAAACTTAATAACAACTTATCAGTTAATGATGTAGTAACAAGAGTTAATCTTAATCTAGATTTACCTTATTATACTAATACTAAAGAAGCTAAATATTTGAATACTTTTTATACTCTAGTTAATAAATATAACTATTTAAGAGATGACTTTGTTCCTAACAATCTAGTAGAGATGACTACTCCTTATAGTAAGGAAGGTATTTATCTAGTTGAAGAAGCAAGAGATAATTTTTATAAACTAGTAGATAAAGCTAAAGAAGAAGGACTTACTATTAGAGCTATCTCTGCTTATAGAGGTTATACTTATCAAAAAAGATTATATGATAAATATGTAGAAGCTGATGGAGTTGATAAAGCTGATACCTATTCGGCAAGACCAGGATTTTCTGATCATCAGACTGGACTTGCTATTGATGTTGATAATACTATTAGTTCTTTTGAAAACTTTACTAATACTAAAGAGTATCAATGGATGCTAGATAATTCTTATAAATATGGTTTCATCTTAAGATATCCTAGTGGTAAAGAAAGTATTACTACTTATCAATTTGAATCATGGCACTACCGCTATGTTGGTCTTAAATTAGCCAAAAAAATAAAGGCTAGTAACCTAACCTTTGATGAGTACTTTACGAGATATCTTGCTCTTTCTTAAGTCTTTTCGCAATATCACTTCTTCTAAGTTCAATAGTCTCTTGAATTACTCCTGTTTGATTAAAACTCATACCAAGAGTAAATATATAAGCTAGAATATAAACCCAGAATAATAAGACTAAAATATTAGACATACTTCCATAGAAAATATCATAGTGAGAGAAGTATTCTACATAAAAAGCATATATCTTTGAACTAAGTAACCAAAATATAGTAGTAAACATTGCTCCTGCTCTTACCTCATTACTAGTAACTTCTTTATCTGGTGCTAATATATAGATAAGTTTTATATTAAAGTATAGTAAGAATAAAGATAGTGGATACTTTCCTAAATGATATATATTTCTTATAAAGGATGCTAACTTTTCATTATGTAAGTTAATCTCTGCTAATGATATTAATGAATCTCCAAAAGCAGGTACTAAGATTAAGAAAAATAGTAAGCTTACTAAGATAAAAGTTAGTAAGACTGCTTTACTTCTTCTTCTTATTTCACTATTATCTTCTACTTGATATATTCTATTAGAAGTAGTAATAACAGAGTATGCCCCATTACTAGCTAATAGGAAAGCTGCTATAAAGAAAACAGTTACATTAAAGTTAAGACCAGTAGTAGCATCAGCTGGAAATAAAGTATTTATAACAGCATCAGGAACAGTTGATTCTAAAGCATTACGAAATGAAGTCATACTAAGCCCTAACTTACTACCAATTGTTCCAACTAAAGCTAGCAAGGGAATCATCGAAAGTACTAAAAAGAAAGCAAGTTGACCTGGTAATATTCGCATATCAGGTCTTTTTATAATTGCTATAGCTTTTCTTATAAATTCCCTAGCTCTACTTCGCATAACTCCTCCTATTTTAATCCTTGTTTCTTAGTCATCATTTCTAAAGTAGCTTCATTAATAGCATCATCTAAACTTTTAATTTCATCAAAAATCATACTATATCCTACACAAGCTCCAAATTCATGTGGCAACTCTTTCATCTCTTTTTCTAATTTTAAAGCATAAGTTGCTACTTGTTTTTCACTATAACCTACTAAATATACTAGAAATTCATTTCCATCAGTTCTAATAATCTCTGTATTTTCTAACTGGGAATTAACAAGAATTGAAGCCGATTTAACAATTACATTATCCCCTTCTTCATGACCATAATTATCATTAATATACTTAATATTATTTAAATCAATCATAACTATAGCCTGTGGATAAACACTACTTGTCTCCCATTCTGGAACTTTTTTATTTAAATAATTTCTATTCTTTAATCCTGTTAATAAATCCGTATATTTATGTCTATCTTCTTTTTTTACTTTCTTAACTTTCTTTTTCTCTTTAGCATATAAATAAATTATTAATAATACTACTAAAGGAATAAATATTAACATTAAGATTAAGAAGAATAACTCTTTAAAACTACTTCTTTCTACTACCGTTCGCTCTATATCAATAAGTCCTGCATTACGATAATTATAATATGAATTAGTACTTATTATATAGTTAAATAAGTTATAGAAAGCTTTATTTTCTTTCTTTACCATAAACTTATAGTCATTCATCATGGTATCCGTATAAATAACTACATAGTCTTTAAATTTAGTATGTTGATAGTGATAATAAACTTCTTTATCAATAACTACTAGTTTATCACTTGCTTTCTTTACTAAACTATCTAAATCTTTATAAGTAGTAATATCACTTCTACTATTATTTTTAAAGTAGTCGTATAAAGAATCATTATCTAGCATAGCTATTTTTTCCCCTTTTAAACTTTCAAAGGAACTAACTATTTGACTATTACTTTGTTTTCCTAATACTACATAATCCTCAACAAAAGTTGATAGTGTTGATAAATAATTTCTATTTTCTTCACCAAAGCCATAATAATCAAAGTAAATATCTACATCATTTTTCTTTATAGCTTTCTCTAAAGCTTCTTTACTAGGATACTTTTTAAAAGTAAAACTAATATCCATAAGTCTTTCTATACGATTAATATACTCTCCAGCAATACCCGCTATCTTACCATCTATTTCTACTTCATATGGTGAGTTTTCTACATAACCATATACATAATTTTTAGAGATTAAATCAGCTTTAGTCTTAGATGAGATATTATTCTCTTTCATATAATACTCTAAATAAGCTTCATTATACTCATTAACATACTCGCTATCTTTCCATTTTTTATAATAACTTTTAATTATTTTATTAAGTTTATAATTATCGCTTGCTAGTGTTAATACCACTTGTTTTTTCATCTCAGTAAAGTAGTAATTAATAATATAGTCTTTCTTACCAATAGTCTTATTTAAATACATTATATTAGGTATAATAATCATTCCTACTTCATTACTATCAAGAGCATTAAATAAACTATCTACATCACTATATGATTTATATACTAAATCACTACCAGACTTTAAGTAATAACTAATATCAGATGCATCATCTTTTAATACACCAAAAGTAATATTTTTCATATCAGTTATATTGTTTATTCTTTGATATTCTCTACCTAATGCAATATATCCATCATTAAATAGTAATAAATCATTCTTAGATAACTTAGTATCATTATCTAAGATTCTAAAACTATACCCCTTAGAACTAATCTTATCTTCTTTTAAATAAGATACTTTATTAAACTCTAACCCAACATCTTGTTCAAAGTCTTTTAAAAAGTTAAAAAATACTCCTTTACCATTTAGTCCATATAATGGATAGTCATTTATTACAGAAAAATCTATAACATTACTTTTATTTTCTTCTACCCATTTCTTCTCTGTAACTGTTAAAGCATTTTTAGCATCTTGTTTATTATAGTAGCCATAAACACCAAAGAAAACTACCACTACTATTATTATTGGTATTAGAAAAAATAATTTCTTTTTCATAATGTCTCCTATCTATCCTTTGTAAAAGAATAATGATCTCCACCTTGATGACGATATGCAATTACTGGAAATTTATCATCATCTTTTGTCTTTTTAATAAATACTTGTACATCATAAGCTTTCTTTTGTTTCTCATCTAAAGCTTTATCAACTTCATCAGGGAATGATTTAACATTATCTACAGTCATATCTTCTTTAACCGTAATAATTACGTTTAAGATTCTACCCGAAAATGCTGTTGTTACTTTCTCTACTCCATCTTTTTCTTTTAGATTTGATTCAATCTGTTCTAAATCACTATTTTTTATTCTAGATTCTGTTAATCCTTCTAGTCTATCCCCATATATAGCTTTCGCTTCATTAGGGAAAAAAGTTAGTTTTAAAGCGAATATCAAAATAGTTAATATTAAACAACAAATAACTACTACTACCGTCATTTTATTTTTCTTTATAAATTTTTTAATGTTTTTCATTTCACTCACATCCTATTATGTATTATACAATATCTTTTTAAAAGTATCAATCTAAAAATAGTTGACTACTTAATCTTAATTTTCTTAACTTCCTCTACTATTTGACTATTATTTGGCTCTTTATTTTTATCAAAAAAAGCTGGAACTAGTCTTTTAAATCTTGGTATTCTCATCTTACTATAGTATAGTTGTTCATCAACCATATTTAACATAAAATCAAACCATCTATTTATTTCATGATTACTATCATGTTCTAAATCAAAATAAATATCATCTATCCTATTAACATAAGTAAACTGATTTAATAGGATGTTTTGCGATAAGTTTAAAGGACAAAGTTTAAGTTTCATTCCATAAATATTGTTAATACTTTCCGTAAACTTCATATTATGAATCATTCTAGCTGTTCTTCCATTTCCATCACTAAAAGGATGTATTCTTACAAAGAGTAAATGAGCAAGAGCACTTTTTAAAAAAGGATTACTATCTATTACTGATAAAGACTTAGTCTTATAAAACTTAATAAAGTCATCCATAAATGGTTTTACATCAGAAGGTTTTGCTCCATACCAGTATATTTTCTCCTTACCACCTATCATAGCACTTACTCTAACCTCATTATCACGATAATCACTTTTCTCTTTAGTAGCTACTTCGTGAAGTCTTTTAATATTAGCATGACTCATCTGTAGTGATGTAAAGAAACAATCATTTTCTAAGATATCTTTATTTTTAACATAATGCTTTTCTATTTTCTGAGAAGACTTTACTTCTTTACTAATTACTTCTAAAAAATAATATATTTTAGTATAATCATCACATTTTGAAAGAACAGTTAAATACTCATCAAACTCTTTATTAGTCTCTTCCATATGTTCTAAGACAAAGTCCTCTACTGTTATTCTATTTACATATTCTTCAAGTGGAAAATAATCAAATTTATTAAGATTTACTCCATTTTCTATTTTCATCAATAATCACTTCCTTTATTTAAATGACATTACTTTAGTTTTTTTCTTCTTCTATTCTATAGAAGAAAAGTCTTTTTTATATTGTTTTAAGAAATACATCTTATCTAAATCATTATCAAATATTATATCTGCTAATTCTAAAGTTTTAGGTAATAAAGCAAATTTATCTGGTTCCTTTTCTAGTTTATAATCTAAAAAGTATTCATCCAATGATTTCTTATTTAATTCTGATAGTTTATCACTACTAATATCTAGTACCCCTTTAGATGCTATATATTATATACAAAAACTAAAAATAATCAAGAAAAAAACACTAAACCAAGTTAGTGCTAAATTACTTTTCTTCCCCAAGTAGCCAATCAAGAACATCAATTATTCTTATATTTTGTCATTAACATAATTATATAGTCATCTTTTATACCACATTTTTTAAATATTCAATTTTTCTATTATAGCAATCATCTGAATCAATAATAACATATTATTTTTTTGCAATATAATGCAATATTTTTATCGAAAGTGTATTTGTTTGCAATATACATTTTATCTATTAATCTTTTAAGCATCCAATAGGAACAACAAACACCCCATCTTCTCTTTTATAAGCATAATTACCTGTTGCAGTTATAACCATCATAAATGATGGATTTTTCATTGTCTCAGTATCTATCTTATCATAAAGTTTTATTAAGTTTTCTGCTCCTTCTTGAATCAACTTATCACCGCCTAGTTTTATTTCTATTAGTCCATAAGAGCCATCTCTTAAGTGAACTACAGCATCACACTCTAAGTCAGAGGAATCTCTATAGTGATACACTTTTCCATTATTAGCTTCAGCATACACTCTTAAATCTCTTATGCATAATGATTCAAACATTAGTCCAAAAGTTTTTAAATCGTTAATCAAATCATTTGGTCCCATTCCTAATGCTGCTACTCCTATTGAAGGATCAGCAAAATATCTTGTGTCTGAAGTTCTTGTGGCAATCTTACTTCGTAAATTAGGATTCCAAGCAGGACTTTCTTCTACTACAAAAATTCTTTTTAAAGCATTAACATAGGAAAGAACAGTATCTGTATCTAAAGATGTAGAATCATTTTTTATCATATCTTTCCTAAGTGTTTCATTATTCGCTTGAGTTCCAATATTTCTAGAATAACTTCTCATTAAATTTCTTGCTCTTTCTGGTGAACGACTAATACCATCTACTCTTGAAATATCAGAATTTATTACTGCATCATAATAATCATAGGCTTGTTCTAAAGCAATATCTCTTTCCATAAAAACACTTCTTGGCCAACCACCTCTACAGCATAAAAAAGCAATATCTTCTAGTGACAAAGAATTTAATGCACTTATTTTATTTGGATTTAAAAATAATTCTTTTAAACTTATTTCACCATTTGATTCTCCTGATTCAAATAAGGACATAGGTCTCATTGTTAACCAAGAAAACCTTCCAGTACCTGTATGACTCACACTATCCATATTAGCAGGTACAGCTGATCCAGTTAAAATAAATTGACCTTCTTCGCCTCTATGGTCAACTTCAAATCTAACAGCATCCCACAATTTTGGTGCTAATTGCCACTCATCTATCAGTCTTGGAACATCACCATTTAATAATAGACTTGGATTAATATCTGCTAACATTACATTTTGTTCTTTATCTTCAGGTTTAGCCATATATAAAACACTTTTAGATATTTGCTCAGCTGTAGTTGTTTTTCCACACCATTTTGGACCTTCTATCAAGACAGCTCCCTTACCTTTTAATTTTTTTTCAAGTATTTTATCAGCAATTCTTGCTCTATATTCTTTCATCAAATTTCCTCCTTATGCTTATTATTATATTCACTTTTTTAAAAATAATCAAATATTTTCGGTTAATTGCTGATTATTTTTCGGTTAATCGCTGATTTTCAAATAAAATATAGAAAAAAAGCACTATCGCATAATAGCACTTTATTTATCAAGTTCCTCTTTTAATAATTTATTAGCAAGAGCAGGATTAACCTGTCCTTTAGATTCTTTCATTACTTGTCCCATTAAGTACTTTAAAGCTCTATCATGACCACTCTTATAGTCATTTACACTTTCCGTATTATTATCAATTACTTTCTTGATAATATCTTTTATTAAAGAATCATCTTTTATATTTTGAATATTTTTCTTCTTCATAATTTCCTCAATTGATTTATCTTCTTCTAAGAACATATCAATTAAATCTTTAATATTATTCATAGATAAACTACCATTATCTATTTGGTCAATTAACTTGATTAATCTATTAGTAGTAATAGTAGTATCACTTAACTCTTTTCTAGTTCTATTTAAGTATGATGCTATATCACCTAATAATAAGTTAGCTGCTACTTGATAATTAGTTTTTTCATTAAGTAAAGGTGTAAAGAATGATGAAAAACTTCGATTAGAAATAATCTTTTCTATTTGATTTTCTTTAATACCTTTTTCTTTATATAAGTTTCTTAGTTCATCAGGAAGTAATGGAATCTCTTCAATTGAAGAATTAATCATTTCATCAGTTAGATAAAGATAAGGAATATCAGGTTCTGGAAAATAACGATAATCATTACCAGTTTCTTTAACACGCATTAAGATAGTATCATTTTTCTTACTATCAAATCTTCTTGTCTCTTCCCTTAAAGTTTCACCCTTAGCAAGTAATTCTTTATGTCTTATAATTTCTTTATCTATACTAAGACCAACATTATGAATAGATCCAATATTCTTAATCTCTGTTTTAACCCCTAACTCATCAGTATTAGAAATAGATACATTAGCATCACATCTCATACTTCCTTCTTCCATCTTACAGTCTGATATATCAGCATAGAAAAGTATCTCTTTTAACTTCTCTAAGTATTTCATCGCTTCTATACTACTATTAATACAAGGTTTTGTTACTATTTCAATTAATGGTACCCCTGCTCTATTAAAGTCTAATAAACTAATATTTCCACGATGAGCACTCTTACAAGTATCTTCTTCAATATGCATCTCTTCTATTTCTATTTTTTTCTTCTTACCATCGACTTCTATTTCTACATAACCATTTCTACCAATTGGCGTTCTATTCTGAGTTATCTGATAATTCTTAGGATTATCTGGATAGAAATAGTTCTTACGATCAAAATGCATTACTTTAGAAATATCACAGTGTAAGACGTGACATGCTTTAATACCTTGTCTTACTACTTCTTTATTTAAGGTAGGAAGAGTTCCAGGATAACCCAAATCTACTGGATTAACACAAGTGTTAGTAGGCATTCCATAAGTATTTTTACTATCTGAAAATAATTTAGTATTACTCTTTACTTCAACATGTACTTCAATACCAATTGTTGCTTTATATTCACTCATCTTTGATACCCTCTTTCTATAAAGGATGCTAATTGATAGATTGTTGCTTCATCAAAACTGTTACCAATGATATGTAGTCCATATGGTTTACTAGACTTAGGTGCTACTGGAAGAGATAATCCGGGTAGACCTGCCATATTAACTGGTATTACTAATACATCATCTAAGAATGATTTCATTGGGTCAGACATATCACTATCTAATCTATAAGCAGTAGTAGTAGTTACTGGTCCAATTACTAAGTCATAGTTTGCAAATACCTTATCAAATTCTTTCTTAATATCATCACGAATAGATAAAGCTTTATCATAATATATTTTAGCATTAGCACCACTTAATAAGTAACTTCCTACCATAATACGACGTTTAACTTCTCTACCAAAACCTTCTTGTCTAGTTTTTAGGTACATCTCTTCTAAATTATTATAGTTTTCTGTTCTATAGCCATATCTTACGCCATCAAAACGAGCTAAGTTACTACTTGCTTCTCCCATAGCAATTACTTGATATAAGGTTACTGCTTGATCAAGATATTTCATATCAATATAATCAACTACTACGCCATTTTCTTCTAAGAATTTAATAACATTCTTAATACCTTTTCTTATCTCATTTGATACTATATCACTCATAAAATAATTAGGAACAGCTACTCTTAAACCTTTAACGGATGTATTTATTTTTCTTGCAAAATCTTCCTTATCTTTCTTAGCACTAGTTAAGTCTTTAGTATCTTCCCCTACTAAAACATTTAATAACTTAGCATTTTCTATAACATTTCTAGTCATTGGTCCTATTTGATCTAAGCTTGATGCAAAAGCAACTAATCCATAACGAGAAATTCTTCCATAAGTTGGTTTCATTCCTACTATTCCTGTGTAACTAGAAGGTTGTCTAATACTTCCCCCTGTATCACTTCCAAGAGCTAATAACGTTTCATTACTAGCAACACAAGCTGCACTTCCACCAGATGATCCTCCAGCTATTAAGGTTTTATCAACAGGATTCTTAGGTGCTCCAAAATAACTTGTTCTACTAGTTGAACCCATAGCAAACTCATCCATATTAGTCTTTCCAACAATAATCATTTTAGCATCTTTTATTTTTTTAATAACAGTAGCATCATAAATAGGAACAAAATCAGAAAGCATTTTAGATGCACAAGTAGTTCTTAAATCTTTAGTCATAATATTATCTTTAATAGCAATAGGAATACCAAAGAATAAATTATCTTTATCTACTTCTCCTAAATTACTAGCTTCTTCCACTGCTTTATCATTTATAGTAATAAAAGCATTTAAATCTTTATTCTCTTCAATCCTTGCAAGTGACTCCTTAACAAGATCTACTGGTGTTATCTTTTTATCTACTAATAAAGAGTGAATCTCTTCTAAACTTAAATCTAAATATCTATTCATTAATCATCACCGGCACTTCCACAAAATTTCCATTCTTAGCTGGAGCATTAGCTAAAGCTTCTTTAGCACTTATCATATCTCCTACTTCATCTTCTCTTAACTTAGCTTTATTAGAACTAGGAGTAAACATCAACTCATCATCATAACCTTTTATATCAACGATTTTTTTAACTTCATCTAATAATTTCTTTAACTCTACCTGAAAAGTTTCTCTTTCACTATCACTCATTCCAATACGAGCTAGATGTGCAATATGATCTACTTCTTCTTTCGTTAACTTATCCATCTTCCTCAATTCCTTTCGTTTCTTATTATACAGTTTTTTACTCAAAAAGAAAAGAATTAGTTGATTCTAAATTGTTTGTTTCTTAGCCAAATGCTATACTTATTATAGAAAGGAGAAAAAGACTATGAATGGAAACATTACTGTTAAAGAGAAGAAAAGTAAAGGTCCAGTTATCATTATTATTATCTTAGTATTAGTAATCGTTGGTCTATCAACTTATATTCTAAGCGATAAAGGTATTATCTTTACAGATAAGGAAGAAAAGACTGAGTCTTATAAGAAAGATACTACTAAAACTGATAAAAAGGATAATGATGATAATACTACTAAAGAAGAAGATACTATCAAACCACTTGATCTTAGTAAATGTTTAAATAACAGTACTAATACTTATAGTAATCAAAGTGAAGCTACAGCTAGTAAATATGGTCTTTCAATGAGTGTTAATCAAGATAAGATGAGTGTTACTCTAAATATTGATTGGGCTACTTTTGGACCAATCAGTGGAGCAACTGCTTATGTAGGTACTGTAAAAACTTATCAAATAACTGGTTTCACTAGCAAGGTTAAGGCTGCTTATATTGGCGATGTCGGTCAAGATGCTACTGGTATCACTCTATTCTTTTTAATGGAAGATAATACTGTTAGTTATATGCCAATGTTCATTTGGAAACAAGATACTCAAGGTAATGGTTATTCCCAAATGAACTATACTAATGATAATTTTGTTATCAAAGGTGTATTACCTACTGCTAAAGATGTAATTAATTTATACATTGCTAATGCCTCAAATGGTAGTGGTTATATAACAACTATTGCTGCTACTAAAGATGGTAGTTTCTATGACTTAAGCCTATTATTCACAAATAAAGATTATTAGGAAGGAAATTTACTATTCCTTCTTTTTTGATGCAATAAAAAAGATGTCTACTCTAAAAACATCTTTCTTGTAATAAAATTAAATACCATAACAATAGCAGTCGCTACTATTTTAACAATTAAATAACTAATTCCCATAACATCTGATCCTAACCACATAATTATTTCGGTAATTATTAGACCAACAATACTAAGAACAATAAAGATAATAAAATTAGTCTTTTCATTCTTTTCTTTATTAACATCAAATACCCATTTAACACTAGCTATATAGTTATATATAACAGATATTGTAAAAGCAATAGCAGCAGATAATAAGGTATTAAGATGAAATACTTCTTTACAGATTATCAAGGAAAGATAATCAATTATAAAGGCAATTCCCCCTACTATTCCAAATTTAAATATTTGAATTAATAATTTTTCTGTCTTACTATTTACTTTTATATGAAATAGTTTTAAACATTTCTTAACAAATAAAGCTGACTTATCCTTCTTCATACTACTCCTCATTCTTTTTAGTATTTATTAACATTAGTTCAAATAACTGACGATGCTTCTTAACAACTACTTCTAAGATAAGACCACAAGCGAATAGAATGATAGCAATCATTAACATAAAGCCTGAAAATATCAAGGTTGGATATCTTGGTACTAATCCTGTTTTAAAGTATTCAGCAAATACTGGTATTCCAAAAGCAAAGGAAATAATTAAGAATAATAAACTTATTATACTAAAGAAAATAGTTGGTTTATACTCTTTAAATAGTCTTCCAATAGTTTTAAGTACTCTAAAACCATCACGATAAGTATTAAGCTTTGATACACTTCCAGCTGGTCTATCTCTATATCCTACTTTCACTTCTTTTAATAAGAAGTTTTTATCAAGAGCATGAATAGTCATCTCTGTTTCAATTTCAAATCCTTTAGATAAAACTGGAAAAGTCTTTACAAACTCATAGCTAAAAGCACGATATCCTGTCATAATATCCCTGACATCACTTTCAAACAAAAAGTTAATTAATCCTCTTACTAATCTATTACCAAAGTTATGGAATGGTCTTTTATTCTCTGTGAAATAGGTTGATGATAATCTATCTCCTATTACCATATCAGCTTTTTTATCAAGAATTAAGTCACACATTTCTCTCGCATTTTCAGCAGGATATGTATCATCACCATCAATCATTAGGTAACAGTCAGCATCTATATCTTTAAACATACTTCTAATAACATTACCTTTTCCTTGACGATATTCATATTTTACTATTGCTCCAGCTTTTCTTGCTATCTCATCGGTATGATCATTTGAATTATTATCATAAACATAAATATCTGCTTCTGGTAAAGCCTTCTTGTAATCTTCTACTACTTTTTTGATTGTTTTTGATTCATTGTAACAAGGAATCAAAACAGCTATTTTCTTATTTTTTTTCATAACAAACTCCTATATATAAAATTTACACTTAAATTATAGCACATATTTTAATAATCTTCTAATATTTCTGGTAATAAAAAGCTAAGTGGTATAAATAAAACAAAAATGTAAACATATCGTAAACTAAATGCTATTGGGGTGGCTATCATTATCGTTAACCAAATTGCTATTAAGGGAGCAAAAGCCACAAATCCTTTAAATCCTTTTTTTCTAAAAGAAATTATTCCAAATAGTAATATTACAAAGAAAAATAATCCAGAACTTATATACCTAGCCGGTCTTACAATATTAGCAAAAGAAAAATTAAAAATTTTTTCAAAATAATCGTGTTGTTTTACTTTATAAAAGTTCTCCCATACACCGTCTTGAATATAACAAATATTAGAAGCATATTTAACATGCCAGTAACCCAAAGTTTCAAGTAAATAAGAAGTAAAAGCAATATCAGGATTTTTCTTTACTAATAAAAGCCATTCACTAATAAATTCACTCTTATGATTATCTAAATAATCTTCATCAAAACTATCAAGATACCATTTCATTGTATCAGCCAAATACGGTGTATATTTTTCTTTTACTTCACTTAAGTTCCAAATCTTTGAAATAGTTTTTACATCACTTTTACTATATTCACCATTAGTAATAATTGCTCCAACTTGCTGCATTGGAATAGCAATATTCTCAACAAACTCTGTTTCTAATTTCAAATTACGATAAACTGGTCCTTGAATTATAAAAGTTAATATTACAAAAATACCATCAACTATTAAAAATAACTTATTCTTTGAAATCTTTTTAAAATCAAATACAATTAAACATGCCAAAGTAAAAGTCACAACGTAAATACCATTATTTCTTAAAAAGCAAACAAAGAAACTTAAAACTAAAAATTTAAAGATATTACGTTTTTTCTTAAAATCAATCTTACCTGTTAGATAATCGATAAAGTATATTATATAAAGTAATAAGAATAAAGAAAAATAAGTATCTTTCCATGTTGCTATTGCATAATAAGGAAACAATGGACAAAATAAATAAACTATTAAGATAAAGACTAAATAACCTTTTTTAAGTCCCCTATTATAAAGCCATTTAACTACCGAAGCCAAAACAAATGCCATAAATATATATTGAATAATAGTATAAAGGAAAATAGCAATATTATAATCATTCAAAGATTTACCAAGATGAGCAAAAATAGAAATAAAGTATGAATAAAGTAATGTATGATGATTATCTATCTTAAAAAACAAAGCTTGATTCATAGAAGTAAAGGCATCAGAATAGACAGCTCCTGGATAATATGTTAATAAATAAGGTGACCAAACGAGAAGAAAAGAGGAAAAAAGAAGTAAAAACCTTTTCCAAGACATTTTTCTAGTTTTTTTTGAAAAGAACATATTCCTTTGATAAACTTCTAAATTAATAATATTAATCAAAATATAGATACCTATAGAAATTACTAAAAATAATATTACCTCCCAAAAAGAAATGCTATTAATAACAATATCTTTACCTTTAGCATAAATATCACCATTATAAACAATATTATTTCCAAATACTAATATAGCTCCTAGAAATAAAGAAAAAAGAAAAGTAAAGATTTTTTTATAATCAATACCAAATAATTCCTTGCTCAATTTTTTCATTGATACTCCTCCTATTCATCATATACTTCATAACATTTGACATAAAATTTCATTATTAGTTTCACAATTTTTTTAGGCCAAAATTTACTAAACATAATAGTATCTTCTTTTACTCTTAAATCATTATTCATACAGGATTTAGTAGTAGCTTCATCACTTATTCTAAAAGACATTAATTTAAGAGGAATATATCTTATTTTTCCTTTCATTCTATAAATTTTTAAGAAAGTATCCCAATCAAGTGCAAACTTTAAATCAGATGTAAAAATATTTCCTTTAATTAATTTTTTATTATAAGTAGCAGATGGACACTGAATAGTATTACCAAGTGATAAAGTCATTACTCTAACCCATCTAATATTACCGATAAAGGGTATCCTAAGTGGAAATTTTAAAATTCGCTTTAACTTTAAGTTTTTATTATCAACACTTTTGCCATTGATATAATAAAAATTATCAGTAGTAAGCATTAATTCTTCACCAGTATAATTAATTAAGATATTTTCTAAATAATCTTTATCATAAACATCATCTTGATGCACAACTGTAACTAACTCTGTCTTAGCATTAGAAACAGCAAAGTTCCAATCATCTTGAATATCACTTTGACCTTTACGAAAGTAAGTTTTAATCTTATATTTTTTAGCTAAATCTTTTATATATTTATTATTAGTGGAAGAACAAATTATAACATTAGACTTTATTGATTGATTTTTAATAGATTTAATACATTCTTCTAAATAAGGTGACTCCTTATAAGCACAAATTGTAAATGTATGATACTTAGCTGGCTTTTTAAGATACTTATTCTCTTTTTTAGTAAATACCCAAACTTTACTAAAAAGAAAATTATAAGGAATAGTTACAAATAAAGTTAGGATAGGTGCTATAACTTTGGAAAGTCCCAAAACTTCTACCCATAACTTCATTGAAAGAACATTTATAAGATACGAACTACCATAAACTGCATAATACTTTAAAACAGAATTAGCATCATAAGTGTTCTTTTTAAAAACCCATTTATTATTTAATAAGTAACCAATTATTGAACTAAGTATATAAGCAATAGTAGTGCATACAATATAATTAATGCCTAAGAATAACAAAGGATAATAAAATACCCAAGAACTGAAAGTATTAATACACCCAACTATTCCAAATTTAAAAAACTGTTTCATATTTTTTTTCATACTTCACCTATTATTACAAAAAAGAAATAATATATATTATTTCTTCATTATTTTCCTTCCTTTAATAATACATCTTCAATAATATATCTAGGTCGATGCTTAGTTTCATTATATATTTTTCCAATATATTCGCCAATTATTCCAATACATAGAACTTGGAAACTTCCAAAGAAACAAATAAGTGCTACTATAGTTGTCCAACCAGTTACATTATCAGAAACAAAATGACCAATAATTACATAAATTAGGAATAAAAAGCTTAGAAAAGAAACAATAAATCCTGCTGATGTTATTATTCTAATTGGTTTTATACTAAAGGATAAAATTCCATCAAGTGCAAAATTTAACATTTTCTTAAGTGGATATTTAGATTCACCAGCAAATCTTTCTTTTCTCTCATATTCTACTTTAGCAGTTTTAAAACCAAGTAAAGGAATAATACCACGTAAGAATAAATTTACTTCTTTAAAGTTTTCTAATTCATCAAGAGCTCTTTTACTCATTAAGCGATAATCGGCATGATTATAAACGATTTCTACTCCTAATAAAGCCATAAATTTATAAAAGCCTTCTGCTGTAGTCTTTTTAAACCAAGTATCCGTTTTTCTAGCAGATCTTACTCCATAGACAATGTCGCAGCCATTGTTATATTCGATAACCATTTTATCAACAACATCAATATCATCTTGTAAATCGGCATCCATACTAACAACTATATCAGCATACTCTTTAGCAGTCATAAGTCCAGCTAGTAAAGCATTTTGGTGTCCTCTATTTCTTGAAAGATTTACTCCTGTTACATATTTATTAGTCTTATTAAACTGACCAATCAACTCCCAAGTTCTATCTTTTGAGCCGTCATTAACATACATAATTCTACTTTCTTTACTAACTAGTTTGTCTTTTATCATATTATCTAGTTTCTCTGTTAACTTCTTTGTTGTTATTGGTAAAACTTCTTCTTCGTTATAGCACGGTATAACAAGATAAAGAATATTTTTTTTAACGTCTTTCATACTACTCTCCCTTTAAAACTTTATAGTTAGTTTTATTATAATCTATAACTAATATTTTTTCATCATTTAAATCATAATTTTTTCGATTTATATAAACTTTAATTTTTGGATTATTAAATGTTGAATTAATTATGAAACCTGGACCATTAGTAAAACTAGTATACCCTTTTGGGACATTTATAACATACACCTTTTCTACTTTATCTTTGTACTTTTTACTTAATTTTAATAAATAATTATATGTTTTCTTATCTTGATATGCAGTATTTGTCCAATAAGTTCTAAATCCAGTAATACAAGAACTATGATTAATTAGTAATAAAACAAATATAGTAAGTAAAACAATTGCAAAATTACTATCTATCACTCTTTTGATAATACTATAAACTAAATTAGCAATAATAATAGCTAAGAAAGCTGATGGTGCATATAAATATAAAACATGGTGCATATTAGGCATTGGTAAAACCGGAAGAATCAAAACTAGGAAGAAACCAATGGCTATCAAATAAGAATAATCTTTTTTTAATAGTTTTTTAATAGTTAAGTAAATAATTATCATAATAACTATTAAAATAGCCATTTTATATTGAGCAGTGTAATTAATTATATCAGTTACATTTCCATATACTAAACTACTAGTAGTAAAGTAAGCATAAATGTAGATAAATAAGTCTTCAATTAATACTAGTGGATTAAATGTATAGTAATAAGCATCTTTAATATTATGAGTAACAGCACTTAATGAGTTTAAATATCTTGAATAAATAAAGTAAGCAAACATTACTACAATCATAACTAATAGATAACTATTTTTCTTTAAAAATTCTTTAATATAATTGATACTTAGTTTAAACTTAGCCTTAGTTTTTTCGCATCTTTCAATATCTCTTATAAAACTATAAGCAAGTAAAGCAGCTGGAAGGCCAATAAACATCTCTTTAGTTCTTAAACTAATATAATAAACTAAAATCATTATGACAGAAAGAATTATTTTCCTTAGTTTATTTTTATTCTCTAATTCATCAATAGCAATATAAATACGCGTACTAATAAGAGTTAAAGTAAATCCAAATAAATCAAACATACCTGCTTCCCAAAAGCTTGCAAAAGTTGATACTGGATATAGAGCAAATATTAAAGCTGAAATTAGACTAATAACTCTTTTTTCTTTATACTTATGAAGTATTTTTAAGGCAATAAAGTACACTAAGCAAGCATTTATAGAATGTAGAAGTAACATTGCTACTATATGACCTAAATAATTAGTACCAAAAATATTAAGTAATATCTTAACAACAACCCAACCACCAGATCTTGAACAATAAACATCAGTTGGTAAAATACTGATGATATCAGAAAATTTACTAAATGGTAAAGTTGCTAAATTATTATAATCATCAAAAACAAAGAAGTTTTTAGATGTTAAAGTCCATGAACTGAAAACAAATACTAAAGCTGTTAGTAAAAGACAAGCAGTTACATTATAATGATTCTTTAAGAAAGAATAAAATTTCTTAGTAAGAGTTATTAATGCTAAAACTAATTTTTCTAATCCTAAAGATAAAATAGTTGCTACGATAGCAGTTAAAATAGTTACAAAGAAATTAGTGTAAGTTGGTACTAAACTTTGTAGTTGTGAAATATCAACTAATTTTAGAAGATATAATGCTACAAAGATAATACGAAGAGCTAGAAAATGAAATACTAAGATAGCAAGACTATGTTTTCCAAGATAATCTAATAAGTTAATCTTAAAATTAAATTTATCTTTTAACTTAACAATACCTTTCGCAAGTAGTGAAAACAATAAGATACCACTTAGAGAAACTGCAACCATTATTATAATATTAGGGAAACTTCTCGTTGTCCATTCAATATGTTGATAGTTAAAAGCGGCATACCAAACATAAAGTGCTAAAGAAAAAATAGTTAAACAAGTTTTTTCTACTTTATTTATATTTAGTTTTACATTTTTAAAAGTATTACCTAAAGTTACAAAGAATAAACTCATTGGAATTAAATCTAAAAAGTAAGCGACCGCTTCTTTACTAGAATAGAAAAGATAATAAGTAACTATTAATAATATTGAAGAAATTATTAATCTTTTAATATACAAGTCTTTCTCACTAGTATGTTTGATCTTTTCTGTTAAATCATAAATCAATTTAGAACAAACACTAGCAAAGAAAAGAACTACTAAAAACCACGTTGCTCCACCAAAGTCTGGTGTCCAAAAATATTTAAAGAAATTAATAAGTGAATTAAAAGAATAAGTTGTAGGATAAAAATATTTATATATACCAAGTACACTCATTGCATATTGAATAAAGAGGAAGAAAGTATTAACCACAAAAAATGGTACCATTAAACTTTTAAACTTTCTTTTAATATAATCTGTTAGTGACAACTTACTATAGTCTGATGTATAACCAGAAATGAAAAAGAAAGCTGCCATATGAAATGTATATATATAAGAAATCAGTTGAAAATTATTACAATGCCCTAAAACAACCAGAAATATCAAAATACCTTTATAAATATCAACCCATTCGATTCGTTTATTTTTCATATAGTGTCTCCTTTCTTATATATTTTTATGTTTCTTTAAATACTTGTCTAATTCATCAATATCTTTATCTTCTATTAGTTTTTGTATTTTAGAAACATTATATTGTTCTAAATATTCTGTTATATAGTGATTATTCTCTATCAAATCCAGTCTATTATACCTTTCACAAAATTCAACTATTAACTTCCTACGCTCTTCGTCATCTGCTACATTAGGAATTAAATAAATAAGCATTGCTAGAATTTGATGAGTTACAACTGCCCCTTCTACTTTTAATCTAATATTTTCACTATATTTCTCTTTTTTTATTCTATCAAAGCAAATTTTAGCAGTATCAAAAATCATATATCTCTTATTTGAAAAACCGCTATTTTGAATAGAACCAGCACGTTGAACATATTTATAAAATGGAGAAGAAATCTTTAATATTTTTTTACTTCTTAAGAATAATAATGGTGTAACTGCAACATCTTCATTATTTAATTTTTCTGGAAATGACAAATCTTTATATAGTTCCTTTTTCACCATCTTATTCCAAGAGGCAGCCATTAATGAACCATCTAAAAACTGCATTAGTTTATCATTAGTATCATAATTAGTTGTAGAACAATATCTTACCGATTTATCATAAACCATTAAAACATCACAATAAACCATATCGGCTTCTTTATCAATTGCTTTCTTTAACATAGTAGAATACATATCACTAGATACATAATCATCTGAATCAATATAAATTATATATCTTCCTTTAGCAAGTGATAAACCTAAGTTTTTAACAGAAGAAAGTCCACCATTTTCTTTTTTAATATATTTAATAAAGTTGTATTCTTCAGCATATTTTAATATTATTTCTTCACTATTATCCTTAGTACCATCATTAATAACAATTACTTCTGTTTTCATTGGAAGTGTTTTAACAAAAGATTTAAAACATTTATTTAGATATTTTTCAGTATTATAAACTGGCATAATAATTGAAAGTAAAACATCATCTTTGATATTTTTTTTCTTTACTAAATCAGCTAAAGAAATATTATTATAGTAAATTTCATCATCACTTATACATAAGTTAGTACGTAAGTCTTTTCTTCTAGTTTCTATTAGTTTGTTGACATCTTTAGATATAATTACATTTTTCTTAATATTTTCTTGAATTTTTAATATTTCATTATAATGAACGAAATTATCAGTAGTATGTGTAACACTATTAGAATGTATTCGGTGATAATTTAAAGATTTAGAGTAATAAGCAATATCACCATATAGTAAAACCATACTGTAAAAATACCAATCACCAGCTAAAACATAGTTTTGTGCTTCTTTTAGATACTTTTCAAAATCTATTTTCTTTGTATTTTTAAAAACAACACTTGATACATTAGCAATAGTATTATTAATACAAAGTACATCTTCTAGTTCTTTCTTTCCACTAGATATATAATCTTTAGACCATCGACCACACCCATAGATATCAATCCAATCACGCAAATTATCTTTAAAAACAACGTCATTTTCATCAATAGCATTTGATTCCGCATAAGACATAACTACTTTTTCATCATCAAAGCCTTGCATAACAGTTCCTAAAAAGTATTTACTACATAAATCATCTGCTTCTGCAATCCAAAGATAGTCTCCACTTGCCTCTTTGAAAGCTTTTGCCCATTGCTTAAAAACGTTACCACTATTTTCTTTGTTTAGAATAAATTTAATTTTTAAATCTTTATAAGTCTCTTTTAATTCTTTAATCTTTTCATTTATTACTTCAACACTATTATCAGGTGACTTATCATCTAAAATGATAAGTTCATATATTGGGTATTTTTGCGAAACAACTGAATCAATTCTATCACAAATATAATGAGCGTAGTTATAATTTGGAATTACAACGCTTACTTTTTTAATGTTCTCTTTAGGACTAGTAAGAACAATTGAGTGTTTTAAAAGAGACTCTTTATAAGCAATAAGTCTAGTATAATAAATAATTAGTACTGGACTAGTTAATATAAGTGTATTTAACATTTCATTCTTAGCAAAGATTGCTCCAAGAATAGCAAACATTAAAGAATAATCTACCAAATCTTCTTCTTTTCTAATGTTACTTAAATATTTTCTATTAATCCTTGCTATGAAAGTAAAGATAAATAGTATTATAGTAGCAATAAAGAAAAGATAAAAAGCTAAGTCATAATTTATATTAGTAGTAATTTTTAAGTTAATGCTATTTTTTACAATAAAACTTAGAATAGTTAAGATAAGTAATACTACAGTTACTATTCCTGCTTCCCTACTACCTTTCTTCTTATAGATTGCATAGATAAATAATAGTAAAATACTTACTGTATAATTATTAAGGAAAATACCCATTACCAAACAAATAGCTAAAAAGCCAAGTCTTAAAATATTTTTCTTCCTTAGCATTGCCATATAATCAAATGATAAAATCAAATAGACTAAACTAACTGGTACAAATAAAGAAAGAAGATAATTTGACGTAGAATTTTCTAACAAATATGGTAGAAATAGCAAAGAACCAGGAATAACTAGTAAAGCTTTTTCATCACCACCTGTTCTTCTAACAAAAAGATAAGTTACTAGTAAAGAAAAATCAATAATTAAATAATTAAGTAATAATACTAAACTAAAATGATTAACCATTATAAGTAGTTCAATAAGACAAATTACAAAAAAGTAAATAAACATAACTATTTTTTTAGCTTTACTTAACTTTTCAAAAAAGGAATTTTTATATAGTAATTTAGTAATTAATAAAATTCCCCCTACAATTAAGATAGCTGGTAGAATAGCATTAACTTTTATGCTAGTTGTTAAACAAATAAACATAAAAACTATTCCAATCAGAAATAATAAATTAGCAATCTTTCCTACTTTCTTACTCATTATCTTCCCCTACTTTCCAACATGCTTTCAAGAAATCCACTCTTTTTTGCATCATTTCTTTATGATATTCGTCTAAGTTAAATTCCTTACAGTAATAACTATGAATCTTATTAATTTCATCAATATGTTTTTTTCTATTCATCGTAGAACTAACATTATTGCCATGAACACGATAATAATTTAAGGCTTTATTGCAAAACGCTATTTTTCCTTTACGCATTATATTAACATAAAATAACCAGTCACCTGCTTGTTTATAAGAGCCTGACTTTTCTAAATATTTATTATAATCCCCATTCTTAATTAAACAGCTTGATACATTTGCAATAGTACAGTTTAAATAACTATAATCTTTAATTTCACTTATCCCATCATTAACATAAGATTTATTCCAATGTCCAGACTTTTGAATATCAATTTCACTTTTAATACTTTTTAAAGTTATATTACCAAATACATCAATAAAAGCTGTATCACTATAACTTATCATTACATCACTATATTTTTTTAGTGGTTTTACTAAATAATCTAGTAAATCTTCACTACAATAATCATCTGCTTCCGCAATCCAAACATAATCAGATTTAGCTAGAGAAAAACCTTTCTGCCATTGTTTAAAAGCTGAACCACTATTCGTTTCATTATAAACTTTTCTTATATCTATATAAGGACTTAATTTATCAACCATTTCTGTAATAAGTTTTCTACTATCATCAGTTGAACAATCATCAAGAATTATAATTTCATTCAATTTTTGATGTTGCGATAAAATACTATAAAGTCTTTGATACATAAATCTCTCATAATTATAGTTAGGAATTACTACCGAAATAGTAATATCAGATAGTGCTAATTCATTTTGAATTTTTGCTAATCGTATTAAATCATCCATTGTTATTTTTTCTCTAATAACTTCTCTTACAAATCTTTTACGATAAAAGTTATAAAAACTGATCAAGAAACTACTACTTATAGCAAACCCATTACAGTTAAGTTTTAATAAAAGTTTATAATAATATTTATGTTTTGTTCCTTGACCAGCTAGAAAGTCCCAAAGAAAATGATTTTTTCTAATATCATATTCCCTACTCATCTTATTAAACTTTCTTAACCATTTAACTCTTTTTGTAAAAGATGGTTCTTTAGGAATTACATAGATAAAAAGCATAATAAGTTGTTCAAAGACAATCGCTTCTTTATACTCTTCAAAATCTTCAACACCTGCTATTCTTTTTAAAGTTTCTGCTACACCATAAAAGATATCAAACCTTTTTAAAGAAAAAGACTGGTTTTGAATTGAATTATCTCTTTGAATATAATTATAAAAAGTCTTATCATTATAAGCTACTTTATCTGCTTTAATAATTATAGGAAGAATAACAGCTAAATCTTCATTAACTTTTCCTTCTGTAAATTTATACTTACTAATTTCTTCTTTTTTAAATAATTTATTACAAGCAGAAGCTGCTAAACCATTATTTATAAAATCTATTCTTTTATTCTCTAACGTACCACAACTAGTTCTTAATACTTGTCCTGAAGAAGTAAAGACAGATTTTATATCACAAACTACCACCGAAGCTTCTTTTTCTAAAGCAGTAGTAACTAACTGTTCATAATAATCATAAGGAACATAATCATCAGAATCAATATAACCGATATAATCACCACTTGCTACTTCTAAAGCTCTATTTCTAGTAAAGGATAAACCACTATTTTTCTTATTAGTTAAAAACTTAACATTATCCTTTCCTTCAATAAGCTTTGAAACTACTTGTTTAGACTTATCAGTGGAACAATCATCCACAATAATAATTTCCAAGTTTTCATAAGTTTGTTTAAATAGTGAATCTAAACATTTACTAACATAGTTTTCAACATTATATACTGGTACAATAACTGATATTTTCGGTTTCATCAAATTGCATCTCCTTTTTTATAAACTGCTTCTAACAGTTGTAAAGACTTTAAGATTTCTTTATTTTTAAAGATTAGTTTCTTATAATTATTATTAAAACTATTATCTAGACTGCGTCCTTCTTTATGAACTAATTCTACTTCCGGACTATATAAGAATGTTAAGTTATCATGTTTACATCTATAATATAAAAATTCTTCTTCGTGATATAAGAACGTTTCATTATAAAAAACTGTTTCATATCTTTCATAATACTTCTTTGAAAAGATTAAAGCACAACCATGAAGTGCTACCCCTAATTCATCTTTCTCACCATTTACAGGTTTAGAAACTTTCTTTAGTTTTGACTTAATTAAAACATAACACGAAAGTAGATTTCTTAAAATAACATTATTATATATTTTGATTAGTTTCTTTGTATATTTAATTCTATCTTCAATTTTTTCTAATGTGTCATAAACTGGAAAAGGATTAACACTTGGTAAATCATCCGGTAATATTTTTGGTCCTAAAACATCAAATTGATATTTTTTATATAGCTTTTCTACTTTATCAAGAAAATCTTTCTGGTCGATTACAATATCATTATTAATAACACAAAGGAAATCTGGTTTAAGCTTTTCTATGGCATATTTGCAACCAATATTATTAGCTTTCGCAAAACCAATATTTTCTTCATTAATGATGACTTTATCAACACGTTTTTCTATTTTTCTAAGATTATCATAATCTTTTGAATTAGAAACAACAATAATTTTTTGTTTAAACTTTTCCAAAGAATCCACGCATTCCATCGTTTCTTTTATATTATTATAATGTAAGATAACAAAAACCATCATACTTCTTCTGCAAATCCCTTCTTTAGTTTTTTAAATATCAAAGTTCCTATTACTGTCAAAATGATACTAGCAGCTAAGACTGTTAGTAATGATACTAAGTTAGGCATTGTTTTATAATAGAAAATATCTCTATAACTATTAATAATTGTTGTCATTGGATTTAAATATAAAATCCATCTAAATTTTTGAGGAAACAAACTAGTTGAATACAAAACTGGTGTAGCATAAAATAGCATTGTTATAAAAAAATTAATTATATATTCAGCATCTCTTACATAAACATCTATTGCACTAGTAATTAAGGTAATACCAATAGTTAAAATATACTGGGTAATAGCAATAAGTGGTAACCATAGAATATTGAAACTGAAACCAATTCCACTACATAATAAGAAAATTAGAATAATTGGTACAGAAATAAAGTAGTTCACTAAGCCACTAGTAGCAGTAGAAAGTGGTAATATCTCTCTTGGAAAATAAACCTTTTTAATAATATCAGCATTTCCTAAAATACAAAATGTTCCTTGGGAAATAACAGTTGTAAACCAGTTCCAAGGTAATATTCCTATTACGATAAAAGTAACATAATTATCTTGACTACTTTTTAATATAAAAGGAAAAACAATAGCATATACAAGAGCCATTAAAAGTGGATTAATAAATGACCAAAGCACCCCAAGAAAAGACCCCTTGTATTTGCCTCTTATATCTTTCTTTACATTTGTTTTTAAAAATTCTCTATAATTATATATCTCTTTAATCATGATTGTTACTCCTATCCACAAACCTTTAAGTATTCATCAACTACTTTATCAGGTTTACCATCAAGTCTTACTTCACCATTATAAATCCAAATCGCTCTAGTACATAGTTTTCTTACTTGATCTAAGCTATGTGTAACGATAACAATGGTTTTATCACTTTCTTTTAACTCTTCAAGTTTTGCAAAACACTTATCTTGAAAGTGTTGATCACCTACTGCCAATATTTCATCTATTAATAAAATATCAGCATCAACATTTATAGCTACTGAAAAAGCAAGACGCATATACATACCTGATGAATATGTTCTAACTGGACTATCAATAAAGTCACCCAATTCAGAAAATTCAATTATTTCATCTACTCTTCGTTCTATTTCTTCTTTAGTAAGTCCAAAAATAGAAGCATTAAAATAGATGTTTTCTCTACCTGTAAAATCAGGATGAAAACCTGCCCCAAGTTCTAACAAGGAAGTTAATTTTCCGTTAGTAATTAAACTCCCTTTAGTAGGATAAATTATCTTTGTCATTAATTTAAGTAAAGTACTTTTCCCACTACCATTAGTTCCAATAAGAGCAACTGTTTCTCCCTTTTTAATATTTAGATTAATATTTTTCAAAACAGTTCTACTGTCTTCTTTTTTTTTATTCCAAAAAACCAATCTTTCTTTTAAAGTAGTTGGTTTATCATAAAACAGCTTAAATTCTTTTGTAAGATTTACAACCTTTATAGCATATTCTTCTTTTTTACTCATACTGCTCCTCCTAAACATTTTCATTAATAAAATTATAACATAGATAGTCTTTAAAAAAAAGCATTACAACTACCGTTTTTATCTTCTTCTTTTAAAGATTTTATCTATTCTCGTCTTTAACTGCCAAGTTTTAGAATTAGTTATTTTATTAAGTTCTTCCTTATAACCATCCTTTTCTTTAACTACAGTTTTCATTTGTTCTTCACAATATTTATCTTTTTCTTTTAATTCTTCACGCATTCTATCAATAATAGCAAAAGATGTTTTAATAGTATTTGCTAAGATATTATTATTATCAGCTTTTTTGGTATATTTAATAGAGATATTTTTACAAAAAGCTAAATTAATTGGATTTTCTTTTGTTTTCACTTCACTTTTTTTATTTAAGACTCCATAGTATTTAGAGTTATCTAATAATGTTTTCTTTGATAACTTACCATCTTTAATTATTTCATCTAATATTTCATATTGATGCCAACCAAGTCCTTCTTCTCTACTATGTAAGCTGCTATTATTAAGACGACCAATAATTATTTTATTTGTTAATTGTTCACTACTTCTCACCGGATAATGAGCTAAATATAAATTATCAAGAATAGAAGAAGGTATATCCTTATCATCCAAGTAATTAGCATTATGTGAACCCATTTGAAGAAATATTCCTGCTTGATAAGTTTTCTTTGGAATAATACATTTATAATTATGTCTTTCACTTTCTACTTCTTCACGTTCAGTCATCAATTTCTTAGGAATAAACAACTCATCACTTTCATTTCCTGTTAAGATATAGTTTTTCATTTTATATCTATATAAATCACTACCTACTAATTTTTCAATAATCTTTCTGGGGTTTCCTTTCTTATAGGTACAAATAAATTCATCAGCATCAATTGGAAATATATAATCTGGTTTATATTTTTTAGCAGTATATTCTAATAGTTCGTTTCGACGTTTTGTCTGATCAAACCATTTATTTTTATCAATTATAATATCAATATTATAGCCTTCTTCTTTCAACTTTTCTAGAATTTTTAACGTATTATCATTACTATTATTATCAGATATAACCATACCATCTAAGATGTTCATATTATATCTAACAAAACTTTCAATAATATCCTCTTCATCTTTTACTGTTGTAAATGACCAGATTTTCATATTATCACTCTTTTCTATATTCTATCTATATAACCATAAAATCTATCTTTCATTTTTTTTATAGTTTTAAAGTTACTAATTATTTTAGTAAGTTTATTTCTCAGTAATTCAATCAAAAGGCAACTTAAAAATATACCAGTTCCTGCAATTAACATCCAAAATAATGATGAAAACGCTT